>PVBE012137932.1_pt1 | contig 17712 bp, 16 predicted proteins | sample 1631181 | NCBI WGS metagenome assembly PVBE01 (sample SAMN08397723, study PRJNA350692) | Marine metagenome, whole genome shotgun sequencing project. | isolation source: water | place: Pacific Ocean | collected 2012-04 | reverse complement strand
ATCAACGTCATTGCGCGTGCACCTTGATAGCCAATTGTCTGTTCGAATCTATCATCACCTTGTACCTGAGCAATCAACGCTTGAATGCGATCCTTCTGGTGCGGTTCCAATATTGGATACATAGATCCAGCTGCGACAATAGCAAGCAATGCAATTGTAATCAAATGGCGATATTTAGCTCCCGCTGCAATCAACATTGCAATCAGCGCCGGAATAAATAACATAGCCGTACCCAAGTCTGGTTCGACCAGAATTAAAAACATTGGCGGCAATGCAACACAGAGTGCAACAAGTAAACCACTAAACCGACGGTAATGTTCCTTAAACCTCAAATGAGAAGCAAGCGCTAACACAAAAGCAACTTTTACTAACTCCGAAGGCTGAAAATCTGTAATACCCAAGTTAATCCAACGACGTGCCCCATTTCTTGGGTGCACAATAAAATCTGGTACTCCAGGAATCAATAAAAATATAAGAAGCAATAAACCGCCAACGTATAACAACCAGCTCGATTGACGAAGCCGCTTCTGCTGAACAAAAGTAATTCCAAATGCAAAAACAAAACCAACTATCCCAAGGGTAAATTGCCGCATTGCTGTAGTTGGTCTCGTCGTATCAGTTGCTTCAATGCCAAGTAAGGTCAATGATACTTCTGCTATAACAATAACCCAGCCATAGTGGACCGTTCGTGTTCTTGAAAGATGCAGTTGCCGTGTAGTTCTTGTTCTCAAGCTCATTGAACCTACTCCAAATATCCTTCTGACTGCAAAGCATGCAAAACCTGATTTGCAATAGGACCAGCAACACGTCCTCCACTTCCTCCATTTTCCACAATCACTGCAACTACAACCGATGGCACAGACTCGCCAAGCGGCGCAGCCATCACCAAAAACCAAGAATGATCAAGTCCCACAATTGGAGTAGACCCCTTGGTCAAACGGTAAGGCGGCGCCTCAGCGGTGCCAGTTTTTCCCCACAGTCGAACACCGTCAATGTTAAACGTTTGCTCCTCATTACCAGCACCATAACGCAATTGCGAACCTGTCCCATATTTTTTGGATACTGAATCGTGCAATCCCGCAAGTGCTAGTTTTACAGATTCTTGATTAAGTTGCAAATCTGATTCACTTTGCTCTTGTCCACTAATAAGTGTTGGCGTTTTCCAAATTCCACCCCGCGCAAGAGTTGCGTAAGCAGCGGCGGCGTGTAAGGGCGACCAAGTTAATGCGCCTTGTCCAATAGAAATACTTACAGTTTCAAACGCAAGAGCACCCCTATCCTTAAGGTCATTTATATCGTCATTACTTGGTACGTGACCCTCAGAACCAGAAGCGTTGGAATCTGTAAGTTGTGCTGCGAGTGGCTGCGACATCCCGAATTTTTGTAACCAAGAAAGTAACTTTTCAAATCCAAGTCGCGTCCCAAGGTCATAAAAGAAAATATTGCATGAACGAGCAATCGCATCCACAGGATCTAACATTCCATGTGTTTTGTAATTATATTTTGCCCTATAAATCCAACAACGCGCTGCATCTTTGACGTTCTTAAAAAAATGACCAATGCATTCAATCTCTTCATCGTGCTGCAATTTGCCCTCCGTGACTGCTGAAACAAGAACGAGTGGTTTGATAATTGAACCAGGAGGATAATACCCTTGCGCAGCACGATTAAGCCAAGGGTAGCCGTCAACATCATGTTCGTCTCTAAGTGCAGGCGTTGAAACCATTGCCAACACTTCACTCGTTGCAGCATCAAGAACCACTGCAGCGCCGCGCAGCGGAGTTCCTTCAGGCAACTTGTTGTTGCCATGCCACCGCTGCACTTGCATCAACCCAAATTCGTACGACATAATTGATTCTATTCGCGCTTGCAACTTCATATCAAGTGTAATTCGCACGTCAGCGCCGCCAATCGCCTCCACTCGACTCAACTCTTTTCCGTTTCTATCTTTCACAACCTTCCCACGCTTGCCACGCAACGTATCTTCCATTGACTTTTCAATTCCACGTTTCCCAACTTCATCACCTGCTCTATAACCATACAAATCGACTACGTCATTTACTCGAAACGGCTTGCGTTTCAAATCTTCTTCCCAAACTTCTTCACGAACATCACCCACAATGAGTTCTGCTACATGGTTAAGCGAAACTTCAACTGCATTGAATTGCTGCATAGGCCTTGGCAAAGTTGAACGGTCAAGCAATATCGTTTGATTTCTCATTGGATATGAACGCTCGCGCGAATGTTCGACATGGATTGCATCGTCGAGCACATCGCTCAACAGCGCAAATTGCATTGCCATTGCATCGTTCACTCGTGGAAGTACTACGTGCGGTTGGGATTTTTCGCGAATAGGCCTAGCCACAAATTTGGCTTTTTTACCAAATCTTTTTCGATGTGCTTCCTCCTGTATTTTAGAAACAACCTCTGCTATATGCTCAACTTCTTTACGAATAAATGACAATCGTTTCGAAAGTTCCTTGGAATCAATGCATCCTTTAGTCAAAATAATATTCCAAAAATGTTGTAACTCCGCTTCCCTCGCTGGGAACATCGCAGCAACTGCTTGCTCGCGGGCTTCAGGCGACATTGAGTCCCAAGTTTCGTTACCGGCAGCTTTCCTTGCGTCACTTATTGCAAATCGCCTAGCGCGATCGCCAGTTATCAAATCCCAATCAACTGCGATATCGTACGAAGCAACATCTTCAGCAACAACTCGCCCTTTACTGTCCACTATTGCCCCACGCCATGTAGGCAAATACGAGGTAGTTTGTAAACGCCCACTCGCCTTCATGAAACGAGTTTGCCCCTGCAAGATTGTGAGCCGACTAATCTGTGCCACAAGGACAATTAAAATCGCAACAAATACAGCGATAAGGAGAAGAAGTCGACGATGAAAGAGAATTAATCGAGGATACATAAGACGTACATTGAAAGCATACGGTAAAGTGGTGGACACAGTGTCTATTTCTCTCATCGTCAGTACGTACAATCAACCCGATTTTTTGGCTTTAGCCCTTCATGGCGTAGCCGCTCAAGAAGATCGTGATTTCGAACTGGTCATAGCCGATGACGGGTCAGACAAAACGACTAAGGGAGTTATTGATCACTTTATTTCAGAACACAACATCAAAACCACACATATTTGGCACGAAGATACTGGCTACAATAAAGCGGATATCCTCAACAAAGCAATCACTGCTACTAAGGGTGAATATATTATTTTCCTTGATGGCGATTGCATTCCAAGAAAATCGTATATTTCTGACCATAGAAAACTATCGCAGCATAATCGAATCGTCGGATGCAGCAGAGTTCTTCTAGACCAAACAATCACGCAGCACATTGTTGACAACGAACTTCATCCAGAAGAATGGTCTTTTTTCGCTTTTTTAAAACTTCGGCTGAGTGGGCACATTAATCGTATTTTTGCCCTTATTCCACTTCCTATGGGTTTCCTTCGAAATATAACCCCAAGGCGATGGCAAAAAATTCGAGGCTGCAACTTTGCAATCCCTAGAGATGTACTCTTGAAAACTGGAGGTTTTGACGAATCATTCACCGGATGGGGATTTGAAGATTCTGATTTAACCTCGAGAGCTATAGAGAACGGCTGCTTTGTAAAGCGAGGAGAATATCTAGCTACCGTTGTCCATCTCTGGCATCAAGATGCAGCGCGAGATTTAACGAGTAGTAATCTAAAACACCTTCAAGAAACACTATCTACACGAAGAAAAACCGCGGTTTTGAGTCAATTACTAAACAACGACGACTAGCGACACTCTTCGAAACAAGTTATAATTCCCAACCTTCCCCACAAGAGGGACCGTCAGTGACAAGTCGTATACTTGGCGCTGCATGGGGTACTGATCGCGGCGATTAGTGCTCCAAGTCCTAGGAGAAGTTCGCCGCGGATTGGACCTCACTTGCAGAAGATTGTCCCTCCGCGATTCATGCATGCCAAAACCATGATAATCATGGATTTGGTAGGAGGTTTGCAAGAGTTGCTCTATAACGAAGCATCTCAATATTTTGGCCCGTGGTGTAATCGGTAACACACCTGGTTTTGATCCAGGCATTCCAAGTTCAAGTCTTGGCGGGCCAGTTCCACCGGATGCTCCCCTGGGAAGTTTCCAATGGAGAAGTTCACTTTTGGAGAATCGTAAAGAGATGACAGAAACGTCAACACAATCCAAAAAACCACTTGCAGCAATAATTCTTGCTGCGGGCAAAGGCACCCGCATGGAGAGCGATCTTCCAAAGGTTTTGCATGAAGTTGCTGGAAAACCAATGGTGCAATGGGTTGTTGATGCTGTCAAAGAAGCAGGTGCAGACCGAGTGATTCTTGTCATCGGCCACGGTGCTGAAAGTGTAAAAGACAAAATCCAAGGATGCGAATACGTCATACAAGAGCCACAACTAGGTACTGGTCATGCAGTTCTCGTTTGCAAAGATACTTTCGCTGGCTTTGAAGGAAACATTGTCATTCTTGGTGGTGATGGACCGCTTCTTCGTTCTTCTACCGTACAAGACATCGTTGAGTTGCAAGAAGAAACGTCGGCAGCTGCAACGCTTGCAACAAGCATTATTCCTGACCCCACTGGTTACGGCCGCATCATTCGCGATAACAATAACAAATTCGCTGAAATTATTGAACACAAAAACGCGACACCGGAACAACTTGAAATCCACGAAGTGTACCCAAGCTACGCCGTCTTTGATGCAAGCAAACTCTGGAACTGTCTCGACACACTTGAACCAAACCCGCTTACAAACGAGTACTACATAACAGAAGTGCCGCGAATGTTAAAAGAAATTGGCAACGACGTTGAAGTTGTCAATTCTGTTTTACCAGAAGACATTCTTTCAATAAATACTCTAGAACAACTTCAAGCAGTCGAATCAATTTTACTTACACGAATCAATAAAGAAATGGAGCCATCAGCATGAGTCACGACGATCACAAGCGCATGAAAATATTCGCTGCAACTGGTGGCAAACATCTTGCAACATCGATGTGTCAACATCTTGAAATGCCTCTGGCAGCTGCAACTGTAGAAAAGTTTCCAGATAACGAAATCATTGTCAAAATTGACGAAGACATCCGTGGACGCGACTGTTTCGTCGTGCAATCAACTTCGATGCCCGTCAATGACAACTTGATGGAATTGCTCATCTGGATTGACACCCTACGCAGAGCATCCGCGGGTCGCATTACCGCTGTAGTCCCTTACTTTGGGTATGCGAGACAAGACAGAAAAGACGAAGGCCGCGTTCCGATTACAGCAAAACTCGTTGCTAACATTATGACTGCAGCTGGGGCGAATCGCGTCCTCTGCATAGATTTGCATGCAGCACAAATTCAGGGCTTCTTTGATATCCCTGTAGATCACCTCACAGCAACCAAGGTTTTCTGTGACTACTTCTCACAACGAACAGATATGCAAGGCGATGATATGGTCATCGTTTCCCCAGATGTTGGGAATGTAAAGGTTGCAAACATGTACGCAGGTTTGCTTGATTCAAAACTCGCCATTATCGACAAACGAAGAGATTCTGGAAGCGAAGTTGTTTCTAAACGCCTCATCGGTGATGTCAAAGGTAAAACGGTACTCATGGTTGATGACATGATTTCAACTGCTGGAACAATTTGCGAGGCGGCGAAATTGGTCACCGACGAAGGCGCTACTAAAATCATTGCTGCTGCAACTCATGGCGTTATTGTTGGACCTGCAATTGAGAGAATTAAATCGTCTCCTATCAGTGAAGTCATTATCACTGACACTATTGCTCCCGATGATCGACTTGAAGCAATCAAAGACAAACTCCATGTCCTTAGCGTCGCACGGTTTCTTGGTGAAGCCGTACATCGAATTCACCACCACATGTCAATTTCGAGCCTCTTCAATCGTGGAGAAGGTCCCAAAAAATAAAGTTTAGATAGGAAAAGAAATGGTACAAAAAGCACCAATACTAAAAGTAGAACTGCGAGAAAAACTTGGCACAACATATGCTAGACGTCTACGCAAAAACGGTCGGCTTCCTGCGACTATTTATAGCAAAGGAACAGACCCAATCTCAGTAAGTGTGGATGAAAAAGAAGTCATCTCATACCTTCGTGGTGGCAACCACATTATGGAACTTGATAATGGCGACGGTAGCACAGCAACAGTGCTGGTCAAAGACCTTCAATTTGGATACCTTGGGGACAATCTCATCCATCTTGATTTTGCTCGCGTAAACTTGCAACAAGTTGTCACAATCACGATGTCGCTCAACATTACTGGCCATCCAACAAACGCTTCCGAAGCTGGAGCTGTTCTTGAAATACCAAGACCAGAAATTGAAATCGAATGTATGGTGAAAGACATCCCATCTTCGATAGATGTCGACCTCACAACTGTTGAAGATGTCTTCACTATAGGCGATTTAGAGTTGCCAGAAGGTGTCAAACCAATTCTTGATCCAGAACGACATATTGCTCACGTGACTTTCGTCCAAGAAGAAGTAGAAGAAGTACAAGAAGTAATTGACGGCGAAGTGATGGACGAAGATGAGGACGAAGCATCACCTCAAGTTATCAGTGAAGCAGATTCAGAAGACTCTGCCGAAGGTGAAAGTGAATAATGAAACTCATCGTCGGCCTTGGAAATCCTGGTTCAAAATATAATCGCACTCGCCATAATGTTGGGTTCGAGGTTATTGATAGCATTGCAAGACAACTTGCATCAGGAGAACCTGCAACATCCAAGTTTGATGCTGTAATCATTGAAACTCGAATGGATGGCGAGAAAGTACTTCTCATGAAACCACAGCAGTTCATGAACAGAAGTGGCCAGCCCATTAAGCAAGCAATTTCTTTTTACAAGGCAGATCCAACCGTGGACTTGCTTATCGTTGTGGATGACATCCACCTCCCCTGTGGTTCAATTCGTCTTAAAAACAATGGAACAGCAGGCGGACATAATGGTTTATCTGATATCACTAATCATCTTGGAGGTGACGAGTGGTCTCGGCTTCGGATAGGAATTGATGAACCGGGAGTAATTCCACAATCAGACTACGTACTTGGCAAGTTTACTCCTGAGCAAAGGGAAGTAATCGAACCAACTCTATCTCGTGCAGTCAACGCCGCAATAACGTGGATCGATTGCGGGATAGATGAAACAATGAACAAATTTAACGAAACTCAAAATTCAGAAACTACGAGGTAATACTATGAGTAATCAACGAACAGGATTATATGAAGGGATGTTTCTCTTCCCACAATCAGCAACTGCAAATCTGCAAGATGCAATCGGCCACTTAAAAGATTTACTTGACAAGTGTGGAGCGGATATCATTAACTTCCGCAAATGGGACGAACGTCGACTTGCATATGAAATTGAAGGAAATAAACGAGGCGTATACTTCTTGGTGTACTTTAAATCCCCAACTTCAGCAATTAGTGATCTAGAGCGCCGATGCAATCAGTCAGAACTACTACTACGAATGATGGTCACCCGTGCAGAACACATTCCAACTGAATTAATTGAAGCCAATGAAGGCGAGAAAGACCTTGCCGAAGAAATTAAAGTTCGCGGCGAAAATACTTCTGAAAAAGGCGCTTCTACAGCAAGTGTAGTCACCCGAAAAGAGGACAAAGTCGCTGAAGAATCAACCAAAAAGGCCGAAACACCAACTGAAACAACTGAAGAATTTTCAAATGATGCTCCAGAGGAAGTTGCAGAGATCGCAACAGAAGAACCAAGCGAAGCGTAATGAAAAAAAGCATTAAAGATCGATTTATCAGAATTTTCTGGTAGAATCACCAACCGGAGAAACAATATGGCTACCTATAACAAAGTCCTCATCATGGGCAATCTCACCCGAGACCCCGAACTCAAGCAAACACCAAGCAACCAATCTGTTGCGCAAATTGGTATTGCAATGAATCGCAAATTTAAAGATCGCGAAGGAACAATGCGTGAGGAAACTACGTTTGTCGACTGCGAAGCGTGGGGTCGAACTGCCGAAGTTATGGCGCAATACCTAACCAAAGGCAAACCAGTATTTGTTGAAGGTCGACTAAAACTTGACCAATGGCAAGACAAAGATGGAAACAATCGTTCTAAGCTCAAAGTTGTTATTGAGAGTTTCCAATTTATTGACTCCAAAGGTGGACAATCATCCACTCCACCAGAAGCGGGCGCTGCGACCTCTGCTGCACCTCCAGCAGATGACATCCCATTCTGATTTTGAACTATTGACGCACCGGCAAGCGTCTATCTACATCAGTTGGGGTCGTGCCGGCGACTCCTAACTTTCTTTGAAAGGACATCACACCATGGCAAGCATACGAAGAGTCGAATTGCTCCTCACCTCAAATGTTGAGAACCTTGGAATTGTTGGAGATATTGTTCGGGTCCGAACAGGATACGCTCGCAACTTTTTACTCCCAATGGGATTGGCAGAAACTCCAACTCCCGAAAGAATTGAATCCCTCACTGAAGCTCGTGAAATTGCTCTGAAAGAATATGAAGCGAAACGATCAGAGCAGGCTTCTATTATTGAAAAGCTCGAAGGAATCGTACTTACTCTTTCCCGTAGTGCAAATGACCAAGGCGGTCTTTACGGCTCGGTAACTCAACGAGATATCGCAGATGCACTCATAGAAAATGGTTTCTCTGTTGACACTCGCGCAGTACGTCTTCATCAAGCAATCCGTCGTATTGGCGAATTTCATGTCACTATCCAATTTGGTAGTGACCTACGAGTGGATGTTGAGGTTATTGTAAATCCAGACAGGCCTCTAGAAGATCGCGAAGATATGGAATTTGATGACGAGGGTAACTTGATTGTCATTGAAAAACAAAAAGAAGCAGAACCCGAAGCAAAAGAAGAACCTACTTCTGAAACTTCAGAAGAAACTGTCGACGCTACTTAATAACTTAGACCTTTGATTACAGAACAAAAGCTCGCCATTAATGGCGAGCTTTTGTAATTTCAAGAGAATAGATCTCCGGCGTTACGCAGCAGATGCCTCTTGTGACGAAAGTATATTGAATTCATTTTCAAGAAATTGAACGACATAGTCAAGGATACTTGTCGCGCTTGGAATATCTGGATTTGCTGTTTGTCCCATTGGGTCAAATCGCATATTTCGAAAACGATCTACAGCATCGCATACCGGCAAGCCGTATTGAATCGCCAATGAAAACGCTCTGCAAAAACCTTGAATCAATCCCGATAGTGTTGATCCCTCTTTGCTCATCTTGATAAATATTTCTCCAGGCGTTCCATCTTCAAATAACCCAACCGTAAGATATCCTTCGTGACCGCTCACAGAAAACTTATGCGTTAAGGATTCGTGCGTTGGAGGCAACGTCCTTCGGCCAGTTTGAGATATGGAACACATGATTTTTTTCTATCGGTCGTCTACGACACGCAACTTGATTCTACAAGATGATGATGCAATTCAGAGAGTATACTAAGAGATTCATCCTGATTCGCAGACCTGTAATACAACGCAACAAACCCTTTTGCTGAGCCATTCCCTACTTGACGAAGAGTGCCACTAGCCATTTTCAATCTATTACGAAGAGATTCCACTTCCTTCGTCCGAATAACTACATCGTCTTCATCGAGAGTCATCGATGCAATACCAAGTATAGCTGCTGAAACTCTAAGTTCGTGATATCGGACAAGACGCAAAAGAGCTTCTGGCAAATCGCCATAACCAGTTTTTAAATCGTGAACAATCTTATCTACATCGCCCTGATTCTCACATCGAGCAAGGCGGCAGTACATTGAAAGACGTCTTGAAGGAGATGCAATACATACTGTTGGAATCGTTCCCGTTTCACCTAAGTCAATCATTGTCTCAATCAAAGTAGTTTTCTTCCCATCTTTCAATCGTTGTACTGCCTGCTCAAGTAACTGGCAATACATCTCATATCCAACTGCTGCAATGTGACCCGACTGCTCCGCGCCTAGCAAGTTTCCAGCACCGCGAATTTCAAGGTCACGAAGGGCAATTTGGAAGCCCGCGCCAAGCATTGAGAATTGTTCAATAGCATGCAGACGTTTTCTTGCAGTTGGATTAACAAAACGATTACGAGGCAGAAGCAATGTGCAATACGCCCGATGTTTGTACCTACCAACTCTACCTCTAAGTTGGTGCAAGTCGGAAAGCCCAAAACGGTCAGCATCGTCTATGAACATTGTATTTGCAGTAGGAATATCAATCCCAGATTCAATTATTGTTGTTGAAACAAGAACATCAGCATCACCATGCACAAAATCAAGCATAACTTTTTCGAGAGCCCTTGGAGGCATCTGTCCATGACCAACAATAACGCGTGCCTCTGGGACAAGACTCCTGATTTCTTCAGCGACTTCTTCAATATCGTACACTCGGTTATGAACATAAAAGACTTGTCCTTCGCGTGCAAGTTCTCGCAAAATGCCATGTTTCACAAGTTGTGTATCCCAACTTTTAATCTCAGTAACAACTGCCCTTCGATCAACTGGGGCCATCTGCAATGAACTGATGTCTCGAATCCCAAGCAACGCCATGTGCAATGTGCGTGGAATTGGCGTTGCGGTTAGCGTTAACACATCGGCCTCCGCTCGCAATGCAAGAAGGCGCTGTTTATGTTCAACCCCAAACCTTTGTTCTTCATCAATCACAACAAGTCCAAGCCGACTAAAAAAAACATCCTTACTTAATATTCGATGCGTTCCAATAAGAATGTCTACTTCGCCTCGCGAAACCCGTTCTAATATTTCTTTTTGTTCTAATGGAGTATGAAAGCGTGTCAATGATTCCACAACAAAAGGATAATCAGCGAGACGTTTTTGCATTGTCCGCTCATGTTGTACAGCAAGAACTGTAGTTGGCACAAGGATAGCAACCTGCCGCCCAGATTCAACCGCTTTAAAAGCCGCGCGAATTGCTATTTCAGTTTTACCAAAGCCGACATCGCCACAAATGAGACGGTCCATCGGTCTTGATGATTGCATGTCAGATTTAACTGCCGCTATTGCGACATTTTGGTCTTCCGTTTCCTCCCAAGGGAAACTTGATTCAAAGTCTTGCATCCACTGGGTATCTTCTGGAAAGGCGATCCCAGGAGCAGATTCTCGAATTGCTTGAATGCGAATCATTTCATGAGCCAGATTAACAACCGCTCCTTTTGCTTTTACTTTTTGATTTGCCCAGCGCGTCCCGCCCAATGCTGATAGTTCTGGACGTCCCTTAAATGCCCCAACATACCGTTGCACAAGATGTGCATGCGTTGCAGGAACGTGAAGCAACTTTCCTCCTGCAAATTTCAGCGTTAGATACTCAATCTCCTCCTGCCCATCGAGATGTCGAACCCCTAAATACTGCGAGATGCCGTGGTCACGGTGTACTACGATATCTTCAACATCAAAAGATGTCATGGTTTGACGGATTGTTTTTTGTTTTGAACGAACACCACGTCTCAATTCGTACCTATGGAAAATTTCGTGTGTTGGAACAATTGCAAAGTCATCCCCAAGTAAAAAACCCCTGTGCACAAACCCTTCCTCGACATGCAATTGTTGAGCACCATCTAGATCCTGCCCATTTGTCATCAACTCTTTCATGCGTTCTGCCTCGCCAGATGTTCGACAGGTAAGCAGAACATTACGAACCTTTGACATCTCGACTAGTTCAGCGAGTGCTTCAGAAGCAACGGCCGAAAAAATTGGCAATGAACACACGGGCAACGAAATGTCTACGTCAACCGCAGGAGGTCCACAGCACCCAATAACTCCCGACAACCTTCGAACCATCTCCGCTTGAACATCATCAAGGTGCGCCAAGTTCGAAGAGTCAGCAACGCGATCAAAATAACTCCTTGCCTGTTGTGAAATCTCTCCAACATCATCTAACACAACACACCACGCATTAGAAAGATGTTGCACAAGGTTCGATTCGTTTTCTACTGGTACCGAAGAAGTAAGAATAACTTCATCAATCTCACAATCAGATCCAAGTGATCCCGGATCAAACTCATTCATCGCCTCAATCGTGTCGCCAAAGAAATCAAGTCGGACAAATTCTCCAACTGGCGTTGCAATATCGAGAATGCCACCACGCAGTGCGAATTGCGAAGCTTCATCAACCGTTTCGCGACGTTCATATCCAGCAGCAACTAGCCACTGTTGCAAATCGCTTAGCGAACATTGGTCATCAACATGAATACGTCTAACAAGCGACTTCACTAATTCTGGCGCAGGAGTTTTTTGCATGAGTGCAGAAACGCTCGCAACAATTACATTTGGCGCATAGTTACTTTGGAGCGAATCTAGCAAAGCATAACGAGCAGAGAGAATATCCTTTGAAATTTCTGCTTCTAGGGCGGAAAACAAACTCACATGTATTCCTAAGTTTTGCAACATTGCGACACTTTCATCTGCATCATCAAGATGTGCTGTCACATAGAGGACACTTCTTTTTTGACACAATGTAGAAACTGCCATTGCTACAAATGAACCGCTAACTGGTCCAACAGACACACATCCCTGCACGTCCATATGCGATGCCACTTTTTCAATTTTTGCGTGCACCTGTTTTCCGTTCATTGAGTTCTTGGCTCCGAAGTTGTCAGCAACCGCAACTCATCCACTTTCTTTTGACCGATGCCATGTATTTCAAGCAAGTCATCTGGCGTTTCAATGAAATGTTCTTTTCGAAATTCAACAATTCGCTCTGCCATAGTTGGACCAATCCCAGGAAGTAATTCAAGAACATCTGCAGAATCCGTTTGTAGATGAACTCTAAATGGCTGCACCGAAACACTCCCTGTAGTTGGAGTCGAATATGAAATGGCGAGATACGCACTATAAAAAAGGAGCAAAATCGAAATCGGAGTTGCTCCAATAAGTGTCACTCGTTTTCCCTGGACGCATCTTTCCGTTTTGGCAAATGAAGCGGCCCCAACGGCTTGCTCAGACGCTTGCGCATTGCGAGGAGTTTGGCGAGAACTGCCCTTGGTTTCCCTGCTAGGGAAATGAGGCCTGCTGTTGGCAGACTCATCGTTTTGTAGTCGTATAAATCGGTCCATATCAGAGAATCTACAAATGGCTTACTCATTGCGATTGCAAACATTTGGATCGTCCAACGTTCTTGTCGCTCTTCGTCCCAAGGTGATTTCCACCAGCCATGATTTTCATGTATTGTCTTCGATGGAGCGCCAAAAGCCGAAATAATAATCGGAAAATCTACATGTAGAAATTCGTCTAGTTTCGCACTCATAAGCATAAGATCACGAGTTTCACTTCCACCATGACCTCCAACGAGACATTGAACTCCCAACGCATCAAGCGAAACGCCCTCTTGAGACAATCTAGAAAGGAATACGTTTGCATTGCATGCGCCCTGGGTCGTTGCGACAAATTCAGAGAATGGCTCAGCAAGTTCAATCATCACCATCGATTCTTTCCTTCCTTGCTTCACTAGTAGCCGAGCGGTACGAACAAGGTCAACCATATTTGGTAAAGATAATTGTACATGTCTGTTGAGATTTAACCCAGATGCAACATTCCAAAAGAGCACTGCAGCGCCATACCTTTGCACCACACGTTCAATATGGTCGTAACATTTATCGCGAAACAAAGAATAATCATATTCCGTTTTTTTAACCCACTCTGGAATACCATCAATTAAAGTAAAGTCGAGTAATGGCCCCGCAATAATGTGTTTCTTATGATCACGTGCCCACTTTACCCAGCGATCAATCTCGCCCCACTGAAAGACTCCTTCTTCTGGTTCAATATCCGACCATTGCATTGGGATTTTTACAATATCAAAAGTGTTGCTCACAAGAGCTCGAAGCGGTTCATCAAATCTCTGCGATGCGATGTTTACACCAAGCGTTGAGGAAGATGCTACTTTTGTGGCGTACCTGCGGTGTAACAAAATTTGGGCATGCGCCATCGCTAACCGTTCAGACGCATCTATCGAAATTTCTAACGCCTTCCTTGCCAAGCCGTTTGCCTTTTTCTGATCGGTGCACACAAGGGCTTTCGTAAATATCGATCGAGATTCTTCCCAACGTTGGACTGCTGGGTTGTCTTCAGAGAGATGAAACAGACTCCAGTTTTCACTCAAATCAAGAAATGACTTAATCCGATGCCTCGCCAATTCAAGTGAAAGCATGTATGGTTCCTCGCGACGAGGAAGAATTGACGTCTGGAGCATCAACCTACCTGCTGTTCCTGCATCGTAAAGCAAGCAAATAGCAAAATTTGCATGTCCATCTGCGTCAGCGGTTATTATTCCATTTTCAACCGTTACCCTACTCGGAATCACTTGATTATCTCTCGTTAGGAGATGCACATTGACGAGTTTTTCGGCAATACTATTATGAGTACAAAGGGTAAAACGAATCATTTGAGTCTACAAGTATTGTAGTTTCCACATCTTTGGATGTGTGGCACGGTACAATGCAAATCATGAACACAACAGAAGCCGCAGTTTATGAAACCCATCTTCCTTTCAACCAGCGCCGACAAGGCAAAGTCCGAGATATTTACCAAATCCCCGCTAAAGAAGGACAGACTGGGATGGTCTTAATTATCGCAAGCGACCGAATCAGCGCATTTGACGTCGTTATGCCCAATCCTGTGACGGGAAAGGGAAAAGAACTTACGACAATTAGTTGCAAATGGTTTGATTTCATTCGAGATCTAGGAATAATTAAAGATCATTTAATTTCCACGAAGCCAGAGGATGTGCCAAATCTTGATCCTTCGCTCTATGACCAGTGCGAAGGACGCATGATGCTTGGTCGTGCTTGCGAAGTCATACCAGTAGAATTTGTAGTTCGCGGCTATCTTGCTGGTAGCGGCTGGAAGGAATACCAAAATGACGGAACGGTCTGTGGCATTGCACTCCCCGATGGCTTAGAACTATCAAGCAAGTTGCCAGACCCAATCTTCACACCTGCAACCAAAGCGGTTGAAGGACATGATGAAAATATTGATTTCGATACTGCGTGCGATATCGCCGGACGCGAAGTCATGGAACGATTGCGAAGCGTTGCACTAGAAATCTACACGAAGGCAGCAGAGTACGCTGCAGAGCGAGGCATCATTCTTGCTGACACAAAGTTTGAATTTGGATATGCACTTGATGAAAATGGCAACGCAACCAAAGAGTTACTCTTAATTGACGAAGTGCTTACGCCAGACAGTTCCCGGTTTTGGCCAGCAGACGAGTACGAAGTGGGGAGAGAACAAGACAGTTTCGATAAACAGTACGTTCGCAACTGGCTTGAAACAATCGTAGAATCTGGCGACTGGGACAAAACACCTCCTGGACCTGAACTTCCTTCCGAAATCGTTGAAGGTACTGTCGCCCGATATCGCGAAGCCGCCACTCGCTTATTTCATTAAAACATGTGCTTTTATTCTGCTGCTTGAACGGTGTTTCGTAACAGCATCGATACCGTCATTGGTCCGACTCCACCTGGAACTGGGGAAATGAACCCAGCAACATTCTTAACTGCTTCATAATCTACATCACCAACCGTACATTTTTTGCCGTCTTCTCCAACAATTCGATTAATACCAACATCAATTACTACGGCACCTTCTTTAACATTACCAGCGGTCACCAAATTCGGGACACCAGCAGCAGACACCAAAATGTCTGCCTTTTTTGTAAGTAAATCATGATCTGTTGTAAATTCATTGGTAGAAATCACCGTTGCTTCGGCTTGCATTAACAAGACTGCAACTGGCTTTCCAACAATCGTACTTGCCCCGACACAGACTGCTCGTGAACCTCGAATTTCAATTCCAGTTGATTCAATCATCTCCATCACAGCAAGAGCGGTACAGGGAACCAAACTCCTGCGTCCAAAGACAATGTTTCCAATATTCGCTGGGTTCACACCCTCAACATCTTTATCAACTGAAATCATTGTTTGAATTTCATCAGCATCAACGCCTTCTGGCAATGGCATATGAACCATAATTGCCGTCACCAATGGATTTGCGTTGAGAGCTTCGATTATCGCTACCACCTCACTGTGGCTCGCTGACTCTGGCAACTCATGCAATTTGTATTCCATCCCGACGGCGCTACAGGCCTTCTCCTGATTTTTTGCATATAAATGCGCTCCTTGATCTCCTCCCACAAGAATCGCGTCTAGTCGAACACATTTTCCACGTGCTTTTAACTCTTCCACCCGCACTGCAATGGAATCCATCACTCTCGCCGCCAAAGCACTTCCATCAATAATCGCTGCATCTGTCATGTAAGTGGAAGCATACCAACGATACAATACCTTGATGAGCACAGACCACCCCTTCTTAGCAATTACTGTTGGTAATACACGAACTTCAATAGCAACCTTTAAAGAAAGTGCCGTTGATGAACTCTCCTCGTTCAAATCAACCGCAACAAGTGACATTGTTGAGCAAGCATTGATTTATTGGAATGAGATTGATGGCGAGAGCCCACAAATCGTAATGGCTGCTTCAAATGAAGCCGCTGGAGACGCCATAAAGGGCATGCTCGGTGACCAAACCTCGAAACAAATTTGGGAGATTGGCGAGGATGTCCCTGTCGCAATTGGAAGGCATCTTGACCCTGAAACAATTACGGGCGTAGATCGCCTCCTCAATTCAGCCGCTGCATGGGAAATATCAAAACAAGCATGTATCGTGGTCGACGCAGGCACATGCGTCACAATAGATTTTGTCGATGGCGAAGGCACTTTTCATGGCGGAGCGATTGCACCCGGAGCAAAAATGCAGCTTCAAGCCATGCACAATGGCACTTCTGCCCTGCCAGATGTTATGTTTGAACGACCACTAAGGGAAGCTTTCGGCAAGAACACAGCTCAAGCAATGTTACAGGGTGTCTTCCACGGAATTCAGGGGATGGTCCGTCAACTAACAGAACAGTACGCCTCTCGATATGGTGCCTATCCGAGTATTATTGCAACTGGTGGCGACGCTGAAATTCTATTTGAAGACGACGAACTCATTGAACAAATTATTCCTGACTTGCAACTGCAAGGAATTGCAATTTCAGTCAATCACGCAATGACCATCGAAGAAGATGTCTAAGACAACGTGGACGTTACTAACGCCTCCAAGCCAAGGCGCGATTTCTATTATTCAACTTGCAGGTGATGTCACTCCAAATCTTTCTCTAATTACAACCAGAACGGATTGGATAGACGGCAAACTTTACCTTGTTGACATTCCAGAAATCGACGAGGCGGTTGCGGTACAAATCCACAGTCAACTCGCACACATTATGCCACACGGAGGTTTGCAAATACTTCGTAAACTCGCCAAACGCTTTGACGAACTTGGTATTCAACAGATAGATGATCCACAATTTCCAGAAGCACGTGACGATACCGAAGCGGCTATGCTCAAGACCCTTTCAATGGCCGCCAGTCCACTTGCAGTAGAGCTTCTATTGCAACAACCTTCGAAATTGAGAAATGCGAGTTCTGTCCAAAATGATTTGGAGCGATCGTCAACTTTAAATCACCTTATCCATCCTCCGAAAGTCGTCCTACTTGGAGCGCCTAATACAGGCAAAAGCACGCTCATGAATGCCCTCACAAAGCAAGACACTTCGATTGTCCACGACCTTCCGGGCGCAACACGCGACGCAGTCGGTGCCCGAATCAATTGCGGCGGACTCGTTCTAGATTTGTACGACTTACCCGGCTT
>PVBE011158006.1_pt1 | contig 17712 bp, 17 predicted proteins | sample 1631181 | NCBI WGS metagenome assembly PVBE01 (sample SAMN08397723, study PRJNA350692) | Marine metagenome, whole genome shotgun sequencing project. | isolation source: water | place: Pacific Ocean | collected 2012-04 | reverse complement strand
TACATGCCCGTTGGGGCGTGGCTGCGCGGCGAGCTGCAGCCGGTGGTAGCCGAAGCCCTCTCGCGGGAATCCGTGCAGTGCCGAGGCCTTTTCAACGCGGATGCGGTGGCGGGCCTGTGCAGTGATTTCGAGGCTGGTCGCGGCCCTTACATGCGCGTCTGGGCACTGTTGATGCTCGAACTCTGGCAGCGCGAGTTTCTGGATTGACGCGACCGCTGCGCTTACTCTGGCGTAATATCCATTTCACATACAATGGCGCAGATACAGCAGACTGACCCGCACGCCAACTATCGCGCCCATCGGGTTGAGATTGACGCGGTCATGCGGCGCGTTCTCGACAGCGGCCGGTACATCCTTGGGGAAGAAGTAGCTGCGTTCGAGCGCGAGTTTGCGGATAGTGTGGGTGCTGCGCATGCTGTGGGGGTGGCCTCCGGCACAGACGCGCTTGAACTGGCGCTGCGCGCGTGCGGCGTTGGCGCGGGTGATCTGGTCTTCACCGTCGCGCACACGGCGGTGGCGACCGTGGCGGCGATTGAGCTCACCGGCGCGACGCCGGTGCTGGTGGATATTTACCCGCATAGCTACACCATGGACGCGAACTGTCTCCAGGCTGCATTACGAGACCCGCCCCCCGGGCGGCCGCGCGCGGTGGTGCCAGTACATCTTTATGGCCAGCCGGCTCATATGCCCTCCATTTGCCGGCTCGCCAAGGAGTACGGATTGTACGTTGTTGAAGATTGCGCTCAGGCGCATGGCGCTGCAATCGATGGGCGCAGCGTCGGCGCGTGGGGGCAGATGGCAGCCTTTAGTTTTTACCCAACCAAGAATCTCGGCGCGCTCGGCGATGGCGGCGCGGTGGTGAGCGGCGACGCCACTCTGGCCAAAAAGGTACGTGCCTTGCGCCAGTACGGTTGGCGTGAACGGTACATCAGTGATTCTCCGGGCGGCAACAGCCGTCTCGACTCGTTGCAGGCGGCCATTCTGCGCGCCAAATTGCCGCACCTGCATTCCGAAAATGGCCGGCGCAGATTACACGCGCGCCGCTATCGGAAACTGCTCGCGGGGGCAGAAATTGGGCTGCCGGCAGCGCGCCCAGACGTCAAACATGTGTATCATCAGTTTGTGATTCGCACTAAACAGCGCGACGCGCTGCGCGAGCACTTACGTAATTTCGACGTCAACAGCGCGATCCATTATCCCGTGCCAGTGCACCGGCAGCCCGCGTATGCCGGCCGTATATCGACCGCGGGAGAGCTCGCGCACAGCGATGCCGCCGCTGACGAAATCCTGAGCCTACCTATGTATCCAGAGTTGACGCCTGCCGCGGTGGACACGGTGGCACAACGCATCGCAGAGTGGACTCGACTGAACCAGTGAGGTGCAAGTGGCGCAGCCGCACTCGAGCCTCGCAGAGCTCCATCACTGAAGCGTGCGTTATAATTCCGCACAAAGTGTAACCGCCAACGAAATGAATGCGCTGAAATCATCCCCGGCCGGCCTGAGCTGCCGCATCTGCGGCGAGGCGACTCTGCGGCCTTTCTTAGACCTTGGGACGATGCCCATTGCCAACGCCTTTCTCTCGAGCGAGCAACTGTCGCAACCGGAATATACCTTTTGGTTGCAAGCCGGTTTTTGCGAGTCTTGCCTGATGGTACAACTGGTGGAGGCCGTCGATCCGAACATGCTTTTCCATGATCATTATGCTTATTTTTCGTCAATCTCGCGCGTGATGGATGAGCACTTCGACAAACTGGCGCGCAGAATCGGCGCGGAAATCCTGTACGATAAGCGCTTGCCGGTCGTGGAAATCGGTGCTAACGATGGCATTCTGCTGCAGAAACTGGCCGCGTATAGCCCCAGAGCGATTGGCATTGAACCATCCGCAAACGTGGCCGTGGCCGCGCGCGAGAAAGGGCTGCACGTCATCTCTGAATTCTTCAATACGGACCTGGCGGCCAGTCTGCGCGCCGAGCACGGGCCGGCGCAGCTGGTGGTCGGCGCGAACGTGCTCTGCCACATCCCGGACCAGAACGGCGTGGCGCGCGCCCTCGAGACGTTGCTCGATGCGGAGGGTGTCTTCATTTTTGAAGACCCGTACCTGCTGGAAATCATGACGCAGCTGGCCTACGACCAGATTTATGATGAGCATGTGTATTACTTTAGCGTGACCTCTCTGTGCCGGCTGTTCGAAAAGCACGGCCTGCGAATCTTCCGCGTTGAACCGATACCGGTGCACGGCGGGTCAATGCGTGTTTATGGCTGCCGGTCGGCGTGCAGCCGTGCGGTTGAGCCATCGGTCACGGCGCAGCTGGCGGCCGAGCGCGAATATGGGCTGACGTTGCTGCAGACCTATTTGGCTTTCGCGGAGCGTGTGCAACAATCGCGCGCCTCGCTGATAGAATTGCTGCGAGGGTTGCACGCCGATGGCGCCCGAGTGGTTGGCTATGCGGCTTCTTCAAAGGGCACGGTCATCTTGAACTACTGTGGCATCGGGCCACAGATGCTTGAATACGTCTGTGATAACACCCCCTCGAAACACGGGTTTTTCACGCCCGGCACGCACATCCCCATTGTGCCGATTGACCGGTTTGCAGCCGACTACCCGAATTATGCTTTTGTGCTTGCGTGGAATCACTTGAACGAAATTGCTTCCAAGGAGCAGACCTTCCGCGAGCAGGGCGGCCAGTTTATCACGCATATACCTACGGCGCGGATTGCATGAATCCGGCTGGGTGATGGAAACGTGGCATGGATTTTTCGGCTATTTCAGGGCGACGAGTGTTGATTACCGGTGGGTTGGGCTTCATCGGCAGCAATCTGGCGCTGCGTTGTGTTTCGCTGGGCTGTCAGGTTATTCTGGTGACGCGCTCGCTGGAAAAAGAGGGCAATATCGCGTTGGTCAACGACCGAGTGGGCGTAGAACTTGTGGATATGAGCACGGCGGACAATGCCGTGTCGGCGCTGCGTGCTCTGCTACCGGGGCAAGACTACGTCTTTCATCTGGCGGCGCAAACCAGTCATTTGCATGCCATGGAAGACCCGCTGTACGATTTGCAGGTGAATTGCGGTGTCACGCTGGCGCTGCTGGAGGGTTGCCGGCATCTATGCCCCGATGCCGCCGTGGTCATGCCGGGAACAGTCACGCAAGTTGGACGCGCGGCCAGGCTGCCGGTGGCGGAAGAGCAGCCCGATTGGCCCCTCACCCTGTACGACGCGCACAAACTCACCTGCGAAAAGTACCTTTATGTGTACCATGAAAATTACGGGTTGAAAACCACTACGCTGCGTCTGGCGAATGTGTTCGGAGAGCGGCAGCAGGTGAATAACCCGCGTCGGGGCATACTCAACTTCATGTTGTGGCGCGCGATGAACGGCGAACCGCTGACGATTTACGAGCCGGGGAATTTCGTGCGCGACTATTCATACGTGCAGAACGTGGTGGATGCGTTCTTGGCAGCCGCCGTCTCCCCGCGGGCGGCCGGAAAAGCCTATGTGTTCGGCTCGGGCAGCGGGCTGGAGTTCCAGCAGATGACTGCCCAGATAGTGGCTGCGGTGCGTGCCGTCATTGGGGTAAAAGCTGAAATCCGGCGAGTACCCTTCCCGGCCGCGGAGAAGAAAATGGATGTCGGCAACTTCATCGCGGATAACAGCAAGCTGCGCGCGGAGACTGGCTGGTATCCGCGCGTGAGTTTTAGCGAGGGTGTGCAAAACACCATTCGCTTCTACCGCGAACGGCTCGAGGAGAGTTCACGTGAGCAGTGAGGTGTTCAGGCGATTTGCCGGCCAGCGGGTGGTTGTGACCGGCGGATTGGGTTTCATCGGCAGCAACTTAGCGCACTCTCTGGTGGATGGCGGCGCGGAGGTAGTCATAATCGATTCGCTCGACCCTCGCTCCGGGGGTGACATCGCCAACATCGCGGGGATTGATGATAGCCTCGAACTGGTCTCGGCCGATATCTGCGAATTCGATGCGGTTGCTTCCGTGGTGCAGCACGCAGCATTTCTTTTCCATTGTGCCGCGCATACCTCGCATCCGTATTCTATGCGCGACCCGCAGCTCGATGTTACCGTCAACTGCATTGGTACGCTGAATATCTTGGAGGGGCTGCGCCGGTTTCATCCCGGCGCGCGGATGGTGTATGTTGGTACCAGTACGCAAATCGGCCCCATGACCACGAACCCCATCACCGAGGAGCATCCGGTCGCACCAGTCGACATCTACTCTGCCAATAAGGCGGTGGCTGAGCATTACTGCCGCATTTACGCCAGTGCCTATGATCTGGCGGTCAGTTCAGTGCGGCTGCCAAATGTGTATGGACCGCGCGCTAACATTAGCAGCCCCGATTTAGGTTTCATCAACTACTTTATCGGTCTGGCTCTGCATGACCAGCCCCTCACCATTTATGGTGACGGCGAGCAGTTGCGCAGTGTTCTCTATGTGCAAGATGCCGTGACTGCACTTGCGCTGGCGGCTCAGGCGAATTCTCGCGGAAAGATCTGGTTTGCGGGTGACGACCGCTCGGTGAGCGTTAAGGAACTAGCTGAGAGCATCGTCGCTGCCTGCGGTGCCGGTCGCGTGCAGCAAGTCGAGTGGCCGGATGACCGCAAGCGCATCGATGTCGGCGACATTGTCATTGACAGCTCTAAGATTCAAGAAGATTTGGGATGGGAGGCTGCAGTGAATTTGGTGGAAGGATTGAGGATGACAGTCGGTCACTGGAGATCTGCGTTGTATAAGCACAATGTCGACGTGTGATGTGATCGTCATCCAATCACATCACGCCTCGCACATATGGAGCGCACCTACATGAGTGCACGCTCGGCCCGCCGGGAAAGAACCGATGCATTTTTTTTGGCATTGGAGCTGTTTGTGCTAATTGCTGCGTTCAGACTCAGATGCTCGGGTATTTTTCATGGCAATCTGCCCGCAGTCTTTATCAGACACCGCGAAGGCAATCTTTATCTAGAATGGGGTCGCGAGCTATTAATGTATGGCAGAATGGGACAAGCAGACCCGATCGGCCACATAATTCTCGTGGCACTTGGTGAGGTCACATTTGGGGATCTGCCCTTCCAACATCACTTGTTAACAGCCTTCTTCGGGATGTTGTCTATTGCCGTGACGTATGTATTGGGAAGACGTTGGTTTTCGCGAGCAATAGGCCTGCTTGCTTCTGCTATTATGGCTATTTCCCAGTTGCACATCCTCTTCTCCCGTTGGGGAGAACCGCAAACGCCATCGATCTTTTTCGCTCTCTTTGGCATCTTAGTCTTTGATACAACCATTCGCAGAGCAGACAACTCGTGCTGGCCTCATATCTTGACTGGTGGTCTGTCGGGGATGGTTGTGGTGCTACACCTCAGTTTAGGTGCGTTTCCACTGACGGTGATAAGTCTCGCAATACTTTACGCCCTCCGTGCCCTGAAACGGGAGAAAGAGAGCCGGGGTCTGTGGAAGGTTCTTCTCATAGGTGGCTCAATGGCACTACCTATGTTAGGTAGTGAGGGTATAGTGCGCGTGTCGCGATTGTTTCTTGAAGATCCAAGCCAACTGGCCAGTCCAATGGGAATCACGTTTATCGATCTCTGGGTATACAATCAGAACATGGGTGGTTTTCACATGCCACTACCTTTGTACTGGCTGAAGATCCTCTGGCAAGTTGAAGGCGCATGGTTAGTATGGCTTGTCGTTGCTGGCTGGGCCTATGTGGCCACTCAGCTTATGAAACAGCAAGCACGAGGCATGTGGCGCGGATTTGCAGTCATCACTCTCGTTTATTCGTTTACCACATTGTTTACGATGGGAAGCGGTTGGCGCGAAGAATACTATGTTGCTGGTTTGCTTCCGGCTGCTGTGTTGACCGCGGCTATTGTTCCTGGTGTATTGATAAGAAAAGGATGGGAACAATCTCTGAGAAATGGGCTCGAGAGAAAATCACTTTGACTGAGCACGTTCTGATTACGGGCGGCCTCGGCCATATCGGCTCCGAACTCATTCGTCGCTTGGCGGAGAACCGCAGTGTGCGGGCAATCACCATTCTGGACAACCTGCTAACTCAGCGTTACGCCTCTCTGTTTGATTTGCCCAAAGAAGTGGATTACACTTTCGTTGAGGGCGATGTGTTGGCGACGGATGATGTCGCCCGGGCAATGCGGGGTGTGGATGCCGTGGTGCATCTGGCGGCGATCACGAATGCTGAAGGAAGCTTCGACATCTCAGAACAGGTACAATCCGTGAATTATGATGGGACGAGGAATGTAGTGCAGGTATGCGCACAACAAGGGGTGCGGCCTCTGCTGTTTCCTTCCACCACCAGCGTGTACGGTCCTGTCAGCGGGATTGCGCGAGAGGATTGCGACCGCAGCGAATTGCGCCCGCAAAGCCCCTATGCCACCAGCAAACTTGCCGCCGAGGACGAAATCCTGGCTGCCACCGAGCGCGGTGAAATCAGTGGCGTGGTGCTGCGGCTGGGAACTATATTCGGTCCCAGCCCGGGAATGCGTTTTCACACGGCGGTCAACAAATTTATCTTCTCCGCGGCAACCGGCCGACCGCTCACGGTCTGGTCGGATGCGGTTGAACTGGTTCGGCCCTATCTGGCGCTAGAGGACGGGGTGGCCGCGATTGAATTCATGCTGGACCGCCCTGAAGCAGCAGGACAGGTATACAACGTCGTCACCTTGAATGCGACTCTTGACCAGGTAATCGACGCAGTGCGCAGCAACGTGCCCGGTGTAGAAATCGAATACACCAACACCCGCCTGCTCAATCAGGTGTCCTACCACGTTGATGACAGCAAAATCCGAGAGTTGGGTTTCTCATATCGTGGCAACCTGGCGGCCGGTGTTCGGGCGACATTTGAGCTGTTCAGCGGCGTGATGCAGAACAACCGGTGAATAAGCCTTTAGACGCCGCCGAGCGGGAAAACCCCTGGGTTGAGTACTGGAACAGTGAGAACGTTTGGGCAAGCTCCAGCCTCTGGCGCAAACAGATGGAGACCTTTGTGCGGCTCAGTTCCGAGCTAATGGATTTTCGTGAGGACGACAAAGTGCTCGATTTCGGCTGTGGCAATGGCCATTTTGCGGAAATAGCGGCAGGCAGACTCGGCTCTGTTGTCTGTGCTGATGTGTCTGAGCATTACGTCAAAGTCTGCAAACGGAAATTCGCGTCGACCATCAATGTCGCTGTGGCGCGGGTCCAGCCAGACATGAGCGATCTTTCCATGCTAGGTGCCGGGTTCACGAAAGTTATCTGCTTCAGCGTGTTGCATTATTTTGCCCATCTTGATCATGTGGCCGCGTTTGTGCGCGGCATGCAGCAAATGTGCGTCTCGGGCGCTAAGATGATAATCGGAGATGTTGGAAACAGACATCGCACCTTCAAAGACAACGTGAAGGCACTTTCCTTTGTGCTACGTGAAGGAATGTTTGTGGACGCTGCTCGTGTTGTCACGAGAATATGGCTGGCCGACGCCCGCTACCGGGAGATAAAGCAACGCGGCAACAGTTATCTGGATGTGCCAGACCGATTCTTAGAGTCCCTGGGTCGTGACTTGGGCCTAAAAGTGACCACGCTGGAAACGCAATTCACCGTCAACGCGAATTACCAAAACGTGTTGATCGAGTTCTAGGGCCGGTCGCATTTGCCGCAAGGTGGAAAGTAACGTGACCAACGAGAAACGCATTGTCGTCTTGGGCGCTGGCATCTCCGGCCTGTCTGTTGCCTGGCGGCTGCAGGAACTCGGCTTCCAGACGGAAATATGTGAGGCTGAGGATCACATCGGCGGCCTGGCCGGCACGGGGCGCCCTGACGAAGGCAAATACTGCCTTGATTTTGGCCCGCATTTCTTCATCACCCAGAAGGAAGAGATTGTCGAACGCATCACCGACCTTGTCGCTGACGAGGTCGTCAGCTTTGAGCGCAGTGCGCAGCTCCACGTGCAGGATCGCTTTCTGGATTATCCTCTCAGCGCGAAAAACGTGCTGCTGAACTTCCCCCCGGGCGATGCAATCGCGTCTGTGGCGACATTTCTATGGGCTCAATTAATGCAGGGCGCACAGCGGACGCTTGGGTCGGACGTGCACCGACCGCATTTCGGGGAGTGGGCGGCCGCCAATTTTGGCAGCCATCTGGCTAAGGTTTTCTTTCGCCCATACACGGAAGGGTTCTGGAAACTGCCCTGTGAGCAGCTTTCACCCGAGATTCTTCCCACCAGCACGCGCCTGAACTTCATGAAAAGCCTCCGAATGATGCTTTTGCGTAAGGTGAGTGGACAGGCGCAGTCGCTCACGGAGCGGGAGCTCGTGCTGCCGCTCCGCTACCCGACCCGTGGTTATGGGATGATAGCGGAGGAAATCGCGGAGCGCGTACTGAATATGGGCGGCGTTATCCGCCGCAATGCCAAGGTCTCAGAGGTTCAAGCGAGAGCAGACGGAGGGTATGTGGTGGCGGCAAATCAGAATGGCCAGGCAGTCGAACTGGAAACTGACTATGTTGTCTCCACAATCCCGACGCCGGACCTGGTGGACATGATGTTCCCGGCTGCTCCCGCCAGCGTCCGACAGAGCGCGAAGAAGCTCGGATACTTGGCATTGATTGTGCTTTATGCGGTCACCTCGAAGAGGGATTTGCTCGACACTTCCTACGTGTACTATCTTGGTCGTCCCTACCATCGCCTTGCGGAGATGGACAAGTTCTGTGACACTCTATGCCCGCCAGGAGAAAACATGCTGGCGGTGGAGTTTTCGTGTCATCACGGCGATGACTTGTGGAAGATGAGCGGGCAAGAGCTCTTCGAATTATCACTGCCGCATCTGGAGCAAGATGGAATTCTCTCACGCAAGCATGCCACAAAGTTATTTCTCCTCCGCGCTGCGCACGCGTATCCGATTCGTTATTACGGCTTTCGAGAGCATCTCGACAACGTGCTTGAATACGTTCAGGCGCAGCCCAATCTGAATGTGCTTGGCCGCACGGGCGAGTATCGCTACATCGATAGCGACCAGTGCATGGAGCGCGCATTTGCTCTGGCTGAACAAATCGCGGATACGTTACAGACGTGACAGATGCTGCGTCGTCAAACCGCTGCTCAGCACATAACATGTTTGGAGGCTTCTGATGAAAACTTTCTTGCGCACAATGGCCGTAAATTTGGGGGTGTTCGGCGAGGTACTCTCTTTTCTGTGGCAGCAGAAACTGTGGTGGATGATCCCCATGGTGACCGTGCTGCTTGTTTTCGGCCTGCTGCTGATTTTCGCCTCGGCCTCGGGCGTCGGGCCGTTTATTTACACGCTTTTCTAAATGCTCTCCCGGCGATGGGTACGTACCTACACGCTGGAGTTAAAGGACCCGAGCCCAATTGCAGAGTACGGCTGCCGACAGACGCGCCCAGGAGCATGGGAAGTCATGCCGGCTGGGTAGTTTCCATGTGAGCATCCGTCCTCGAAAAGGGTCGGCTGACAGCAACGCGGTGAGTGACTTGCCCCTAAATACTCCGGGGCAGTTTCGTTTTTCAGGGCAGATGCGCGAGTGGCGCCTGTGCGTATATGCTAGAATTGCCACCGTAACCCATCCTATGCCAGTCCTTTCTACCCAGCTTGAGGAGTTCATTGTTTCTGGCGCGCACGCGGCCCAGCGGGCGGGTGCGCTTCCGGCCTGTAGGCTCCCGGAGCATGCCCATCTCAGCCGCCCGAAAAGGCCGGAGTGGGGTGATTATTCCTGCGCGCTGCCACTGCAACTAGCCAAACCAATGCAACAACCTCCGCTGGAAATCGCTGCTCAAATCGAAAAGCATCTGCCTGAAAGTGTGTTGCTGGGCAAAACCTCGGTTTCCCCTCCCGGTTTTGTGAACATTTCTCTGGCGGGAGACTGGCTGGCAGCGCAGGTGGATGCCGTGTTGCGATCCGGGCCTACATACGCGGATTTGCACTACGCCACTGGTAAGAAGGCGCAAGTTGAGTTCGTCAGCGCGAACCCCACGGGACCGTTGACCGTTGGCCACGGACGCGGCGGCGTTGTTGGGGACACCATATCCAGCTTGCTTTCGGCGGTCGGATATCAGGTTACGCGCGAATTCTATTACAACAACGCTGGCCAGCAGATGCGCCGGCTAGGCGAATCGCTACGGCTGCGCTATTTGCAGGCGCTGGGTCAGTCGGTGGATTTGGCGGAAGACCACTACTACGGCGAATACTTGGCGCAATCAGGCCGTGGGCTCCACGCGGAGCACGGGGACGGTCTGGCTAATGCGGATTGGGATGCTTTCAAAGATCTGGCTGAAGAAGCCATTGCCGGGCAGCAACGTGAAACGATGAAGCGCTTGGGCATCCGCATGGACGTGTTCTTCAACGAACACTCGCTTTACGAGGACGGTTCAGTTGAAAAGGTGACGGAAGCCTTGCGTGAGAACGGTCTGGCGTATGACCGCGATGGCGCGCTCTGGCTCGCCGCCACGGCTCTGGGCGGTCCGGATGACCGCGTAATCGTCAAGTCGAGCGGCGAGCCAACTTATCGATTACCGGACATCGCCTATCATTGCAACAAGCTTGAACGTGGTTTTGACTTGGTTGTCGATGTGCTCGGTGCCGACCACAAAGATTCATTTCCGGATGTGCTGCGCGGGGTGCAGGCGCTGGGTCATGACGGCGCAGGCATTAAAATGCTCATGCACCAGTTTGTCACCCTCAAAGGAGAGCGTATGAGCAAACGTTCGGGTCGCTTCACCTCCCTTGATGAGCTCATTGACGAGGTGGGCGCCGATGTGGTGCGCTTCTTCATGCTGATGCGCGCCGCTGAAAGCCACCTCGAATTCGACCTTGATCTGGCGCGGGACCAGTCGGAAAAGAACCCAGTGTATTACGTGCAATACGCGCACGCGCGCATTTGCAGCATTCTGGCCAAGGCGCAGGTGGAGGGCTTTTCCGATGAGTCCGGCGAGGAGAAATTGTTGCGCCACCCCACTGAACATGTGCTCATCCGGCAGCTGCTGGAGCTAGCGGACACGATTGACCGGGCGGTGCGCGACCTCGCGCCGCACCATCTGACCACCTACGCGCGCGAACTCGCCGGCAGTTTCCACGCGTTTTATCGGGATTGTCGCGTGGTGGACGCGGAGAACCGCGCGCTGACACTGGCGCGCCTGAAGCTGGTGCGGGCTGCGGGCATCGGGCTGGCGCGCACGCTGGAATTGCTGGGTGTTTCCGCGCCTGAGGCCATGTGAACGAAATCGGTGCAGTCGCGCTGTGCTGGAGCTAAACGAATCTCGAAAAGGGGAAATCTTTGATGAGCATCAAACCGGACCACTGGATAACGCAGATGGCGCGGAAGCGCGGCATGATAGAACCCTTCGAATCCAGCCAGGTGCGCAGCGGGGTGATTTCGTACGGCGTCTCATCTTATGGCTACGATATCCGCGTCGCTGATGAGTTCAAGATTTTCACAAATGTGCATTCTGCAATTGTGGACCCGAAGAACTTTGACACGCGCTCGATGGTGGATTTCAAAGGGGATGTGTGCGTCATTCCGCCCAATTCGTTCGCTCTGGCGCGCACCGTGGAATATTTCCGCATTCCGCGCAATGTGTTGACCATCTGCGTGGGCAAGAGCACTTATGCGCGCTGTGGAATTATCGTGAATGTCACCCCATTTGAGCCGGAGTGGGAGGGTTACGTGACGTTGGAGATATCAAACACCACACCGTTGCCGGCCAAGATTTATGCTATGGAGGGAATCGCGCAGGTGTTGTTCTTCGAGGCTGACGATGAGTGCGAGACCTCCTACGCCGACAAGAAAGGGAAGTACCAGCGGCAGCAATCCATCGTGCTGCCGAAACTTTAGCCCCTCGGCCGGGTTACTTCCACGACCAGACCGGCAGCGTGCCCGCCCCCAGCAGGCGAGGCTCGAAGTCCCCCTCGGCCTGTGCCACCACGATTTTTGGGCCTTGCTGCGTGTAAGCTGATAGCGCCAGATATTGACTATCAGGCGACCAGATGGTGAGTGTGCGCTGGTACTGGTCGATGTAAGGCAGCAGCGCCGCGAATTGCTCCGAAGGCACGAAAGAAAAGAGCAGTTCACTTTCGCCTCCGGGCACTGCCATCACGTGCAGCTCGAGGTGGGTGAATTGTCCCAGCGGCCGGGTTTCCGCCTCCGGGTTGACAGCCCCCTGAAAAAAAGCGATTCTGGTTCCATCCGGTGACCAGAAGAACCCGACCACGTTCTCCCCGACGGTGAGCAGCTGCCTCGGCGGCGTCCGCGTCGTCATCACCGTTAATGGTCCCTGCGTTGCAAGAGCGGTATCGGGGCTGTAAACGAAGGCGATGTGCTCTCCGTCGGGAGACCACTGGAAGGCCACTGTGCCCTCGTAGCCGGCTATGACCTGTTGGTGGCTGCTGGTGCGGTCAAGCATCATCAGGGCGCTCTCGCCCTCGTCTGTAATCTCCGCGTACAACATCTGGTTTCCGTCCGCCGAGAAAGCCGGCGCCTGAAAAGGGGCCGCACGCACGGGCAGCGCCTCTTCGATGATTGAATCTCCCAGCCAGAGATATGCCAGTCTAGAATCGCGGCGGGCGCCGTTGCTGTGGATTAGCATGCGTTTGCCCGAGGGTGCCCAGGCCCAGAACAGCGGCTGGCCGGAATCGACTACCTGCGATTCCGCGCCATCCAGCTTAGAGAGCCGCAGAATGCCGCTATTGCCGTCTGTCTGGGTCGCCAGAAAGGATAACGCGCCGCTGTCTGGCGCCCAGTAGAGAAACACCGGGATCATGCGGTCGCTTGCGAAGACCTCCCGCGCATCGGCGCCGTCGCTCCGGCTGACGTAAAGGTGTGCCTCCACATCCTGCGGGTTCGATCCGCTGTAACTGACGTAGGCAATCTGGCGGCCGTCAGGCGCCCAGGTGACGTGGCCGTAATAGCGCAGCGCGCCCTCCCCGAAGGTGGCGTCGGTGGTGATCTGGGTCAGGTCTTGCCCGGCCTGATTCATGGTGTAGATATTGCCATCGCTGCTGATGAATGCAATCAGCCCGGACTTGCGTTCCACTGCGCCGAGCAGCGGGCTCTGCGGTACCTTGAATCCCTGGTCGCCGGGGCTGCTCATCTGCCCGCAGGCTGCCAGCCAGAAGCCGGTTGCGAGTGCCAGCAGCGTAAGCCGCATAGCGGTTTTGCTTACGACCTCGTGGGCCTCACGGGGTGAGTCAGTTGCGTGCATTGTGCTATACTGCCCGCAGGTAGCAGCGCGTTTTTCCTCTCTACAGTAGCGCTATTCTAACCCATCAGCCCGGTGTGCAGGGAGCGCGACCGGTGCAGCTGGCTGACGCGCGTAATCGCCCCGTTTCGTAGCATTATCGATGCCCACACCTTTCTACCATCTGGTTCTGTCGCAAGAAATGCTGTGCGACGAAAGCTTGAACGCTAATGCGCGCGATTTGCTGCTCGCCGAGCGCCCGGCTTTCCTTTTGGGGAACACCGCGCCAGACGTGCAGACAGTATCCGGGCAGACGCGCGAGCAAACGCATTTCTTCTCCATCCCCGAGGCAGACCGCAGCCCGGCGCAGCAAGTGATGTTCGGCAAATACCCGGAACTGGCGCACGCCACGGCGCTGCCCGCGCAGCAGGCCGCGTTCATAGCCGGTTATTGCGCACATCTGCTGCTCGATCAGGCATGGATATGGGAGGTTTTCTACCCGGTTTTTGGCCGCAAGGCGCGCTGGAGCGATTTGCCGGAGCGCCTGTTTTTTCACAACGTGCTGCGCGCGCATCTGGACCGGCGCGATTATGCGCGGCTGCCGATTGATATTCAGGATACACTGCTGGCGACCTGTCCGGGGCGCTGGCTACCGTTCGTGCAAAGCGAAGACCTACACTGTTGGCGTGATTTTCTGGCGGAACAGTGCGCGCCCGGCGCGGCTGCCCGCACCGTGGAGGTCTTCGCTGCACGTATGGGGCGCGAACCCGAGGAATTCGAGGCCTTGCTGAGTTCTGACGGTGCCATGCAGGCGCAGATTCTCTCCCGCATGCAGCCGCGAGCCCTCCATATATTCAGGCAGAGCGCACTTGAGCGCAGCATCGCGCTGCTCAATTATTACTTCGGCGGGTTATAATCAGCACGGCGCGGCCATGCTGGCCGTGCCGGAATGACGGCTGAGTCGAATGCGGTTCTTCATCACTGGCATCCGTGGGCAGTTGGGCGCGACCATCATGGGCATGCTGCCGGCAAACGCGGCCTCGGGCAGTGACATGCCTGAATTGGACATCACGCGCGTGGAGCAGGTGCGCAGCGCCATTGGCGTGGCCGGGCCGGATGTGGTCATCCACTGTGCTGCTTTCACCGATGTGGATGGTTGCGCGCGCGACCCTGAGAAGGCCCAACTGGTGAATGTCACCGGCACGCGCAATGTGGCGGTGGCTTGTGCCGAGCATGGCGTTGCCATGGTCTTGTTGAGCAGCAACGAGGTTTTTGACGGCCGCAGCGCTGTGCCATACATAGAGACGGACGAACCCGCACCAATCAACCCTTATGGCCAGTCAAAACTGGCCGCAGAGCAGCTCACTCGTGAGCTGCTTGAACGGCACTTCATCGTGCGCACCTCGTGGATGTACGCGGCGGGCGGCGTGAACTTCGTTCACATCATTCGGCAGCTTGCGGAAAGCGGTGAGCCGCTCGCTATTGTCACCGATGAGCTTGGAGTGCCGACTTATGCTCCTGATCTAGCGCGCGCGATTCTGGAACTGGTTGAAATCGCGCCGCATGGAACCTATCATCTAGTCAGCGCCGGCCAGACATCGCGCTACGGGCTAGCGCGCAAAGTGCTTGATCTGAGCGGATATCGCTCTGTGCCAATCCGCCCGATCCTTTTGGAGGACTATGAGCGCGCCTCGCTGCCGCCCCGCAACGGGGTACTGCAAAACCGGGCGGCCGCCACGCTCTGCATTTCGCTGCGGCCCTGGGAGGCAGCGTTGCAGCAGTTTCTGGGCGAGGGCTGACCGGCGCATACTGCTATGGAACAAGCAATATTCTCGGTGGTGATACCGAACTGGAACGGCGTCCGCCATCTGCCCACCTGCCTGGAATCACTCCGGAGCCAGCGATTGGGTGATTTCGAGGTAATTGTTGCGGACAACGCCAGCACGGACGAATCGCGTGAGCTGCTCGCGCGCGATTACCCCGAGGTGCGGCTGCTGGCGCTCCAGAGCAACCGTGGCTTCACGGGCGCGTGTAACGCCGGCATTCGGGTTGCACAAGGCGCGATTATCGTGTTGCTGAATAACGATACCGAGGCTGCGCCAGACTGGTTGGCGGAGATTGAAGCCGCATTCCAGCGGCACCCTGATGCAGGTATGGTGGCTTCAAGAATACTGCTTTTCGATCGGCGGGACACATTTCACACCGCGGGAGATCTTTTCTGTGCTGACGGCGTGCCTGCTAACCGGGGAGTGTGGCAAGAAGACACCGGACAGTACGAAGAATGTTACGTCTTCTCCGCTTGCGGCGGCGCGGCCGCGTATCGGCGCGGGATGTTACAGCAGGTCGGTCTGCTGGATGAAAGTTTCTTTTTCTCGTGCGAGGACGTTGACCTCGCCTGGCGCGCCCAGCTGCAGGGCTGGCGAGCGGTGTATGCGCCGCGGGCGGTGGTGTATCATCGGCTCTCGGCCACTGGCGGCGGGGAGACTGCCAGCTTTCACGACGGCCGCAACACCATCTTCGTGCTGATGAAAGATGTCCCCGCCAGCGTGTGGCGGCGCCACTGGCGCGCGATCGTGTGGCGGCAAGCGCGCCTCGCCGGGCAGGCGTTGCGCTCCTGGCGCGGGCGGGCTGCCCGGGCGCGGTTGCGCGGCCAGCTAGCCGGTCTGTGGGTGCTTCCACGGCTGCTGCGAGCGCGCCGCGCCGTGCAGTCCACGCGCAGTGTCTCTGCTGAGTACATCGGAAGCATACTTACGTCGGTGTAAGAATCTGGCGAAACTGTGACTTACCTTTCCATCATCGTCCCCGCCCACAACGAAGAACAACGCCTGCCTGAAACGCTGCGCGCAATCGACGGTTTTATAAACACGCAGCCTTATGCCGTTGAGGTGCTGGTGGTCGAAAACGGTAGCGTGGATGACACTGCGCAGGTTGTGCGTGCTTATAGGGCCGAGCACGAGCACGTGCGCTTGCTGCAAGAGCCGGGCCGCGGCAAGGGGCTGGCGGTGCGGCGCGGCATGCTGGCCGCACAGGGCGAGTTCCGTTTCATGTGCGACGCCGACCTCTCCATGCCCATTGAACAGGTCGCGCGCTTCCTGCCGCCGCAGTTGACAGACTTCGATGTGGCCATCGGCTCGCGTGAGGTGGACGGCGCGGTGCGTTTCTATGAGCCTGCGTTCACGCATGTGCGCGGGCGCGTCTTCAGCAACCTGGTCAAGTTGTTCGCGTTGCCCGATTTCGAGGACACGCAATGCGGGTTCAAATGCTTCCGCGCGCAGGCCGCGCTGGACCTGTTTTCCACCCAGAGGCTGGATGGGATGAGTTTTGACGTGGAGGTGCTCTACATTTCCCGAAAACGGGGCTACCGTATCGTGGAGGTGCCGGTGGACTGGCATTTTCATCGCGAGACGCGGGTGCGCATGCTGCGGGATTCATTCGGCATGCTTGCCGATATTCTCGCGCTGCGGCGCAACTGGCGAAACGGGAAATATGCCCGCCCGCGTTGACCGCGCCGGCCTGCCCGCGCGCCCGCACCTGAAGCTGGAGACGGCGCTTTGGAAGGAAGGCCTCGAACTGGTCGCCGGCATCGATGAAGCCGGGCGCGGCGCCTGGGCGGGCCCAGTGGCTGCCGCCGCCGTCGTGCTCCCGCGCCGTCCCCGCTGGCTGCGCAGGCGGCTCGTGGAGGTAAGGGATTCAAAGCGGTTGTCGCCCCGCACGCGCGAGCGACTGTGCGAATTGATTTCTACCGTGGCGCTCTCGGTCGGCGTGGGCTGCGCAGCACCGGCGGAGGTGGATGCGCACGGGCTGATGGCAGCCACGCGCGCGGCCATGCGGCGTGCAGTGGATGCGCTGGATGCTCCCCCGCAGCACCTGCTGGTAGATGCGGTGAATCTGTGCCCGGAACTCATACTTCCGCAAGAGAGCATGTATTTCGGCGACTCCATTTCCCTTTCCATCTCGGCGGCATCGATTGTGGCCAAAGTGCACCGCGACCGCTTGATGCGTGCGCTGGGGAGGAATTACCCCGGCTATGGTTTTGAGCGCCACAAGGGCTATGGCACGCGCGCACACCGCGCGGCGGTCACGCGCCTGCAGCCGTCGCCTGAGCACCGCTGCAGCTTCCGGCCTATCGCCGCGTTGCTGCGCGCGCAGGGTCATACTGCCTGATTGGCGGACGCCATGCGAGTCGCCCTTGTTCACGACTGGCTCAACCAGAGCGGCGGAGCGGAGGACGTGCTCGCTGCGCTGGCGAGGATTTTCCCGGCCGCACCGATATACACCAGCATTTACGCGCCCGAGCGTGTGAGCGCCGCATTCCGCGAGCGGGATGTGCGCGTCTCCTGGGCAGACCGGCTGCCCGGCATTCACCGGCAGCAGCAGCGCTATTTGCTGGCGTTCCCTTTTGCCTTTCGCGGGTTTGACCTTTCGGGGTACGATCTCATCCTTTCGAACAAGAGTGGTTTCTGCCATGGCGTGCGCAAACCGTCCGGCGTGAAGCATATTTGCTATTGCCTAACGCCCACGCGCTACGTATGGG
>PVBE012782486.1_pt1 | contig 17713 bp, 13 predicted proteins | sample 1631181 | NCBI WGS metagenome assembly PVBE01 (sample SAMN08397723, study PRJNA350692) | Marine metagenome, whole genome shotgun sequencing project. | isolation source: water | place: Pacific Ocean | collected 2012-04 | reverse complement strand
TGAAGCACCTGATGAAGCTGGGCAAGGACACCATCGATGCGGCGGTCACGGTGGACCAGAGCTTCATGCCGCTCCAGAAGCGCGTGGAGAGTGCCATCAATCAGCTTGAGCGGGCGGAAGAAGAAGAAACCTACGACGATTGATCAACGGATGTGGACGGGCTACTCCAACGCCTCAGCGAAACACTCATCCAGCATGAGTTGGTTCGTTCCGGAAGCCGCGTCCTTGTCTGCGTGAGTGGGGGCAGCGACTCCGTTGCCCTGCTCCATCTCCTCCAGCGCCTTAGCCCCCGCCATCAACTCCAACTCGATGTCGTTCACTTCAACCACCAACTCCGCCCAGAAGCAGAGGCGGATGCCGCGTTCGTCCGGGACGTATGCAAGGCTTTGGGCGTTCCGTATCATCTCCAAATCAGCGAGTTCCTCCAGCATGAAACCTCCGGTGTTCAGACCCAGGCGCGGGAATGGCGTTGGGCGGTGTCTTTGGAACTGGCCAAGCAACTCGGTGCGGAGCGCATCGCCACCGCGCATCAGGCCGATGATCAGATTGAAACGTGGCTGCTGAAGTGGCTGCGGGGGGCGCACCTTTCCAAACTCCAGGGCATGGACTGGTCCGATCCCCCCTTCATTCGTCCTCTGCTCGCCTGCTCCCGCAAGGGACTCCGGGATTTTTTGACTCGAAACCATTTGCCTTGGCGTGAAGACGAATCCAACCAAAGCCCCAAATACCTGCGCAACCGCGTCCGAAATGAGTTGATTCCGTTGCTCGACGAACTCTCCCGCAATGGCTTGCCGCAGCGCATTCAGGACATGGAGACCCAAAGCACCCACCTCCGGAATTGGCTTGATGACTGTGTGGGGGAATGGCAACAGGAGACGCAAGTTCGATCTTCTGGAGTTTCGCTTGCGGTAAAGACCTTGGCCGGCCTCCCGAAACTGGCTCAGGAGGAAGCCATGCATCGCTTCATCACGGAGCGATCCGGGACCACGCTCCCCTATCGTCGGTTGCTGAAATTGCTGAAACTGCTGCGTTCCAATCGGGGCATGTGGGAATTCCCCTTGGAGAAGGGCTGGCGTGTTCGCCACCGCTCCGGCATACTGGAACTCACTGTAACTGTTCCGGTTGTTTAGGCTGTTGGGTTTCGGCTTCCGACTGCTGATTAGCGCGGATTCGCCGGCCCGCGCCACCTTCTGTCTAACAGCCTACAGACTAACCCCGGACCTGACTCACACGCATGACTTTCCGAATGAACTTTTCCTTCGCAGTGTTCGCGTTGATTGCGTTCATGCTGCTTTTTCTGGGAGAGGTTTCGTCCGCGCTCGCTCAGTTTGACGAGCCGGAAATCCCGGAGCAGGTGGTTTTCCCGGAGTTTGCGCTGGAACCGTCCGATCCGCGCCCGGGCGAGCAGGCGCGGGTGGTGGTGCGTTTGCGACTGCACGAGGGTTGGCACATCTACTCGGTGGTTCCGGCAGAGGGAGAGTTTGCTCCCATTCCCACCACGCTCAACGTAGGGGCTGGACCACTGGAAAAAATCGGACCGATTTACGAATCCAACCCCCGCACCGACAACGATCCGGTGCTGGGTATGGTCCTCAGCTTCCACAAAAAAGAGGCCCGGCTTTTCCAGAATCTGCATGTCCCGGAAACTGCGGCACCCGGAGCTTTTTCGGCTCAGGCGGAGTTGCGCTTTCAGGCGTGCAGCGACCGCGTTTGCCTGACTCCAAAAACGCTCCCGTTAACAACCGACTTCATGATCACGGCAGGTCCGGTGCGTCCGGAGTATTCGTTCGCGCAGTACGCGGTGGACGAGGTTCCGGATGCCGAAAGTGTGCCGACCTCAGAACTCGAATCCGCGCTTTCGGAAGGCGTGCCGGGGTTTCTCGGACTGGCAGTGGTGGCGGGACTGCTGGCGTTGCTCACCCCCTGTGTGTTTCCAATGATCCCGATCACGGTGGCGTACTTCACCAAGCAGGGGGAATCCGGAAGCACCGTGCGCCTCGCGTCTTTGTTCGGCTCGGGTATCATCGGCACCTACACCGTCACCGGCATGGGGCTGTCCGTCTTGCTGGGTGCAACGGGCGCAGTGCAATTGGCCACCAACGGCTGGGTGAACTTGGCCATCGGTCTGCTCTTCCTCGCCTTTGGATTCAGCCTGATGGGTTACTTTGAACTCCGCCTGCCCGCCGGAGTCGGTACCCACGCGGACCAGTGGTCCCGCCGCTACGGGGGGGCGGTGGGCGTGCTGCTGATGGGGCTCGTGTTCACCCTGACTTCCTTCACCTGTACAGTGCAGTTTGTTGGAACGATGCTGATCGCCGCCTCTCAGGGGCACTGGCTTTGGCCGCTGGTGGGGATGCTTGTTTTTGCAACGGTCTTTGCGTTTCCCTTTTTTCTGCTTGGACTGTTTCCGCGCTGGATTCAAAAGCTGCGAGGCCAATCCGGAGACTGGATGGACCACCTCAAGGTCGTGCTGGGTTTGCTCGAACTTGCAGCGGCGTTCAAGTTTTTGAGCAACGCCGACCTTGTTTGGCAGTGGGGAGTGCTGGACCGGGATTTCGTGATCGTGGCCTGGTTGACGATTTCCGTGCTCACGGGGCTGTTCTTGCTCGGCGGGTTCACGGTGCATCACGTCCGGGTTCAGGCTCGATCCCTGACAGGCATGGTGGGCGCGGCGGGTTTTCTAGTGCTGGGGATTTACCTTGGACGTGGTTTGGGCAACGTCCCTCTCAATCCGTGGGTGGACACCTACCTGCCCCCTGCCCTTGCCGAATCCGAACCTGTGACCGTCCTCCGGCAACGTCCCTCGCAAAGCAACGCCGGAACCCAAGCACCACTGACATGGCACTCGCAACTCGGCGAAGCCCTCGCCCTCGCCCGGCAGCAGAACCGCCGAGTCTTCATTGATTTCACGGGCTACACCTGCGTGAACTGCCGCTGGATGGAGAAAAACGTTTTTGAAAACCCGGAGGTACGGGATCGGTTCCACGAAAAAGTCGTACTGGTCCAGCTTTACACCGACGGTGGTGCGAACGCGGAAGCCAACCAACTCATGCAGGTTGAGCGGTTCCACACGATTGCACTGCCGTTTTACGTCATCCTCAGCCCGGACGACCAAGTCCTCGCCCGCCATGCGGGCATCCTCAAACCCGCCCAAGCGTTCCTGAACTTCCTTGATGCCCAAGAGAGTTGAGCCGCGTTCCCTGCTCTGCTGCCTCCCGGTCGTCTGCTTTTTTGCAACGGCCACACTGCTTTCCGGATGCACCGATCTTGGCTACTACTGGCAGGCGGCTTCCGGACACCTCAGCCTGCTCTCACAGAAGGAGGACATCGCCGAACTGATTGCCAACCCGGACACAGAGTCCGAAACACGCCGCAAGCTTGAACGGGTGCAGCAGGTCCGCGAGTTTGCGGTCACGGAACTCAAGCTGCCGAAGAACACAGGCTACACGAGCTACACCGATCTCGGGCGCAGCTACGTCACGGTGGTTGTCACCGCTGCCAAACCCTATGCGCTCACCAACCGGCGCTGGTGCTACTGGTTCGTGGGCTGTCAGGAGTATCGCGGCTATTTCGAGGAACCGGATGCCCTCGATCTTGCCAAGCAACTTGAAGTCGAAAACTGGGATGTCGCGGTGAGTCCCGTCACCGCCTACTCCACCCTCGGCTGGCTCAACCAGCCTTGGCTCCCGGAGTGGTTTTCCGATCCTGTTCTCAACACCTTCCTCAACCGCAGGGACGAGGACATTGCCGCCACCCTCATCCACGAGATGGCACATCAAGTGGTGTATGTTCCGGACGACACCCCCTTCAACGAATCCTTCGCCTCCTTCGTCGAGGAGGACGGAGTGGCGAGTTTCCTGCGCAGCGTCGAGGGTGACGCTTCTCCCAAACTCTCCCGCTACCGACTCGCCCAAGCCGACCGTGAACGGTTCCGAACCCTCATCCTGAACACACTGCTGCAACTCGAAAAACTCTACGACTCAAACCTTCCGGAAGTGGAAATACAGCGTAAAAAGGAGGAGGCTTTTGCTTCGCTCAAAGCCACTTACGGTGAACAGCGCGGGCAGTTCCGTGTCCTCAACTACGATCACTGGTTTGCCAAACCACTCAACAACGCACACCTGCTCGGAGTGCGTCGTTATGAAATGCACATCGAACGATTCCGGAATCTCCACCAGAAACTGGAGGGAGATTGGCAGGAATTTTATGAGCAAGTTCAGGAGATGAAAGACTGGGATCACCACAAGCGGCGTACTTTTTTGCAAGGAAACCGTGCCTGATTTCCAAAAACTACGGGCAGTTCTGCTCGACCGAGACGGGGTGCTGAACGAGGAACCCGGCCCGCCGCTCACACCGGAGGAATTCGTCTGGATTCCAGGAAGCGCCGAAGCCGTGGCCCTGCTCAATCGTCAGGGCTGGCTTGTCGCGCTCGTCACCAACCAATCGGTGTTTGCGCGTGGACGCCTCACGGAATCAGGACTCGCAGCGATTCACCAGAAAATGCGGAAGGAATTGGCGGAGGTGGGGGGCAAGGTGGACGGGATTTTCTACTGCCCGCACCACCCCAAGTGGGAAAACGGCAGGCTCCGGACTGCCCCTGCGCCTCCGTGCGGATGCCGCAAACCTGAACCGGGTTTGCTTGCACAAGCAGGAGCAGCCTTTGGTTTCATGCCGGACGAGGCCGTGTTGATCGGCGACAAGACCTCGGATTTCGAAGCCGCTGCCCGTTGGGGCTGCCCCAACATCGGAGTGCGCACCGGTTATGCGGGAAGTGATGGGAATTGCGACCGCTCCCCGGACGTTTGGGCGGAGGATCTCTCGTCAGCCGTGGAGTGGTTGCTGGGGCAAGAGGAGAGCCGTAAGCCCAAGAAGCCAACTTCAACGACCCTACTTCAGACCAAGTGGAGACGATGAACCACACACACTCCGCACCCGCCCAGCAGCGCCTGCAACGCAGTGAACTCACGGTTCCAGGGTCCAATCCGAATCATCCAGAGCCAAAGAGAACCTCATCTTCCCTCTGTGTTCTCAGCACCTCTGTGGTGAACCTCAAGCAGGGATGAAGTGTGACCGCAGGAGGGTTTCCAATCCGGCCACCCATGCGGGATGGCCATTGAGCGAGGGCACCAAGGTCAGCGACTCCCCGCCAGTTCCCTGAAATTCGGCATTCGCTCGGATTGCGATCTCTTCCAAGGTTTCCAGACAATCCGCAACAAAGGCAGGGCAAAACACCACGACCCGGTGCTTTCCGGAACGGGCCAAGGCTTTGAGCGTTGAGGGGGTGTCGGGCTGCAGCCAGCGGTTGCGGCCCAAGCGGGACTGGAAAGCAGTTGACCAACAATCCTGTTTCACCTGCAAAGCTTGGGAAAGCCGTTGCGCCGTGTGGTGACATTGTGCGCTGTAGCAGTTGCGGTTTTCCACGCGAATTTGGGTGCAGCAGTTGGGCTGTTGCAGGCACCACCGTCCGGAGTCATCACTTTTCTGGACATACCGTTCGGGCAATCCATGAAAGCTGAAAAGCACATGATCGGGGGCTGAATTCAGGTACGGGCGTCCGATTTCAGCAAAAGCGTCAATGAATTCAGGGCGGTCGTAGAACGCAGGCACCACCGTAAGGCTGGGCGTGTTCCAAAGCTGAGCGGCGGTTTCGTACACCACTTGCAGGGCGGTTCCGGAAGAACTGGAGGCGTACTGTGGATAGAGCGGAGCAACGACCAGATGGTCACAGCCTTGATCCCGTAATTCTTGCATCGCGCTGGGGATGGACGGATTGCCGTAGCGCATTCCCAAAGTGACCGGAATCCCCTCTGCTTGAAAGCGCTCGGTGAGTGCATCTCGGAGCCGCCTGCCATAAACGAGCAAGGGGGAACCTTCCTTGACCCAGATTTTCGCATATGCCTGCGCGGACTTTCGGGATCGGAAGGGCAGGATGACGAGTCTCAGCAGCAGCCAGCGCAGAACGGGGTCAAGGTCCAACACTCGGTCATCGCTGAGAAACTGCTTGAGGTAACGCCGCACTTCCGGCGAACGTGGCGCGTCCGGAGTTCCAAGATTGATGAGCAGGATTCCGGTTTTCATGAAGCCACGGTATCTTCCGTGAATTTTTCCTGCCCGGTGGATCCCGGAAAATAGAGGCGGCGAAAATCCTCGAGGATGAGGTAGAGGACCGGAATGAGGACGAGGATGATGACGGTGGCAAACAGCACCCCGAAAGCGAGGCCAATCGCCATCGGGACGATGAAACGTGCCTGCAAGGACTGCTCGAAGATCATCGGCAGCAGTCCGAAGAAGGTGGTCAGCGAGGTCAGCAAAATAGGCCGGAAACGCCGGATGCCGCCCTCGACCGCCGCTTGGAAAGCAGGGGTGCCGTCGTTGCGGCGCTTGTTGACGTAATCAACGAGGATGAGGGAGTCGTTGACGACGATTCCGGTGAGCGCGACCAGCCCGAGGACGCTGACGATGCTGAGGTTGTAGCCAAGCAGCAGGTGTCCCAACACAGCTCCAACGAGGCCGAAGGGGATGGCCGCCATCACGATGAGGGGCTGGAAGTAGCTGCGGAACTGCAAGGCAAGCAGGCTGTAGATGATCAGCAGCGCAATCGGCACTCCCGTCCAGATGCCCGCGAAGGTTTCGAACTGGTTGCGTCGTCCGCCCTCGAAGGTGGCGTGCAACAGTGGGTGATCCGCTTTGAGCTTGGGCAGAAAGTCACGCTTGAGGGTCCGGACCAGTTCTTCAGTGTTGGAAGTTTTGGTGTCCACATTCGCGGTGACGTTCATCACGCGCCGCCCGTCCACGCGGCGGATGCGGCTGTAGGACTGCCCATGTTGCAGATGGGTGACCTCCCCAAGCACCGCCCGCTGTCCGGAAGGGGTGAGGATCACGAGGTTTTCGAGATCAGGCAGGTGGTCTCGTTCGGTTTTCGGAAGCCGCAGCACCACGCGCACCTCGTCGCCCCCGCGCAGAATCTTCAACACCTCCAAGCCCTGAAACGCCGCCCGCACCTGCTGCGTGACCTCCTGTGCCGTGAGGCCCAGCGCCAACCCAGCGGCATTGACCTTGAGTTGCACCTCGCGTTTGCCGGAATCCGAGCTGTCCTCGATGTTGCTCACGCCCGGATACTCCGCCAGTTCCTCACGAACCTGTGCGGCAATCAGCTCAAGCTGGTGGGGATCGGTATGGGAGAGTTGCAGGTCCACGTCCGAATCCGAGCCGAATCCGGTCGAAGCCCGGAAGTTGATGGACTCCAGTCCCGGAATGCGCCCCAAACTCGTGCGCCACTTGCGGGAGAATTCGGTGGCGGCGAAGCCCCGTTCGTTGAGCGGCTTGAGGAAGACGAGGACGCGCACCACATGGCTGCCGCCCTGCCCCAAGGTGCTGAAAATCCCGTCCGCGACCTCTTTGCCCTTTTCAGCTTCGTACTCCTGCAAGAGCGCTTGCACTTGATTCAGCAGCCGTTTTTCGACTCTTGCAGTGACGGAAGCAGGTGTTCCAAAGGGCATCCGGGCCGTGACAAAAACGACATCCGTGTCCACCCTTGGGAAAAAGGTGAAGCGCAGGTGACCGCCAATCACAAATCCGACACAGAGCATGATGGAAACCGCCCCGAAGGCGAGGGTCGCGTAACGGTATTGCAGAAAGAGGGTGAGGGCCTTGCGGTAGGGCTTGTTGACAAACCAGCGCAGGCACGCCGTGAATCCGCGTCGGGGCCAACGCAGCACGATGTCAAATGGCCAAAGGACGATCCGCAGGAAACGGTTGGTCGGGTGCGAAAGGTGGGCGGGCATGATCAGGATGGCTTCTGCCAGCGAGAAGAGCAAGACCGCGACCACCACATCCGGGATCTCCCCGAAGAATTTTCCAGTGGTGCCGGGGATCATGTACATCGGGAAAAACGCGGCAATCGTCGTGAGAATCGTGATCAGCACCGGAGGGCCGATTTCCAGAGTGCCCTCCACCGCTGCCTTGAGTCCTGGTTCGCCCTGCTCCTGATGAGAGTAGATGTTCTCGCCCACCACAATCGCATCATCCACAACCAGGCCCAGCACGAGGATGAACGCGAATAGCGAGAGCATGTTGATACTTCCACCCAACTGGGGCAGCAGCACGAATGCCCCTGCAAAGCTGATCGGAATGCCGAGCATAATCCAGAACGACAACCCGATTTCGAGGAAAAGCGCCAGCACGAGGAAGACCAGTGCCAGTCCCATCCAGAGGTTGTTCATCAGCAAGTCAATGCGGTCTTGCAGGATGATGGAGCGGTCAAACAGCACCTTGGCCTCAACGCTAGTGGGAAGGCGTTTCTGAAGCTGGGAAATCACCTCGCGAACACCTTGCGAGACTTGGGTGGGGGTTTCGTTGCCCACGCGGTACACGAGGATGCGCTCGGCGGGCTTACCGTTGAAGCGGTCCACACGGTCGGACTCCTCGAAGCCATCGGTGATCGTGGCCACGTCGCCGAGCCGCAGGGTTCCGGTGGGCGTCTGAAAGAGCGGGATCTGTGCGTACTCATCGGCGGTGTAGCGGCGCTCCTTGGTGCGGATGAGGATGTCACCTCCGGAGGTTTGCAGCTTGCCGCCGGGCAGGTCGAGTGTGGCCTGCCGGATGCGAGCCGCAACCTGCGGCATCGTCAGACCAAGCTGTTGGAGTTGCAGCGGCGTGATCGAGATGGTCAGTTCATAGCGCCGCGTGGCTTCGATCACGACCTGCGAAACGTCCGGGTGGTTGAGCAACTCATCACGGATCGTCTGTGCGATTTTCAGCAGCGCGCGGCGCGGGGCATCGCCGAAAACCACGATGTTGAGGACTTCACTCTGAATCTTGGTGATGGTGATTTCCGGAGTTTCTGCGTCTTCCGGAAGGGTGCCCAAGCGGGAGACGGTCCGTTCAATCTCATCCCGCGCCTCCCGCACATCGGCGCCGTCCTCCAAGTCCACCCGGATGGTCGCCGAACCTTCCGGGGCGTTGGAGCGGATGCGCTTGACTCCCTGAATCCCCCGGATCGCGTTCTCAATGGGAATGACGATGGACTCCTCCAACTCTGCGGGTGTAGCCCCGGCATAAGCGACGGAGACGTTGACCCGATCCACCTCAAACTCCGGAAAAATCTCCTGCTTGATGTTGAAGACGCTGAGAGCACCCCCCACGAGGATGAGCGTCATCAGCAGGTTTGCAGCCACCGGATGCCCGGCCATCCAACGAATCATCCGCCTCTCCTAAAGCCACCTCGGGATCCGCGTCGGCCTGTTTCGTCATTCTCCTCCTCGTCCTCTTGCCCTTGGGGTGGCGCTCTGCCCGCTTCCCGGACCTTGAGGCCATCTGCAGCACCTTTGAGCGGAGAGACGATCACGCGGGCGTCCGCCTCAATTCCAGAACGCAGGAACACCGTGTCACCGTCTTGGTGCGCAACCTCGACGGTGCGAATCTGGAGTTCCCTCCGTTCGTGCAGCCAGACCGTGTTGCCGTCGCGCAACCCCACTGCCGGAATGCGCAGCACCTCCTCAAGCTGACGACCCTCGATTTCGACCTCTACGAAGGAGCCGATCAACAAGGCCGGAGCGGAAGCCTTGGGCTGTTTGAGCCGGAAGGGGTCGTCCACCTCAAGGACCAACCGCACCATGCGCCCCTGCCGGGTGAGTTCCGGAAGTTGTCGCTGCACCGTTGCAAACCAAAGGGTTTCTCGCGGGCCGACCTTGAGCCGGAGTTTGGCGGGAAGGTTCCAAGTTTTTTGGCTGTCACGGTCGCTGTCGGGGATGTCCAGCAGGGGGAGTTGGCTAAGCGGGAGATCGGCGATCACCTCGGCGCGGTCCGTGCCAATCAGCGTCGCCAACGCCGTGCTGGCGGTGACGTGCTGGCCGATGTCTGTGCTGCGCTGCTGCACCACTCCGTCAAACGGCGCCTTCACCAAGAGACGGTCCCGTGCATTTCCGGTGAGCGGATCGAGCTTGACCAACACCTCGTTCTTGCGGAAAAAACGCCCCTCCTGAAGCTTGGGGCTGATCCATTTGACTTGACCGTTGCGCCGAGACGAAAGAATCACCCGCTGCGCCGCCCGCACCTCGCCTTGCGTGCGTACCCGGATTTTCGGACTGCCGACCTCGGCAGCGACCGTTTTCACAACCACCCCCCGGAAGGGGCGCTCAAACTTCTCTGCCGACGGGCGCGACTTCATGAAACCATACAACGCCCCACCCCCCGCAGCAAGCAGCAGGACTGGAAGCCAGAACTTGAGACTGAAGAGTTTTCGGAGCATAGCGTTTTTCACAACCGTCTTATTTTTCCGGGCGGTTCACGGTTTGGAAACTTTGCCAGACGGCATAGACAATTCCCCACACAAAACTCCGGTTTTCCTTGGTGACGACCAAGGGACTGTTTTGGACCACGGAGTCGTTCAAACGATAGCGGTAGGACACTCCGTGCATTTTGAGCCGGCTGGTGATTTGAGCACCGGCAAAGAGGTGTTCATTCCGGGAAATCAAACCTGCCGGGGCATCATAGGCGGTACGGTCGGAGAGGGCGTCTGCCGCTGGAACCCCGTAGTAAAACTGGTTGAAGCCGCTGTCCCCGTAGTCCATGGTGTACCCCACTCCCAAGGTGTAGTTGGAGTTGCGGTCGAAGAGGTCGAATGACGCACGCACGCTATAGTCGTTGCCAATGTTCACGAGGCCGCCACCCAAGGTCCGCTTGTTGAGAAACGGGGCGTTCAGCGTGAGGTGGTCATTGACGTACCATACGAGCTTGGCTCCCACTCCCAAAAGCGCCTGCTGATTGATCATGCCCCGGCGTGTGTAATTTTTGTCCCGCACCAGCGTGGCGTTCGCATCCGAAGCCCCGGAGGGCGCGGTTGTTGTTGCCGAATCCGCTTCAACCGGAAACTCGAACCCTAGCGCCACTTCAAGGTGAACATTCTTGAACAATTCCAAGTAGAGCTTGGGAACACTGCCAACATCCAGCGACTCCAGACGGTAAATCCCATAGGGAAAGCTGAAGCTCCGGAAGTAGTAGTGGTTCGAACCTGCGTAATGCGGCACGAGGGCTTCAAGGTGGCTCACTCCCAACTCCCACTTGGGCTTGGTGATGGCTGCAAGCGGTGAGGCCAGCATGCCACCCAGCAGCATCCCAAGAGCGAGGATCCGCAGAAGCTTTTGAATCATAGGTTGCTTTTAAATACAGGACTTACGAAAAACACTAGGGCTAGTTTAAAATAACTAATGATTTCAAATAATTAAAGAATTTTAGGCATTTTTGATGAAGTCAATCATATCCGTGCTTTAGCAAAATTTTTCGTAACCTGAAATCATGCATTCGGATGATCAGTTGGAGCGCTTCTGGTCCCAGCTCCATTAGTTTGAAGACGGACATGTCTTTTTTCAAGAAGCGAGTGAATCGTGCTTGCTTGGAAAGCCCACCCGAAAAACGCTGCCGCGTCCCGGTTCGCTGATCACGGAGATGGTACCTTGGTGCGCTTCCATGATGGTTTTGCAGAGACTGAGACCAAGGCCGTAGCCCCCTGTCGTTTTCGTGCGGGAGGAATCCGTGCGGTAAAACGGCTCGAAGATGAAGGCTTGGTTGTCCTGCGTGATGCCCACCCCGTGATCGGCGACTTCGATCACGGTCTGCTGCTCATCAGTTTGCACTCGAACGTCAACGGGGGCACTCTCAGGAGTGGAGTACTTGAGGGCATTGGTGAGCAGGTTCTTGAGGACAATCCGGGTCTGTTCCGCATCGACGGTCAGCAGAAGCGTTGGGGGCAATGCCGTGAGGTGAACGCCGGGAGGTTGATCCCGGAACTCGGTCACCACCTCCTGAAGCAGCGGGGCAAGGTTAAACTCGCTAAGGTTGAGTTTGCCATACTCGCTGTGGAGGCGGGCGTTTTCCAAAATGCCCGTGACCATCGTTTCCATCTCATCAACATCATGGGTCACGTTATTGCGGACCTCGCTATCGGGCAGGAACTCCAGCGCGACTTTCATGCGCGTGAGCGGGGAACGCAGTTCGTGGCTGACGTCGAGGAGCAGTCGCTCCCGCGCCGTGATCATGTGCTGGATGCGCCTGGTCATGCGGTTGAAGGCTTCAGAGAGCCGACCGAACTGGTCCTTGCGGTACTCTGGAACGCGGTATTCGAGATCCCCGGCGCTGATGAGTTCCACACCACGAGAGAGGTCTCGCAGGGGCCGGAACAACCAGCGTAGGGTCGCGTAAGTTCCAGACAGGATGAGGACCACTCCACCGAGCATCACGAAGGCCCAGAAGGTTTCGAAGCCGGTTCCCTCCGGATAGAGTTGGATGAAGACGAAAGCGTCCTGCTCGCGTTCGACGGCCATCACCATTGTTCCACGCCACCAGCCGAAGCGCACACCACTGCGTTCACGCCACGTCCATTTTTGCGCCTGCTTGAAGGTGGGAATCTCCTCGGCAGTAAACCACTCCCTCTCCGGATTCTGATAGCGGATGCCAAGGTTGGTCTGCTCGGTGAACTGCCGGGCGACTGCCAAGTTGGGAGGGGAGCCGATTTCGTCAATCAGGTGGTTGAGGTAGAGTGCGGCGTGTTCCCTCCAGATGCCGATCCCACCTTCACGCACAGCATGAAAATAGATGCTGCCAACCCCAACGAACAGCAGAATTCCTGTGGAAAAAATGATCAGGAAGAGCTTGGTGTAAAGCGAACGAAAGGGGCGCCCCCACTTAACCGAGATCATTCGCTGTCTTGCCGATGAAAATGTAGCCCGTGCCCCAGATGGTCTTGATGAAGCGCGGGGCTTTGGGGTCGTCCTTGAGCTTTTGGCGCAGGCGGCTCATGGTGATGTCCACGGAGCGGTTGTAAGCGTTCCACGCGATGCCCCGCAGACTTTCCATGATCCGGTCACGGCTCAGCACCTGCCCGGAGTTGCGGACCAGCAAATCCAGACAATCGAACTCCATTGTCGTGAGGTCCAGCACCTCTCCATCCCGTAACGCCTGTCGTTTGGGATGATCAATGGTCAGTCCGTCAAAATCCTGCATCGGGGGAGTGACGTTGCCATGCGCCCGCCGCAACACCGCTTGAATGCGGGCGACGAGTTCTCGCGGTTCGAACGGCTTCGGGAGGTAGTCGTCCGCCCCCAACTCCAAGCCAACCACGCGATCCATGATCTCGCCTCGTGCCGTGAGCATCACCACCGGAACCGCCGACTGCTGCCGAATCGTCCGGCAGACCTCAAACCCGTCCATCTGTGGGAGCATGACATCGAGGATGACGAGTCCGGGCTTCTTGCGTTCCAAGAGCCGCAGTCCCTCCTCCGGAAGTGTGCTGGAAATCACCTCAAAGCCGTGATTGGCAAGGTAGGTGACCAGAAGTTGATTAAGCTTCTCATCATCGTCAATGATGAGGATGAGGGTTTTCATAAGTGTTCCGCTAGTGAGTCTCAACAGTCATCCTACCCCACCCCTCAACGGATTGCATCTCCGCTGGGTATCATCGTGTATCAATTTGTAGTCAATGGAAACTTGTGCAAAACCGTCTGGAGGGCCTGGCAGGACAGGATGATCTGTCAGATCCGCTGCGCTTGCCCACAATCGCTTTCAGTCTTGCGTCATTCTTCCTCCACCAGTGGTTGGTTGTGGGTTTCTCGAATTGCAAGAGCGAACAGGATGCCGATGGTGCCAATGACGGGCAGCACCAAAAACGCGGAGAGGTTGCCGAGAATGGCCCCGCCAACCACGAAATCGCGTATCAGCCCAGAGAGCGACCATCACAGAGGGCGAAACCCGCTGGAGAAAGGCGTAGGAAAAGAAGAGGGCACAGAGGAACCAGCCCAGGCTCAGCAGGCAGGAGCCCGGACGTGGGATTGGGGTGGATGTCGCCACACGAGTTTTGTTGAGAAAATGACCGGGCTAATTGAGATTCTGGAGGTATCGGCCGTTTTCAAAGCCCGTGAAGAACTGCTCCGTGAGGGGGTGGAAGATGGGGCCCCCCGTGGTGTCTTCCTCCAGATTACGTTCGGCGACGTAGGTGCTTTGCCAAGACTGATGCACCAGCACATGGTACCACGGCTGGTTCTTGGGGGGCTTGCTCTTGGCCATCTGCTCGTACCAGTCGTTGGAGCCCTGAAAGGTCGCGTCCACATCGTACACCACGCCCCGGTAGTCAAAGCGGCGGTGGTGGACGAGTTGGCCGATGGTGAACTTGCAGCGGGTTTCGTTCATCGCAGGAAGTCGTTGCCAAACATTGTTACTCGATGTTCGAGTTTTTGATGGTCTCCCTCTTGAGGGGTTGTTCCTCTGAAAATCGGGAAAAATATAGTCAAAACTATAGGTTCTAGAACACATTTCCACTAAAATACAGGAAGTCAATTCATTGATATTAAAACATTACCCCGGCTCACAGTCTTCGGTTATTAACGTCTTTTACTATAACTGTAAACCGGGGGAAGCGCACCGGAAAACACAGTCTCTTTGCAAAATCCCAACACTTCACAGGGTGCATTTTACTGAGAACAGGCACCAACACTCAAGAGGGGGACTATCCAATTTCTGCAGGACCGTTTATTTCATGTCCACCGGCTTAGTGAAGGGATTGACGGTTCAGGCGCAGCGCATTGAGCACTACGGAGAACGAACTCATGGCCATCGTTGCAGCAGCCAGCATGGGATGAAGCGCAGGGCCGCCGAAGGGCACGAAAACTCCGGCAGCGACAGGAATGCCGAGGATGTTGTAGCCAAAGGACCAGAAGAGGTTCTGCCGGATGTTGCGCAGGGTGGCCCGACTCAAGCGGATTGCTGAAGCCACCTGCCGCAAGTCGTTGCGCATCAGCACCACTCCAGAGGATTTGGCGGCAATGTCGGTTCCGGAGCCCATTGCAAAGCCCACATCCGCCTGCGCCAAGGCCGGAGCATCGTTGATGCCGTCTCCCACCATGCCCACGCGCTTTCCTAGCTGCTGATGCTCTGCAACCACACGGGCCTTGTCCTCCGGCAACACTCCGGCACGCACCTCTGCAATGCCCAATTCCTGAGCGATCGCATTCGCATGGGTCGAGTGATCGCCGGTCACCATCATCACGGAAGTGCCCTGTTGCTGGAGGGCTTGGACCGCCGAGTGGCTTTCGGATCGGAGCGGATCATTGAGAGCAAACCCTCCGGTCAACTTACCGCCTACCGCCATCCACAGCAAAATCGCCGCTTCCGGCAATTCCGATTTCAGTCGCTTGATTCCAGAGGTGTCCACTCCTTGCTCCAGCAGCGCGGCTTCATGGCCAATCACGACTTGCTGCCCTTCGATTTCCGCCTCGACTCCGAACCCTGGCTTGGCCTGAAATTGTGTGCAAGGCTTGGGGGTGGTTTCCAGCGACTCCGCATGACGGACAACCGCACGACCCAAGGGATGCTCCGAGTGTTGCTCGACTCCAGCCGCCCATGCAACCAAATCGGCAGTATTCCATGTTTCGACAGAGACAGATTTCATCACTTCCGGATGTCCTTTGGTGAGGGTGCCGGTCTTGTCCAGAACCAGCAGATTGAGCTGCTGGGCTGCTTCCAGAGTTTGGGCGTTGCGGAAGAGGATGCCGTTTCGCGCCCCAAGTCCGGTGCCCACCAGAATGGCGATGGGCGTGGCCAACCCCAACGCGCACGGACAGGCGATCACCAACACGGCCACCGTGTAGCCTAGCACCACTTCGGCAGGTGCCCCTGCAAGTGCCCAGACTCCTGCGGTCACGGCTGCAATCCCTAGCACGACTGGGACAAAGCCAGCGGAAACCTGATCCGCCAGCCGGGCAATCGGCGCTTTTTGCATCTGCGCCTGCTCCACCAGCCGGACGACCCGGGAGAGGGTGCTTTCGCTGCCAACACGCAGGGTGCGGATCAGCAGACTGCCGTTGTGGTTGTGGGTGCCGCCCGTGACTCCATCTCCAGATTGCTTCTCCACCGGGATCGGCTCTCCGGTGAGCATGCCTTCCTCGACTGCACTGCGGCCCTCCAACACCACGCCATCAACGGGAATCGTCTCTCCGGGACGCACATGCAGCACATCTCCGGGACGCACGAGGTCAATGGAGAGTTCCGTTTTCTGTTGCTCATGAACGACCGTGGCCGTTTTGGGCTGGAGTTTCAGGAGCGTGCCAATCGCCTCGGAAGCACGACTGCGACTGCGGGCTTCAAGCGTCTTGCCCAGCAGGACAAGTGCAATGATGACCCCGGCAGTCTCGAAGTAGTAGGCGTGGGGTCCGGGGTTGTGGACGAGATTCCAGACGCTGAAACCTACTGCCGCTCCAGTGCCCAGCATCACCAAGGTGTCCATCGTGGGAGCGTGGTGCATCACGGCAGCGAAACCTTTTGTGAAAAACAATCGTCCCCCCCACAGTACCGGAAGCGTCAGCAGCAGTTGCAGGATTCCGTTGGCCACGGGTTGGGTTGCCGGATTGATCGTTCCCGGAAGCGGTAACCCCAACATTGGCCCCATCCCTACGAGAACCAGCAGCAGGGCAAACGTCAGCGCCAGCCCCGTGTCCCAGCGCAAGCCCCGTAACTGGCGCTCCAGGGCTGCGTCCGGGGTGCTGGTCTCCGAGGTTCGGGATGCTCCCAGCCGTTCGGCCTCATAGCCCGCCTGACGTACCGCATGGATCAGAGTCTCCGGAGAGGTTTGCACTGGATCGTAGGTGACGGAGGCCCGCGCCAGGCCCAGGTTGACCTCGGCCTCCTCGACTCCGATGACCTTCCGAAACGCCGATTCCACTCCCCGCACACAACCGGCGCAGCGCATCCCGGTGATTGAGAGGTTGACCTGAGAGGTTTGTTCGCTTTGTGCTTCCATGAGAATCTTCCTGTTATCTTTCTTATACCCTATATGGGTATTTAGAAAAACACAAGAGAAAATCGGAAAGGGAGGCGGGATGACCTGTCTAACTCACTGTGTCCAGCGGTTCAGTGCCGTGAACTGCTTGGGCGGGAGGTTTTTCCAGATTTCGGTGAGGATGCGGTAGGTGCCGTCCTCGTGCTTGTGCAGGTAGAGTGCCTTGAGTCCGTAGCTGTTGAGGCGGGAAGATTCGTAATCCTGCGTGAGGATGACCTCGATGTAGCCGTTGGCCTTGAGGATGCTGAGGGGGTGGATGCGGACATGCCGCCGCTTGTTGGTTTGGTTGACCAGAGTTTTGTGCTGCACCCAACGTTTGTAGTTGAAGCGGCGTGTCAGGAAATCCTTGGAGTAGAGGGACAGGTACTCCTTGTGGCGCCCTTCCTCCCACGATGAGCGCCAGCGCTCAAGAAAGTCGAGGAGGCGGTCACGCTCCGTAGCCAGTTCTGACTTGGAGAGGTAGCGCACGGTCTCTTCCACCAGCATGGGGGTGCGTTGCATCACCACCTGATTCCGGAGCAACAACAAGTCATCGTTGCGAACCGAGATGCAACCTCGCGTGGCCACCGGTTCCTCTGCACGGGTGCCGTGCAGCCAGATGCCGTTGCCGGTCTTGCGGTAGTAGATGAAGTCGAGAAAGTTCGGATAGTCCGTCACCAACGCCCCGGAGCCGTAGAGTTTGGCCGTGGTGGTGCCGTACTGACGTTTCAGTTGCTTGTCGTTCCAAGCGCGGATGAAGCGGTAGATGCCGTTCGGAGTGCGCTTGTCGCCCGCGTGCTGCTTGTCCCCGTTCTTCTTCCCGGAACTGCACGGGTACTTCGATTCGAGTTCCCAGAAATCCAATTTCCGGTACACGCTTACGGAACACTCCTCTTTGTCCACCACAAG
>PVBE012567420.1_pt1 | contig 17713 bp, 12 predicted proteins | sample 1631181 | NCBI WGS metagenome assembly PVBE01 (sample SAMN08397723, study PRJNA350692) | Marine metagenome, whole genome shotgun sequencing project. | isolation source: water | place: Pacific Ocean | collected 2012-04 | reverse complement strand
TGGAGCAGGGCATGCGCGCGGGCGGGGGAGCTGAAGATGTGGGATTCAGCGGATCCTATTTGGAAGTGGCGCGAGTCCTGACCGGGGAGAGCAAGTCCTTCAAGGGGGTAACCCCCGATCAGTCTTTTGATCCTGCCACGGGCAATGGACGCGGCGCATGGATTCTGGCCGCCCGGATCTCCGAGTTGCGATCAGATCAACTTCTGCAGAGCGGAGGACTGGCGGAGGCAGGCACGTACACATCCTCGATCCGGAACCTCTCCCTGGGTCTCAACTGGGTCATGAACCGCCACATGATCCTGCGCCAGGCCCTGGTTCGCAGCGTCTATTCGGACGATGTGTTCGTCGACGGAGAAGCCCGCGGCGGGGAGAGCGCGCTGATGTTCGGGTTGCAGTTGCATTTTTGACCCGTGCACGGCCCCATGGGGCGATGAAGCTACCTGCTCCACACCGCGCTCTTCTTGTCGCCCTCGCCTGCTTAGGAACCACAGCAGAGGCGGGGACCGGACCGCCCAACCTCCTGCTGATTGTCGCCGACGACATGGGGTACGGGGACCTGAGTTGTTACGGATCGCTGCAGATCCGGACCCCGAACCTGGACCGTCTTGCTGCTGGCGGCGTGCGCTGTACCGATGGCTATGTGGCGAGCTGCGTTTGTGCCCCAAGCCGCGCCGGCTTGCTCACGGGTCGCTCCGGATCGCGCTTCGGGTTCGAGCACAATCTGCATCACCCCGACTATCTCGCTCCCGAGTTCGCGGGCATCCCTCTTGACGAACCCCTGATCTCCGAGCGGCTGCAAGCTCTGGGCTATCGCACGGGGCTGGTGGGCAAGTGGCACCTGGGCAAGGCCCTGGATGAACAGCACCCCCTGCGGCGCGGGTTTGATTTCTTCTTTGGGATGCTCGGTGGCAGCCACGGCTACTGGCCGACCTTGAAGAAGAACAGCCTTCTTTACGGGGACGAAAAGCCTGAGTCGATTAGGACGCCCTACCTCACGGACTGGTTCACCCTGGAGGCCCTGGACTTCATCGATTCGGCTGGGAAGGCCTCCAACGCCGAGGCCGACAGGCCGTGGTTTCTCTTCCTCTCCTACAACACGCCCCACGGTCCCATGCAGGCACGGCCTGAGGATCTGGAGCTCTACGCTCATATTGCGGATGAGAAGCGGCGTGCGTACTGCGCCATGCAACACTGCATGGACCAGAACATCGGCCAGATCGTCGAAAGGTTGGAGGCGCGGGGGGAGCTAGAGAACACCCTGATCGTGTTCATCTCGGACAACGGTGGTTCGGTGGAAGTGAGTCATGCGGTCAATGCGCCACTGCGAGGAGGCAAGGGGACCTTTCTGGAAGGAGGGGTTCGAGTACCGACCCTCTATCATTGGCCCGAGGCGCTTGAGCCACAGGTCTACACCCGGCCCGTGTCCGCCCTTGATGTGATGGCGACATTTGTCACAGCTGCGGGGGGGAGTGGGCCGACACCCGGTGAGCGGCAAGAGCGGGAGGGGCGCAAGCCAAAGGATGGCCCCATCTACGACAGCGTGGATCTCGTGCCCTTCTTTCAAGGGTCCCAAGAAGGGGATCCGCACGAGGCTCTCATCTGGCGCATGGCCTTGCGTGGAGCAGCCGTTCGGGAAGGCGATTGGAAGTACCTACGACCAGCGAGTCAGCCTCCCCAGCTCTACAACCTGGCCGAAGATCCGGGGGAGACACGAGATCTCATGCAGGCTGAACCCGAGCGCGGGCTTGCCCTGCTGGCCCGGCTGAACAAGTGGGAGACGATGCTCGAGCGAAACCCCATGTTCATCTCCGATGCCTACTGGGCGGGATACAACCGGCGCCTCTACGCGCGCCAGCACTCGCTTGTCCAGCCGGGCCCGGATGATGACGAGGATATCTGGTCCTTTGGTTGGAAGGGGCGTTAGCCTGGTGCTCGCCGATCATCCAGACACCTGTGTGCTCGTAGACCTTGTCAGCTGGATTGCCGGTGCACCCGTGGACTTCGACTGCCCAGCATCCGACGAGGTGCTCGGCAAGCTCTAGAATCCCATGCCCAAGTCTGCCCTCTGGACCCTGCGCCTCTCCATAGCGGCGCTCGCCCTCGCCTCTGCGCGCAACGCCTGGGTACCCGGTAGCGCAATCAACAGCTGGCTCTTCATGAAGGCCGGCCTCCCTGAGAGCGTAGCCTCGGGCGTCGACGTGCTCGGTGCCGCAATCATGGTCGGAGTCGTTATTTCGGTACTGGTGCGCCCCTCGAGAGTGCTCCTGCTGACGGGCGCAACCTGGATGCTCTGCGTGGCTCTCGCGAGGTGGGACAACCCCGGCGCTACGGCCGACGGGCTGGCACTCCTCTCTCACGCGCTGCGTATCGGCGCCCTGCTAGCCCTGGCACTCCTCTCCGGCCAGCCGGACCTGGATCGGCGCCCCTCAGCAGGGTTCGCCGGTTGGGTTCTGCTCCTTGGCACCTCCCTGACTTTTATCGGCCACGGGATCGAGGCCCTTCAACACAGCGGACCCTTCGTGGACCTCATTATCGGCACGGTCAAGAGTTGGACGGGCCAGCGCCTCTCGCAGGCCTCGGCCGAAAAGCTGCTGACCGTGATCGGTCTGCAGGACCTCCTCTTCGCGGCGCTCCTCCTATTGCGCCGGTGGCGCTGGATCGCGGGGTGGATGGCAATCTGGGGGCTCGCAACAGCCCTGTCGAGGGTGACATCCATGGGCGTGGACTCCTGGCACCAGTCCGTGCTGCGGCTCGCCAATGGCGGCGTGCCACTCACCCTCTTTCTCGCCTGGCACCACCTCATCAGATTAAGTTCAATCACCCGGAAGCCATGATCACTGCGGCCCTCCTCATTCTCGCCACCTGCCCGATCGACGATCCGTGGACTCGGCTCGAGGGGACCCAGCCTGCCCAGTGGAGGCTCGTCTGGACCAGCGACCCGGCCCACGAGGTGACCGTCTCCTGGACGACTCTGGAGGCCGGCAACTCCCACAGGGTTCACTTCCAACCCATGGAAGAGCTCCGCGAGTCTGCGCAAGACCACGCACCTACCCGAGCCGACGGAGAGGAGCAACACGCTCGCGAGGTTGCCGCACATCGCTCGGGTGCCTACACGCTCGACCCGACAGAGATCGGTGAGGTGACCGGAGCCTTCTACCACCACGCCAGGCTCACGGGCCTGCAGGCCTCCACGACCTACTGGTTCCGGATCGAGAGTGACGGGCTGTTGTCTCCCGAGCTGCACTTTCAGACCTCCCCAGCCGAGGACCACGCCTTCAAGATGCTCCACGGCGGAGACTCACGCACTGGTATCCAGGAGCGGCAGCGGATGAACCGCTTCATCGGGCTCCTGGCTGATGAGCACCCCGACCTCATCACCTTCGCCCACGGGGGCGACTTCATCGCCAATGGAAAGCTGTGGGGGCACTGGCAGCGGTGGCTCAGCCAGAACGAGCTGACAACCTCGGCCGCTGGCCGGGTCCTGCCCATGATCCCGACCCGGGGCAATCACGAACCTGGACCACTCTTTGACGAGATCTTCGACGACCCCGGAGGTGCAGGCCTCAACTACTTCTCCACAGATATCACCCCGGCGGTCTCCCTGATCACGCTCAACACCGAGATCAGCGCAGCCGGGGACCAGGCCGTCTGGCTCGAATCCGAGCTCGCCAGGCTCCGCCCCGAGCGTCGCTGGCTCCTCACCCAGTACCACCGCGCCATCTATCCCGCGGTGAAGGACCCCGCCTCCGCGAAGTCGCACTGGGTGCCCCTGTTCGAGGAGTACAACCTGGATATAGCCCTGGAGGCCGACGGACATTCCGTGAAGCGCACCGTGCCCATCCGGGAGGAGGCGCAGGATCCGAGTGGAGTCACCTACATCGGTGAGGGCGGACTCGGCGTTCCCCAGCGCGCCCCCAAGAGCGAGCGCTGGTTCCTCCAGGAGCCCGGAATGAGCGGAAAGGCCCACCACGTGGTGCTGCTCCACTTCGGTCCGGTGGAGCTCCACTCCAGGATTGTCTCGCTCCCCGACCCTCTCCTCTCTGGGGTCAAGGCCACGGGCGAGGAACCGGGCCTCCCCGCGGACGCGACCTGGCGCTATCTGGCCGGTGCAGACCCCGCTGACGAAGCTTGGCGCGGCGCGGACTTCGACGAATCGAATTGGGACGAGGGTGTGGCAGGCTTCGGCTATGGGGATGAGGACGATGCGACCGTCCTGAGCGGAATGCAGGGAGAGTTCAGCCGGGTGTACATCCGCACACTTATCGACCCTGCCCTGGTCGCAGAGTTCGAGGAAGTCCAGCTCGCAATCCGCTACGACGACGGCTTCATTGCCTACCTGGGGGGAGTCGAGATTGCACGGGCTGCCATAGAGAGCGGGTGCGGTCCCAGTGCCGAAGGGGTCACGTCCCATGAAGCGGGTGGCTGGGAGGTCTTCCCCCTGGGGAGCGGCGCCGAGCTGGCCGCGCGCCTGGGCCCCGGGCCCGCTGTCCTCGCTCTCGAGGGCCACAACTGCAGCCTGACAAGCAGCGACTTCACCCTGCACGCCCGCCTCATCGGACCAACGAAGGACCTCCCTGCCGATCCCAAGCAGGCGCTGATCCTCGACGAGTTCCGGCTCAGGCCACGCTCCGAGCGCTGATCCTCCCGAGCTCCACCCGGCGGGATCCGCACCCCACTCCATCTAGATCACCCCTCTGTGGGCCCCGACAAGCCATGGCCGGAGAGGTCCAGAGGTCTCTATAGAAAAGAGGTTACCCTGGGTTGATGAAGCTACCCCTCGCATGCGTGACCGCGGCTCTGCTTGTTGGGACGGGGTCCGCTCAGACCCCAGATGTGGCACGGGAGTGGCTGCACTGGGACGGAGCGCGTCCAGATGGAAGCTTGTTCGGAGGACGCATTTCCATACCTCTTGTGCCGCGTACCACCCACAGGATCCCCGCCCCGGTCACGACGCTCTTTGGGACCTACGGTGCGGCTGGTGCCGACAACCGGGTGGACCTGGTCATGGTGGGGGATGGCTACACCAGCACCGAGCAGAATCAGTTCCAGCAGGATGCGGCGGCCATGGCCGTATCGTTCTTCAACCACCAGCCCTTCACCCGCTATCAGAACTACTTCAGCGTGCACACGGTGGCGGTGGTGTCCAACGAATCCGGAGTGGACAACGACCCCAATCAGGGTGTGAACAAGGACACCGCCTTGGACATGGCCTTTTGGTGCGGCGGCACCGAGCGCCTGCTCTGCGTGAGCGTGAGCAAGGCCTACTCCTACGCGAACAATGCTCCCGACGTGGACCAGGTCATCGCTCTCGCCAATTCGAGCAAGTACGGGGGGGCGGGCTACACCGGATCGGATCTGGCTACGTCCTCAGGTCAAAACGGATCATCGAGTGAAGTGGTTGTGCATGAATTGGGGCATTCATTCGGCAATCTCGCGGACGAATACGACTATGGGGGAGGAACCAACTGGACGGGTGGTGAAGTGTCAGAGCCCAACGTGTCGATCCTCGATGCAACGGCGATGGCCTCTGCCGGGACCAAGTGGTCGGATTGGCTGGGCACCAACAACGGCAATTTCGATGGGCTAATCAGTACCTACGAAGGCGCTCGCTACTACCAGAAGGGCATTTATCGACCCACGAACAACTCCCTCATGCGCGCCCTGGGGCGCCCGTTCAATCTGCCATCTGTGGAGAGCCTGCTGATCGAGCTCTACAAGATTGTCAGTCCCATTGACGCAGCCTCCGACGAGTCCGTGGTCTACAACGGAAGCGAGGTCCTCTTCGTGCAACCCCTGGTGCTCGTGGGCGGGAAGTCCCTTGCTATCCAGTGGTATCTGGATGGAGCGCCCATTGCGGGTGCCACGGGAACTCAGTTGGACTTGGTGCAGTTGGGCCTCTCACCCTGCGCGCATACGGTGCAGGCTGTCGTCGTGGATCCCACCAAATGGGTGCGCGACGAGAGCGCGCGCAGTAAGTGGATGACGGACACGCGCACCTTCACCCTCGATGTGGTGGGTTCAGGGAGTAACGACTGCGATGGGAATGGTCTGGCCGACGAGTGCGAGATCGCAGCGGATCCATCTCTGGATTGGAACGGTGATGGAGTCTTGGACTCCTGTTCGCCTCCCAACTACTGCCAAGCCAACGCCAACTCTTCGGGGCAGGCGGGACAAATGGGGGCCAGCGGTTCGCCGGTGATCGCTGACAACTCCTTGATCTTGACCGCCCGCTTCTTGCCCACCAACGAGTTTGGATACTTCTTGATGAGCAACACACAGGGCTTCGTCCCGCTCTTCGGCGGAAGCTCGGGCAACCTGTGCCTGGGCGGGCAGATCCTGCGCTTCAACAAGGCCCCGGCAGGCCAGGTGTTGAACACCGGGGTCTTTGGCTTTGCGGCGTTGCCCGTGGACCTGAACGTCCTTCCAGGTGGGGCCGTGATTGCCAGCGGTGAACACTGGTACTTCCAGTTGTGGTTCCGAGACAAGACGACCTCCAACATCACGGATGGCTTGGATATCCTGTTCAGGTGAGGGGGTCTTCCTCTGGCGGGGAGCCTACTTGCCCCCCATGACTCTGAACCGGTCCCATGGGCAGAAGAGCAGCTACGCGCCGCCGTGGGGCATAGAGGGGCATATGGGAACCTCGCCGGGCTTTCTTGCGTCTAACATTCAATAACTGGGCTGTTGTTCCCTCTCTCTCCCTCAGGAGTCCCCCCATGCATTACCGTTCCCTGACCTGCACCCTTTTGGTAGTACCGTTCCTCGGGGGTCTTGCCTCTGCCCAGATTGACGGCCTCGAGACCGAGATTGTGGCCCTGGACCGGATCGTGGGTGGACGAACGCTGAGCACCCTGCGCGTGTTCGCGACCCTTTCGGATCCGGCGGCGCAACTGAACGCAGTCTATGGTGACAGCGCAGACCTTCTCGGTGTGCAAACAACCGACAGCCTCGGCTTCTACCAAAACATCTTGGGTGGCGACACTTCAGCCCAAATCAACCCTGCCGGGTACACCATCGATCCAGATTTGCGCCTCGATTCATGGGTGGCGCTTGGCTCGGAGGACATGATCGGGAATACCATGCTCGACATCGGCGTGGACTTCGGCCCATTCAACTCCGGCGGGGGGATCGTTACGAACAACGGCCTCTGGCTTGAGATTCCATTCTCTCCTCCCTGCTATCCCATTGAAGGGCGGGTGCTGATTGCTCAACTGAGCGTGACATCGGGCGAGACGGTGTCGGGCGTGGTCAATCTGTTCGGCAAGGATGGCACGGGAACAACGCTGGACGTGAAGCAGGTGCCCTTCTCCACACTCGTGGGGCCTGTGGGCCAGAGCTACTGTGGCCCTGCCAATCTGAATTCGACCGGGATGTCTGCTCGCGTTCTCGCTTCCGGGAGCGCTGTGGCGGGCGACTCCTTGCGCTTGATTGCGGACCGGCTTCCTCCTCAGCAGTTTGGGTATTTCCTGGCGAGTCAGACCCAGGGTTTCGTGCCCAACCCAGGTGGGAGCCAGGGCAACCTCTGTCTTGGGGGAACCATCGCGCGCCTTGTTGCCCAACTCGGCAACTCTGGGCCAATGGGACAGATCGTGGTTGACGTGGATACCAGCGCGATTCCCCTCGTCCCGCCGGTCTCCGTGCAGCCGGGAGAGACCTGGAGCTTTCAACTCTGGTTTCGCGACAAGAACCCAGGCCCTACCTCGAACTTCACCGACGGTGTGGCGATAGCCTTCAACTGAAGGCGATCAGTGGGGTAGTTCAGAAAAGACTGCTCCGTACAGGCAGCAGCAGCCCGCCACGACGCATAGGTGCCAGGCGAAGTGAAACCAGCGCTTGTGATCCTGCAGGTAGAAGCCGACACCGACGGTGAAGGCGGCCCCCGCGGAGAAGATAAGGACGAGGGTGGGCGTACGCAGGGCTTCAACCATGGGACCGATAGCAATGATCCCCACCCAGCCCATGCCCAGATACAGGAGCATGGAGAAGGCCTCGTATCGGCCCGTGAAGAACAGCTTGAAGACCACGCCAAAGCTTGCGACGCCCCAGACGATTCCGAACAGAGTCCATCCCCAAATGCTCGGAAGGCTGGTCAGGCAGAACGGCGTATAGCAGCCGGCGATCATCAGAAAGATGCTGGCGTGATCGACCACGCGCAGGATCCGTCGGCGCCGGGGTTGGATGGAAGAGTGGTAGACCGCAGATGCGGCCAGCGTTGCGAGCATCGAGACCCCGAAGACCGCGCACCCCGTGATGTGCAAGGCTGTGCCACGTTGTGTGGCCTCCACCAATAGGAAGGGGAGCAGAATCAGCGCAACCAGAAAACCCAAACCATGGCTCGTGGCGTTAAGAATTTCCTCTCGGCGATCCCACTTGGGTTCCATGAATAAACCGTACCATGGCTGCGTGAAGTTCGCGTATTCACTGACGGGTCTGTTTCTCTTGGGGGCTTGCGCAGAGGATCCTGCGCCGCGGCCCGAGCGCGCTGAAGGTCAGAGTCCCAATGTGATCCTCATTCTTGCCGACGACCTGGGCTACGGAGATCTGGGCTGTTATCAGCCTGCATCCAAAATTCCAACGCCCAGCCTCAACCGTTTGGCTTCGCAAGGGATGCGCGGCCTCGATTCGCACTCACCCTCCGCCGTCTGCACGCCCACGCGGTATGGGATCCTCACCGGTCGTTATGCGTGGCGCACCTGGTTGCAACAATCGGTACTGCTTGAGTGGGATCCACCCCTGATTGACGAGGGGCGGCTGACTCTGCCCGCCATGCTGGGGCAGCATGGCTTTCACAGCGCCTGTATCGGAAAGTGGCACCTGGGCTGGGACTGGCCCATAACGGCTGGTCGCTCCCCCAATCGTGGTGGCGGACGCGGGCTGGATTCCGTCAGCGTTGACTTCTCCCAACCCATTCTGGGTGGGCCGACAACTCGGGGATTCGACCACTACTTTGGCCATGACGTGCCCAACTTCCCGCCCTATTGCTTCATTGAGGACGATCGGGTGGTAGTGGAGCCAACCGAGACCAAGATGAACCAGTTCTTTGGCGTTGCGGGGCCCATGGCGCCCGGGTGGAAGCCGGAGGCAGAGTTACCCGAGCTGACGGATCGGGCCGTGGCCTACATCCAAGAACGGGCAGCCATATCAGAGCGTCCCTTCTTCCTGTTCTTCACCATGCCAGCGCCGCACACGCCCATTGCCCCCCTGGAGAGGTTTCTGGGGAAGAGCGAGGCCGGCATCTACGGCGACTTCGTACATCAGGTGGATCACAGTGTCGGCCGCGTGCTTGATGCCGTGGATCAGGCTGGCATCGCGGGCGACACGCTGGTCATTTTTGCGTCGGACAATGGCTCGCCGGGCCGTAGTGGCGAGGACATGTGCGGAGAGGTTCGAAGTGTGACGGTCGAGACCGGCCACGATCCCAACAGGCCCTGGCGCGGAATCAAGGCGGACATCCACGAAGGTGGGCACCGCGTGCCCTTCATCGTGCGTTGGCCGGGTGTAGTCAAGCCGGGCACGGTCACTGAAGAGGTCACATGCCACACCGACCTCTTCGCCACTCTCGCCGAGGTCGTCGGCCATCCACTGGGAAACGATGCAGGTCAGGATTCCTACAGCCTGCTTGGCGTTTGGAAGGGAGATGTACTTACCGAACCCCTACGCGAAGCCACCATGCACCACTCCATTGATGGGCTGTTCGCCCTGCGGCAGGGCAAGTGGAAGCTCATCTTTGGCCGTGGAACGGGAGGGTGGACGCAACCCTCGCGCGTGCCCGTGGGCCCCGGTGAACCCGCCGGTCAGCTTTACGATCTTGAGACAGACCCGATGGAGAAGAGCAACGTGTTCGCTGATCACCCCGAAGTAGTGGTATCCATGGTTGAACTGGCTCGGTCTTATGTGGAGGCGGACCGGAGCGTTCCTGAACGGTAGCGCCAAGGTGGTCGCTTGACCGTCCCGAAAGGGCTCGGATCGCGTAGGCTCTGTGCCCCGCATGAGCCCTTCCCCCCGAAATTCCCCCGGTACTGCTGCCATGGTTTTCTTGACCCTCTCAGGTCTCGTCCTGTCATCCTGCGCCTCGCTTCCCGCATCACCCCTGCAAGACGAGGCGCCGAGCGAACCCGAATCCGTATTCAACTCCGGGACATTTGCCGGCCTGGGCCTGCGAAACCTGGGTCCGGCACTCATGTCGGGGCGCATCGCCGACATCGCCCTGCATCCCGATGATCCGAGCACCTGGTACGTAGCGGTTGGCAGCGGGAATGTCTGGAAGACGACCAACGCGGGTACCACGTGGAAGCCGATCTTCGAGGACCAGGGCTCCTACTCCACCGGTTGCATCACCATCGACCCCAACGCGCCCGACACGATTTGGCTGGGAACGGGCGAGAATGTCGGGGGGCGTCACGTTGGTTTCGGAGACGGCGTGTACGTCAGCCGGGACGGTGGGGGGAGTTGGACCAACGTTGGCCTGGGTGCATCCGAGCACATCGGGAAGATCCTCGTCGATCCGCGCGACTCTGACACGGTCTATGCCGCATCTCAGGGGCCTCTATGGTCCGGCGGCGGTGAGCGGGGCTTGTTCAAGAGCACCGACGGCGGCGGGGCTTGGAGCCTCATTCTCTCAGGCGGACCCTACACGGGAGTCAACGATGTCATCATGGATCCTGAGCAGCCAGACGTCCTCTATGCCTCCAAGCATCAACGGCTGCGCACGGTGGCGGCTCTCCTCAATGGCGGGCCCGAGTCGGGCATCTTCAAGTCGGTGGACGGAGGAGCAACCTGGTCGGAGCTGACCCGAGGTCTGCCGTCCGAGGACAAGGGGCGGATTGGGCTCGCTCTCGCACCTGAAGATTCATCGGTCGTCTACGCCACCATAGAGCTCGGCCCGCGCAAGGGTGGCTTCTACCGCTCCACGGACTCCGGGGAGAGCTGGGAGAAGCGCAACGACTACATGTCCGGTGGCACGGGACCCCACTACTATCAGGAGATCTGGGCCAGCCCGCACGCGCCGGGCACCGTCTTCCAGGCCGATGTCTGGATGAATGTGACCCGTGATGGTGGGGCGACCTTCAACCCCGTCGGTGAAGCAAACAAGCACTCCGACAACCACGCGCTGGCCTTCCACCCCACCGACCCCGACTACCTGTTGGCTGGTTGTGATGGTGGTCTGTACGAGACGTTCGATCAGGGTGCTACGTGGAAGTTCGTCGCCAACCTGCCGGTGACGCAGTTCTACAAGGTGGCCGTGGACGATGCGGAGCCTTTCTACAACGTCTATGGCGGGACTCAGGACAACTCCACCCAGGGAGGCCCCTCGCGTACGGACAGCGCCAACGGTATTCGCAACGCGGATTGGTTCATCACGGTCTTTGCCGATGGCCATCAGCCTGCCACCGAGCCGGGTAATCCGGACATCGTCTATTCGGAGTGGCAAGAAGGAAACCTGGTACGCACGGATCGTCGTACGGGAGAGATCGTCTACATCCAGCCGCAGCCCGACGAGAACGAACCGTGGGAGCGCTTCAACTGGGACGCGCCCATCCTCGTCAGCCCGCACTCACCGACACGTCTGTATTACGCCAGCCAGCGCGTGTGGCGTTCGGACAACCGGGGCGATGAGTGGAAGGCCGTCAGTGGAGACCTGACACACGGTGCCGATCGGCTGCGGACTCCGATGATGGACCGTGTGTGGAGCGTGGACGCACTGTGGGACCTGATGGCCATGTCGAAGTTCGGGACGATCACTTCCCTGGCGGAATCACCCTTGGTGCAAGGTCTCTTGTACGCGGGCACCGACGATGGGCGGATCCAGGTCAGTGAAAACGGTGGGCGTTTATGGCGGGCTGTGGATTCACTGCCGGACGTGCCTGACGGTTTCTTTGTAAACGACCTGAAGGCCGATCTCTTCAACCCCGATGGTGTCTACGCCTGTGTGGACAACCATAAGACGGGCGACTACAAGCCCTATCTTCTGCATAGCACTGATCGAGGTGCGACCTGGCAGTCCATCGTGGGCGACCTGCCGGCCCGTCACCTCTGCTGGCGTCTCGTGCAAGATCACGAGCGTGCGGAGCTGCTGTTCCTGGGAACAGAGTTCGGCGTGTTCTTCAGCATTGATGCTGGTGTCCACTGGGTGAAGCTCACCGGCGGTACGCCCAACATCCCGTTCCGTGACCTGGCCATCCAGCGCAGGGAAAGCGATCTGGTGGGAGCGAGCTTCGGTCGGGGATTCTGGATTCTGGACGACTACGCTCCCCTGCGCGAGGTCAGCACCGAGGTGCTGGAGCAGGAAGCGGCGCTGTTCAATGTGCGCGACGCAGACTGGTATGTACCTCGTCCCACCCTGGGTGGCGGTGGCAAGGCCTCTCAAGGGGACTCCTACTATGTGGCGGAGAATCCGCCGTTTGGAGCGACGTTTACTTACTACCTGCGCGAGAGCCTGAAGAGCCGTAAAGCTGTGCGTCAGGAAGCCGAGGGAAAGATAGCCGAAGAGGGTGGCGATACGCCGACCCCCGGCTGGGATGCTCTGCGCGATGAAGAGCTTGCACCGGACCCGGCTGTGGAGCTGGTGGTTCGGGATGGTGCGGGAGCACTTGTCCGTCGGTTGGCGGGCGCGGCTCAGAAAGGGCTGCACCGAGTCACATGGGACCTACGCAGGCCCGCGGTAGATGCCTGGTCACGAGGCAGCGAAGGCGCACACTCGGGCCGTGGACCTGAAGGTGTGCTTACCGCACCTGGAACCTACACGGTGAGCCTGCGCAAGCAGGTTGAGGGACAGTGGACGGACCTCGCTGGGCCCGTCTCCTTCGAGGTGACACCTCTTCGTGAGGGTTCCTTGCCTGGTGCCGGTCCTGCTGTGGCGGCCGCGTTCGGTTTGGAGCTCGAAGCGGCCAACCGCCGGGCCGGTGCGATCCGGGCCGTCACCGCGGACCTGCTGGAGCGCGTGACGGCCATGCGTTCGGTCCTTTCCCGGTCCACGGGCGACGTGGATTCCCTGGATGCTCGCGCGGCTGGGATCGTGCGCCAGTTGCAGGACATCGAACTGGCTTTCTCCGGCAGCTCCCGGCGGGACAGCGCGGGGGATCCCGGCCCGGTTTCCATTCAACGCCGGCTGGGCGTCGCCTCTATGGGAACGAGCTGGTCCACCTACGGCCCGGCACCCAGTCATCGCAAGAGTCTCGCTATCGGGCTGGCAGGCATGACGGCCCTGGCGGAGCAGCTGGAGAGCCTGCGGTCGCAGGTTATTCCCGCGTTGGAACAGGAACTCGATCGAGCGGGCGTACCCTGGAGCCCCGGGCGAGGTATCGGGAAGTAATCCCCGCGCGAGTCGTCACAAGGAAACAAGGAGGAAGATCGTGAACACTACATTGATTCAACTGCTGCTCGGGCTGACCCTTTTCACCAGCGCCTGTACGAAGGTGGAATTTCAACAACAGGAGCTCCGACTGACCCATGATGTGGAGGCGGATGCCCTAGATCTGAATCTCTCCTACCGCGGGCTCTTCGCCGGAAACTCAGGACTCGATGTGGCCTGCGCTTGGCTGCAGGGAATGGTGGATAAGCAGCCGCGCTTTATCATGGTGGCTTGGCCCTTTGAGTTTGACCTGGAGACGATCGGGGACCCGTGGGTGCTGGAGCACGTGGATGTTGAGCGAGCCGATCTGACCGTGGAGGATGGTCCGCGCATGCACTTGGAGCAGCGGCTCCGATTGCAGTCGGCCCAGGAAGGGGTGGCGCGAGCCAACGCGGCGCTCTCCGCTGAATGGGTGAAGTACCTCGGAGAGGCAGATCTGGAACTGGAGGTCGAGGAAGCACGGACCAATTTCAGCTGGATGGACGTTAGAACCCTTGAGTTGATCCACGCCCGGGCCCGACAGGGCGGGCCGTGGATCTCCCTTGGAAAGGACGCCTTGCATGTCCATTTTCCATGCTCCCAGGCCGTTTTCCATGGTGCCCTGATGCACATCGCTGACCCTACCGAGATGGAAGAAGAAAACCGTGTCCTTCTCAAGCAGGCGATCGGGTTGCTCAGCGGGCTGAGCTACAAGGATGAGGTGCTGGAGTTCTCATTCTCCTTCACACAGGGGAGAGGTTTGCGCTTCTTGACGCCCGAGTTTTCACCGGACAAGGAAGACCCTGGTGCCCTGGCACGGGAGTTCAGTGGAAAGTGATCCGGACGCCTACTCGCGCACCCGGTCGTACTTGACCCAGCCGTTCATCATCTCCTCGAAGCTCTGGCGCCCATAGCGAACGCTGACGGCCGGATCCGGGTTTAGTGGATTGTCTTCGGAGTTGTCCCAGATGGCTCGCGAACTGAGCATCGTTCCCTTCGGAACGTCGATGGGCTCGGCGAAGAAGTACTCGGTCTGCCAGTTGAAGTCCCAGTTGGGTACGCTCAGCAGAACCTCGTTGCGACCGTCAGGAAAGGTCACTTCATAGGTCCAACTCTTACCGCGCAGGTCACGCGCCGAGGCACGTCGTGGCATGGGAGCTCCAATGGTCAATCCGTCATCCGCGGCACGCGGCACGCCGGATGCGGTGGCAATGGGATGAAGCGTCAGGGCGCAGAGTCCAAGCAGCAGCCCGTTTTGAAGTCTATTCATCAAGAGTCCTCGTCGTCACCGCCGTAGCCCAGGGCTCGCATGGCCTCCAGGTGCCGAGCATCCATTGTCTGTTGTTGCGGCTGAGTTGTGGGAACGGGATCGGGTCCTCGGTACAGGTGCCACGCGGGGGCGGATTCCAACAACAGGGTTTGGAGGTCTCCCGATTGATAGCGGGCAGCTTCTGAGGGCAGATTGACTCCATCAATAACACTCACAGGTCCTGTTAGAGTCACTCCACACACAAGGAGCAGTAGCCCGGAAGACTCGCCGGAGAACTCCACCACGGGTCCATGGTCCTTGGACTTGCGGGCTCTCCCGCGCAAGCCGGCAAAGGACGTCGGGGAACCAATGCCTGCAACCTGCAGATCCTCATCGCCGTCGCGCACTCCTGCATTGGCTACCAAGTAGGTGCCGGGCCGATGCAAGAGGAGGTAGTCAAGCACCTGCATGCGCAAGTTCGAGAGTGCCTCGGCGTTCTGTTCCGCAACGTCCTCGGTCTCGCCGGGGTCTGCTTGGAGGTCGAACAGGTTCTCCTTGGGTGAGCTGGAGTAGGTCAGGACGTACTTCCAGTTCTGGTTGCGAATGGCGACGCGATTGCCGGAGGTTTCGATCACGGCCAGCCGGTCCGGCGCCTCCTTCGCATCTGGTTGAAGGAACGCGGCCAGGGAGTGCGCATCCAGGTCCGTGTCCTCGGGCAGACCGGCCAGCTCCATCAACGTTGGGGTTACGTCGAACCCGCGTACTTGGGTCTTGACCACAGTTCCGCGCGCGTACTCGCCGGCACCGGGCTTGATGATCAGCGGTACGCGGACCACTTCATCAAAGAGCGCATCGCCGCCACCGAATGCAGGCCCGTGGCCGAAGCCTCCGTGCTCCCAAAGCTGCTCCCCATGGTCGGATACGAATCCTATGACGGCGTCGTCATAGAGCCCCCGCTCCTTGAGCGCGATGAGGAAGGCTCCAATGCGATCGTCCACGTAGTTCACTTCACCGTCATACAGAAAGCGCATCACGTTGCGCTGTTTCTCGGTGCGCGGGAAGCCATCCTGGTAGATGGAATAGGGCAACTCCACATTGGCCTGCGAGGGGTCCCCCCCAAAGGCGCGATCGAAAGGTGCCGGCTGCGTGAAGGGTTGGTGCGGATCGTTGAAGTGTAGAAAGAGGTAGTTGCGCCCCGGTCCCGCGTCCTCCAACCACTGCAGAGCCTCAAGCAGGTTGTCCTCGCCCCGCACGGCCTCGCGTGGGACGTTGTGGGCCACGTCGAATCCCTGCTCGAACCCACCGTCGTACAGTGGCGGTTTGTACACAACGGACTGCGTCGCCCAGCCAGCGTTGCGAAAACGCTCCGCTATGGTCAATAGAGCTTCAGGTAGGGGGGTACGAGATCCGTAGGAGAAGACGCCGTGGCGGGAAGGGACGAGTCCGGTAAAGATCGATGCGAAGGAGGGGCAGGTCCAGTTGCAGTTGCTGGCAACCGATGCAAAACGCACACCATCCGCCGCCAACGCATCAAGGTGGGGAGTGGTCGCGCGCTCGTACCCGTAGCAGGACAAGCGATCCGCACGCAGGGTATCCACTGCAATGAGGATGACGTTCCGGGGGCCCGCGCCCGTGGGCGGGGTCTCGATGGAGGGGTTGCCCCAGATGGGGTGGGGGTGTCCTTCGAGGGCGGTCGTGCGCAGTACGAGCTCGATCTCCCGGCCCGCCAAGGAGCCGAGACCCACACGGCCCCTCTCCCAGATCCAGCCACCAGGCTCTGCCTTGGCATCGTGAGACCAGAGCGTGGTCTCCTCCCCGTCGATCACAGAGAGAACCTCAAATCGCGCCGCATCGCCCGCTTGGGTCTCACGGGAAAGGCACGCCGAGAGCTTCAGGCTCGCCTCTTCGGGAACACGGATGCTGAATCCAAGCTCCGTGCGTGGAGGCGCGTAGAGCCCATAGCGGTAGGAGTAGTTGTCATCCCGAGGACCATGTGCTTCGCCCACATCGCCGAGGGGCGGAAATTGTCCGAACTTTTCAATCCCCAGGTCGGGGTCAGAGCCACTGGCTTGAGAGCGAGCCTTGAGTAGGGCTATGGCCTGTTCAGGAGAAGGCTCCACCCGCTCAAGTCGAATGTCATCGAAGCTCAACGCCCCGGTCTGTCCGCGCCCAGCGATCTGGCTGACCCGCTGGCGCAGGATCACGGCGAGCGAGTGGGTGTTCGGTGTTGTGAAAAAGGACGCCGAGGCCGTGTGCCACTCGCTGTCCGCTTCTGGTGCCGCGGGCCAGTGGACTTTCAAGGCCAGTCCGCGCCCGGCCATGTAGTGGTTGGCGAAGGGTCCGCCAACCGAGATCCGGCCCTCGGATTTCGCCTCGATGACGGCGAAGTCCGCATAGGTTTCGCCTGCGGCCTTCATTTTCCTACGGAACACGTAGTGCGTGCTGGGCTCAGCTGGAAGAACCCACCCGTAGCGAGCTCGACCCCCGAGGCCCCGAAGCACAAATGCTTGCCCCTCTTCAGCGGGCTCCACGGCGCTGCCATCCTCCATTCGCCAGCCGGCTTTATCCGGATCAAATGCCTCGAAAGTTTCATCGAGTTCCAGGGTGCGAGCCAGATCAGAGAGGTTGTCCACGTCGGCAGCCGCCGGAATGGAGCTGAGGGGGCTGTCGATACGGGCGGCAGAGAGGAGAGACCCGAGGCGGATCACCCCGGAGGGTGTTTCGCTCGGCTCCATGCGGGCCGTGGAGGTGTTGTGCGCGAATACCACCAGGGCCAAGAGAGCACCGGCTCCCAGGCAAGCGGTGCCGCGCAGCGTGAGGGGGATAGGCATCGGTGGCGACCTTGCCAGGGGTGGGCCGATTGTGACAGCAAAAACTAGAGGAGCGGGCCTGCATGAGTTTTGCAGGTGTTCGAGGAGTCCTTCTTCGCCAAGGCCCGGCGTGGGGCTGCGCTCAGAACTGGACCTCGACCTCAAGCGGTTCACCTTCCACGACAACGATCTCCCGTGTGTCTACCGCGGGGTCGGGCATCTCCTCACCGGGCCCGGTCGGTATCGCGTACGAGGTGGTTATCAGATTCCAGCGCCCTGGCGCCACTCCCTTCACCTCGACACTCCCGTTTTGGAAACCGGAGC
>PVBE010168568.1_pt1 | contig 17714 bp, 18 predicted proteins | sample 1631181 | NCBI WGS metagenome assembly PVBE01 (sample SAMN08397723, study PRJNA350692) | Marine metagenome, whole genome shotgun sequencing project. | isolation source: water | place: Pacific Ocean | collected 2012-04 | reverse complement strand
CTCCTGGCCGGATGGTTTCGATCCGATAGCCGACGGAGTGATCTTCGAGTAGCGCTTTCCTTTAGGCCGCGTACAGGCCGCGAGACGTCGCGAAACAACGCGAACTAGCGCGAACCAATGATCATTAAGAACAGAAGGCCAGTGGGCGTTTCCGGGCGGTTGCGCAGGTCAACGGTTTGGGGTGCATCGATCTGGGGGACCGAAGGTCGGGAGTTCAAATCTCCCCAGCCCGACAACTCAGAAGGCCCGGAATCTCAGCGATTTTGGCCGGCTGTCGACGGCGGTCAGTCGAGCGTGCCCGGGGAAGCGGGTTCCTCGGTCGTGGTTGGCGGAGGGGTAGTCGTCGAAGTGGTGGTGGCCGGTGGGGTGGTGGTTGTTGGGGTTGGGGTAGTACCGGGGATGGTTACCGAGGCGATATAGGACAACACGGTGGCCCTGTCCGTGTAACCGGCTAGGACCCGGAACTGGTGGGTGCCATCAGCCAGTCCAGGTAGCCGCCGGCATTAATGGCCATGAACTGGCCCGCCTCTATGGTCGAAGTTCGTTGGCCGGCACGAGAGACCGGAGTCTCTTCGCGTAGGGCTGGAGGTCGATGGTGAGGCCCTTCCTTACTGCCGTGAGTTCGGGAGCGACAACATCAATTGGAATTGTTGCTGATTCAATACCGCCCTCTTTCAGAAGCAAGCGGATATTGGCTTCTATCACCCACGGGTGAGCTAGGTCGCTGACCGTTGAGTAGATACCGAGTTTGAGGCGACTCGGCCAGAGTGATTGCTTATTGAGCACGAGTATCTGGGGGTGGACACTGGGGTCGAAAGGCTCGAGAGCTTGTTTCAGATGTACCTCCTTTGATTGGAATGGCTCAACGAAGACCTGATTGATGTTGGTCTGAGCGCTCCAGGCTGCGCCGAGGATCACGAACGTCAAGAGCAACACGACCAGTCGGGCGGATGGTGAACGATTATTGGTGGATTTACGTCGCGAATTGAGTCTGGCAAGAGCCACTTGTCGTAGCTGATTGAGTGCAACGAGGAAGTAGAGCCACATCGTGACAGTGATGCCGATCATGTAGCGGTACTCGATTTGGTTTTCAGTTGACACAAGATGAGTCGCCATCGTCAGGGCTAGGTAGATAAGGAGTAGGGCAGTTGCCGCTATTCGATCAAGTGCCCTTCCTTGTTGCCTGAGAAATAGGCCAGCAGCCGTGATAATTAGCACTGGGCCAGCTGTGGCTAGTGCTACAGCATCTGTCGGACTTGACAGAAGAAATGGCCGAGCGGCAGTGCCGATTGGGTGTTTCACGAACCAGACCACCTTTGTGATCGCATCTGGCACGGTTGAGATGACAGCGAGCCGAGCACTTCTCTGTACGTCGAGGATCTGATTTGTGGCCTCAGCGATAGCGAGTGCTGCAACAGTTGCTACCCCTATGAGGACCGCAAGTCGTCCAAGGTCTCGGACCATTGCACGTGTACCGATTGGTTTCAGGGCTGTCCGAACGCCAAGAAGTCCCCAGCAGAACATCGCTGCTGGGGGATAGAAGAGGAGTGTGGTCACCATCCCGACGAATCCGAACGCAGCCGTTGTGTTGTGGCCTTCTGAAAGCCCTTTGAGCCACCAGATGCCGGCAAGTCCGCCGAACATGAACAGCCATCCGAGATGGAAGGTGGTCGCCCAGCCGGCGACTTGGTGAAATCCCGGGAGCAAACCCACGGAAATGGCTATTGGCACCGCGTGTATCGACCGAACCCCCCATGTTTTGAGCAGGCGCTGGACTGTTCCGGCAAAAAAAGCGATCCCGATAACACCAAGAAGTCGCAGGAGTGAAAGATCGGAAATATTGTCGACTAAACGGAGGACAAGGGAATAGACGAGTGCTGCGACTGGTCTCATATCACTCAGGAGTTTGTCGTTGAAACCATTAAGAACCATTGGGTAATCGTCGCTCCAAGCCGAGCGGCGGATTGCCAAAGGAAGGTAGACAGCAAACAGGAAGCTGGGGGCCAGGAATAAGGGAAGAGCTCGCTGGACGAGCAGCCAACATGGCCGTTCTCCCTTTGATGAGCAAGCAGTTTTCCTGGGCGAGGTATAGATCACAGAGGGTCTCGGTTAGGCCGTGCGTTCGAGTGCATCAACAAGTGTCTCTACGACGCGTTCGATCTCGCCGGTGGTCAAGCTGGTGAAAAACGGCAGGCGGATTATTCGACCACTGACCGAGTCGGTAACCGGACAATCAAAACGCCTGGTGGTCCAGGCCTGAGCACCCAACGATCCGTGAAGGGGCTGGTAGTGGAAGACGGCTCTAATCCCTGATTCGTTCAACTCTCGTAGGACTGCGGTGCGCCTTACCTCATCTGAGATCAGCACGTAGAACATGTGATACGCGGGCTCTTGCCATTCTTGAACGACAGGTACCTGAAAGCCCAACCGCTCCTGTAGGGATGAGAGTGATTGGTGGTATTGGTCGAAGATATCCTTCCGCCTCGCCATTATCTGAGAGCGTTCTTCTAACTGGCCGAGTAGGAACCCAGCGAGCAGGTCCGACATGCCAAAAGATGATCCCTGGTCAATCCAGGTATATCGATCCACCTCTCCTTCTAGGAATGCTGCTCGGTTCGTTCCTTTGTCATAGAGGACATGAGCTCTGGAAACATCGTGTTCCTGATTGATGACCAGCGCTCCACCTTCCCCGCAGGAGAAGTTCTTCGTCTCGTGAAAGCTGAGCGTAGAAAAACGGCCAAAGGAACCGAGCGGAAGACCGCGATGTGAACCAAAGAGGCCATGAGCATTGTCTTCAACCATGCTGAGGTCTTCGAAAGCATCGACGATCTGTTCCAGTTCCTCGAGGTCTGCGGAGATCCCTGCATAGTGAACTGGAACAATGGCGCGTGTGTTGGAGTCAACTAGTTCGCTCACCGAAGTAGGGCTCATGCAAAGGGTTGCTGGATCGACATCAGCGAACCGCAACTCGGCTCCGTTTCGTGTGAATGCAAGTGCGGTTGTTACGAAGGTGAAGGACGGGACAATCACGTTGGTCTTAGGTGTGAGGTTAAGGAGCATTGAAGACAACTCGAGCGCACTGGTACAAGACGTTGTTAAGAGGACAGCGCTTGCACTCAGTTCTGACCGGAGTAGGTCGCCTACTCTTGCAGAGAAAGGCCCCTTGGCCGCTGAGGCCCCGGTAGCAACAGAGTCGTGAACGTAGGAGAGTTCGTTACCGTGCACCGAAGCACGGTTGAAAGTTATTTCGGAAGGTTCAACCACTGACCGACCTCGACTGCTGGATAGGAAGATTCGGTACGCCCACGCGACCGATATGAAGATAGTTCACCTGGTCTCGGTGTTAAGACGATGGAGTGGCCTAATCACGAGAAGCAGGTCAGGTTCTGTGAGTTGGCATCTTGGTCGAACGTGGAGCTCTTGGTCATGGGTCCAGGCGGGGCTTAGAGGATGTCCAGCCATCAGGTCTGTGAAGTCGTCTTTGGGTGGTATAGAAGCAACTAACGCTGACTCTCGGGCGGTTAGCATCGGATATATGGGACGGGATCCTTCGCTTGAAGCAAGCGCCGAACTACGCCGGTTGGCCGAAGGGCATGGATGGTTGCTCGACGAGTGGGCCAGACCTGAAGATGGCGTTTGGGTGGTTGACGGGGGGTATCCATCATCGGTCTACGAACCTGGACTGCAGGCTGCCCTGGATGAAGTGGTTGAATCAAGTTGGTGGTATTTGATCCGGAACTCTCTGCTTGTCGACTACATCCGTAGATTTGGTGCTCCAAGGGCGATGTGGGAGGTTGGATCAGGAACCGGGATTGTCGCTGAGACGCTGACGAGTGCTGGAATCTCCACGATTGCAGTTGAACCTAGTTGTGTCGGCGCCAGAGCTGGAGCGACACGAGGTGTCACCAGTATCGCGTCGACCCTTGAAGACCTTCGCTTGCCGGCCAAGAGTCTCCCAGCGATTGGACTGTTCGATGTGTTGGAACACCTGGAGGAGCCGGAGGAGTTGTTGACCGAGTGTCACCGGGTACTCGATAGATCGGGTCGGTTGTATTTGAGCGTGCCAGCGCTTACGTGGTTGTGGAGTCAAGCTGACGATCTAGCTGGCCATGAGTGCCGGTACACGAAGAAGACGTTGACGAAACTCCTAAGAGATTGTGGGTTTGAGATACAGAACTGCTCATACAGCTTGGCTACATTGGTCGTACCAATGGCTATTTTCCGTAGCCTCCCCTGGAGGCTGGGGTGTCGCCCCGATGAGAAAGTTATTATGAAACAGCTCGGATATCTCCCAGAAGCAATCGCCCGCTTTATCCTCGGAATCGAACGAAGACTGATTGGATTCGTTCCCGTTGGCACCTCTCTGTTTGCCTCTGTATTACCGCTATAGATCTCCGAATGGTGCTTTGTGGATGTGCCCCTGTCATGGGAAACTGGTCGGACGGGTAGACCACAAGGCTGATCGGTCAGAGGGTGTCTTGAGGGCACGCGGGGTGTTCACTGAGGATGGCACTGACCATGGTTACGTGGTAGCCGAGTTGTCAGCAGAGATGGATCGACGGTCCTGCGTAAGTCAACAGCCATGAAATTGTCGGATCGGGAACAAGGATCCTCCCCTTCTTGATCTACCGATCTGTCAATCGATCGGAGATTGTCTCTCCGGTCATTGCTTTACACCATGTCCCACTCTTCGCGTGGCTTATCTTCACGATGAATGGTGACAATTACTCGTTCGCCGTTATGCCAGAAATGCGCAGCATAGAGATCGGGATCTGCTGCCCTGATGACAGGCAACAGATCGATTAGTGGTAGCGATGGATCAAGCTCCGAATCTGCCGGAACTCGTTGATTCAAGTGTGTGGTCGCTTGGCGTTCATCCTGTGACGTCGCCGTTTGAACTAGGTCCTCAAGGCCACTTAAGACATCCACGACGAATGCTGATTCCAACTCGATACTTCGTCGCTTTAAACTCCTGATCGTCTCGAACGGTGAAAGGTCGAAACGTATCGAGGCAATAATTGGCCCAGTATCAATGCCCTCGTCAATGAGATGAGCGGTCAGTCCGCTTTGAGGATCCCCATCGAGAATTACGTGGTTTTGATACTTGCCGCGGTGCTTCGGTAGAAGCGTTGGGTGGATATTGACGGCATAGTCGTAGCGGCGGTACTGGATGGGATCAAGGATCCTCGGAAATCCCGCGGATAGTAGAAGAACGTTCCCGTGATCTTGTTTGTCTAGGCGTTGTCTTCCATCCTCGTCGAAATTAACGATATCGATACCAACGACATGAAGGTGATCCAAGAATTCCTTGAGGCCATCTTGATATCTTGCCTCTTTCGGAACAACAATATTTCTTAGCTTGTGGCCGTTTGCCTCCAAGGCGACGAGAAGTTCTCGTTTGTCATATCCTGTGTAGAGGTCGATGATCATGACCGAGGTGCGGTGCTTGAAGTCTCGGCAATCACGTACCCTGGCTGTCTGGGTAACTCCACGAGTTCCTTCGGCGCTATTGGGTGCCCCATACCAATTGGTGAGACTAACCTAACTGCTGCACATACGGTCGGAGGTCAAGGCTCAAATCAGCCTTCTCTAGGGTCGGGAATTCGTCCAAGATGAGAATGTCGAGTTTTTCAGCAGTTACTCCCTGTTCGCGGAGTAGAAGTCGGATGTTCGGTTCGACCACCCACCCGTGACTCAGGTCAGTCACCGTGGAGAACACCCCAAGCCGAGGACGGGGGGATGGCCAGGTCTCTGGACGGACGACCACGATGCGCGAATGGCGGTCCTCGTCGAAGTCGGCAAGATGGGCACGCAGGTAGTGATCTTTGGAGTTGAACGGCTCAAGAAATAGTCGATCTACTGAGGATTGTGCGATCATGGCAACAAGCACCGTGGCAACGAGGAGGAAGCAGACCCCAAAGGTTCGGAGATGACGGCGTAGGTTCGGTCGGATGGGAAGAGAAGAAACTATGGATTTCACGGCGAGCACTAACAGGATCCACATGCTCACGGTGAGTCCGGTCATGAATCTGTATTCGATTTGATTGTCCGCGGCAATCAAATGGCTTGTCATAGTTAGTGCCGCTGATCCACCGACAACAGCGACAAAGGTGAGGCGATCTGATATTGACCCTTTGGCCCTCAGATAGGTCCCGATCGCGATTAGAACGAGAACCGGCCCACCGGTTGCTGCAGCGGAAAGTGTGGACGGACTCAAAGTACAGAACGGCCGGGCTCCAACCACAATCGGGTGGCTTACGAACCAACCAAGCTTTCTTAAGGCCTCTGCTCCTGAACTCACGAATCTGAACTGACTCGGATCTCCGATATCAGTTAGTTGAGCAACCAAGCCGATGGTTGACAGGCTGAGAATGGTGGAGACCGCGATAAGTGCGCCCATCGAAATCATCTGACGAACCGCTAACTGAGCATTGCCACGGGTTAACGACAGTCGAATGGCCAGCACTGCCCAGCAGAACATCGCTGCCGGGGGGTACGAAAGCAGCATGGCTGTCATCAGGAGGATGGCCAGCAACCGATGTCTGCGTTGTCGGTTATCCTTGGCGTCAACCCACAGGATCCCTGAGATGGCCGCCAGAAGACACTGCCACGAACTTGGGAAAGTTGTTGCCCAGCCGGAAGGGAAGTGAAACGAGGGCAGGAACCCGACTGTTGCAGCAACCAAGGCTGCTGAGGTAACGGAAAGGCCATTGGTGATCAGAAATCGGGCGATCCACCAAATGAGAACTGCTGTTCCTAGAAGTCCGAAGATGCGGAGAAATCGGAGATCGTCGATGCTGTTGACTAATCTGAAACCGATGAATTGGACGATTCCAGAAACGGGCTGCCCGCGCGACAAAGCCCATGAAAGGTCCATGTCTACAAGTAACGGATAGTCGTCGCTCCAAGCAGAGCGTCTTAGGGAGGACGGAAGGTAAACCCCGAACACCACAAGAGCAGCCGCAAGTGGTGCCGTGTTTCGGCTATTCCACGTATACGCAGAGACCCAGCCTCTCAAGCGGAGATACCTCCCAACATCAGATCATTGGTCTAAAGCGGTTGTGCCACGACCTGCGTCATCTTGTTTGCGCCACAAACACTCCAAGGTGGCACCACGGTGCGAGCAGTTTAGGTACTCGTTGGGCACAGAACCCCCCAACAGCCATCGACGTGCACGCCCAATGCATCCCCGAAGACCTCCAACAAGGAGTAACTGCCGTCGGACAGGTACTTGTTCATGAGCACCCACGGGAGACGAACCGTGACAACCAACGGCCGCTCAGAAAAATGGACAACATCAGAAAGCCCTGTTGAACAGTAGTTATGTGTAGTCAGGTTGTCGAAATTTGAACTCGGGACCTTTGGTTCCCCAGATCACAGAATTCTGTCCGAGGTGTCCGCCTAGGCCCCTAGCGCCCATGGAATCAGGCCTTTGTGCCTGTTGAGTAAGGTCTGTGTTGGCTTGGTTACTTGCATTCTGCTCAGTAAGGTGTGCAACGCGTAGAGCCGAACAGGAGAGCCTCCCGCTTCTGATGGCGGGGCGTCTATTGGCCAGGCTGGCGAGAGTTGTGTTCGGGACCTTCGCCTCTAGACGGTGACTACCCGTGGCATCAGACTGGACATACCGGAAACCACTAAGAGAGGGGTGCCCCATGGAGGCCCCATTGATCCTGTCTGCATCTATGATCAGCGATTCAGGGTTGGCTTGTTTTGGTGTCGCTGTTGGAGATATCGGAGTTATCCGATGAACCTGCTTGAGATCAATGATATCGCGGAGATTGTGACCGCCCCAGATGTTGTCAGGGATCTGCGGGAGCAGATTTTGGATGGTTCGATCGTGATCAAGCGCGCCGCCATTGATGCTGAGCTGGTTGCGTCAATTCTTAGTTATCTGGTGGGGATTGGTAAGCACTCGCTTCCCATGTATTCCCCAATTGAAGTTGGTCATCCCAACTTTCACCGACTCAATCGGTCAGATGAACGATCCTACGTAGAGGGTTGTTTCCACCAGTTTGTGTTCTATCCCTGGAACCAAGATCTGTTTGACCTCTTTGCCTTGACCAACGACCTGTTCAGGCTCAAGTCAGCGCTTAGCGGGAAGTCACCTGATTATTACCTTGGAAAAAACGGACGCGACGGCATCGTGTCTCGTTTGGCTTTCCAGTTCTATCCAAGTGGCAGTGGCTATCTCAACCGCCACAAGGACCCAGTCGGTCCGCACCAAATCACAATTCCTCTTGTTCTGTTGTCAGAGAAAGGGAAGGATTTCTCGACTGGAGGGTTGTTCGCCGAGGATCTTGAAGGAGTACGCCACGATCTTGACGAGCTTGTATCCCCTGGTGATGCTGTCTTCCTTGACGCTAGTTTAGTTCATGGTGTTGACCTGATAGACGAAGGTGAACCTACTGACTGGCTCGCTTTCAGGGGCAGGTGGTCCCTTATTGTGTCAACAAACAAGGTCGCCTCAGAGACGGCCGTTGCGGATGCTGTTGATCTCGGTCGGCCATAGTGACTCTGCCGCTAGAGGTTGGAGTTTCTGTGGTTTCTCCGGTTTTCGGTTGTTCGAGATACCTTCCGGAACTCGTTGAGAGACTAGAGAAAGCTTTTTCTGACTACTCGAGCATTGAGATCATTCTTGTGTGCGACAGTAGTCCTGACGATTCTTGGGAGGTGATAAAGGGTTTGAGCGCCAGTCGCCCTTTTGTGAGGGGCGTACTGTTGGCGAAAAATGTGGGGCAGCACCAAGCTATTTCGGCCGGTATGGATCTTGCTTCAGGCCAGATAACAGTCGTGCTTGACTGTGATCTCCAGGACCGGCCCGAAGATGCCGCAAGACTTGTGTGTGAGATTGATAGGGGAGCACACATAGCGATCGCTCGCTCATCGTTTCGGGGCCGGTCTTCGAGAAGGCGTTTTCTTGGCAGGTGGCTTTATTTTCGTTTCTTGGACGTCTTAGAGGCACCGACTGCCTCAGAAAGACACACGACGTACAGTTTCTTCGCCCTTTCGGCTACGGCGAGAAGAGCGTTTTGTCTCTATAGCGAACGCCTAAGGCATGTCTCGATAATTCTTCGTGACCTAGGGTTTGCCCCTGTTTTCGTAGAGGTCGAACACCTAGAGCGAAGAGATTCAGGGAGTTCGTATTCGACAAGAGACCGCGTCAACCTCGCGCTGGATGGGTTCTTTTTATACGGCTCAAGGGTTCTCAAGTACCTGATTCTCATCAGTTTTGGGCTATTTCTAATGACTGGTGGTGTTGCGGCATTTGTACTCCTGCGATTCGTGTTTGGTGGTCCTTCTCTTCCGGGATGGTTCAGCACCGTACAGTTGTTGCTAATTGTCGTCTCGATTCAACTCTTGAGTCTTGGAATAACCGGCCTGTATCTCCACTACGTTGTGTCGGAGTTACGGCAGCGTCCGGGCTACGTAGTCGCGGAACTCACCTAGGGAACTCACTTCTCGTGATTGCTTGCCGTTCTCACGAGCGCGTCGGAGGGTTTGTGATCAGGTGTCCTGGATGTCGGAGTTACTGTGAGAGGACGTTCTAGTCATGGAATCTGGAGGGATTGTCTCCAGTGGACGTTGGGTGAAGCAGGGAGTAGTCGTGTCCCCGAACCCAGGGGTTTCATGGATGAGCACCCATGTAGGCCCGAGTTTCGCGACCTCGAACGACGAGACGGTGACCCTGTTCGTTACTGGACGAGATGATTTCAACCAATCACGGATAGGTGTTGTTGATGGAACTCTCTCCAATGTCGGATTCGAGAATGGCCACATCTGTCAGAAACCACTTCTCGATCTGGGTGAGATTGGAACGTTTGACGAGAGCGGAGTTTCGTACCCATGGCTGGTAACGCATGGCGACGACACCTACATGTACTACGTGGGTTGGACAGCTGGGACGCGTACTAGATTCCGCAATTTTCTTGGTCTAGCGATCAGCCGGGACGGGGGAGAGTCTTTCCACAGGTTCTCACGGGTGCCGATCCTCGATAGAACCGACTCCGAGCCGTTTGGTACTGGTTCCTGTGCCGTATGGATTGATGACGAGGGCTGGCATATGGTCTATACGGCATTTGACCCTTGGTGGTTTGGCGATTCGAGACAAGAGCCCCGCTACAGACTCAAGGAAGCTCTCTCTGATGACGGGACCAGCTGGCATCGGACTGGACGGGTTGTAGTTGACTATGCGACTGCCGACGAGCACGTGATCAGTAGACCCATGATTATGTTCGATCACGATCTGACTCGCCTCTGGTATTGCTACCGGGGCAGTTCGTACCGCATCGGTTATGCCGAGTCATTAGACGGTTACGAGTTTCGGCGCCGGGACTGTTCTGTCGGAATCAATGTGTCTGAAAGCGGATGGGACTCAGAGATGATCGAGTACGCGTTCGTTCTAGACCATGATGGGGAACGGTACATGTTCTACAACGGCAACCAGTTTGGCAAGACAGGTCTTGGTCTCGCCGTGCATCAGAGTTCGTGACCTGAGATGTCTGACACGCCACTCGTGCACCTTGTCGCGGGCGGAACCAATCAGCTGCCAATTCTTAGAGCGGCCAAGAGTCTCGGTTACCGGGTACTGGTCACTGACATGTATTCCGATCCACCGTGTCGCGGTGAAGCCGACGAGTTTGTCCAGGTTGATGTCGCTAATAGGGCAGCGACGCTTGAGGTCGCCCACCGATTCGGTGTTCATGGGGTATTGACTGATCAAACGGACGTAGCAGTGCCGACGGTTGCCCTGATAGCAGAGGAACTCGGTCTTCCCGGTATCGGTTTTGAGACGGCATTGCGGTTCACGAATAAGGAGTTGATGAGGAGCAGCCTCGCTGGTTGTGCAACTTTTCGGCTTCCCAACTGCTATTTTTTTGAGGAGGTGAATAGGGCTGTTGAGTTTGTGCGTTCATCTGTCTCCTCAACAGGGTGCTGGATTGCAAAACCTGTCAATTCACAAGGAAGCCGTGGCGTCGCACGACTCGACGGTACAAACGACGACGCAATCGTGATTCGAGCCTTCGAGGCAGGAAGACAGAAGGGTGTTTTGGTTGAAGAGTTCATTGAGGGCGACGAGTATTCGGTTGAGTCGTTCGTCTCGGCCGGCGTACACCACAATTTGGCGGTCACTAGAAAGTACCATTATGAGCAGAACGACTGCATCGATGAGCGAAACACCTACTTAGGTGATGTCGAGCGCTTAATCGAAGAAGCGCTCTTTAGTGCTACCGACGAGCTTGCAGATACGCTCAATCCAGCCCTCTGCTCGATGCACACGGAATACAAGGTTCATGATGGCGAGGTGTTTCTGATTGAAACGGCTGCCCGAGGAGCTGGTGGGAACATTTCAGGAAAGTTGATTCCGTTTCTAACCGGCTTTGATCCGAGCGTCGCTCTTGTGAAGGCGGCAGTGGGTGAGCCGGTGGCGGTGGAGTATGGCGACTACAACCGCCGCTCTGCAATATTGCGCTTTTTTGACTTTAGCCCAGGGGTGGTGTCCTCGATTTGGTACGACGAACAAATTGCGTCAGTACTTATGCATTTTGAACTTAACGTGACCGGTGGTGATGAGATCCGCAAGATTCGCGATAGTCGCGACCGGCCAGGGTATTTCATCGCTGCTGGCGACAGGCGTGACGCTGTCCTTCGGGAGGAGCAGCAATTTCTTGATTCCTTCAAGATCAGGTATACAGAGAGTTGAGCCGACTGTCGAGATGCTCGCTACCGTGCACGGTGGAGTCGCTTCGTTGGGGAGGCGGTCTGTCGGACTTGGGGCTGGAGAGCAGAAGATGCTCAAGACTTCGAGAGGCCGAGAGGTCCGGCAGGTGTCGGATGCCAGAAGAGTTGGTGAAGCGCGGGAAGTCTCTTAGATGTTGAGTGCGGCAAGCAGGTTCCACTACGCGTCGGCAGACCTTGAGTTTCTCCATACCGCTCTGACGGCGGTTGGACCGATCAGGGTTGTTGGGATGCAGGCGATAGACACGAACCTTGCAATGATTACTGCAGTTCGGACCATTCGGCTTGCTCAGTCGTTGTCAATTCCAACTCCTGCGCGCGCCGACGATCTATCTACACCCTATGGAAGCAACACAAGACAAGTTTCTTTCGATGCTCCTCTTCTTTCGGAACTTGTTGGAAAGCCGATCTCATTCCTACGCGGATGGGAGATGTTCGAGAGTTGCGTGAAGGGATATAACGCTCTTGGTCTGATGGCTGAGCAGGTTGAGCCACGGATAATGCATCTACAGGAATGCTCTGATGAGGAACGTTCCGAAGCGGTGTTGAGATTCCTTCGTGATCGGATTGGTGTGGGGGGCGGGATGGCATTTGAGGATGCCATCCTTTACGACCATCGAAAGCGTGACAAGTTGGTAGCAGAGGTGGACCTTCAGGACCTCGCACTCTGGCAGTGTTTCGCCAGTCGGCCCGTTGTGTGTTCAACCTCCAGCAACCTGGGAATCTCCCTTCACGATGCCTTCACCCAGATGCGCGCCGAGTGTCGTGAAGTCGCTGGACGGCCCTTCCACCTGTTCAATGAGAATGAAGGTCGTCTTGTTATCTGGTGCCCTGATGAGCGGGCGGACTTTATGAATCCTGAGAAGGCTGAGACGTTGCACGCCATAGTGGACGGATCTAGAGGCCTGACGACGATTCGAACATACATTGACCGCCAGCAGCGTGACCCGGGTGCTCTTAGCGAAGCGCTGGTGGTCGGAGGTTACTTCTTTCCTACAAATCCACAGTCAGTCCATGAGATGCAAAGTCTCTTGCAGTTTGCGCTGGGTGACGAATCCGGTTCACTTGAGGAATCAGTGCGATTGGCTGTTTCCGACGAGCTGTCAAGGCTCACACTTGAGTCTCTCGGCTGTCGTCTTTTGGTCGAGGTCCCGGCAATTCAGCTTTCTCGCGGCGTCGAGGGAGGAATCTACGGACTCATGGTGCCGTACCTCCTATTACACGAAGAGATGGCGCTAGCAGGCGATCTTAGGGGCTTGAGTGTCTGGAACCAGGCGTCTATCGGTGCTTCATTGGCGGCTGCTGTCTTGGCGGGCGAGATCATCTCTGATCCAGAATCGCTAAGACCAGAAGTGCTCGGGCAGGTGGCAGAGGTACTTCCGGCTCTGGGCGCATTGATGGAGGAACGGTCGTCCGAACGACCAGGCGGGAGAGACACAGAGATTCGGGGAGTCTTTGATTTGGCGAATATCCAGTCTCTTGCCCAGCTATTGGGTGTTGTGGTGAACCGGCATTACTCGGGACGGTCAACGGCGTACGTGGGCTTAGGATCCTCCTCCTATTCAAACGGGAACCGGTGTTTTGAAATTCTCGACACGAATGTCCAGATGGGTGGAAGTTTCAAGGGCCGCAGTCACTTCCACCCGGCTACACATGCTATCAATCCGGTTGCGCAGGCGTTAATCGTCGGAGAGGACGTAGCTCGGGCCCGACGAGTGTTCGACTCGTTGAGTGTCAAGGATAGCGAGTTGGTCGCCTTCGTCAGGAAGCGGATCCGTAAACCGGAACCTGCTGGTGCGACAGCTCTAGCCGGGTATCTTCTCTATTGCCTTGATGAGGCTCTTCTCTCCGTCTTTGAGATTACGCACATGCTACGAGTTGCTGGCTTCACGCGATATTCCTTCCTGGGCCTTATAAATGACGAGGACCTTGAGACGACCGAGCGAGAGTACCTCCGTCTTGCTGTTGAGGAGGGGCCGTTCATGGGCCAGTTCGCAACGGACCTGCTCAACCTGCTTGATTGGCCAGTCAGAGTGCTTGATGCAAGGTCAGGGGTTCAACGCAAGCATAGAGCTGCGATTGTTGCCGGTAGCCGCGACACACACATGGAACAAGATTGGGATGACACCGTGTTGACTGTCCTCTACGTTACGGGTGACAACACGGCTCAACCAGGCGAATCCATCCTGAAATCGATAATTGACCTCCAGGTACGACACGAGGTCACTACGGTCCCTGACTGACAGGTGTTCATGCTCTTGCTTCTGAGGCACATGAGTCGGAGGTTGGGCTCTGCAGGGGACTATTACCCGTCTGCCAAATAGGACTTCAGGTTGTTGGAGAGGACGTTGTCTCGTTTTTCTGTTGGTAGGTCGTGAACAAAGTGTTCCAGCCGTGAGGCGACTTGGCGGATTGAGTAGTACGGGTAGTCAGTGCCAACACAGATTCGTCGGTCGAAGTGATGAAAGGCGAATGAGAGGTCGTTGTCAATGCTGCTCTCTTGGTATTTCAGTAGTGTGAGTGAGAGGTCGAGCAAGAGGTGGTCGTTAGCACGGCTGAACTCGATGTATCGCATTAGGTCCACTCCGCCGCTATGAAGCAGTACCAGCCTCAGGGTAGGCGCTTCTCTGACAACGCGTTCAAGATCAGAGAGGAGTTGATCGCCGAGACCCTGTTTGGCGTTACCGAACGGGTAGGTGCATAGAAAGATCGTGAATGAGAATTGCTCAGCGATCTTAGCGAGTTGTCGGAATTCGCTAGAGCCAACTGAAGGACCGCCGAGGCGGGGGTGTACTTTGAGAGCCCTGTAGCCAAGGTTCACCAACTCTAGGAGTGACCTCCTGAGTCGGCGTCTGCCTGTAGATTTCCAGGGTGCAACTGGAGTGAACAGACCAGCCTCTCTGCATCTGGCCATATGTACGGCTGGGTCTGTTTCCGGTAACGCCACCGCACAGGCGCCGACAAGCCCCGCCCTCTCGGCATCCATGACGTAGGCCTCGTAACCACATCCTTCCAATTCCATGTCAGGATGGGCGTTCGCGTCAAAGAACGGAACGACAGGACCTTTGGAACCATCTACGGGACTCATAGCCGGATCAGCCCTCTACTGGGGAACATAGGGTAGAGGCGCAGCCCATTGTGGGTGGAAACACCGACCGTGCGGGGCTCTGATTCCGGTTCAACAGGGATAGCGACAAGTTCAGCAACTTCTCGAGGGCTGTTGGTCAGGCCACCTACTTGCGTCAACAAGTGTTTGGTCACTGTATCGTCGGTCTCAACATCATCCAAACGGTCTTCATAGTTGGGGCCGCTTGTTGCGAGTCGAACATTGGCGCTGGCCATGGGACTTGACCTCTTTCTGGGAACCCCAAAGTCCTCAAACTACCCGGAGGCGAATTGCACCTGTAGGCCGGTCAAGGAAGAAGTTGAAACACAGCCAGTGAGCAGCCGGTTCGCCGGAGGTTCACTCGGAGTAATAACCAGAAACGGGGAAGACTCCGGGTAAGGCCCCCGCAAGGGGGCTCTGCTGCGTTTGGAGGATCACCACCCCAGGGGTTCATCCTCAGGTCGATATTAACTGGTCAAGGACCACCAGACCCAGTTCGCGTTCGGTGATCGCTTCTTCGAGCCAGTCACAGTCATCGGAGAACGACAACAGTGGCGCCAGTCTGTTAGATAATTAAGTATGATTATCATCTAAGAAAAATGATATTTGATTTACTCGTAAAACAAGAAACAGACCGATTGCTACAAGTCCTTCGATTCCTAATATGACTGAGAGGGTGAGGTTCATAGAGATTCTTGATGGAAATATTAATATGATGAAACCAAGAAATGAACTCAATATCCATACGCTGACAAGATAACGATTAAGGTTTGAAGAAAGGACTGCAATAGTCTGCCATAGGTTAAGGATTGCTAAGAAGGTTGCTGCGGTCGCTAGCAAACTCGCTACAGGACTCACGGCTATTTCGGTTCCGAAGAGTACGTCTAACAGAGTCGGCAGGAGCAAGGATCCGCTGACGATGGCCAATAATAAGATTGTGCCGAACAACCACCTCGATCTGATCGTCGGCAGCACTTTGCTGGCTGGTTGAGTAATCGAGTGAGAATCAGTCGACGATGGTCTGCGTGACAACCGATCAACAGCGAACTTCGGTATTAGGCCGAGTGCAAGTTGGTAAGGGCTTCTTAGTAGTGCAAGGAGGAGAAAGACTGACGAAATCTCCAACACTTCAGCTGACTTCACGGCCATCAACGAGGGAGATAAGACGAGGGTGGCATGGGCTAACAGCCCGGCTATTGCTCCACCGTATGTTCGGCTAGTGGGCTGGTGTGTGTCTATTGGTTGATCGTTGCCACGTGGCCCACAGAGCGCGACGACAAAACCGATGGGTATCACCAAGGAAAAGCTAATGGGCCCTGCGTTCGAGAGAGAGAGAGCAACTGCCACTGCAACTCGGAGGATGTTTTCTGCAGCGTAGAGAAGTGCAACAGTGTGAAAGGCGCTACGCCCGGCCCAGAGGCCTTGGGCCGCTGCGACGGAAGCGCATCCAAGGGGAAGGGAGCTCGCTATTAGCGGCCAATAGGCTGAGCCGTCCCCGAAAAACTCTGTTCGCCAGATGACTGTTGAAAGAGCGACCCCAGCCGTCATCGGAAGAACTATCCTGAGGACCTGTGCAGAGAACGTGGCGCTGACAACGCTGCTGTATCTTCCAGCCGACGCGATCACGTGTTGTTGCACTGCCAGGTTCAGCACCCCTGCCGAGAGTGCCCAAATCGTCCAGAGATGCACGATGGGCCCAATGTGGTCGACTCCTAGGGACCGAAACGCAAGTGTGATGAAGCCCAAAGCTGACAAACCGGAAACAAGCGTTCCTGAAAGTAGCCAGAGTTCGCCGCGCCGAGTCCTCAACTGAGTCTAGCCCCAGTTGCTTCGTGTGGTGGAGGGCATGAATCAGAGTTTCTACTACAAGTGATCTTAGCCAGCATCGACATGATCCACTCACCTGAGGTCGTCGGAGCGTAGAGCGGTGGGTTGTCAGCTGAGGTGCAGGTGGGGATGCACTCGATTCTGGCATCAAAGTCAGGCTGGTAGAAGAAGGCGATCGATACTCGGTCTCCCGACGGGTCTTCGGGAACCAGGACCCGGCGACGGGTTGACTTCCAGCGATTGTTCGTCCAGGTAGCCATCAGGTTTCCAAGGTCCACCACGAAAGCACCCGGTATGGTTGGGGCGCCTTTTCACCCGTTGTCGGGCGTGTGTACCTGGAGGCCTGGCTCTCCGTCGTGGTGGAGGATTGTGATGCTGCCCCAGTCGTTGTGCTCACCTCTCCGCAATTGGCCCGGCAGGGCTGGCTGCTCCAGTGCGGGGTAATGGAGGGCGGTGAGGCCCGTTATGTGGATACCGATCTTGTCTGCAAACCAGCGTTCTTCCATTCCGAGGGCTAGCGCCATTAGACCGATGAGCCGATCTGCTAGGCCCTACATTGCTGCGTAGTAGGCGGTGAGTGCTGGCTTGAATTCAGGTGGCCGTGATGGCCACACGTTCGGGGTAATGAAGGCTGAGCGGCCATTACCTGGGTCGATTCCAGGCTCGACATTGTCGAAGCGGCTTATCGAATAGGTCTCGCAAAGGTCTGGTGGGGTGATGACGTCGTGTCCCATTGCCAGCGCTGTTCCCTGGGCCGGGGTGAAACCCCACCAGGTACCCGGTAAGAGAATACTTGCCAGTTTCTCCTCCTCAGAGAGGGAATAGAACCCGCGTGCTGCAGCATCTGCAGTTGTCACGATCTCACCGGGCACACCGTGGCCCGTGATCACGAGGAACCCGATCGCCTCGCAGGCCCGTCGGATTGTGCCAACCACAGCGCTCCGTTCTGCCCCGGGCTCAGCAGAACCAGCAAGGTCCACGAGGGGTATGCGTGAGGCCGGAGGCATTAGCCATGCCCAGCAGCAGACACAGGCGTGGCCCTCAT
>PVBE011759368.1_pt1 | contig 17715 bp, 10 predicted proteins | sample 1631181 | NCBI WGS metagenome assembly PVBE01 (sample SAMN08397723, study PRJNA350692) | Marine metagenome, whole genome shotgun sequencing project. | isolation source: water | place: Pacific Ocean | collected 2012-04 | reverse complement strand
GCCGGCGCGCTGGGCGGCGTGCTCAACAGCTGCCACAGCTTGCCCAGGGCCTTGGCCATGTCCTCCTTCATCACCTTGTTCAGGTCGATGTCGGCCGCCGGGTCGAAGATCTTCTCGTGGGATTTTTCCGCGTGCTTGCGCACGATGCGGCTCCACTTGTCCAGCTCCGCCTTGTGGGGCGCGGGCCAGCTCTGCTTGGCGATCCAGCCCAGGGCGGTGTAAAGCGGCTCCTCGATGTCGTACCACGCCTTGCGCTGACCGGCCCCCTTGTACTGGGCGATGAGCGGCACCTTGGACGCCACGTCCTTCAGATCGCTGTCCACGTCGCCGAGGGTGGACTTGGTCAGACAGCCCATGAGCTCCAGGGTGGCGATCTTGAACGCCAGCAGCCGCCCGCGCATCTCGGGGATCTTCTTCCAGGTGGCCTCGCCCCGGCTCATGAGCTTGGGGCAGCTCTGCTTGAAGGCGGTCACGCACTTTTTGGCCTCGGCCGAGGGGTCGGCCAGCTTGAGCTTTTTGCACTGGCCCTGCAGCTTCGGCACGTTGTCCAGCGCCTTGCGCAAGGGCGGCCGCTTGGCCAGATCCTCGTAGGTCTTGCGGGTGGTGCTCAGGATCTTGTGTACCGGCTGCGCCTCCGCTGCCGACACGAACAGCAGCAGAGCCAAACATCCAACTGTGGTCTTGGTCACCTCAGGCTCCTATTCTCTGGGGGTCCAGAAAACCAGATCTTGCCCGTTTGGGGCGTCCACGCTGCAGCCCACCTTGCCGTCCTTGAGCAAAAACAGCAGCTGCACCTTCTGTCCCTCGTAGCGGGACAGATCGATCTCGCCCGCGATGGGGTGCGTCTTCGGATCCTTGGGGTTGCCCGACGGCGTCCGCTGCCAGCGCAGCTGCTGCAGCCGGTTGAAGCGCGTGACCTTGATGGTCATGGCGTCGTGAGTCGGCGGCGTGTTGCCCCAGTCCGCGCCGGCGGGGAACAGCTCGCGGAATTTGCCGTGGCGTAGCAACCCCATGGGGCAGGGGAACAGCTCGGCGCCGTCGGCGTCGCCGGGCATCAGGATGCCGCTCTTGAGCATCTCGTAGGCCGCCAGCGCCCCCTCCACCACGCCGATCTTGGCCCGCACCGGGTCGAAGTGCACCTGGCTGGACATCTCGGCCGCCTTGCGCTGCACCAGCTTGAGCCGTGAGGAGTTGCCGCAGAGCAGCAGCTCGTCGAAGTAGCCGACGCCCTCCCGCGGGGTCAGCTTGGCCAGGGTGGCCATCTTGTTCAGGCAGTCGAGGCCCTCGACGATGTGGGGCCCGAGCACGGCGTCCACCTCGGGCTGGGTCAGCTCCAGCCAGATGTCGCCGGTGGACGTCTCGTCGTCCAGGTTGAGCTGCACCGTGGCCCGAAAGCGCAGGGGCTCGTCCCGTTGCCGCGCCTCCACCAGCTTGTCGTAGTCCAGCTTCAGCTCCTCGGCGCTGCGGATCAGCTTGCTGAAGTTTTCCCGCTCCCACTCCTCGTACTGGCCGGGGATGTTGATCTCCCGGGCGTCCTTTTTGGGGTAGCGGATGTTGCGCAGCCTGTCCTTGATATCGGCCAGGTCGTCGGTGGGCGGGTCCACCGCCTTGAGCACCTGCTCAGGGTCGCCGACGATGCGGTCGAAGAGCATGCGCGAGAGCTTGAAGGTCAGCTCCTCGCCGCCCACGGGGATGCCGTCGGTGGCCAGCACCCAGTAGTAGACGATGTCCTCCTCCAGCCGCAGCTTGACCAAGTTGAGGTCGGTGGTGCCGCCGCCGAAGTCGTAGACCCCGATGAAGTAGTCCTGCCCCTCGTTGAGCTTGCCCTTGGAGTAGAGCCTGGAGATGCGGTTCATCGCCAGGGCCAGCGGCTCGCTGGTCTCCATCACGATGGCCTCGGGGTCGTTGGGCAGCCCCGAGATCTGGGCCAGGATCCTGCGCAGCGACTCCCGCTCGTGCTCGCGGAAGGTGGCGGGGAAGGTGGCCAGCAGCTTGGTGATCTGGCGCCCCGAGGCCTGCTGGAAGCGGCGCAGCACCTCGGTGAGGAAGATGGCGGCCAGCCGGTCCGGGGTGAACCGCTCCGGCTCCATGGTCTTCTGCTCGTCCCAGACCCAGAAGGTCTCCTCGGTGCCGATGAGCGGCTTGAAGTTCCACGCCGTGCGCACGAAGAGGTTGAGGCTGGTGTTCATCAGCACCTTGGCCATCTCGCCGAACTCGGCCAGCCGCGCCGCGGTGCGGTCGTCGGAGACCATGGAGAACGGCTCCAGCTGGGCGAAGTCCTTGAACTGGATCACCGTGGGGAACTCGAAGTCCAGGCCGTCGGAGCGGTCCACGTCGTGCATCTGCACGCCGTAGCTCGGCGCCGTGTACCAGCTGGGGTAGTCGTCCTGGGTCAGGCGGTCGCCGAGGTAGCCGATGCAGGTGTTGGTGGTGCCGAAGTCGATGGCCACCGGCATCTCCTCGCCGCCGCTGGCCATCATCTGGGAGCTCTCGTAGACCAAAGTCAGCGGCAGGGTGACCCACTCCGAGTGCTCCAGGTTCTTGCCGTAGCGCGTGAAGAGCCGCAGGTGCAGCGGGGTCGTCTCCTCTTCACCGGCCCGCGACTCGCGGCTCGACGCCAGGGGGCACCGATCGTTTTCGATGAGCAGCCGGCAGCTCAGCCTCTCCTTGGCCGGCAGGTCCACCGGCGAGAAGCCCTGGATGCTGGCCCACCCCTCCTTGACCTCGGCCTTCTCCACCGCGATCTTGCCCCGCCCCTGGTTCTTGATCTCGACGAAGCGCTCGTCGGACTTGCCCAGGCCCATGATCACGCGCTCCTGGCCCAGGGCGCCGATGTTATCGATGATCAGGTCCGGCGACTCGGTGGCGTCCAGCTGCACCTGCACGGTGAGCGTCTTGATCCCGGCGCAGGTCACGTCCACGCGCACGATGACCTCGCCCTTCTCCGGCAGGGTGCCGTCGAAGCCGACCTGCAGCGAGCCTAGGGTGGACTGGCCGGGCACGAAGCCGATGGTGCCGGTGGCCAGGATGCTGGTGACGTCCAGCTCGTCCACCACCAGGTCCAGGTGGCGGTCGTTGTCCAGGCCGAGGGTGCCGCTGACCCGGCCGTCCCGGGGCGTCACCTGCATGATGAAGAAGTCCTCGCGCTGGCGCAGCTCTGCCCCCTTGACCGTGGGGAAGAAGCGAGGCACCGGCAGGGCCTGCACGTCCTTGCGCAGCTTCTGGTCGCCGAAGCGCGCCTCCACCACGCCGTTGCCCGGCACCTCCTGGGTGATGGTGAAGCTCACCGCGCGCCGCCCGTTGCGCGGCACCACCATGTCGCCGAAGTCGTCCCGGGTCTGGGTCGACTCCAGCCCTCGCAGCTGCAGGTCGGCCAGCTCGCCCTGCAGCGTGCCCCTGTTCTCCACCACCAGCGCCACCTCGCCGGTGCCGCGGGGCGGCAAGAACGCCACGTACGGGTCCTGCTCCGGTAAAAACGACAGCAGCTGCAGGGCGGCGCCGCAGCCGGCGCAGAAGGGGTCGCTGGGGCGGATGCTGAACGCACAGATCTCACAGAAGGTCAGGGCCATGGGGCGCTCCCTAGTCTAGCGGCCGATCACCGACCGCTTGAGCTGGAACAGCGGGCTCTTGGTGCCGTAGTCCGAGTAGGCGGAGCGTTCCACGTGCTCCTCGACGCGGATGGCGTTGAGCTGCTGCTCCAGGTATTCCTCCCAGCCGGCCTTGTCCGCCTCGGAGCAGAACTTGGACTCCAGGTCCTTGGCCGTCTGGTAGTAGAGGGTCTGGATCACCTTGGCCCGGATGTTCTTCCCCTCGCGGTCCGGGTCGGGGAAGACGTTCATGTCGTAGGCCTGGTAGCACTTGAGCAGGATCAGCATCGCCTTCTTGCTGTTGACCAGCTCGCCGTAGCGCTTCTGGATCTTCTCCTTCAGGGCGTTGGTCAGCCGATCGTTGCCCTCCATCTTGGCCACCGAGGCGTCCAGCGAGTAGCTGATCTTCTGGGTCATGGAGCGGCCCATGTCCTTGTACTTGAAGTGGAAGCCGTCCCGGGCCGAGAACGCGACCACCGCGGTGACGAAGGCCTCGATCAGGGTGGTCAGGTTGTCGCGCCGCGCGATCCACACCTCGTCGCTGTCCGGCATGAGGATGTCGGGAAACTTCTCCCAGTGCCGGTCGGCGTGGCGCGAGCACTGCACCACCTCGCCCTGCTCCAGCTGGGCGTTGTACTCCTTGGCGTAGTCCGGCAGGCCGCCGAAGTAGAAGATCGGCACCGCCGGGTCCTCGATGTAGAGCGTCAGCGACCCCTCGTTGGTCTCGGCGATCTGCAGCCGGGTCTTGTCGATGTCGTGGTTGGCCAGGTGCTTGCCCACCAGGTCGATGACCTGCCCGCGCATGGACTCCTGCGACTCGTCCATGGGGGGCACGCCGAGCCAGGCCCGGGTCTGGTTCTGGCTGGACGGGCCGCCCTTGAAGTCCTCGCCCGCCGGCGCCACCGGCGTCCAGGGCAGGGACATGCTGACCATGCGCTTGATCTGCTTGTCCAGCTCCTCGTCGCCGCGCTCGCGGATCTCCACCACGGCGTTCTTGTTGGTGAGGAAGCGCTGGAAGGCCTTGAAGCAGAACTCCTCCAGGGTGGCCTCCACCTCCTTCCACTCGTCGGCCAGCGGGTGCATCGACCGCTCCACCAGCCCCTGCATGGCGTCCCGCTCGCCCACCTTCAGCTCCTCCTTCTCCTTGCGATCCAGGTCCTTGGGCAGCAGGCCGCACTCGGACAGAAACATACGCGAGGCCTTGCGGTAGATCTCCACGGTGCGGCTGCGGTCGTCGAGGTCCATGGCCGCGCGCAGGTAGGCGTCGGTGTCCTCACCCCAGTCGAGGCTCTTTTCGGCGTAGTGGTTGCGGCCCTCGTCCCGGGTGGCGGTGAAGGCGGAGAAGTAGCCGCGCTGGCCCTCCTCCACCTTGCGGATGGCGTCCTCGTAGGCCTGGAGCTTGAGCTGCAGCCCCGTGGCCTTGATCGTCTTTTTGCCCGCCACGGCGTCCTTTTCGATCTTCTGCTGGCGCCCGACGTAGCTCTTGAGCTCGTCGTAGAAGGCGCCGGTGCCTTGGGCGCCGAGGATGTCGCGCACCGCCGAGCGGTAGATCGACGTCAGGTTGCCGATGATCTGGCTGGCCAGCTCGTCGAGGTAGGCGTTGAGCGCCGAGGCCACGGTGTTGAGGTGGCCGTCGAGCACACCCTCGAGGCGGCTGCGGTAGTGGCCCTGGGCGATGCCGGCGTAGGGCCACATGAAGAACGGGATGCGCCGGGCGTCGGAGTACTTGCGCTCCAGCACCAGCACGTCCTCGGCCTTGGGCGGCTCGGGCGGCGAGATCTTGAGCGACTCGATGGGCGCCTCCTTGGCGTCCAGGTTGATCAGGATCTTGTCGACCTCGTTGATGCAGGCCTTGAGGAAGCCCCGGGCGCCGGGCAGGCCGTACTCCACCGGCGTGGTGAGGAACTCGTAGACCTTCTGGTCGATGAGCTCCTTTTTGTCCCCCTCCACCCGCGAGACGTTCTTGCGGATCAGGATGCGGTCGTCGCCGTCGTTGTCCTCCACCGGCCCCTTGTGCAGGGTGCCGCTCTTTTCGTTGAGCAGGCTGTCCCACAGCTCGTCGTAGACCTTCTGCGCCGCCTTCTGGATGCGGCCGCCCAGCCCCCCGATGTCGCGCAGCCGCGGCAGCTTGGCCTCCAGCGAGCCGGCCTGGGTCAAAGCCGCCACCTGGTCCCGCATGGGGGAGAAGGCCTCGCCCACCTTCTTCTTCAGCTGGTCCGGCTTGGACACGCCCGACGGCGTGGCCAGCAGCTCGGAGACCAGGGTGTCCTCGCCGAGGATCTTGCGCGCCGCCTTGCGGAAGTGGTCCTCCTTGTCCGAGGTCTCGGCGAAGGAGCCGAGCCAGTAGCGGCAGAGGTTGGCCCCCATGTGGTAGGCGCCGGCGTTGCGCAGCCGCTCGCGGTCGAAGACCAGGTGGGCCGCGCCGTAGGTGGAGTAGGCCCGCCGAAAGGGGATCATGTGCAGGATGTTGTTCTTGTTCGGGTAGTAGCTCAAATAGAAGCTGTGCAAGAACTGCCAGACGTTGGACAGGTTGCTGCGCTTCTTCTGGGAGAAGCGCGACGGGTCGAAGTCGAGGTACAGGCTCTCGGCGGCCACCTCGAAGATGTCGCCGGGCGGCTTGATCTCGGCCCCCTTCCAGTTGGTGCCCTCCACGAGGAACACCTGGTCGTAGGGCGCCTGCTGGGGGTCGGACTCCTCGCCGGTCCACTTGAAGCGGAAGTCGCGGTACTTGCGCGAGTCCTTGGTCGACGACGTCACGTCGATGGGCGGGGCGATGTAGTAGTTGAGCTCCTTGAGCGCGGCGTAGCCGTTGGCGTAGGTCTCGGTCTTTTTCTCCGGGATGATCTTGCCGAAGGTGCCCGGCAAAAAGAAGTGCCCGGTGATGGCCGCGTTGGGGATGTGCTGGCGCACGAAGAAGCCGGTGTCGATGAAGCCGCCCGAGCCGGTGCCGCCGGCCAGGCTGGCCACCACCACGACGTTGATCTTCACGTCGCCGAAGCCGCCGACGGAGAAGTTGTCGATCCCCATGGCCTCCAGCTGGTTCTCCATGTCGTTGGGGTTGGACAGGGCGCTGCGCGCGGTCTCCAGCTTGGACAGGATCGACTGGTGCGCCAGCCAAAACGCCAGGCGCCCGGCCGAGCGGATCTGCCCCGCGCCGAACTGCAGGATGCCGTCGCCCAGAGAGCGCAGCTCCTCGGAGTACCACTCGAAGATGTGCTCGTACTTGCCGGTGAGGTTGTAGAGGTTGGTCAGGGTCTGGGGCTTGACGCTGAGGTTGACGATCTCGTCCGCCTCGAACTCGATGCGGCGGTCCACGACGTCGGGCTCGCGGCTGATGCCCACGCACTCGGCGTCGGTGTCGAGCCAGAGGAACCGCGTCATCGGCAGCCGGGGCACGCGGTACTTGGTGAAGAAGCGCCGGCGGATGCGCAACAGCACCTCCTTGCCGGAGCCGCCCAGGCCCACAAACAGCGTCGGGACAACGGGAAAGTCGAGGGTGTCGTCGGAGTCTTTCTGGTTGCTCATCATCGCCTCCCTAGTTGGACCCGCTGGTCGGTTTGACTGCCATCTTGAGGATGCCGAAGGTGACAATGCCCACGGCCAGCACCAGCCCCCAGACCCACCAGGTCACAGCGCCGAGCTGATCGAGCAGCGGCGCCGAGCAGAGGTCCACCGCGTCGGTGCACCAGTCGGGCGGCCAGGTGTACTCCACGAAGCAGAAGAACGAGGCGAGCACGCCGGCGATGACTGTGAAGCCCACGCTGCTGGCCAAAAGAGGCAGCGGCTCGCCGTCCTTGCGGATGCCCGCGCCGAAGAGGCCGAACGAGAAGAGGAGGTGGGACAGCACCAGCACCCCGAGGAAGATGCCGAGCTTGCCCCAGAAGTTGGTCATGCCGCCCAGCCAGGGGTTGCAGCGCTCCTTGTCCAGGCAGGCCTCCTCGTCGCCCTCGTCGTCGAGGCTGCCGGCGCCGCCGCCGTCGGTGCCGTCGTCGCCCTCGTCGAGGTCAACGTCGGTGTCGGGGTCGGCCTTCTTCTCCTCGGTCTTCGGGGGCTCGGCCCCCTTCTTGGTCTGGGCCAGTCCCGTCGCCGGGGCGCACAGGGCGGCCAGCAGAAACAGCGCCGCCAAAAGCGCGCTCCCGGGCCCGAACAGTGTACGTTGCGCTCTAACCATTTCCGTTCCTCCCACGGGCCCTCAGGCCCTGTTTCCGTTGAGGTCGAAGGGGATCTCCGCCAGCTCGTAGCGCTGGTTGAACTCGCCCCGGTCCAGCACGGCGAAGAGCCGGTCCGGGGTGAGGCACAGCGCGCCGGGTGAGCGGATGCTGCCGTCCAGCGGCGCGTGCACGACGTTGCCCAGCGGATCCACCGAGTGCTGGAAGTTGATCAGCTCCACCGAGTGCCGGTCCTCGGTGAGGCCGCCGCCCCGGGCCACGGCCACCAGGGGGCCGAGCTGGCTGCAGGCCCGCGCCTGGCTGCTCTGCTGCCGCACCTTGGGTGAGCCGTGGCGCAGCTTCTGGTAGAGGCGCAGGTCGTAGACGCCCACCAAAAAGAGCTTCTGTCCGCCGGTGCCCGAGTTCCAGTAGGAGCGCAGGATGTCCTCCGAGCCGGGGTAGACGGCGCACGGCACCTGCTGATCTTCCCGCATGAAGCCCGAGCCCACGGCCCAGATCCAGTCGCCGCCCGGGTCCTCGGGGTTCGGCACCACGGCGTCGAAGAACAGCGAGTGGAAGCTGCAGAACACCGGGCCGGCGGGCCGCATCTCCGACAGCGGGATGGCGGCCCGGGGCATCAGCTGCCCGGCGTTGATCTCGTAGCGGAAGATCTTGTAGGTCGAGGCGAGGTAGACCTCGCGGCCCTCGCTGTGGCTGAGGTAGACCCGGCGCGGGTCGCAGCCCTCCACCAGGCAGTCGCCGGGGCGCTGCACCACCTGGCGCAGGTGCTCGTCGCCCTCCAGCCGCAGCATGTGCAGGCAGACCGACCTGTCCTCGTCGGAGGTGGCCACCACCACCTCGTCCCTCGACAGCGCCAGGGGATCTCCCACCACGCGGCGGCCCTCGGGCGGGGTCCACACCGCGGGGGGCGAAAGCTGGCTGCCCTGGCGGCCCAGGTTGGACAGCGGCCAGGCCAGCAGGCGCCGGCTCGTGGAGAGCAGCAGGTCGTGGCCCACCACCACCGGCGAGCCGTACAGCCGCTCGCTCGCCGTCAGCTGCAGGCTCGGCAGCACATCGCGGAAGCGGGTGAAGTCCTCGTCGCTCTCCTCGCCGAAGTAGCGCAGCATCAGCTTTTGCTCCGGCAGGTCGTCGGCGAAGGGGTCCGGCGTGCCCTGGCCGGGCGGCTCGGTGACCAGCCCATCGAGCAGCCAGATGTGGCCGCCGATGAAGACCAGCCGCGCCGTGGGGCCGAGCCGTTCACCCACGGCGTGGTAGCGCACCTCGTCCTGAAAGCCCAGGCTCTCGAGGCCCGAGCCGGCGCCCTTGCCCCAGCGCTCCAGCTTCTCGTGGAAGGGGTCCAGCTCCCGCGGGCAGGCCCGGCAGAAGCGCGCGTAGGACAGGTTCACCGCCGAGCAGACCGTGCAGCGGTGCACGGTGGTCACGCAGTTTTCGTGGTCGCAGGTGGCGATGGCGTCGCGGAAGCGGTGAGTGTCCACCACCTCCCCACACCTGGGGCAGAGCTCCTGTAGCTTGGTCGCTGCCATACCTCCTCCTTGATCAGCCCGGGGCGGATGCCTTCGCCGACAGGTCGCTGTCCGAGATCAGCTCCAGGGCACCATGCCCCTCCAGACCGAGGGTGCCGCGGCCCCGGATCAGGTTCCCATCGCTGTCCACCTGGCCGATGACCTTGGGTCCGTCCATGGCCTCGCCGTTCCAGGTCAAGGCCTGGCCCTGGGGGTCCAGGGTCAGCAGGCCGCCGCGGTCCATGGTCATGGTCATCTCCCCCGGCCCGGCGCCGTCGAACAGCTGGCTCAGGCTCAGGCGCGTCTCCGGGGCGGAGAAGCGCGACACCTGGGAGGCGAACAGCTCCACCGGCCCGCCCTCGGGGCGTCGCAGGAACAGCTTGCCCTGGGCCGGCGGGTACCGCAGCCGGCTGACGATGAGCCAGGCGATGAAGGCCAGCGCCAGCAGACCGAGGCAGATGAGCCAGATCGGCAAGCCCCCGCCGCTGCGCTGTTTGGCCGGCACCCGCACGTGGGCCCGCAGCCAACAGGAGCGGGCCGAAAACGAAAAACGCCCGGTGGTGTCCTCGAGGACCAGCCGCGCGTGCTTGTAGGTCCTCGGCTTGGTCGGCCGCCAGCCGCGCTTGATCCGCGAGGTGGCCGGGCAGGTGACGGCCATGCGGCCGCCCTGCTTGTTGACCACCTTGCATTTGAGCGAGCGCGGGTCTCTCTCCGAGCCCCACAGCAGCCGGGCGCGGGTGATGCCGGCGTAGGGGTCAACGCCGCCGGCGGTCCTGGTCAGGTGCACCGTGGCCCGCATCGGCCCCCGCTTGAGGTGGCGCAGGTTCGGGTACTTCTTCCCCTTGCGCCAGGGGATCAACGTCTTCTTCTTGCCGTGCTGGGTCACCGCCGCGAGCGGGCAGCCGGTCTGGGACAGCTTGAACAGCAGGGGGATGCGGCGCAGGCCGCTGACCTTGCCCCAGCAGGTCTCGAAGGTCAGGTGGCCCTTGACCTGCTGCGGCAGGTCCTTGACCCCCGAGAGGATGGTGACCCGCGTCTTGATTTCGTGCACCGTGGCCTTGCCCGACAGGATCAGCGAGGGGGGCTCGAAGTCCAGCACCCGGGTGCCGTCCTCCTCCCAGGAGGTGACCACCAGGGCCGGGAAGTCGGCCTTCTTCACCACGCGGGCCCGGGCCAGGGGCAGTTCCTTGACCGCCGTGGCGCCGCGATCCAGCTTGTGGCTCTTTTGCACCGCGCCGAGGCTCACCTGCCACTGCTCGGAAGGCGTGTTGACGCAGCGCTTCTCGCCGTTGCTCAGGGTGATGCAGCGGCCCGCGCCGCAGTCGGCGTCGGAGGTGCAGGGTTTCTCCGGCCGGGTGACGGTCCAGATGAAGAAGCTGTTGGCCTTGCGCTCGCTGAGCACCCGGGCCTCGATCTCGCTCTTCATCCGCTCGCAGTCCTGTTTGGAAAAGTCGAGTTTCTGGTGGCGCTTGATGTGGCGCTGAAAGCGCGGCAGGTGCTTGGCGCTGCACGACTCGTCGGAGCCGTCGGTGTAGATGTAGAAGGAGTAGCCCAGGGCCGGGTTGTCCTTGCGCACGTGGCGCCGCAGCAGGTCCTTGAGGTAGAAGGTCAGGGGCGTGACCCGGGCCACGGGTCGGGCGGCCTTGATGCGCGCCACCAGGTTCTTGCGCCCCTCGGCGTCCAGGTAATCGGTCTGGGCCACCGGCTCCTCCAGCCGGGGGTTGTACTCCTGAGCGCGGGAGTTGAAGACGTAGAACGACACGCGGCTGCCCAGGGGGATGCGCGCGGCGTGGCCGGCGAAGGCCTCGCGGGTGGACTCCCAGATACGCGACGGCTTGACCATGGACATGGAGTTGTCCAGAAGCAGCACGTGCTCCCACTGCTTGAGCCGGCGGTCCTCGGGGGCCAGGCCCCGGTCCGGGGGCGGCGGGCAGGCCGGGTGGCGCTTCTTGGTCTGGGCCAGGGCCGCCGACGGGATCATCAGCGCCAGGACCAGCGTCGCTGTTTTCGTGATCCTCATCCTCACTCCATGTTCTGCAGCAGCACGCGGGGCTTGCCGCCCTGGTCGTCCAGCAGGCCCAGGCCCCGGGGGGAGCGCAGGCGCCCCGTGGAGGTGTCCACGGCGCCCACGGGGAAGGTGCCGCTGCGCGGCTGCCCGCCCATGGAGAGCTCCACGCCGTCGGGCAGGGTGGCCTGGATCGCGCCGTCGCGCTGGACCACGAGCACCATGTTGCCCGAGGCGTCCAGGCCGAGCTTGTGCAGCGGCACGTGGTGCTGCGGCTGCTTGAGGCGGCCGGACAGGTCGCGGAACAGCTCCTCCTCCAGCAGGCCGGACTCCATGTTCTTGAGGCACATCTTGCGAGCCACCGGGGGGAACATGCGCCGGCGCAGCACCACGAAGCCCACGATGGCCAGCAAGATGACGCCGGCCAGGACGTAGGGCCACACGGGCGCGGGGCCTCTGATCTGTACCCGCAGGGGCAGGGCCGGGGTGAGGCGCACCCAGCCGCCGGCGTCGCCCACCTGCAGCCGGAGAGTGCCCCGGGCCTCCTTCTGCTTTTTGGCGCGCTTGCCCTTCTTCTTCTTCAGCGAGGGGGCCTTGACCCACAGGTGCTTGCCCTTGAGGTGCAGCGACAGGTCTTGCTGGCCGTGGCCCTGGAGGCGGGGGCCGCCCAGGCCGGTGATGGTCAGCCTGTCCACCTGCTCCAGCCAGCGCAGGGTCCTGGGCGTGAGCCTGGCGATGGCCCGCTTGCGCACCTTGCGGTTGATCAGCGGCGCCGAGCTTTTGCGCTTGCCCTTGGTCTTGCGCACCAGGGCCTTGACCCGCAGGGTGAGGCGGCGCACGTCCAGGCTGTACGGTTTCGTCCGCAGCTTGCCGGCGTGGGCCTCGTCGTCGAGCTGCAGCACCAGGCAGCCGGCGACCTTGTTGGTGCCGGGGCGGGCCACGGGCGGGATCCGCTGCAGCCCGGTCTTTAGCTGCAGCACGTCGGACTGCCAGGCGTTGAGCACCCCGGGCGTGAAGCTGTGGGTCACCTCGGACGGGTCCAGGTGCTGGCACAGGGGGCTGACGCTGTACCAGCCCAGCTTCACCGTCAGCGCCTTGTTGGCGCGCAGGCGCACCGGCACCTTCAGCACGCCGTCGCGACGGCCGGGCCGCAGGTAGGAGGCCTTGTGTTGGTCGGCGCTGGGGGCCTCGATGTTGGCGAAGTCGGACAGCGGCCCGCGCGCGTCCGCGCACTGCTGGATCAGTTTCTGCTGGGCGGGCGTGAAGCGATCCTTCGGTAGGCAGGCCCCCTGGGCCAGTACAGTACCGGCGTGGGCCAGCACTACCAGTACGACAACCAGCAGGACATGTGGCATCAGACGCTCCAAGACTCCGAATCTTCGGAATATTATTGTCCTTGGTGGCGAAAGGCCAGCCCAGACCCAAAAAACCTGATGCCGCCGAGCGCGTAGTCAAGGGGGGCAAAGTTGCATCTGCGGGGCGCTGATTCGATAATGAGGTATGGCAGGGACCAGCGCAAAGCGAACAGTCACCGTGGCGGGACGGCGGCACGAGGTGGTGGAGGTCTTCGAGGTGACCCTCACCGTGGCCGGATCGCGCCGGGCGCTGGAGGTGCGGTTCAACTCCCGCTCCTCGGCGCCGGTGCTGCCGGTGGTCACAGACCGCGGGGTCGACCCCGGCCAGTTCGCGGAGCTTTTGAACAAGTACGACCTGGACCCCCTGGCCGAGGCCATGCCCGGGCTGCTGGACGAGCTGGCCACCACCCCGAACCAGGTACGCTACCGCGCCGACCTGCGCAGTTACCAGTGGGTGCCGGACATCCGCCGGGTGATGGACGGCCCGGTGATCAAGGGCGGCCCGGCGGCGCAGCCAGTCACCAAACCCGATGTAGGGCGGGGGCTTGTCCCCCGCCATGACGGCTCCTCCCCGCAGCCAGAGCCACAGCCGGCGCCGCCCCCGGCGCCGCAGCCGGAGCCGCTGCCGCGGCAGTCGCACCCCACGCCGCAGCCGCACCACGAGCCGACGCCGGTGCCCGAGCCCGCGCCCCAGGCCGCAGACCCGGGCGTGCTGGAGCGGGTGGATCAGCTGCACAGCCGCATGGAGCCGCTGGAGCGTCTGGCCGAGACCGTGGCCGACCACCAGCGGGCCCTCAACGAGCTGCTCTCCCTCGGCGCCGGCGAGCTCTCCGAGGAGCAGCTGGCCGCCCTCAAAGAGCAGCTCAAGGACGATCTCGGCGGGAGCCCGTCCGCCGAGCAGCCGGGGCCGGAGCTGCCCCTTCCGCCGGGGCTGAACCGGGACGAGGTCCTGGCCCTGGTGGAGCAGAAGGTGGAGGGCCTGCAGGCCGAGCTCGGCGCGGTGCGCGAGGAGCTGGCCGCCATGGAGCAGCGCCTGGGCCAGGGCGGCGCTCAAACCGAGGCGAGCCCCGGCGGGCTGGACCTGGCCGCCCTGCAGGCCGAGGCCGAGGCGCTGTTGGCCGACCACGAGCACCAGCTGCAGCGCTCCCTCGAGCCTCTGCAAGACGCCGTGGCCGCCCTGGTCTCGCCGCTGGACCCCGACCGCGCCGAGTCACTCACCGAGCAGCTGGACCGCTGGATCCAGGGCGGCGCCTGCGAGGACCTCGACGCCCTGCGCCAGCGTCAGCCGTCAGCCCTACAGGAGGTGCACCGGCTGCTGCAGATCGGCGCCCTGCTGCGCGGCAACGGTAAAACGCCCGCCTCGCGGCCCACCGCCCTGGCGCTGAAGATCGCCCGGGCCGTGTTCGAGGAGCTGGGCGAGCTGCCCGCCGACCTGACCGGGGCCATGGAGGCCCTGGCCGCCGTTGCCGGCCTGGACTGGATCCTGCCTGCGCCGGGAGACGCGTTCAACGCCCGGCTGCACGACGTCAAGGGCAAGCAGGCCGCCGACGTGCCCAAAAACTCCGTGGCCATCCTGCTCTGCCCCGGCGCCCTGGACCGGGAGGGCGGCGCCGTCGTGGAGAAGGCGCAGGTGCTGGTGGCGAGCTGAGCCGCTTTGCGTATTGACCTTAGCGAACCTCGGTGCTACCAATTCAGACAGCATATGCGCCCATGGCTCAGCTGGATAGAGCATCGGTCTACGGAACCGAGGGTCGGGCGTTCGAATCGCTCTGGGCGCGCATTTCCAAAGGGTTGGCCAAATCGGTCAGCCCTTTGGTCTTTTCTGGGCCAGTCAATCCAGTCGCGGGCTACTGCTCCAGAGAGCTGACCAACTCCAAAGCCTACATCACGGACTCAAATGCACCCCGGGCCGTGGCGAAGTCCCGCTTGACCTGCCAGGCCGTGGCGAACGAACCGTAGGTCAGCCGGGCCAGCGCTGCGGCGCTCAGGTCCGGGTGAGCCTCCAGGGCGGCCCACATGTCCGCGCGGTAGCCCGGTCCCATCATCACCCGGTGGCGATAGACCGCGTGGCGGCGGCAGAGCTCCGCCGGAGAGAGGACATCCGAGGGACGGTCGCGCAGCGTATTGGCCGGGACGCGTAGGGGACCACCCTCAAAGCGCGGATCCTCACCGTGCCGCCGCAGCTGGAACTCGGTGCCCACCGCGAGCAGGTCCATGCATGGTCCCTCGTGGAGGCGCGTCATCCTGGAGAAACGACGGTCCTTCACCATCCAGCAGGCCGCCGCGCTCCAGAACGTACGAACACGTTGATGCTCCTGTAGGGCCACGATGCGGGTCAGACGATCCGCGTTCACCCACGGACAATGGGCTCCCCACCAGTTGACCAGGATCGACAGCACACGCAGGTCGTCCCTCAACATTCCGGCCTCGGAAGCGAACAGCAGCGTGTCCTCTATGTTGGCCTCCATGTCCGGCCGGGCGGCGAACCGCATGCCGATCCCCGCCATGGAGCAGGTGAGGACCTCGCCAGCCTGGGTCCGGCGGGGCAAGATGTTCCTGCTAAACCCCATGGCCCAGCCTCCGGCCCAGATCGGCCAGAACATGCTCCACATGGTCTGGCCAGCCCGGATTGGCATCCCGCTCCACAAGCCAGGGCCGGATCTCGTCCAGCTCCTCCCGTGACGGGGCCAGAGCGACACAGTCGGTGATATCGATTGCCCGATCGCAAAGGGAAAAGACCTTGCTCCTGAGCAAGTCCATGCGGCCGAGGGTTCGGAGAGTTACCGCCTCGCCCGAGAACGCAGGCTGCAGCCGCTGCTGCCATCCATCAGGAAGATCACGAGCCAGAGATGCAGGGTTGAGCCAATCCTCGCGCAGGTCTATTCCACGCCGCTGCTGCTCCACAGCAAACCGGGAGGATGCCTCTCGGATTGCATCCGGGAGCTGTGGGTGGAGGATGTCACAGTCCTGAGTCTGCCTGGACACAAGACCAAGCAGCCCGAGGGCTGCGCCCCCCACGACCACCGCAGACAGGGCAAGTCCCTGCTCTGCCAGGTATGCGTCGAACTGCTCGATGGTCTCTTTTGGCCTCATTGGTATCAGTTTATCTGATACCGATGTCCGCGTCAAAGCGCAGACCGACACACGCTGCTGCTCAAGGGGACCAAGACAGACGTCTCCTGGATCGACAAGGCCAGCCTTCTTCTTTTTCTGCTCGGGTTATCCGCCTCGCGCCGGCTCTGGTATAACCGAGGGATTCCATGTCACGGGCGCTGGTCATAGCGGGGCTGGTGGTGCTCACGGCGGCGGCCCACGGCCGGACCGTGGGCTTCGGCTTCGTCTGGGACGACCACGAGCTGATCCGGCTCAACCCCCTGGTGCGGGGGGAGCGGCCGGCGGCGGACGTCTGGACGACCCACCTGTTCGAGGGCACGCGGCCCGGCGCCACGGGGCTCTACCGTCCCCTGGCCGTGGGCTCGTTTCGGGCCACCTGGGCCCTGTGGCAGGCGCCCTGGGCCTTCCACCTGACCAACGTGCTGCTGCACGTCTTTTGCGTGCTGCTGTTGTTCTGGCTCGCCCGCTGTTTGGGGGCCGGGCTGGCGGCGGCGGCCCTGGGCGCGGCGGCCTTCGCGGTCTTTCCCCCCAACGTCGAGGCGGTGGCCTGGATCTCGGGCCGCCCTGACCTGCTGCTCTGCCTCGGCCTGGGGCTGGCGTTGGCGGCGACCCTGGGGGGCCGGCGCTGGCCCGCGTGGAGGCAGGCTGCGCTGCTCGGCGGCGGCCTGGCCGTGGCCCTGCTGTCCAAGGAGCCGGCGATGCCCGCGGCGGCGGCGCTGGCCCTGTGGTTGGCGCTGCAGCGTGAGGATGCCGGCCGGCATCGCGCCCTGGCCCTGATGGCGGCGGCCCTGGTGGCGGGCCTTTTGCTGGTGCGGGGCATGGCTTTGGACACGTTCCTGCCCTTTGTCCTGCAGCCCGGTGACCAGAGCGTCGGGGGCCGGCTGGCCCGGCTGGGCGTGCAGCTTCAGCTGCTGGCAGGGTTCGACCTGTCGGCCATGGTGCGCGTGCCGCAAGCGGGCGCGGGGCGCGCGGTGGCCCAGGTGGTGGGCCTGGCGGTGCCCCTCATGGGCCTCGGCGGCGCGGCGCTGCTGTGGCGCCGCGGGCACAGGGCGCCGGCCCTGCTGCTGGCCCTGGCCCTGGTCATGGTGCTGCCCGCGGCCACGGCCCGGGTGCCGGCCCTGCGTTATTTGTACACGCCGGCGTTTCTGCTCTGCGCCCTGGGCGCCCTGGGCCTGCAGCGTCTGGCGACCCGCTGGCGGCCCCGGCCGGTCCTCGGGTTGGCCGCGGTCCTGGTGCTCTGCTACCTGGCCATGGGCCAGCTCTGGCTCGGCGCCTGGCGCTCGGATCCGCTGCTCTTCGCCACCGAGGCGGCCCACCAGCCCCACAACCCCGACGCCCAGTTCCTCCACGGCGAACAGCTGCTGCTGCGCGGTCGGGCCAAGGAGGCCGCGGCCACGTTCCGCGCGGCCCTGGCCCTGAGCCCGGGCCACCGCCCGGCCTGGATGGGCCTGGCTTTGGCCCTGCTGCGATCAAATCGGTATGGAGCGGCCGAGGAGGTCATCCGCACCACCCTGCGCGGGCGGCCCCGGCGGGCGAAGCAGTTCACCCTGCTGGGCCACGCCCTGGCCGGCCAGGGCAAGCACCGCCAGGCCATGGCGGCCTACACCGAGGCCCTGCGCCGGAACCCGCGCTCCCGGGCCGCGCGCGCAGGCGTGGCCCAAAGCTCGAAAGCCATGGGTGGCGGGGGGCAGGGGTCGGCGCCCGCGGAGGGGCCGAAGGAGCCGAGCACCGAAGCCCCCGACCTACGACGGCGTCGGACTGGAAAAAAACGGTAGTCGGGTCTATTGCGCTGCTCATTTGCGTTGATCACATTCGAAAAGTAGCGCGCGGGCCACGAGCTTTGGGCTTTCAGCTTTCAGCTTTCAGCTTTCAGCCCCCTTGGCGGCCGCTCGACGCTCTTTGCTGCAGCCTGCCATCGGAGCCCGCGCAGGCGGGGGGAGGCCGCAAAGCTCAGCATCGATGATCAGCTACAGGCCAGCCAAT
>PVBE011947773.1_pt1 | contig 17718 bp, 13 predicted proteins | sample 1631181 | NCBI WGS metagenome assembly PVBE01 (sample SAMN08397723, study PRJNA350692) | Marine metagenome, whole genome shotgun sequencing project. | isolation source: water | place: Pacific Ocean | collected 2012-04 | reverse complement strand
CGGTCCTCGTAGTGCATCGGCAGCGTGGCACGCAATGCCGCCGCGCCACACTCGCCGCGTGATTCCGATCCAATCGCCAGGTATGCAGGCTCCAATGCACGCCAGCCCCTTGCAAATGACGCCCTGAGATATTACCGTTGGATTAAATAAGAAACCGTCTGTATTTCCCACCAGTTATTGCACCCTTCAGGACCGTCATCGGAGGACCGCTGCAATGACTTATGCCGATCTAGACTACAACCTGACCGAAGAACAGCGCGCCACCCGTGACATGGTGCGGCAATTCGGGGCCGATGTGGTTCGTCCCGGCGGAATCGAACTGGATCATCTGGGTGATCCTCAGGCGGTGATCGACGAGGGGTCCCGGCTCTGGGATCTGATCCGCCAATACCGGGAGCTCGGGCTTCACAAAACGGGCATCTCAAAGGCATTTGGCGGAACGGCCGAGGACATGGATCCGATGACCAATTTCCTCATCAGCGAGGAGCTTGGATACGCGGATGCGGGATTCGCCATCAGCATGGGGGCGGACGGCATGTTCTATAGCATGTGCCAGGCTTCCAAGGTCCCCGAATTCCAGGAACTCGCCTGTGAATACGCCGAGGATCCCGGCAGCCGTCTGATCAGTTGCTGGGGGATCATCGAACCGGATCACGGCACGGACTGGATGCTGGCCGGGGATGACCCCGAGATTACGCCCAACGTGCAGGCCGAACTTAAGGGGGACCATTAGGTGCCCAACCCACGCTTCCTCGCGCCTTGCCAGGAACAAAATATGCCGACCGAATAATGACCACTTAATTGCGGGACAGTACACTAGCTTCTAGCCACATTTTGGCACTTTGGGTGATTGCGTTCGAGCAGTGGCAATATCTATCAAAATCTCCCATTAGCTGGAACGCGCCAGGAGAGGCGAGCTGGACAAGCGACCCACACTTTTTCTGTCTCAAAGCCCACTAAGAAGATGGCCAGAGGGGGCGTAAGATGGAGACTATCCGTGTACAGACGTAGAAGATGTGTGTCAAGGACCTTCTGTCAAGGATCTTCTAACCGCAAAGGCCGCACCTGTCGATCGCGTACTTCAGACCCGTCAATCAGACGCCATCGGATGGCTCCATGGGAAGCAATGGCACTGACCCGCCCGCGGCATGCTTTTACTCCGAAGTTTCCAGAAGGGGCAGATCTCTCAAGAACTGTCGGGCGGGCACAATTCGTTCTCCGCCTGGATACGATTTGGCCTGTTGCAGTTCCGCCACGATTTGAGTTCGTTTGAGCGGCTGACCACGCAAGAATCGTTGCAGATTTGCGCTCAGATTGGTGTCAGCCCACTTCACTTCGACAAGATGGTGAGGTTCCCCATCTCTGGTTATCACGAAATCGATCTCTCGCTCATCCTTGTCACGAATGAAGTGAATACCGGGTCTCTCGCCCTCCACGTCCTCCAGGCGATGAAGCTCCTTGAGGAACGCACACGCCACCAGATTTTCAAGCTTCGCGCCGTCATCGCCAATCACCATGCCATTGTCGTAGAAGTAATACTTCGGCTGTTTAAGCAGCGCGCGTGCAATGTTCCGATGGTATGGCGGAACAGCGAAGATGACATAAAGACCAGCGAGTAACTGCAGCCAGTGCTGTATCGTGTTCGGACTTTTCTGAAGATCTCTGGCTAACGAGTTGGTTGAGACAGTGCTGCCCACGCGCGAGCGCAGCATTTCGATCAGCGTCTCGATCGACTGGATGTCGCGCACTGCAGTCAGGGTAACAAGATCTTCTTTCAGAATCAGATCGATGTGTGATCGCTTCCAGCGATTGTAGTAGCGCTGCGTTCCATTCAGGAAAGGCTCCGGGAACCCGCCCGTCGTCATCAATCTGGTGAAAACTTCATCCGTATCAAGATCCGTATTGTCGATGGCCTCTTTGAGATCCAGCGGGTGTAATCTGAATTGAAAATGTCTACCAGCAAGCGAGTCGCCGGTTTTTCGGAAGGCAGAAAGTTCTGCGCTACCCGTCACCAGGAGACCGGGAGGAATACCCTCGACATCGTAGATACCCTTGAGCCAGGACTTCCATTCATCCATTTTATGTAGTTCATCAAGGATAATGAGAGACTTATTCCTGTCCCAGCTTTTTTCAGCGATAAGTAACCGGTGTTCCGCAAGGTCATAATTCAGGTACTGATGATCATCGTTGAGCATCAGAGAAAGCGTCGTTTTGCCACATTGCCGCGGACCGGTAAGCAGAATAATCTTCTGCTGGATGTCCTCAAGCAGTGCTTTCTTTAGGTACCTTTCCATGGGCGAGCATTTACGAAAGAGTTCAGACTATTTTTCACTCAACTATAAAAAAGTCAAGACTTTTTGTCAGTTCACTGAAGAATAGTCGATAATCTTGAGCGCAAGGTGCCATCACATTGTGGGCACCAAAGAAACAATCGAACCTAGCCTGGATGTCATCTCTTAGGCAGCTTCATCGCTGCTCAGAATTCCAACATTACGCCAACCTGGGAAACCACGGCCTCTCACGCCGCGGTCGAGGTGGACAGCAGTCGCTACGCGCCTTCGTGATGCATCGGCAGTGTGGCGCGCAGTGGTGCGGCGATGGCCTCGACCAGATCGGTGGGCGACGTGCCCTTTCTGAGTTTTTCCACCAGCACCGGCAACGCCAGCCGAACTTCGTGGGTCGGCCCGGGAAGCGAAACGATCGTGGTCCAACCCAGTGTGGCGACGCCGATGCGAACAGCATCCTTGACGTGACGCCCCTGTCCCTTGGTGTAATGCGCCAGGACGGCCGTGGCCAGGCCGGAATCCAGAAGCCGCATCGCTTCCAGGGTGCGGTCCTTTTCCTCGGCACCCACGCCACCGGTGGTGATGATCAGGCCGAAGCCCTCGCCGGCCAGGCGTGCGATGCGTCCCGCGATGTCGCGTTCGCTGTCACCGACCGTGCCACCGAAGACCACTTCGAAGCCCGTCTCGCCGAGGATCTCGACAGCTGCCTCAAAATTGGTGTCCTTCACGCTGCCGTCCGCCAATTCCGCCCCGGTGGCTACCACCGCCACGCGTCCCGAGGCGTATGCGCGAATACTCTCCTCCATGCGCTTCGCTTCCGTGACGGCCTTGGACGCCTGTGCCCTCGTGGTGCCGATGATGCCGAGAACCCCCTCGGAGTGAATCTCTGCGTCGGCGTCGATCGTGACTCCGGCAACTTCTGCAAGGGCCTCTAGGATCTCATCCTGCTTGCCTGCCACCGCCTCGAATTCCACCCGAGGAACCAGTACGTCCAGGACCACCAGAGCGTCGCGAACATCGGTGACGAAGACCTTGTCGTGGGGGAGGGAAAGGGTACGCGCCACGGTCCGGGCGATTTCCGGCAGGTCCGCTGCATCCAGTTGAACGCCATGCAGCCAGATTTCGGTCTTTCCGAGAAGCTGTACTTCAGGCATATTCCGTTTCTACGGCAGCTTACGCTGTGCCATCCACTTGGGCAGCAGGTGACGTTCCACGTTCTCTACTACGCGCGGCGCACAATCGAGCAGGTGCCGCGCCAGCCCTTCGGTAACGCGGAACGCGCCTGGCGTGTAGTCGAAGACCATCAGCTCTTCGCAGCCGGTCTCCTCCCTGGCCGCCCGTACAGCGTCACGCAGGCCATCGTGCACGGTGGCCAGATTCTCCACGTAGCAGTTGGAGGGCTCGTTGATCAGCCACTTGTAGGCCTGCTGGCTGGCCACGTGCAGTGAAAAGTGTTGCAGACTGGAGTGGTAGGGAACGCCTCCGGCCATATAGTTGATGACGATCGACTTGATGGCGTCGCCTCCGCCCATGAAGAGGCCCGGCTCCGTTTCGCTGCTGCGGTGCGCACTGAGGGCGAGGTTGTCGAGATCGAAGAAGTCCGTATCCGCATAGAGGAGATTACTGAACGTCAGCCCACCGCCATAGGTATAGACAGAGCAACCGTGCCCGTCCAGGACCGGAATACACGCGTCGATTTCACCGAGGAGCCGCATCAGCGTGCCGTAATTACGCAGCATGCCTTCTGAAAGTCGCCGGTCCAGGGCACGCAGATCGTTGTCCCCTTCGACGCCGATGACACCTTCGGACGTGGTGTTGAGCACAACCGTACCGGTGTAGCGCTTCTGGATGAAGTCGCTCTCGAATACCGCGCGCGACACCATCTGTCCGGTACGCGGCCCGTAGCCAAAATGATAGGCAGAGCGAGTTTCGAGTCGCGCGTAGCCCATCCCAAAGGGCTTGTAAAGGCGGTCCACCATGCGGTGCAGATAGGCTTCGCGCAAATCCGTGACATGGGTGTGGACGAAATAGGGTGAACGGAACAGCCCTTTGCTCACGTACATATCGCCGAGACGCGTATCGATCTTGCTTCCCGGTCCGATCTGCGGCACCTCTTTTACGTCGTCGAAACGCTTCTCCAGATTGAATATGGATACCCAGTCCGGGTTGTCGATATGTCCCATAGACTCAGCGATGCGCAGTTTGACCCTGGCTTGCCGCTCCGTGCGCAGGTGAGCCGCGATCTCTTCGAGCATCGCAACGTAGGCCTCGCCCGAATAGGAGAACCCGTGGGGATTGGCGAGCAGGTGAACGGTTTTTCGCTTCTCGATCGCGGACCAGTCCATGCCCTGCACCACTGCCCGTGTCTGCTCACGCAGCTCAGTAAGGTCGGTGGGGCCAAAATCCTCCATCTGCGACCAGATGGGCCGGGGCAGATCCGGTACCAGTTCCCGCACCGGAAGTGCTACCACCCCCGGCAGATCGGCGGCGCGCTCGGTAATGAGCTGATCGGGTCGGTTGCCGTTCCACACGCGTTGGAACGGTGGCGGAGTGAGGTCCCGCAGCAATGGATCCGTTGTCGTCATGGGCATGGTCAGTTCCTCCCGTCCTTACTTGCCTTGGCCATATCCGGGGCTTCACGCTCGGGTCGATAGCCGTCAAAGTACTCCAAGAGGTCCTTCGGGAAGGTCCCGTCGGGTTGCACGTGATCCCACAGTTGGGCCGAACGGCCGTACCACTGCAGGCCGGTCTTCGGATTCGGCGTCATGTCGGTGTGGCCCGCGGCATGCAGCAGTTGCAGCAGGGGTTGCTGGCACAGCTCCAGGCATCCGGTGCGAATGCCGGTCATAAGCGCGACCTTTTCCGGCGCGTCGGCTCCGGCGAGAATCGCCGCCGCCACTTCACCGGCCGTCGTGGTGGTGCAGTAACAGATCTCCCGAGGCGCCGGATACCCGGCCTTCGTACAAAGCTCGTTTACAGCCGCCATGTCCACCGTATCCATGTCGATGCCGACATCGAAAGGTTCTTCCAGTTCATGCATGACGATGGCGTTGTCGGGACAAATCTCCAGGCAGGCTTGCGCGTTGTAGCACGCTTCATCTTTCATGACCGCGATCAGCCTGCCCATGCCCGAATCTCCCGATACTCGCTCGCGCATGGTAATGGCCACCGTCGGACACACCTGTTCGCACAGACGGCATCCGGTGCACTTATCGTCGAGTATCTCGGCTAGCATTCTCACCCGTTTGGGCATTGTTACTTCCTCCCGGCGGTCGACTCGACCGCGGCGCAACGCTCGTCGATCAACCTTTCCACAATTTCCATTCGAAAGTCGACCAGCGGCGCATCCACGATGGCCCGGCCGATACACAGGGCGTCGACGCCGAGCTGTGCCAATTCCTTCACCTCGTCCGGCCCGACCCCACCGCCGAAGGCAAGCCTGACTCGTTGTCGCGCGTTTAACGCCTCAAGGGTCTTGATCACACCATGAAGATCGCTGATGTCCCCGGTGTCCACGAAGAGCGTCGACACCCCGCCCACCACAGCCGCACGGGTGTCCTCTTGCAGCGACTGACGATACTGTCCAATCTGAATGACGGTGCGATATCCGGCCATAGGTTGGACGGCTTCGAGGGTGGCTGCTACTCCTCCGAACATGCGCACATAGTTCTTGTCGAGATAAAGGAACGGCGTTGCTTCGATCCTCGCCTTTGCACCACCCACCTGCACCGCATCGCGAATCATCTCCCTGACGGCACGGGGCATCTTTTTCCAGCCGCCAGCCACGATCTGCAAGCTGGGTCCGGCACGATCCACCAGTTGCCGCGTTGCCGTGGCAATTCCGGAGGGCTTGCCCAGAGCGCCCATCACCGATTCTTCCGCCGTTGCCAACCCGTTGGCCAATCCCGTCAACTCCAGGACCTCGGTGCCGTTCGCCACGATATCGCCATCATCTGCCAACACTCGTGCGGTGCAGCCAGCCCGCTCCGCTTCCGTCACGGCACCGGATATGCCGGCCAAAACGCCGTCCCCGGCGGCCAACACCATGGCCCTGAAGTGCTGTCCGACGAGGGGCTCGAAAATGCGGTCTCTGATGTCCAATGTCATGCTATGCCTCGGGGGGACGCGACTGTGCTGTCCGGCCCCTTTTTGCCATACTATCATACACAGGCTTTTACCCAATGCCAGGTGAAGTAAGCAACCACGACTGACGTCTTTTGAAACGGAACTGAGGGCGTTTGCTATCTTGAATACCAATGGCTTATGGTTGATTGACCCCGCAGGACCACGCGTTTTTTCCTATCCAGGAGGAGCAGTGTCATGTTGAAGATGATGGTCACCGTCGTGCGCCGGGCAGAGGTATCACATCAAGAGCTGGTGAGGGCCTGGGAGGAGATTCATGCGCCGCATATCTTGAAGTTGTGGCAACCGGAACGTTACAAGATCTCCTTGTTCGGGTCGGCAGACAGATTCCCACATCCGGCGCTCGACGGCATGGCGGAACTGTGGTTTCGTGATGAGGAGCACCTACGCTCGGCGCTGGCGCAGGTAAGCGATGATGCTTTTGGTGAATACGCTGATTACTCCAAGGTTCTCTGGTATCCGGTCGACGAGTACCTGAATGTCGACGGTTCCACCAGCCGTGAGACCACCAAGCTGGTCTACTTCCTAAAGCGGAAAGAGGGCGTCGATAGATCGGAGTTTCAGCAGGTGTGGCTCGACGTGCACCGGCCGAATGTCGCTGCAGCCGTAAAGGCATCGCCACGGGCGCAGCGTTACACAGTCAGTCTCGTCACGTCAGCCGAGGAACTTGCTTACGATGGTGTTGCCCAGATCTGGATGGAAGGGAACGAACCAAGCATTGCGGACCTGCACCTGGAACCGGATGCGTTCAGTGATCTGATCGGCGTGCTGCATGGCTGCAGGAGCCATGAGTTAAGCATAGTAGATTGACCGCTTCATTCCCTCGAATCTCGTCCGGTCCCGGACTTAGTTAGGTCACTCTCTTAACGATCACGCTGCCTACCGAATACCCGGCCCCGAAGGAGCAGATAACGCCGATGTCACCCGGCTCGAAGTCCCGGTGATACTTGTGAAATGCGATGATGGAACCAGCCGAACTGGTGTTTGCATATTCATCCAGGATGGTGGGTGATTCATCATCGCTGGCCTGGCGGCCAAGCACTCTTCTACTGATGAGCTGATTCATGCTGAGATTGGCCTGATGCAGCCACATCCTCTTCACGTCGCCTACCGGTATTTGCATCTCCTCAAGGTGACCGACGATCAGTTGGGCCACCAGTGGCACCACTTCCTTAAACACCTTGCGTCCCTGTTGCACGAACAGTTTGTCCGCAGTGCCGATACCCGATTCATCTCCCCGATTGAGAAAGCCGAAATTATTCCTGATGTTATTGGAGTAGGCGGTCTGCAATCTGGTTCCCAGTATCTCGAACTGATGTCCGGAACTTGCCCGGTCCGCTTTCTCCACTACGATGGCGGTACAGACATCACCGAAGATGAAGTGGGCATCCCGATCTCTGAAGTTCAGATGGCCGCTGCAGATCTCCGGGTTGACAACCAGCACAGCACTGGCATTGCCGTTGGCGATGGTATCTGCTGCCAACTGGATGCCAAATGTGGCGGAGGAGCAGGCCACGTTCATATCGAAGGCAAAGCCCGGCATACCCAAGGCATTCTGCAACTCTACAGCGATAGCGGGATAGGGACGCTGCAGATTCGAACAGGCAACGATGACAGCATCGATCTCTTGTGAATTCCTGTTGGCGACTTCAAGCGCTTTGCGTGCCGCAACCACACCTATCTCACACTGAAGAGAGGCTTCGTCATCGCGCCGTTCAGGCAGGCTGGGACACATCCTGTCCGGATCCAGGATGCCTGCTTTTTCCATGACATAGCGACTCTTGATGCCAGAGGCCTTTTCGATGAATTCACAGGAAGATTCCTGCAGGGGCTCCGACCTCCCTGCTTCAATGTCTTGCCCGTGATCTTCATTGTAAGCTCGAACATAGCGGTTGAAGGAATTCCACCAGCTCTTCATTGCTGATGCTCTCCTCGGGGGTAAAGAGACCCGTTCCGCTGATGACGACACTGCCCATTGCAATCTCCCTGCTATATATAGTCTCGGTCATGCTAATTCAGATCTGGTCGATTGTGCAATAAGCCGGCCTGAGTGAAGGCGTTCGCGTGATGTCTGTCATGGAGGCGCGTAGCGAGTGGGTGTAGAGTAAGTCCTGTATACCGGCAGCTTCTTGCAGCAGGTATGCGGCTTGCCGGGTCAGGTATGTACCGGCCACGCAGGCATTCCGGCTTGCCGATGCTGGGTGAACACATTGCATGCAAAAGAAGGAGACTGACCGTGCAAAATCTCGAAAACATTCTGGTAGTGGTAACTCGCGAAGTTGATTGCACCCTGGTGCTGGAAAAGGCTCAGATCCTGGCCGCCGCTGCCAACGCCAATACCTTCGTGGTGAGAGTTATTTACGATGACGTGGTTGATTCAGGCATACCCAGAGCTGAGGATGCACAGCGCCTGAAAACCTTCATCATGGAGGCCGAGGAAACCTATCTCGAAGATCTCGTCAAGAACTGTAACGCAAAATTCCAGAATATCGAGCTGGCCACAGTCTGGAACAAGCGACAGTGGGAAGGCGTTAAAGATGTCGCTGAAGATATAGGGGCTGATCTCATCATCAAGGTAGCCAATCTTGAGGCCCGTAGTCAGGAAGTCATCCATACGCCTGATGATTGGAATCTGCTCAGAAATGCCAAGTGCCCGGTAATGCTTGTGAAACCGCAAGCCTGGGAATCAGTTCCAGCGATTGTGGCAGCCGTGGATATACTCGACGAGGCCCATCAAGAAATGAATACCGCAATTCTTGAGGAAGCTGACAGTCTTGCCAAGGCGCTGGGTGGAATTCTGCACATCGTCAATGCCTACCCTCTGTTTGAGCCCTGGGTCGGTGAATTGGGGGCTGGATATAACTATGAGAAGATCAAGGACGATATCGAGTCGGAACTGCAAGAGAGTATTCTGGGTATCGCCAAGGCCGGTGGCATTGACTTCAGCATGCTGCAAATCAGGGAGGGTAAGCCCAGTATGGTCATTCGCGATGTGGTTGACGAGTGTAGCGCAGATCTGGTGGTCATGGGGACAGTGGGCAGAAGCGGTGTAGCAGGGTTGGTTATCGGCAATACTTCAGAGGCGGTGCTTCACGTCGTTAATACGGATGTGGTGACGCTGCGTACCAAATAGGCGCTCCAATACAGGTGTCTCGCAGCAGTAATTCCATTTCATCCTGCACGGCAACTGCTTCATCAAATGTCATAAGAGATTTCTTGACGACACGGTTGAGTCAGAATGCAAAGACACCGTTCTTGAATGCCAGCTCGTGGAACCGTTCTCCCATGCGTATATAGCCGGCAGCGTTGGGGTGCAGATTGTCGGGTAGGTCGGCGGCATCACCCTCACCGAAGAGCTCAAGCCCGGACAGGTAGTGAAGATTGACATCACCAGCCGCCTGGCGGACCTCTACGGCTGACTTGAATGTCTCACGTACCTGCACCAGCGTCAGGCTGCCACCGCGAACCTCGTCCCGGTCGGGAACGGAGACAAATACGCCGTCTTTGTTTACCTGCGGCCCAGGGTGATTCTCCGTGCTGGGACAGTAAATGGGAGACACCAACAAGACAGGTGTGTCGGGTTTACCTTCTCGCAAGGTATCCAGGAATCCGTGCAGCGCCGGCAGGAAAGTTCGCGCCTTCAATGTGTCGCCGCCGATCACATTGATGCCCATCTTCAGACTGATCAGATCCACCGGCAGGTCGCGTATGGTCCTTGCTACATACTGATCCAGATGACAGGATCCGCCGAGACCAAGGTTGCAGAGCTCAACACCAGCAAGCCGTGCGGCTACCACAGGCCAGGTAAAACAAGGGCTCCTGGCTTCCATGCAATGACTGATGGAACTGCCGTAATGCACCCAGCGCGGAACGTCGCGTATTGTCTGGCTTACCGCTGCCTCGTCCGCTACCTGCAGGTCTCGCATCTCCACCAATGCGTTGGCCGGCAACCAGATCGCTACTTGCTTGCCTGCGTTGCCGAGATCATCGAAGCGAATAACATCTGCGTCGCCGCGAACCACTTGCATGCCACCTCCGGGGTCCACTTGCAGTAGGTTGCCTTTGTCCGACAACCTAGTGGTGACAAATTCACCGTCAACGGTAAGGTCGAATGCACAAGGTGGTGGTGCCTGCTGTGTTGCTTGCGTGCGACTTGTCAGGACTGTTAGCGACAACGATGGTGAGTTGGTGTCAAATTCAACACGTACGCCGGAACCCAGCCTGACCATGTAATTGGTGAGAGGATCCAGTTGTGGTCGAGTCCAATCGGGTAATCTCCTGGCCGCGATTCCCGCGTCGCGCCTATCGAAACCCAAAGCCCCCGTCAGGCGTACAACACCACTTTCCAATCCAATCGACTTCAATACAAGGAACTCCCCGCGCTCTAGAAATACGTCGTTCTGGATCTGACAGGACTACGCGGAACCACATATGGCGTGCTTCGACCTACCAGCGTTTCAATCAGCAGAAGCTCCTGATCATCGTGATTCTTGAAGGGCGCCGGTTGAATGCGTGTCGTCAGTGATGTGTCTGCAAGAATGTAACGTGGCGCATCGTGATGTTCTGAAACGATCGATTCGTTGATACCGGGATTGTCAGCCGTGGCGAGATCGGCGCTGCCGTAACAGGTACATACGTATGATCTATCCGGTTCACTCTCCACATAGATGCCGGTGCCTCTGATGCCGATAACTGCGGATGGCGTTTTGATCTGAATCGTCCTGGAAGCCAGCACTGAAAGCATCTTGCCCTTATTCAACTGAAATGCACCAGCCGTTACCGTAGGTGTTGGGATGTCCATGTGACTGTTACTGCGCAGGATAAATGCATCCTTATCGACCACAAAGATAACGTAGCTTTTGTCAAACGTCTCTACCACATCACCTGCCTTGATCAACGTAGCCAAGGTGACAGGCTGCGTGTTAACCCTCACGTCACCCTTGAACTGATAGATGGACTTGCCCGCCGCAAGCTCTTGCGGTTTGGGTAATGATCGGGTGACACCACCGGTACCACAACCCTGAACTGTCGCGAGAATTCCGGCCGATAGAAGGTAGCGCAAAAACTGCCTGCGCGATTCATCCTTTTCGGATATGCTAGTCATTCTTGGCCCTGATTGTTACAAACTTGAATAAGTTTCGATGAATAAGAAACTATTCTGCACCCTGTGTTTGTTAGCAGCATTAGCGCATTATCCATTCAAAACCGCATGGGCGGAAGCCTATGGCTCAGGTTGGTATGGTGAAACTCAACTTTCCGTAGGCCACGAAGATAACATCAGCCGATCCTATAAACAGGAAGGCCTGGTTTCTGACAATACTTCGTCATTCAGTATCGGGGCCGGCCACTCTCGGAAAATAGGTTACGGCAGTCAATTGATTCTGTCAGGCTATCTGTCAGTCAATTATCACGATGAATATAGAGATTTGGACAGCCTAGCCACATCTCTCCAACTCCAGTTCATCCGTCAGCCAAATATAGGCTTCAGCGCAATGTGGTATGACATATCGCTAAGCGCAACGAGGATGGACTACAGGAACAGTGATCCCAGAGAGGGATATCTATTCGAAGGGGACCTCAGTTTGAACAAGCGATTGTCAAGCCGTACCACCGGTCACGTTGGCTATCGCTACGCCGACCTTGTCTTTCTGGATAAATCAAACAAGGAAGAAGCCGAAGCTGCGGCCTTTGACACCGCAACTAACGAACTGTATCTGGGAGCTGATTACGAGTTGGCCTCGCGTATATTCCTGTATGCACAGTATGGCTATCGACTTGGCGGATTCACCTCCAGTGTTTCCGGCATTCCGGACGGGAGCATCGTATATGAGGCAGAATCCGCAGACCCGGCATTTGAAAGCTGTATCAACGCCAGATGTTCACACCGCTATGCGTACCGTTCGGATGGCGATATCCAGAGCGTGGATCTCGGCATTGCTTTTCCCCTTTGGGGGGTGAACTTCGATCTGTCCGGTCGATACTATGACGCAGAGGGTAGTGGCGACACCACCTATCGTGACTGGTTTGTACAATTGGGCGCGATTTGGAATTTCTAGCGCCAGGCTGAGAGCAGCTATGCTAAGAAGAATATCCACCTGTGCGGGATTGTTACTCGCCCTTGTGTGGCTCGTGCAAGCGCAAGCCTCTCATCACGGGTGGGTAATCTCGGAAGTCTTCAGCAATGCTGATGGCACTATCCAGTTCATCGAATTGAGCTCGGCCGTTCCGGGACATGGATTGGTCAGTGGCTTCGTTCTCTTCAGCGACGATGATGTAACAGGACTCTCTAAGGAATTCCCTTTTCCCAATGATATTTCGTCAGAAACGGAAAACAAATTCCTGCTGTTGGCGACAAGTGGTTTTCAAGACGTATTCGGCATTGCACCGGACTTCGTCATCCCTGCCGGGTTCCTGGCCACGGGTGCAGGCACGGTGCAGTTTAACGACTTTGTCATGTGGTCAAGTTTGCCTACGGATGGTTACAATTCTCTGTCTGCGAATGGCAGCGTTGCGCCCGCTACCCCCAAGAACTTCGCAGGCGCCGAGGGTCTGATAACTGATACGACGCCACCAGTACTGGCAGGTTTGCCAACGAGTGTGCTGGTGGTTGTATCCAATGACGCCGTTGCCGGTTCTTCGCAGGAGATTTCGGACTACCTAGCGCCGATATCCTGCTCGGACGACAGGGATCCATCGCCCAGTCTCACTATTGAGCTACCAGCCGAATTTGCAGCGGGGCAAACCACCACAGTTCCCATCAGCTGCACCGATGATGACGGCAATACCCAGTCGGCCTAGGCTCAGATCACGGTAGAGACCTTCCTAGATACCGATAGCGATGGTATTGGGGACGATTCAGACGAAGACGATGATAACGATGGTGTGGGTGACGCACTGGATGCGTTTCCATTGGATGACACCGAGTCCACCGATACGGACAACGATGGAACCGGCAACAATGCCGATGCTGACGACGATGGCGATGACGTTTCGGATAGTGAAGATGTGTTTCCCCTGGATTCGACCGAGTCTCTGGATACCGATAGCGATGGTATCGGCAATAACGCAGACACGGATGACGACGGCGATTCCGTGCTGGACGCCAACGATGTGTTTCCGCTCGATCCTGGCGAAAGTGCCGACAAGGACAACGATGGGATTGGTGACAATGCTGATTCTGACGATGACTTACCGCCGGACATCACGCTCACGACTCCTATGATCGTGGATGCAACCGGTCGATTGACCCTAGTTGACTTCTCGGATGTAAGTGCAACGGATGTCGAGGATGGTCCCGTCGACGTCAGTGCAGATTCCACCGGACCGTTCGCTTCCGGCTTGCACGTAATAACCTGGTTGGCAATTGACAGTCAGGGAAATTCAACCAGCGTTGAGCAAGTGCTGCAAGTGCGACCACTGGTTACCATCCAACTGGATCAGCACAGCTTCGAGGGAAATAGCGTTGCCATTCATTTTTCACTCAGTGGGCCGGCAGCACACTATCCGGTCCTCATCAATTACAGCGTATCAGGTACTGCAGATGTTAGCGATTTTACTGAGTTGAGTGGCGTGCTGACCATTGATGAAGGTGTTGGTGGCACTTTAAGTCTGAGGGTGTTGCAGGATGAGTCAAGCGAAGGTGATGAGACGATCGTCATTACGCTGCAGGAGTCAGACGCAGCAGCACTCGGCACACGGATCGTACACACTCTGACCATAACAGAAGAGAATCTACCCCCGCACGCTGAAATCAGTATGGCCCAGGATGGTGAGCAACGTTCGGTCTTTTATCGCTCCGGTGGGGTCGCTTCACTGACGGCGTTAGCGAACGATCGTAATCCTGATGACTCGCTGAGTTATGACTGGTCTGAGTCCAGCAGTGACCTGGGACTCAGCCCAACCGATGAAGCAGTCGCGACATTCGATCCCGCCCTGGTGGCGACGGGTCACTACCGCGTGCGACTGACCGTTAGCGATGATGCGGTGATTCCAGCCATGGTAAGTCGTGCCCGGCTTGTCCGCGTTGAGGAAAGTGAGCCAACGCTGTCAACCACCGCTGACAGCGACGGTGACGGGCGCACGGATACTGACGAGGGGGCTATGGACAGTGATGGCGACGGTATCGAGGATTACCTGGATACCAACTCGGACGTCACGATCTTACCCCTTACCACAGGGGATGACAGCCCGGCAGTCGTCACGGATGCAGGATTGAGGCTGAAACTGGGAGACGTGTCTCGGGTGAGTGACAAGCGGGGAGCAGCCGTCAGTGACGATGACTTGCTGCAACTGTTGGATGAAACTCAAACGCCACTAGAAAACACAATAGATAAACGCTACCGGCATCCGCTTGGATTGTTCGACTTCGAAGTGGATCAGCTGCCAACTGTAGGGCAAACGATTCGCGTGGTGTTACCTTTACCTGATCGGATTCCGGAAGATGCCGTTTACAGGAAGTACTCGGAGACTAGAGGCTGGCAGGATTTTGTAGTGGATGATGAGAATAAGGTTGAATCCGGGTCAGAAGCGCAGGATATATGCCCTCAGATTGCCGATCCGGCTTATACAGCCGGGCTCACGTCCGGTCACTACTGCGTCCAACTGACCATTTCTGATGGCGGTCCAAACGATTCCGATGAGCGAGCTAATGGTGTCGTTAGAGACCCGGGAGGGGTCGCCGTATTTGTGCCGGATGTGACGCCGCCTGATCTGACCATACCTGCGGACATCACCGTAGAGGCTGTCGATGGGAACGGTGTACCCCAATCAAGTGATGCCATCCAGACATATCTCAACGAACCCAGTTGTCAGGATTCGCTGGACGGTGAACTCAGTGTTGCCAGCGAAGCATCCGATGACGTCGACCTGAGTGAGGGTTCAACATCCATACCGCTGGGTACGATCACCGTGACGTTCACCTGTGTGGACGAGAGCAGCAACCTGGCAGAAGGCGCAGGGACAATCTCTGTAGTGGACACAACGGCGCCGGAATTAGATCTGCCGGCCGCCTTGAGCATAGAATCCGATGGCGCAGTGCAATCCAACGACAGTCGTATCGTCGAATTTCTAAGCGCCGCCAGCTGCACGGATGCCGTTAGCATCGATCCGCAAATCACTCATGACGCGCCGGCGAGTTTTCCTGAGGGGAGCACAAGCGTAACGTTCACATGCACGGATGAGGCGCGCAACGAAACCGCAGCGACTGTCTCCATCACAATCTCACAGCCGACGATCGTGGCTTCCGATAATTCAGGTGGCGCAGGGGCTGGCTGCTTTATTGCCACTGCCGCCTATGGCTCTCACCTGGATCCTCATGTCACCCTGCTGCGACGATTTAGAGATCGCTATCTGCTCAGCAATGAGCCGGGAAGGATCGCAGTTCGATTCTACTATCGGCACTCCCCACCCATCACTGAGACAATCTCAAGGAATGAAGCATTGCGATCATTAACGCGATGGATGCTTACGCCGATTGTTTACTCGATTGTCTATCCGGTCCACGTTCTGGTGGCATGTATCATGCTGCTAGCGCTCGTTCTTGCCGCAAAGCGCAAGAGAAGTCACAGACTGGGGTGATACAGAAAATCTGAACGGAGCTCTTCAGATCCCAGTTAAGTAAGCCGGGAGAAACGCCTATTGGACTCCGGGAAATCCACCCCCGTGGCGCACGCCGTCAGAAGTCCAAATAAGGCAGAATAGGCAAAAGCCGAGGGCAAGATCGCTAACGAAGTGTCATGAGGTGCGACCGCAACCATCGTTGCGAAGGCGCCAGCTACAATACCAACCAGTGCCAGCCATTGATAGAGTGCCAGCCCCGCGTATATTGGGGTCTGCGGCTCGCCGCGATATGCTTCTTCAACGAAGCGCCCATAACCGCCAAGGATGAGATAGCAGCCCACGAGGAAGGGAGCTGGCATTGCGAGTGTCCAAGCCCTGACAAGGAGAAAACCCAGAATGACGTTGTAGAGCAGGGAGTAAAGTGGTGTTGGGTAGACAGATCTATGGCCGAGATCAGCAAGATATAGCACACGGGATCGCGCATGCCTGTAGACGATTCCCTGCCGCGGTTCACACTCCCGCCCATGACAGCATCCCTGTACGAGACAGCGAACCCTTCCTATGGCCTGTGTGAAAGGCGCAGCAACAGCGAAAGCCCCAATCAAGTGGCCACCATCCGCACCAAACGCTGTGACGAGAGCAATGCCGATGCTCCCCCCCAATAGGCCACCGTAGTAGCCGAAAGGGCGTGAGAGTTTTGAGGAACCTTCGATGGCTTGGCCCCAGAGGCCCGCACCGAGGAGGATGGCGAGCGCGACAAAAAAAACAGCCCCATTATTGCCGGCACCAGTCAGGTGTAAAGTGATGGCCAGCCCTGCAAAGACAGCCGCTCCTGCGTAGAGTCCGTGGATAATGACCCGTACTCTTCCGAGCCGCCATTCGCGCCAAGAATTCGCAATCCGCTCGGCACTTTGCAGAATCCAAGTCCATACAGGACTTCCCTGACTGACAAGGGCGAATAAGCCGAAGGCCCCCAGAACATCCAGCAGAGAGTGCATCCCGGTGGCGATGCAGCTCAGTGCAATCATTGAAGCTAACAGATACCAGACGTGCTTTAGCCGAAATGTGACTGTATAGAGCCATGCCGTAAGCAACGCCCAGACGACATGAAAGGAGGGGAAGGCCGCGGCCGGCCCATCGAAGGCGCGTTCCAGATTCAATAACTCCCTCAAGAAGCTCGTCGCTACGAAGGACCGTGGTATCGCCTTAAGAGGAAGAATCAACCAGCAGAAAGCCCCAATGACCGTGGCCCAGAATCCCATCTGCATAAATGTCCGTAAGTCGCACTTTCGATGCCCGATCAGCGGAGCACTCAGTACGAACAGATAGGTCACCCCGTAGAGAGATTCCATCCATTCGATAACCGGCAATTCGTATTCGAAAGCGAAATAGGAGTCCAGTGCGTCCGCCGCTGGGCCAATAGTGTTGGTGGCTGCGTAGATCAGGAGCCAGGGTAAGTAGAGGAGAGCATAAACAGAGACACGATCTGCAATTGTGGGAGTGGCGTCAGTTGCCTCGGGTATACGCAACATGGTTGGCCAATCTGCTGTGCCAAAACGACTCTTCATGTCATGTCGTTCATAGTCCAAGACAAGTGCTGCCGATCCCAGTGCGATGCAAGGTACCACAAACCAAAGTCCTGCCGCTGACTTGGTCAGGATGAAGTATCCCGCCACCATCCCGGTAAAACCGACATAAATGGGGTGAGGAAGAACCGAGTAAATGCCTCGCT
>PVBE010868000.1_pt1 | contig 17718 bp, 8 predicted proteins | sample 1631181 | NCBI WGS metagenome assembly PVBE01 (sample SAMN08397723, study PRJNA350692) | Marine metagenome, whole genome shotgun sequencing project. | isolation source: water | place: Pacific Ocean | collected 2012-04 | reverse complement strand
CTTGTTGTCAGACTTGTAGAACAAGGTCTCAAATTTACAGACTATGCAATAAATAAACATCAATCTACTTTTACAGATGGACAAAAATCTGTTTTTACAAAGATAATAAATTCAGGAATTAAAGGGTTAAAAATAAACCAAAGCAAACTCACTAAAAGAAAATACTTTGTTCAAAATTTCTGGTTCAATGAAATGTCTCATTATTGGACTGTCGGAGAGTTTAGACTTGGAGTGTATGGAGTTAACGAGTGTAGAAATGAAGTAAATGAGATTATGAAAACTCATACTAACTCTGAAGGGTTATGGATTAAAAACCCTAAAGTTACCAGAAAACATAAAAACGAAAGAGTTAAAAAAGCTGAAATTCTTAATAGACAAATGAAAACGATTAATGAGTGCATTGAGGAACTGTGTAAAGCTGACTTCCCTAAGATCCGAAAAGAAGGAACTATAACAGGAAACTCAATGAGAACTCTTGCTCTACATTTAATTGGCTACAACAAACGAACTCAACACCTGGTTTATGATGATGACGAGTTTGGCAATGGTTTTATTACATTTAAAGCATGTCGTAAGTACAACACTATCAAACCAGAAAGCTGGGATGATCTGTTCAAGAAGTTTCCTCCTGGTCATGGATGCATTAAAGAAATAAATGGAAAAGAAATAAAAGACAGATCTTTATATGACAGTGATCTTGGTAAAATGTTAATTGAAGAATTAACTCCAGCAATAGTCAGAAATTATTTAGAAAGATCTACAAAAGGATGGGCCACTAAAAGAGCAATGATTGACGCTTTCCAAATCCTGTGGGCCAACTCTAAGAAATACATGGGAGACGATAAACCTTTAAACCCAACAACCAGAGAGGCACTAGAGGTTAAGAAGTTTGATGTCTCTAAAGGAAAAAACTCTGAGTATAACAGAAGAAAGTTCACTCCTGAGATACTCCAAAGAATTTGGGTAAGTCTGGAGAAGATTTCAAACATGGGGAAACATACGTTTCAATCCGAGGCATTAATGCTGATGTTGGTCTCTGGGGTAAGACAAACAGAGTGCTTAAAGATAACCAAAGCAATGGTTTTTAGAAAAGGCAACATTTAGCAAATCCTAAAAAGATATCTCAGTTCGGATTGCACTCTGCAACTCGAGTGCATGAAGCTGGAATTACTAGTAATCGTGGATCAGCGTGCCACGGTGAATGCGTTCCCGGGTCTTGTACACACCGCCCGTCACACCATGGGAGTTGGTTCTACCTTAAGGCAAGGTTTTAAACCCTTGACCACGGTATAGTCAGCGACTGGGGTGAAGTCGTAACAAGGTAGCCGTAGCGGAAGCTGCGGTTGGATCACCTCCTGAGAAATCAAAAATTGGCTAGGCACCAATCCTATCGAGTTTAAATCTCGCACAAAGTAATATTCCTGTGCTTCCTAGTATTTAGTGCGATGCACTTTCTACTAATAGCGTAAGATATTGCCTTTGTGGGAGAATGTCAGGGCCCGTAGCTCAGTTGGAAGAGTGCCCGCTTTGCAAGCGGGAGGCCACGGGTTCAAATCCCGTCGGGTCCATTGTTCAGTAAAAAAGCTGAATTCAGAGTAGGATCTACATTAAACCAAATAGAAGATGTAAATAAAAATCATCGATTACAGATGAATGTAGCCCGAGATGTTAAAATCACGGGTTACTAAACTGATTCATTGGATTTTCCAATGCATATGAAGTCTTGCATAGGTTTAGCAGAGCGCAATCTAAGCTAGTGCTCCAGTAGGAATCGGATACTGTACGCCATCTAGTGAATGGCTTGGCTCATAAAGCCGATGAAGGGCGTGACAAGCTGCGATAAGCCCGGGCGAGGCGCATGTAGCCTTTGAACCCGGGATTCCTCAATGGGATTCCTGATCTGACAAACTCAGATAATTCGCAATAGCGAAGGGGAACGCGGGGAATTGAAGCATCTTAGTACCCGCAGGAAAAGAAACCAATTGGGATGCCGTAATTAAAGGCGATCGAACACGGCATAGGGCAAACTGAATCCATTTGTGAAAGCATATGGAGATGTGGATCGGCATGTTGTATGCAACCCACCTTAGCGAAACTGAAATTCTCTGGAAAGAGATGCCATAGAGGGTGATAGCCCTGTAAGTGTAAACTAAGGGGTTGTAATATGCTAAGAGTAGCGTGCGCTGGATATCGCGCGTGAAGATGGGAGGCATCGACTTCCAACCCTAAATACGTTTTGAGACCGATAGTGGATTAGTACCGTGAGGGAAAGATGAAAAGTACCCCTGACAGGGGGTGAAAAGAGCCTGAAACTAGATGGTTATAGCCCGTTGCAGCGTGAAAGGGTAGATTCTCTTCGAAGGAATATGTCGTGAGGCATTAGTACGAGAAGAGAGGACCGACGTTGCAACATCCGTTTTGAAAAACGGGGCGGGGAATTTCTGGTTATGGCGAGGTTAAGGGTTAAAATCCCGCAACCATAGCGAAAGCGACAAGCCTACAACTCCTTTGGGAGAGAGAGGCGGGGTATGAAAGTGCCTGAAGTCATAGCCATAAGATCCGGAACCAGTCGATCTAGCCCAGGGCAGGGTGAAGTCTCTTGAAAAGGAGGTGGAGGCCCGACTTCGGTGTTGATATGCAAATCACTCGAATGACCTTGGGCTAGGGGTGAAAGGCCAATCAAGACTGGTGTCAGCTGATTCCTCTCGAAATGTCTCGCAGGACAGCCTGACTGGAGGTAGATGGTGATGTAGAGCACCGATTGGGTATTTAGGCTCCGAGAGGGGTCGGTATCCTGTCGAACTCCGAAGTTGCCATCGCCGTAGAAGGTCGGAGTGAGGGCGTGGGGGTAAGCTCCATGTCCGAAAGGGGAATAACCCAGACTGGGGTTAAGGTCCGTAAATACCAGCTAAGTATTAAATAAGAAAGGCGTTCTCGGCCTCAGACAGCAGGAAGGTAGGCTTGGAAGCAGCCACCCTTTAAAGAGTTCGTAACAGATCACCTTCCGAGGACGAGGGCCCTGAAAATCGACAGGGTTAAGTTGGTTACCGATACCCCAGATATCTTAACAGATATATAGTAGAGAGGCGTCCTGTTCGGACAGAAGCACCTCTGTGAGGAGATGTGGACCGTTCAGGATTGAGAATCCCGCTAGTAGTAGCAGCAAAGACGGGTGAGAATCCCGTCCGCCGAAGGGGCGAGGCTTCCTCAGCAATGTTCGTCAGCTGAGGGTTAGTCGATCCTAAGTCTATCCGTAATTCGAGATAGGCGAAAGGGAAACGGGTTAATATTCCCGTACCACGATGGTACGTGCGGCAACGCAAGTTCATAACTGACACCTCGGGATAGAAAAAGTAGAATCCTCGTTCTATCTAATCGTATAAGCCTAGGGAGTCTTGTAATGAGGAGAATTAGGCGAAATCGTGATGGTGCCTCCGTATGGAGACATTTTTTAATTCCTGGGGTCCGTGAAAAGGTAGTGAAAAGGATCCATCGTGTTCGTACCAAGAACTGACACAGGTGCCCCTAGCTGAGCAAGCTAAGGCGTGTCGGAGCAATTCAGTCAAGGGAATTCGGCAAATTAGCCCTGTATCTTCGGTACAAAGGGTGCCTGCTCCGTGTAGGAGCAGGTCGCAGTGACAAAGGGGCTTCGACTGTTTAATAAAAACATAGGTAACTGCAAGCCCGTAAGGGTGTGTACAGTTGCTAACTCCTGCCCAGTGCCGGTAAGTCAAAACTCAGTTCAATGGGTCTAAGCTCCGGTAAACGGCGGGGGTAACTATAACCCTCTTAAGGTAGCGTAATACCTTGTCGCTTAATTGGCGACTTGCATGAATGGATGAACGAGAGCCCCACTGTCCCTGACTGAAGTCCGGTGAACCTGTTATGCTGGTGCACAGACCAGCGTCTCCCAAGGGGTAAAGAAGACCCCGTGGACCTTTACTGCAGCCTGTCGTTGTAGTATGGTTGTGGATGTAGAGCGTAGGTAGGAGCCATCGAAGTACTCGCGCCAGCGAGTATGGAGGCGTCAATGGAACACTACCCATCCATGTCTGTACCGCTAACCTCTTCGGAGGGACATCGGTAGGTGGGCAGTTTCGCTGGGGCGGCAGCCCCCTGAAAAAATATCAGGGGGGCTCTATGGTCAGCTCAACCGGGTCAGAAATCCGGTGTAGAGTGTAAGGGTAAAAGCTGGCCTGACTGGAATTCGCACAGAGAGAATTCCAGGTGCGAAAGCAGGACCTAACGAACCTCCGTGTGCTCCTCGATGGGGCCCGGAGATGACAGAAAAGGTACCTCGGGGATAACTGAGTTGTCGCGAGCAAGAGCTCATATCGACCTCGCGGCTTGCTACTTCGATGTCGGCTCTTTCCATCCTGGGTGTGCAGCAGCACCCAAGGGTGGGGTTGTTCGCCCATTAAAGGGGATCGTGAGCTGGGTTTAGACCGTCGTGAGACAGGTTTGTTTTTAACTCTTGGGAGTGTAGGTTGCCTGAGGGGAAGGTCCATCTAGTACGAGAGGAACGGTGGGCCGCGGCCTCTGGTCGATCGGTTGTCCGAGGGGGCATGCCGAGCAGCTACGCCGTATGCGGATAAGCGCTGAAAGCATCTAAGCACGAAACCGCCCTCGAAAATAGGCAACCACTTTCTACCAGTTTTCTCTTGCATTTGTTAAGGGAAAAAGATGGGACAGGTGACTGTAACATTTGGTAGAAACAAAGACACCCGTAGAAGACGGGGTCAATAGAGCTGGGGTGTAAGTACGAAGCTTTTGCGACGTATTCAGCCCGCAGCCACTAATAGTCTAAGGTATCCTTTTAAGAAAAAGCGCTAGCTTAGGCGTCAGATCTGCTAAGCCTATTAAAGACTATTATGTTTTTTAGTTTAAATTAGATGGATTAAGCTTTGATTTTAGGGGAGCCATATAAAGGCGTAGGCTTCTATGGATTTAATTTGAAATAAAACTCTTTAAATGTTTAAAAAAATAAAATATTTTTCTAATTTAATTTAGCCAATAATGGAAAATAATTTTTTTATGCTTGCTAAATTATTGCTCATAGGGCAACCAAATATAGTTTGATTAATCCCTAATTTTCTAAGTTCTTGAATTCTATCGTTTATTTCATGTACGTTACCTGAGAGTGTAAATCGATCCAGTAGAAATGAATCATATTTTTTTAATTTTCCATAGTCTTTTCTACTTAAAATATGCTGTATATCCTTGACTTTATCTTCAATGTTGAATTCTCTTTGAAATTCTTTGTTACTACCAGCGGCCACTGTGGCAGCAGCTGTTCTGAGGGATTTTTTATACTTCCTGTCTGGTAGAAGTAATGATGGAGAATAAGTTGCAACGTATGTTCTTTCTTTAATAAATTTCAAAGCCCATTTTACATATTCAGGATTTACATAATTTAAGAGAATTCCATCAATAGAAGTGTTACCTAGAAGTTTAGGCCCAGCTGCACCTAAAAATACTGTTAATTCTAAATCTTTTAATTTTGATATGCATTTTTTTATCTTATCTTCTTTAATATTAATACCCACTTCCTTTAGGCTTCGTTTATCTCCTGGGGCTATACCTATTATGAACCTATTACCATAGTTTTCATTTAACATTTTAAAAGTAGTGCATATATTTTCACATTTATTTAAATAGGGAGATATTATGCCACAACCAACAGTTATTTTACTTGTTATTCCTGCAATTGTTGCAATAATTGGAAACGGATGTATGAATTGTGGGTTTTCACCTACCCATATGTAATCAAATCCTATTTCCTCAGCAATTTTCGTTCCATCTCTAATTTTAATATGGGATTGATTCCCATTAAAATTAATACCAAAATCCATTTAATCTTGATTTCTCCTACCAAAGGATTCAATCACTTTGCTAGGATTTTTACCATAAGGTGGACCTAGTGCAAGTTCATTAAATCCAATTGACTTTAAATCAGATATTTTTCTCATTATTTCTTCTTTATTACCATATATACATAAATCTAATATCTCTCTTTCAACTACCAGCTCATTAGAACGTTTTGGCATACTACCCAACATCACGGAAACAACATCTCTAGCAAGGTTTATGGCCTCATTTTTTTCAGAAAGAACAAAAGGGTTCCAAAGGACTTTGATTATTTCATTTGGGTTCCTACCATTTTTTTTTGCTGATTTTTCAACGATTCGCACATCATTTATTAGAGGTTTTAGTGGGCCACTGAATATAACGCCATCTGCAATTTCTCCTGCAAGTTTCAACATTTTTTTTCCGCGGACTCCTAAATATATTTTAAGAGAAGGAACTTTAAATGCTAACTTATATCTTTGAAAATCATTGAAATCACTTTGAATTGTAATTTTTTCTCCTGTGATAATTTTTCTTAGAAGGAAGATGTTTTCTCTCACTCTAGCAATCGTCTCTTTAGGTTTTTCTCCCAATATTTTTTGTAATTCTGGAATTCCACCTACGCCTAATCCTGCAGTAAATCTTCCACCTGAGTTTATTTGAATTCCAGAAATTGAATTTGCTATTACTGCCAGATTTCTAACCCAAAGACTTGTTATTCCTGTACCTAATCCTATGTCGCTAGTATTTGATGCTAAGATTGATACATATGTAAATATATCAGGTCCTTGAAGTTCTTCTCCCACCCAAACTCGATAATAATTATTTTCTTCTGAAAGACGAACAATATTAATAGCCTGATCTATGGGGAGTGCGGTAGTGATCCCTAGGGATAATCTCATATTTAATAGGATATCTTATAACATCCATCAGGTTTTTTATAGTTGATGGTAGATTATATAATCAGGTGAGCTGGAAGGCATCTATCGCCTGGATACAGGTGAGGAAACTCCGCCCATCACCGCGGGACCCGGCCTCCCTCAAGGGAGGAAGCTGAGAGGCTTAGCAATGGAGCAGAAACGATACTCTTCATATAGTACATCTAGGATGGCTAGAGCCTGAGAACTTTTTGAGGAGATGAAACGGCCAACTTCGGGGATGCAAGCCCAGATAATCGCCATATCCCCCGCGGGAGGCGAACGGTTGGGTGCTTAGACGAATGATGCCTAAAACAAAAGGCGGGTTACTACCAGCACGCCTTTTTTTTTTTTTGGGTAAAATGTATATGCTAAATTAACAAATTTTTTTTTATGTATGTAACTCATCCACTTATTAGGCAACAAGTTATAGAGTCTCGTCTTTATCAGGAAGTCATTGTTGGAAATGCATCAAAATCTAACACTTTAGTTGTAGCTCCAACTGGATTGGGAAAGACTATTATTGCCATCCTCCTTGCGGCCCATAGATTAGAAAAGTTTCCAAATAGTAAAATCCTAATTATTTCAACCACAAGACCTCTTGTTAATCAACATTATAATAGTTTTAAAAAATTTTTAAATGTATCTAAGGAGAGGGTTACTGTTTTTACAGGATATACATCTCCTAAAGATCGTGCGGAGTTTTGGAAAAATTCAACAATAATTTGTGCAACGCCTCAAGTGATAGAAAACGACTGTATTTCCAATAGATACTCTATGAAAGATGTAAGTTTACTAATATTTGATGAGGCGCATCGTGGTACTGGAAATTATCCTTATCCATTTATAGCTAGGCGTTATCTTCAAGAATCAGATCACCACTTAATCCTTGGTTTAACCGCGTCTCCCGGTGGGGATGAAAATAGGATAAAGGAGGTATGTAAGAATCTTCTAATAAAAAACATTGAAGTGAGGACGGATACTGATATTGATGTAAAATCATATATTAAAGATGTTAGCATTGAATGGAGAAAGGTTGATTTAACAAATCCATTTAAAAAAATAAATAATAATTTGGAGGTATCGTTAAAAGATAGACTCATACTTTTAAAAAGATTAGGATTAAGCAAATCTTCAGGTATAAAGGTACCAAAAAAGGAACTTCTTATTTTAAGACAAAAGCTCCAAGAAAGATTAGCGAAAGAAGGAGGGTCACCAGAGACTTATTCAGGATTATCATCATTGGCGGCTTGTATAAATCTTGTACACGCTTTAGAACTTTTAGAAACTCAAGGACTAGTAACGCTAAACAAATATTTTAAACGCCTCAAAAATTCACGGTCAAAAGCTATTAAAAGTTTACTAAATGATACGAATTTTATAAGTGCTATTAGATTAACTGAGGATTTATCTAAGGAAATCCACCATCCTAAACTTGATGCACTTATTAATATTATTTCAAAGGAATCACAGAAGAAAATAATTGTTTTTAGTCAGTTTCGAGATACTGCATTAAAAATAGTTGAAGAGCTAGATAAGATTGGAGGGGTTAAGCCAATTAGATTTGTTGGACAAGCCTCAAGGGAAGATGACAAAGGCTTAACTCAAAAGCAACAGCTTGAAATTTTAGAGCAATTTCGGTCAGGTGAATATAACGTTTTAGTTGCAACAAGCGTAGCAGAGGAGGGGTTGGATATTCCAAATGTAGAGTTGGTGGTATTTTATGAACCTATCTCCAGTGAAATACGTTCTATACAAAGGAGAGGAAGGACGGGTAGGAGTAGATCGGGTAAAGTCATTGTTCTAATGACTAGGAAATCAAGAGATGAGGGAATTTACTGGAGTAGTTTTCATAAGGAACGAAAAATGCGAACTATCCTTGAACGTTTGAAAATCAAACAATATAATCCCAGAATCGAAGTAGATCAGAAACATATTCAAGACTTTTTAAAGGTTAAGCATACTATCATAATTGATTCTAGGGAGCTTGCTTCAAATGTGGCTCGAGAACTCCTTGAATATGGAATAGTATCAAAACCTAAATTATTAGATGTAGGGGATTATATCCTTAGTGATCGAGTAGGAGTAGAGAGAAAAACAACAGAGGATTTTCTTCAGTCAATAATCGATAATCGCCTTCTTAAACAGATTTTAAATCTCCGACAGAGTTACACACGACCAATACTTATAATTGAAGGTAGAGGGATATATTCAAAACGCGGGGTTCACCCCAATGCTGTAAGGGGGGCACTTGCAAGTATAACTGTAGATTTTGGCATACCCATAATTTTTACAGAAAATGAAAAAGATACTGCAGGCATGCTTATGGCCATTGTTAAGAGAGAGCAAAAAGAAAGTACCAATGAAATCCAAATACGTGGCGACAAACGTACCTTGTCTACCAAAGAACAACAAGAAAGCATTATTGCAGGTCTTCCAAATGTGAACATTGTACTTGCGAGAAGACTTCTTAATGAATTTGGATCAGTGCAAAAGATATTTAGCGCTAATGTTAATGAATTAATGAAGGTGCAAGGGGTTGGTAAAAAAATAGCTTTAGATATTAGAAAAGTTATAACCGCCTTATACAAATCCCAATAAAATATTCAAAGAACTACTCACGATTTTATATTTTATACTTGAATTAGTAAGTAGATTAGGTAATATATAAAGAGATTGATACATAGATTCTATTAATGTTAGGTATGGTGTAAGAAAATGCTGCAAAATTTTGAAAATCCAATTATAAATGGCAAATTCACAAAAAAAGTTTATTTGATAGCACTTTCAAAACCAGTTGATTTTTCTGAATTAATCCAGATAATTTATTCAAAAAAGGGATTTGAAAAAAATAAAGACCTAAGATGTACAACTGAAAAGGGTATTGCTGCCGCTATTAAAACTTTGAAGGGCGAGTATATTGAAATTAAGGGTAAAAAATTTATTTCAAAAATAGAACCTCTAATTGATTTAATAGAACAGGATATCGGTCAAATTCCAGGGAAGAATAAATTAAAGAAGAAATTTGATTCTAAGGCTTTTAGGTCAATGATAAAAATAGAAGAAGGTTTAGAATTTGTTAATCCCTATGAGTACTATAAGATTTTGATAGGTTTTGGAGCTTTTATGGCTATTCATCTAAAAGAGAAGGAAGCTAAGAAATCTCCAGATCATGGTAATGGATTTTCAAAAGGGTTAGGTCTATTTATGATGCTCCCTTTTTCTATTCTAGAAAAACTAAATCAACTTCCTCCACGATATTTAATTAAGACTTGGATAACCGCACAGTTTAGTTATCAATTTAATCTTGATTTAATCTTAGCCACTATAAAGGATAATCCTACACTTACCGGTCCAGAAATATTACAAGCACTTGATAATCAAATAGAGTACACCCCTTAAATAGTAGGTAAGAGCATGTTTTTTTTGTATTAATAGTTCTAGGTTAGGGATGTTTTTTATTAACAAAAGATTCTAAAATTTTCTTTACTATTTCTTCATAGGAGTCTTCAAGATTCTCTTTTAAAGTTTCTTTCATAAATTTTTCTGCAGCATTCAACTTTTCGTCAGTTTCACGAATCTTCAAATCTTTCTTTTCCATATTTTCAAATAGGTTATGTCGTTCTGTTTTTAGTGAGGATATAACCTTAGATTGTTCCAATATATCCTCTTCTTTTATCATCATCTTATCTTCAAGTGAATCTATTTTTGCATTTAAATTATTATTATCCGAACTAAGATTCTTGATTTCTTCCCTTGATTCATTAAGTGTAGATTCTTTTAATTCAATAATATTCCTAATTTCTGCAATTTTAGTATTATACTCTTTTTTTTTCTCAATAATTGCATCTTCTGTTTTCTTCTTAATCTGGGATTTCTCTTCTTGAAGGCTGGCAATTATACTTTCTTTAGCAGCAATTTTACTTTCCGATAAATTATTACCTTTGATTAAATTATGATTGGCTTTAATAAGTTCGTCTGTCTTTTTGTTTTGAGATTCTATTTCTGATTCTAAATCTTTGATCGTATCAATTGAATTTGCAAGTTGACTATTTTTTTCAGAAATTTTGTCCTCTAGTCCTGATATTTGTTTTTCATTTTCCTCTAGCTTATTTTCCCTAATTGAAATGTCCTTGATTATTGTATTTTTTGTGGTGTTTAAATCGTGAACATTCTTCTGAAGCCCATTCAATTCAGATTCTTTAGTTGAAATCTCTTCATTGAGTTTGTTCAATTCATCTTCGATAATTGTTACCTTTAGCTTATACTTGCTGATTTGTTCATCCTTTTGTTTCTCGTTTTCTTTGGATACATTTATTTCGGAAATTAAGGTGTTGTTTTGTGTTTCTTTTTCTTCTAATTCTCTCTTTTTGTTGTTTAATTCACCGTGTATTTCTTTTAGATTATTTTCAATTGATAAGGTGTTTTTTTCTATTTCTGTTACGTTTTCTTGTAAAGTTTTAATTTGTTCATCCTTTTGTTTCTCGTTTTCTTTGGATACATTTATTTCGAACCCTAATTGTTTTATCTCTGTTTTTAAAACAGTATGTGATTCAGAAAAATTGGTTATAGCGGCGTTTAATATTTGAAATTCTTCATCAATAGCAAGGGTCTTCTTTTTTTCTCCAAATAATTTTATTTGAATTTCACTTTCTTCTTTTTCTTCCAAATTTAAACTCGATTTTAAGACTTGAATTTCGTTTTTCCTAAAATCATTGTCCGTTCTATGCTTTTCCGAAAGATCTTTTAGTAATGTATCTTTAGTTATAGTAAGCTCATTAATTTCAATCTTTAAATCTCCAATTAGATTTTCATTATCGGATAGGTTATTTTCCAATTTATTGTTCTTTTCTAAAAGTCCAGAAAGTTTTTCCTCAATGTCATTAATTCGTTCTTGCCTAATACTAACTTCTTTTTTTATTGTAATATTCTCTGATTTAAGAAAATTATTAGAATCAGACAGATTATTTAATTTTAAATCTTTCTCTTGAAGATCTTGTTCTTTTATGGATATAGAATCCTCTAATTTTTCAATTTTTGAAGGATATTCGTTGTATTTATTTGCTAATTCTTCTGTTTTTTCAATACTTTCTAATAATATGCGTTCTTTTTGTTTTATTTCATCCCGAATTTTTTTGTTTTCCTTATGTTTTTCATAAACTTCAATTTTTATTTCCTCTAGATTTTCATTTGATACATCTTTTTCAGCTTTTAGAAGTTTATTTTCTTGCCGTAAATTTTCAATTTCATTCAAATGCCGTTTTAGTTCTGTATCTTTCTTTAATCCAGATTTTTTTATTTCATGAAATTCTTTAAGTTCTGAATCATAACTTTTTGTTTGGTTCTTTATTTTTTGTTCTGTTTCGTCATATTTTTCCTTAAGTCCCTGAAGTTCATTTTCTAGTTCCTTGGTACGATTTTTTTCATTCTTCAATAGAGACACTTTTTCCATTAAACGTGTTTCTTTATCCTCTAAGTCAACTCTTAATCCCCCCAACTCTTTTTCAACATCCTTTGCAATTATATTCAAAGACTTTAAATCAGCTATTTCGTCTTCCTTTTTGAAAAGATTACCTTTTGTTTGAGACAATGTAGTTAAAACGTCTTTCAGTTTGGTTTCAAGTTCCGCATTTCTTTCTTTATAATCTTCAAATTCACCCAAATTTTTTTTCAGATTCAATATCTGAGAATCTCTATCTAAAATATTTTTTTTAAATTCTCCTAACTCACCAGAATCTGACAACCTACTATGGAGATCTTTAATTTCATTTTTTAGGGATATGTTTTCTTCAGTAAGGTTAGTTTTGTCAATTATGTCAGAGTTAGCATTCGCTAATGATTTGGCTTGGTTCTTTATTTTTTGTTCTGTTTCGTCATATTTTTCCTTAAGTCCCTGAAGTTCATTTTCAAGTTCCTTGGTACGATTTTTTTCATTCTTCAATAGAGACACTTTTTTCATTAAACTTGTTTCTTTATTCTCTAAGTCAACTCTTAATCCACTCAACTCTTTTTCAACATCTTTTTTATTGATATGCGAACCTTTAAGTTGCGAAATCTCTTCTTTTGCTGAAAAAAGTGCACTATTCGATTTTTTCAAATCTTTTTTTATGTCAAGAAGTTTCGCAGTTAATTCTCCTTTTTTTCCCGTCTTTTTTCTTAATTCTTTGTTTTCAGTCTTTAATTCTTTAATTTCCTGGTTTTTATCTTCAACTATATTTTTTAAACTTAAACTTTTATTAACATCCGGTAATGACTCTCTAAGTTTATAGTTATCATTTTCGGATTCTTTCAGCCGTTTTTTTAGTCTATCAAACTGTTTTTCTCTTTCTTCTGCTATCTGCTTCTCATTATTAACTCGTTTTATGAAAGTATTAGAGTTATATCTGATTATTCGATTTAATTTATTTATTTCTCCCTTTAACTTTTGAATTCTAACTTCTGATGGGTCTTTAATTCTTATACCCCCGTTTTATACATCAAACTATCTTATATTGGTATTGTATTAATATTTTATCACTTTAGAGGCTTTGCACCAACAAATATTGTTTACTATCTAAAGTTGCGATAACTTATAGATTTATGAGTAAAGTTTACCTTAAAACTAAATATTTAATAGATATAATAATCTTTCATCGATTTACAATGTCCAAAATTAAATGCTTTATAGTTGATTTAGATGGGACTGTTTATAGAGGAGATACCCTAGTTAAAAATGCCAATAGGCGTATAATACGAATGCGTCAGAAGGGTAAAGTTCTTTTTGTTACAAACAATGCCTCTTTAAGTCGGAAAGCATACGTTAAGAAGCTCAAAGGATTTGGCATACCCGTGACCCTCGATGATGTTGTAACTTCAGCATATGTGTCTGCTGATTATATTCATAAAAATTATCATAACCCTCGTGTTTTTGTGATAGGTACTGAAGGTCTTATCCAAGAATTAAAAAATCTAGGCATAGAGGTTTGTCATCGAAAATGTAATATTGTACTTGTAGGGCTTGATAAAAAATTTAATTATGATAAATTAAAAATAGCCCTTAAATTTGTTCACGCAGGCGCTGAATTTATAGCAACTAATGAGGATAACGTTTTAATGAAAGAAGAGGAGGTAGTTCCAGGAACAGGAGCTATTGTTGCATCTTTAAAAATATCCTCGGATATAGAGCCGATAATAATAGGAAAACCCTCAGATATTATGGCAGATTTTATCATTACCAAAGCCGGAGTCAAGCCTGAAGAGATTTTATTGATTGGAGATAGTATAGATTCTGACATCAGAATGGGAAAAAAATTTGGAATGAAAACTGCACTCGTTTTAACAGGTCTTACGAGTCCTGAAGATTTGAAAAAAACGGATATAAAGCCCGATTATGTATTCGACAGATTGTAAGTTTTAAATATTTGTCAAATTAATATTAACATATGGTAAGGAAAAGTTTTGTTATTTTTGTATTCTTACTTGCGTCTTTAACAGGGTGTACGTCTGGAAGTAACGAGGATATTAAGGAGGGTAAGTACGGTGGTACCTTGATTTGGGGTTCAATAGGGGATGCGAAGATATTAAATCCCTTACTAGTTAGTGATTCTGCGTCTGGTGATATTGTAGGATTGATTTATGATTCATTAATCGAGATTAATCCCAACACTCTTGAACCAAATCCGAAAATGGCAAAAAAATGGAGTATATCAGAGGATGGTCTAACTTATACTTTCTATCTTAATGAAGGAATAAAGTTTCATGATGGTGAAATTTTAACTTCTGAAGATGTAAAGTTTACTTTCGATACATATAAAAACCCAAACACAAATGCACCAAATCAAGCAGATGTTCAAAATTTAGCGGCAGTAGAAATAATCGATGATTATACGGTCCAATTTAATTTAAACAAACCGGATTGTTCTTTTTTACTTACAGCAGGTTTAGGCATTATCCCTTCCCATCTCTACAAGGACGAGGATATTAATACCGCTTCAATTAATTTAAGTCCTATCGGTTCTGGTCCGTTTAAATTTAAAGAATGGTTTCCAGATGATAGAGTTGTTGTTGAGGCATTTGATGATTATTATAGAGGAAGACCTTATTTAGATCGGATAATCTACAAAGTTGTGCCAGATAATACTGTTCTCACTGAGCAACTCTTTATTGGGGAGGTGGATGTTACAGGTATAGAGTTTGATCAAGTAGAGAGGTTTAAGGCAACATCCGCTGTAGAGGTTTATGAATATGATGTACTGTCCTATGGATATTTAGGATATAATCTTAAGAATGAATTTTTTAAGGAATTAAATGTTAGAAAAGCCATTTCTCATGCAATTGATAAGGAAGTAATTGTTGATGAAGTATTTTTGGGATTTGGGGAGGTTGCTAATGTTCCAATGCCTCCTACGTCTTGGGCATATAATCCTAACATAGAAACACCGATTTATAACATTGAACTTGCAAAAAAAATACTAAAAGACACAGGCTTTGAAGATATTGATGGTAATGGGATCATAGATAAAAACGGTAAGGAATTTAGTTTTACATTGATGACAAATAAAGGTAATAAGCAACGGGAGAAAATTGCGATTATAATTAAAGACCGTTTAAATAAAATAGGTATTGAAGTAAAGATACAATATCTAGAATGGCCAACATTTGTTGATAAAGTGAGCGGAAAAAACTTCGACGCTATAATTCTTGGATGGAGTTTAGGTATAGATCCAGATTCCTCGAGTATATGGCATTCAGAAAAAGCAAAAGACTTCAACTTTATTTCTTATCATAACCCTAAAGTCAATGATATTTTAGATAAGGGTCTAATTGTTCCTGGGTGTAAAAAAGAAGATAGAAAGAAACTTTATTGGCTGTTTCAGGAAGAAGTAGCAAAGGACAACCCATATTTATTCCTCTATTACTCCAAGGCAGTTGTTGGTGTTAATAACAAGTTTGATTCTGATACAGGTATTGAAGGTACACCCATAGGTTTACTATGGAATGTTGATCGATGGTACTTCAAAAATTAAGGGAGACAAGTCTTAAATGAGCGTTTTAAACTACGCATTCCGGCGAACGCTTTTAATAATCCATATGCTACTTGGGATTTCCCTGATATCCTTCTCAATTATCCATCTAGCACCAGGCTCACCTGCCGCGACTCTTCTTGGACCTAAGGCTCTTGATCCAGCTGCTCTTGAAAGGGTAAATTCAAATTTAGGATTAGACAAACCGATATATTTACAGTACTTAAATTGGATTTCAAGTATTGCACAAGGAGATTTTGGGGTTTCAATTGGGATAATGCCTGGTAAGTCTGTTGCAGACCTTATCAAAAGTCGAATATTACCTACCCTTGAGCTTTCTATTAGCGCACTCTTGCTAGCCCTCCTGGTTGCCATACCTATAGGAGTGATTTCGGCAACTAGGCAGTATTCAACTTTTGATCATTTAGCCACTATTGGTGCCTTCTCAGGAATTTCACTTCCAAATTTCTGGCTCGCACTTATGCTTATTTTAGTATTCTCAGTTGAGTTAGGTTGGCTTCCCTCTTCAGGTCTCATAGATCCTCGAATTAATAATCCAACTATTTTAGATTATTTAAGACACTTACTGATACCAGCTTTTGTACTTGGGACTGCTAGTATGGGTGGCCTTGTGAGATTTATTAGGGCTAGCATGCTTGAGGTCCTTCGACAAGACTATATACTTACTGCTAGGGCAAAGGGACTCAGTGAAAGGAGAGTTCTATACAAGCACGCACTTCGAAATGCACTTCTTCCCCTAGTTACGATAATAGGAATGTCAATACCTGGTTTGCTCAGTGGAGCAGTTCTAGTGGAAACTGTGACTGGTTGGCCGGGAATGGGTAGGCTAGCGGTTAATGCTGTGTTTGCAAGAGATTATCCCATTATAATGGCTTTAGTAATGATTTTTAGCTTGCTTGTAATCCTTGGCAATCTTATCGCAGACATCGTTTACAGCTATGTTGATCCAAGAATTAGATATGAATAGGTATGAAGATGGTATACAAAGCATTTAGTAAGAATAAACGAGCATTATTCGGGGTGGGTGTTCTATTGATATTGTACTCTCTTGCAGGTTTTACATTTGTAAATACGCAAGCAGACTATAGATGGCTCTCAAATCCAAACGAGATTCATATCGGAGAAAAGTTATACCTGGTACAACAGTCAGATGAAAATAAATTTGCAATTTTAGAAAATTTGAATGATTTTCCCAGTCTAAAAGAAGCTATTAAGAACTTTGATAATAAAGTTCCAATTAATGATAGGGATGAATATAAAGCACTGATAACTACTCTTCGGGATATGGGGTATGATGATGAAGATCCATCTGACATTTTTAAAAAGGTCTATTTCATCCAATATGGCAGAGTTTATAAAGTCTCTCTAATAAGTGTAGAAAATCAACCCCCAAGTCTTAATCACCCTTTTGGGACGGATGATTTTGGACGTGATGTTTTTAGTAGAGTAGTTTATGCTTCACGGATTTCTCTTACTGTAGGATTTATTGCTGTTGCAATTGCCCTCTCTATTGGAATAGTAATTGGATCAATATCAGGCTATTATGGGGGGATCATAGATCAAATTATAATGCGAATAGTGGACGTATGGATGAGTATTCCAGGACTTGTTTTATTAATTGCTATGGTTTCGGTTTTTGGCCCTGGCCTTTTTAAAGCTATGATATTAATAGGTATCCTTAGTTGGGCAAGTACTGCACGATTAATTCGTGGCCAGATCCTATCTCTAAAAGAACACGGATTTATTGAAGCAGCTAAAGCATCTGGAGCTAGCGATATGAGGATAATATTTAAACATTTATTGCCAAATGCAATGGCTCCTCTGATCGTAGATGCAACATTATTCTTAGCAAGTGCAATTCTCTTAGAAGCCGGCCTCAGTTTTCTTGGTTTAGGAGCTCAGCCTCCTACAGCATCATGGGGAAATATGCT
>PVBE011996630.1_pt1 | contig 17720 bp, 22 predicted proteins | sample 1631181 | NCBI WGS metagenome assembly PVBE01 (sample SAMN08397723, study PRJNA350692) | Marine metagenome, whole genome shotgun sequencing project. | isolation source: water | place: Pacific Ocean | collected 2012-04 | reverse complement strand
ATTCATCCAGTCCGTCATGTAGGCCCTAGGGTTCAGGCCCTCAAGCGACATCTCAGGTGTGAGGGCATGGCCAATCCCGGCCATCATCTCCTCCCACCCCTTCTCAAAGTGGTCACTCATGTTCCAAGGATAATAGACAATTCATCAAAAGTCTGCCGGACAATTCATAGAGGATTGTAATCTATCACTGAATGCAGGAGGAAGCTGACTCGTCTATTTTCTTGAGCTGTTTCCCCCAAAAGGCACTGGCTGCAATCATTGCCCTTCCTTGCTTCCTCCTGCACCTAACGAAACGGGCTCCCGAATACCGCATCTCCGATAAAGTCAATAATCTTCAACGGAACCCATACAATGAGAAGTATGGGGATCACTAACACCAGCTCTAACAATTCCGTCCACGTCGACGGCTTGGAACTTGCAGACATGACTTGGGCGCATCCGTATGCGTTTATGTTCCTTTTCAACCCGGCAGATATCGTAGATTCGACCTGAATCAGGCTTCAAACTCTTCGGTCTCGATATCCGGCTGTGGCATACCTGACTGCTTCTTTGCTCTGTCTATGAGTGATTTGGGGTACTTGATGTTATCAGGAATAAAAGGATTAGGAGCCGATGAGCCTCCTGTGGACATGTCTATGTCTCGCATTATCGCATCAACAACTGCATTATTGTCTATCTCTGTCTGAGACGGCCTGAAATTCTCAAGATCAAAGATGTTGATCGGTTCTCCTTCGGGCATTTCCGGCAGATTGTATGGGGCGTCAACTGATAAAATATCATCCATTTGGAATGGAGTGTAGTCATTCATGAATTTGCCGGAAGTGGGTCTCATGGCGAATTCAGACCCTCCAAATGGTTCAACCTCTCTTTCTGAGCCAGCACCTGATAACAAGTCCATAATATCAGGAACGACTGATTTTGGTTGATATCTGTCCACATTCATATATGGTGGGCCTGACGTGGAACGCAGATCAGAAAACTTCGTGTCTTCGGGAAGACTTCTACCTCCCTCCTTCAATGAATCGAGTTTTCGGTCGAACTTGTCGCCAAACTTTGAGGGCCCCTCTTCGTCCTCCGCTTCGTTTTTCGCTATGCTCCATGCTCTATCGAAGGCGTCGCCCATGACGGGTAACAGCTAACAATGGTATATGAAATCAGTCATTTCATCACTACCAACCTGCAACACTTGCCGTCAGAGACTCTCAAGTTACCCAACGCTTTACCGCATTTGAGGCAGTAGGTCATATGACTGACCTCCCATAACGGGGCTGCCCAAGAATACGCGCCGTCTCGTCGGGGAGTGTTATCCACGATCTCCCGCCTCCTTCAATATTGTATGTAGCAGGATTGACCTCCTCTTCGGGCATGGGATGTTCGTACTCCATCTCTGCGGTATCTAACTTGTCCGAAACCCAAGGCTCAGTAGGCCAGTCTGTGGTCTCCTGATCCGCCGTAAAGCCCCGACCGAACCTCTCGGCAAATGCCGTGGATAGGTCTCTGCCCTCAAGGGCGGGTATTCCATATGTCGTAACAGATTCGGGCTTTTGCTTGGTTGTACCTGCCCTGCCCCTGTCCAAACGAGACAAAATCAGGCTCAGAGGGAGGTTATTCCTCTTTATCGCGTCGATAGTCGTTGGCGAGGCGTCATTGTAGACCACATTCGGAACATCCATTTCACCGAGCCGCCTCGCCCAATCATAGACCTCATTGGTGTCTTTCGGAGTCCACAGCGAGTGTTGCCCGGTCTCTTCGCCGTATGGAGGGTCTTGAACAACATAATCGCCTGATAAAGGCGACCTAGCGAATGAAATATCGCCCATGAAATCACGGAAGTCCATCCCATGGGTAAAGTGCCAATCCTGCATCATCTCCGACCATGGAGTCAGGTCATAGGGAGATAGATCCCCCTTACCGGACTCGTCCTGTGATATCTGATTTATCGACTGAGGCCGGAAAGTGGGGCCCTTCTCCGGCTTCAAGCCCCCCACTCCACGTCTTTCGGGATCGCCCGTGTCGGCTTGGATCTGCGCCACCATCCGTTGAGCAGCGGGCATTAGTATCGGAGCTTTGTCATCCTTGGCCCCCGCTGCCGAATTTATCAGCCCTAGGCGACTGCCATATCGCAGAATGCTGTTGTTCAAGGCCCTAGACATGCCAAGCGTGTTCCTAAGAAGCTCATCACGCCCTTGCGCCCCTAGCTCCCCTCTCCTGAATTGGTCTAGTAGCTTATTGGTTTCCGCTCTCCTTTGGTAATATTTCATTGGAAGATACGCACCCCCCTCATACCTCCTGTCTTCAGGAACTTCGGCCAAGTCGGATTCAGTGAACTCGACCGTGTGAAGGGGATCGAAGTTGACTTCCCTCTTACCTCTCACCTTTCTTCCATCGGGCCTATCGTATATCGATAACTCATCACCGGGATATGTGAGGAACCACCGAGGGTCAAAATCGAGAGCTTCCGGTCTATCCCTGACCGTCTCGGCCAACAACGGCAAGATTGGGTCCCTGTCGTTCGCAAAGAGTCCCTCGTCGGGCCTCACAGCAAAACCGACATCCAAACCCCCCATGAAAGGCTCAATTAGCCGACGATTGACCATATTGCCGCTTCTACCCAGCCGAGACTGTGAGTATAGGAAGCGATTGAGAGCTGTGTGCAGGTCACTGCCCTTGTTGCCCATGACCGATATGTAGCTCGGAGATGCAGTCCCCTCCTCCAAGGCCCGCCTCGCCCTTCTAGCGTTCGGATGCGCCTTGGCCATATCCCACGCTCGGTCAAAGGCGGTCATTCACCGTCACCTCTTTCGATCCCATACAACTCAAGAATACGCCACTTTTCATCTTCATCAACACCGGGCGTTGCAGACCAAGCACCGTATTCTTGAAATCGCTTCCAATCCCAATCCACCTTTGCTTGATGCTTGGCCCTTTCTTCATCGGATATATCATCAGGCAATCCTCTCATAGAAACCGCATCCCACAAATCATTACTATGTGGCGGGCTAAGGGCTTGATGGGTCATCTCATGCCCCAATACCCTCAGAACCCTATCTCTCAACTCCTTATCGCTCCTAAACACTTGAGGGCGATGGTAGTAATCAGTATTGTCGGGATGATCCATCTTGAAGCCCTGTGTATGGCTTGAAAGATTAACAAACGCTTCGTCGGTTTTCGGGTCATAACCCCCTCCATGAAGAATATCATATCCCCTTTTGTTGAAACGGAACTCTTTGACGACACCCCAAGCTCGGTCAAATGCGGTCATTCATACACCCCCTCTTCGGGCCATTCAAAACCCTGCCCACGATACTTATTTTGGAACTCCGTATGACTTTCATACGGCAAACCCAAAGCATTCGCCCAAAAGGGAGCCGATGACCCACTCAAATTGCCCGCATCTGATGTGAGTCGCTTGCCCTGCGTTCTCGCGATCTCATTCATCAAGTCGTAAATAGCCGTCATCATGCCCTTTCTCCGATTTTCTGAATCGTCAATTCCCACATCCGAGGCATGAATCCTGTCCCACGGACGAAAATTGCCATAAGCCACTCTTTTATTGGTGTCAGGGTCATACATATTGATGTTGTAGGTTTGATTCTCACCGGCATCGATTGGGTATTCCTTGCCCTCCCTGTCTCGGAAAGTCGCAGAATAACGAGGGAGAGTTTGCCCCGGCCATACTTCACCGAGTTGCTCTATGCTATCTCGCACCAAAGGCATCTTCACCAATTCCCACGCTTGGTCGAAGGGGTTCATTGTTGATTCCTCCTCACCATTACCGGGAATTGTCGGTTTCCGTGACCTAATTGACGTAGGGCTTCCATACGATGCCCGCCCTCTTGATGAGAGGTTTTTTCTTCTGCGTCGTATTCTAACTCAGGTATCTCCATATGTTGCTCTTCTCCACTTCTCAATCTATCAGCCACTTGATTGATGTAGTCTTCACTTCCTTCGTGTTTTCCCCATCTTCTTTCAGCATTCCAATCGTGGCTGAGAGGTTCAGAGTATCGATAGCCTTCGGGAGTATTTTTCATAGCATCGAAATACTCATTCGGTGTCATATGCTCAATTTTTGCTTGAAACCCACCCCAAGGTCTATGCATAACATGGACTCTACCACTACCAATTTTATTCGGAAAATCATTGGGATTTTCGTTATAGATCATCTGTAAGTTATCAAGCGGAGTGTCTACAACAGGTGACTTTAGCAAAGCCCATGCTCGGTCGAAGGGGGTCATCATATCACCCTCATCCTTTGTCCGCAACAACGCCTTGAATGGTGTTTTGCCCTTGCCATCTCTCTATTCCCGCAAACAGAACATTCGATTTCATATGAATCGCCTGTGTAGAAATCACGGGGGATTGCCCCCGGTTTCCCAGTATGCTGATAGGGTGTCTTGAACTTCTGTCTATATGCACCGGATTCCCTCAATTTATTCTCTGTTTGACCACATTTTGAACAAAAATCTGATTGATTGTAGTGTTCAACCCCACAGGCATTGCACAAACGACCAATTTGTGCCCAAGCTTGATCGAATGCCGTCATAGCTTGTCCCGACTCCTCTCTTCTATACCTCTCCAGTGGGTTCCGTGCGGATTATTGGAGTCCCAAAGCTCCTTCCCATCGGGTGATATCGGCTTGGATTGCTGTATCTTATAGCCCAAAGCAGCCACAAGGTCATACATCGCAGTACCAAAACCCGCTCGCCGTAAATGTTCTGCCGTGCCGGGGCTCAACGAAACTTTCTCGGATGTCGGAGGGTATTCCTGCCTGATTGGATCCTGTGCCTCAAACCACTCGCTGGTGGCTTTGTCATCGTCGGCATAGTGGACATTCGCCTGTGCCGCCACGTTGCCGAGGTTGCGGTCGAAGGTGGGCTCAACACCTTCGGGATAACCAATTTCAACGACAAAATCATGCGAATAAGACGGATCGGACATCGTGATAGGCCATTTATCGCCCCGTTTGGGGTGAATAAACGTACCAACCTCCTGTTTGAAGTCCTGATGTTCCGCCCCAAAATCCTGCGGCCCGACTCCGTGACGATTCGGACGCAACACAACGGGCCGGACAGAATCCAAATCCAATGGGGCCTTCACCAGTCCCCATGCTCGGTCGAAATGGGCGTCGCTCATGTCCGAGCTATTCTTCGCAATCGTTTTTGGCTTTTTGCGAGAAACCCTCCAATTGGGCCTCCCAATACTCCCAATTCCAATCGGGATGCCTCAATTTACGACTATCCCTATCTTTCTCATTACCCACAGCAATCTCGGTCCCACATCCATGTGCATTCCCTACCTACTCCAGCAAATCAAAGAGGCGAACCAGTTTGGTAGGATCGACAGGAATGCAGAACGAATCAAGGCCGATACCTCCCCCAAGCTCTAATTCCCCTCATAATCTCGTAAATCACACGCATCATCCAGTAAATCCGCCTCAAAACCCTCTAATATCGCCTTAATTAGCCAACGCATCAAGATCCCATTTCCATTTTGCGGGGTTTTTTCATCTCTCGGATCTGCTGAGTGGCGAATCGAATCTTTTGGGTGCTATGCAAGCTCCAAAACGAGTCTTGAGGGAGCTTGAACTCCTTTTCGACGATTCTACATAGCTCATATCGTGATGAAGTCTGTAAATCACTGTCTATTCTGAGGCCAAGGACGTCAGATACCTCTTCCTTCGTGTATTCCACTCTCTTATCGAGCCAAACATACAGGTTGCCCATAATAGACATCAGCTTACGAGCTACCCACCGGAATAATCCCATATGGTGTAGAAAATACACCGATTGTATATGGGTCTTTTCCTCATTTGGGGGATCATTGTTAACTATGATCAAGAAACGAGACAATGCAATGGGTGAAGAGGCGCGTGTGCAGAAACTGATGAAGAAGACGAGAAAATTGGAGGCAGCAGAGAACAAACCGGGTTCCATACTCAGTGAAAACAAGGTAACGGGGTGGTCATTGAATTTCCCTATCAAAGGGACATGCCAACCATCAAAGCTGTGCATAGAGACCTGTTATTTCGCCACGGGCATGACTGCATGGACTAACTCTCTGAGAAAGCAGCTATGGAACTACGAAAGCTGTGTGGAAGACCCAATCGCCTTCGCAAAGGAGGTAATCAAGGAATACGACAAGAAAATCAAGGGCAAAAGCGACTTTTTGCGTTGGAATGGAGGTGGAGACCTGTTTCCCGAAGCTGTGGAAGCCCTGAATTGGATCGGTGAGCATCGACCTGACCTTGTGATATGGGTAGTCACCCGTAAGCCGACGATGGCCGCGCTACTCGGAAACTGGCCGAACATCTACCTGCATTTCAGCTTGGACAAACATTCTCTCGATAGACAGCAGAAGGTCATGGATATGCTAGATGACGACATGAAAGAGAGGATATTCTTCTCCTATCAGACTGAATCAGGGGAGATACCTGACATGTATGAGCTGATGGATAGGGGCGTGGCTCTATTTTTCTTCGATAACTACAAGGTTCCACCACTATTCTTCGCGGAGCTGAGGGCACAGATGGCCGATTACCTGACACGATGGGACGCATTGTGCCCTCTCAACACTCGGAGATCCTCCGGCAAAAGCATCGAGGGAACCTGCAATGAATGCAGGATGTGCTTCGATGGCCGATGGGAAGATGTTCTCTATACAGACAATGGAAAAAGATTTGGGTATTGAGAAGGCCAAGAGCCCCCGGTCCTACATCAGAAAATAGTTAACTATGATGGCCACGCCTACCATGAAGGCTATCACTGGCCCCCAGTGCATTTCATGTATGTCGGGCTCAGGCTCTTCCCAAGGCATAGAATACCCCGTCTAGCGGCTATTCTTGTCTGCTTGAACTCTCAAACGCACGTCTTGCGCCGACTTCTTGAGCTGCTGCATAGCCTTCCTGACCCTCGTTCCGGCAGCCCCGTTACCGGCGTCGTGCTTCTCAGCATCCGTCACCGCATTCTCCAGTATTTCCCTCATATCCTCTACTAGCCCTTCCACAGACATGAGACGAGTGATAGCCCTCACAGTTATGAGTATTCCGGTATTTTGGGGCGCAATGGGGGTTTCTTCCAGTGCCTCACGCCTCTCCGGGCATAACTAACATCCCTGTCCCCAAGCATTCACGGTTATGGCAGTAGTAGGAGCCATTATCGCTGACCTCAAGATTTCCCTGACCGCACTTCGGACATTTGAATGCGTTGACGGGATGCTCCGCCCATGTCTTCACGATCTTCCAAGCTCTATTGAATGCTGTCATTACATTCACCTCTGTGCTTGGGTGTACCAAACTCCTTCTTGCTGATCTTGAGTGGGTGGAAACAGACGGTGTCCTAGTGAGGTTGTTATTGGTTTCTGTTCGCTCTCAAATTCGTGCCGCATTTCGGGCAGATTGCCTCTCAAATTTGTGCCGCAAGTCGGACAGATTGTCAATGGACCTTGGATAATCCTTGACGCTTTCACCATACCCTTTGCTCCATCGGGGCCGCATTTATCACAATATGTATGACCATCGAAATCAGAACGCATCTCACCGGGGTCACAGTCTATGCACAGGTGCTTGTCGCAATTCCAACACTCATGCACATCATCGCCTTTGACTCCACATTTAGAACAGCCGTCCTCGGCGGGATCGCCGGTTTTTCCTTTCACGACTTCCCAAGCCTTGTCGAATGCGGTCATCTTCACATCTCCGTGTAGCTATCGAACCACTTATCTTCGGGATTCTCCGCATCTGCGTTGGATGTTGCAGGGTCGCGGCAATGCGCCTGTGCTTCTTCAAGAGTCAGACCCGATTTGATCGTTCTGTCCGGCTTGCTGTCGCTGAAATGGAAGCGAACAATCTTGTATCGCTTCCCATCGTCTTTCACGACACCCCAAGCCTTGTCGAATGTGGTCATGGATAATTCCCTCTATACCTATAACAGGGCTTACAGAACGCATTGCCTGTTTTGGAGTCTTCGTAAGACTCGTTGCCCGATCTATCCTCTCCGGTATTCATAGGCTCATCACAATGGGTGCAGCCATCCTTGACCCGTCTGCCATACCCATAGTAATTATGTGGCCGAAGCTCCCCATCAAACTTCACGACTTCCCAAGCTCTGTCGAATGCTGTCATCTTAATCACCATTTTGCATCCGGGCTGCATTTACGACAGTCGTCATCACCACAACCGCCTCCACAACTAGCACAATTTCCTTTGCCACAATAGCTCCAATCCTTTTCAGCAGAATTATCTTCACAGTTATGTGTAGCACAATCAGTGCCTTTTACGATCTCCCAAGCTGTATCGAACACAGTCATTTACTCACCTCTGCCTTCCATCCATTGAGGCCATTTCACATCGAAGGGGTCGACGACCGACCCATAGTCGGTCAGGTCAATGGCTCCATGCTCTTGAGCGAGGGCCACGACTTCCTCCAACCATTCGTTGCGCTTCTGCAACTGCATTAGTTCATCTTCCAGTTCGGCAACTCTTTCCAAGGAAAATCTATCAGCGACCCCCTCATTCAACCGCCTTTCTTCTGTTGAATGGAATGGTGCTTCAGGAGGCAATTCCTCCTCCTCATCTTTCACGACTTCCCAAGCCTTCTCAAAATTACTAGACATTTCAAACACAATTCCTACACAAGTCCATTCCAGTACCGCCATAATCGCCACTACCTTCAGATGGCGCACCGCAATTCTCACATTCACCAATTGTTTCAGCAGAATATGGTGCGGGGTATTCTTCCATCACCCTTCTACGCATATCATCAAGACTCTCAGATTGCAGTTCCAAGCGATTGTAAGCATCATCACTCATATTTTGTAGTATCCTCTCGTAAATCTCATCATCGTCAAAGAATCTGAAAGGACTGATTGCAGCTGTATGCCTCAATCTATCCAAATCTCTTGGGTTTAGCTCACCTGCTTTGCTACTTCCCATCCACGAAGGCACTTTATCTCTCAATCTGTGTCCTTGCATATCATCGGGATGTGCAAACTCTTCAGCTACGGCTCTCTCATGCAAAGACAATTCCTTTGCTATTTTCCACGCCTTCTCGAATGAGGTCATTTTTCATGCCCCCATTTTGGGCATTTATCGCAACGGTATCTGACTCCTCCCTCTATACCAACGTAGCCTTTTCCTTTACAAGTGGTGCAATCAGGCTGGGGCCCACCATGACGCGTGGGGTCAAATTGAGCGTATCTATCGGGGTTAGGGCCATACTCACCCTTCACGATCCTCCAAGCTGCATTGAAAGCACCGTGTTTCTTCTCGGACTTCTCCGTGTATGGGGCGTCAACTGATAAAATATCATTCTTGCACCAGCAATCGTCTGCACACGCACCTTCTGTGGGCATTCCTTGACCCGGCTTGTTTATGCTACCAAGTTTATGTGTTCTATCGAAGTTAGGGCCATGCCAGTCCCTCGGATCATCTGTCATCGTGTAACACTCCTATCCTTAGTAGCTAGCAAACTGGTCTCCACTCATGCCGTACATCCTCATTAGTTGCTCCGGTATGCCTTGTGCCACAAGGTAGTCTACCTTTGAGCCGATATCCTTATTGGCGTCGGAAGTCAAGTGGGGCGAGGCTCCCATTATGGAGCCACTGGCCATGAGTGAATTCAGGAGGTGTTCCATCATGGACAGCTGTTGTGCGAGTGCGTTCCTTTGTTGCAGAACCTCATAAAAGAGATCCATGTTGACCGTGCCCGCTTCATGGTCCTCTGCCCCTATGGGGCCCCTATCGACACGCTGCTGCTGAACAAAGGATTTAGGGATAGTGAAACCCGAACCCTCTCGGTAGGGGGTGTCTCCGTGCCAGCCGAGGTAGTCCTCGACATCCAAATAGCTCTGTGCATCTTGCGGCGAGCCGTAATTCCGAGCCCCCTCGTCCTCTACTAGGCTCTCAAACTGACGGGGGTCGTACATATCCCCCTCTCCCGATAGCCGCAGCCTCTCATAAGTATCGTCCTGCCAATCACGGATTTCCCTCTCATCCTTCAGCACATCCCAAGCGGTATGGAAGGCGTCGGCCATGGGCTGGTGAGGAGACAATCCTATATCAGAATTCCTCAATCAATCTCCCGACTGACTATTCCCCTCGATTTGACCCCACGCGGCTTCACCCGCTTCACCTGACTCAAGGGGTAGCCGAACCCCGTACTTTTCTCCTCACTGGAGCTTTCGGGCACTCTATGCCTCCTCCTATCCCCGTCAAACTCCTTCTTGTTGTGGTAGTGCTTGGGTGTACCCACCTTCGCGTACCCTACGAGCTTAGCTGGCCCCTTACCCGTGCGTATTATGCCTATTTTCCTCCCTATGTATGGGTCAAGAGTGGGCTTTGACCTAGTTTCGACCGTTTTCTTGCCGGATAAGATCATGTCTGTGTAAGGAGTATTGCTGTCGTTGATGTTGACGCCCTTCGTCTTCACCACCTCCCAAGCTGTATCGAATATACTCACAGGTTTGGCACACTACGATCCTAGATAAGCGATCTGTAAAAAAATTATTCGCGTCAATGGGACTCCATTGGGCAATGGGACTCCTAACAGCCCTGACATAAAAATTTCAGGAAAATTTCGCTAGAGCATATGTCGTTAGGCCCGCGGCGCGGGCCAAAAAAAAATAAAAACTCGTCCCCCAAGCCAAAATTGGGTGGCCTAGCCAGCCGCCCTCAGCCCCCTCAGCCCTCCATTGGCCAATGGCTGGGCCGACCGTGCCCGATCCCTCCGGCAATGCCCTGATGTGGCTGTATTGGGGAATGGCTGGGCCTCCTGCCCAGCTTTTCCACCCCCCTCACGCTGCCTTTGCCAATGGGGGGCGTGGCCTCGCCCAGCCACCCGACATCCTAGGCGTTCGACGCTCTGCATTGGCCAATGCGGACGGCCAAACCACCCCATTCCCCCTCTCCCGCCAATCCATTGACCAATGCTCAGCCAAGTCGCTAGTGGATGTGGTATAGGGGGGACGGGTGGAGGGACAGGGTGTCCTAGATGTCCGCCGAGAGAATGGCATACTGCAAACGTATAGGGACACGAATGACACCATGGACATACACATTATACTACTCTCTCATAGGTTTCTTTCTCTATCTCCCTATTCCCCTATCTCCCTATACCGTCCTTGTCCTATGTCCAACGTGGGAGAGGTGGGTCGGATGCTACGCCCAACCACCCCGATCCCATGCCCCAGCAAAACTGCGCTGTTGTACCCCTAAAGGGGGTATTTCGCTGTATGGTTGATATAGGGTGGGTACTGTGGACCGAGTGAGTCGGGCACGACCCGGCGGAGAATGTGAGACCATGAACGGACAAATGATGATGAGAGTGATGATAGCAATGATGCTGGTGGCCACAGTGCCAGCAGCCGGGGTTGAGGACAGTTACACAGCTGACTTCGACGTCGAGATGAATGACACCGCAGAGGTTGCTCTGCACCCTAGAATCGTGAGGGCTAGACGGACGATGACCGCCAACCAATGGCAACAGCGAGACAAGCTCATCAGAGCTGCCGTCGCTGACGGTCTCTTCGACCCCGATCAACAGGGAGAATTGGAGATTGTGATACCACCCCAGCGAGCTTCGCTTGTTGAGGGCTTGGCACTCATAGCTGCCGCAACGCTGGCCACTGTGCTGCTTGGGGCTGCTGGAGCTGCTGGCAGAGGACTGGTGGGGGCTGTAAGCGGCTCTAACAACGTCTACATGGTTAGAGACCCATGCAGCTACGATGCGAGCCCGGTCACTAGCATAACCGCAGCTCAGCAGTGCTTGGTAGCTGACCTTGCACAGGCACTGATGCCTCCGCATAATAACAACGGTCTGCCTCTATTCATCACAGTGGCTACTCAAGCATGCTACGATGAAACAGGCGTAGCAGAAAAGATACACAAGATTGGTGACAGGACAGAGGGGTATGAGTGGTTTAACCACACAAAGGAAGAGTGTGACGAGCTGCTTGAGGCTGGCGAGAAGCCCTACCACACAGATGGATGGGATGGCACTCTCGGCAGACATGGACGGGCAGAGCTTCTCAGACAGATGACAGAGTTGGGAGAGCAGGACGATTTCACTGTGTTCAGTGCAAACGCCACTGGACTCAGAGCTGCTGCCTCACTGATCCGCAAGCACCTGAAACAGGACTGGGACGTTGAGGTGAACATCCTCGCTGCAAAGTGGAATCCAAGCTATGCTTGCACCGTCGGAGGATATGAGGGGCGTAATCTCCATGATGACGAGAAGAGGAAGGAAGCCCTAGGGGACACACTCAGGATAGCGAAGATAGAGGACGAGGGGCATTGGGAGCTAGGGATGGTCTTCCGCTATTGTCCGGGCAACGAGGAATGGATTCCGCGTGTCGATGTCCACAGTGGCGACGTCGACCTCGGCAGTCAGAGGGACCTGATAGACCGCGTCGCCAATTCCGGCATACCCACACCATCAGAGTATCAGGGAAACCTCAATCGCCGCAAGGAGAGGGAGATGAGAAAGGAGTGGGATGGGATCGTTGCTGATGACAGCCCAATCCAGTCGTTGCCGAGAGCTGTCTTCGATATCATTCAGGTAGCCGCAGAGAGGGTGATGGACGACACTAGGAAGAGGAGGTGCAATTACTGTGGGGAATTCAGCGTACACAAGCTAGTCGCAGTCGAGAACGATTCGCCTGATTCATATTGCACCGACATCACTGCTGATGGCGACCTCTGTGGAGCGCACCAAGGCTACGCTTGGCGGGAGCTGGGGGCGGGTGAGGGGATGGCGGCAATCGCCCCTCTCGCCCTCTTCCTAGACCCTACCCTAGCTACGGCGGCTGTCGTAGGCGTATGCATGCTCCTAGGAGCTTGTAAGGCAGACCCTGCGCAGGAGTGTGAGGATGGGAATCTCCTTCACCGCATCATTGAGTATGTAGACGCACGAAACTACAAGGCACTCCATGAGTGGAGGGCTGCTCAGCCTGAGAGCTTCATCAGCGACACGCTCACGGAGCTTGAGAAGAGGACGATGGATTACCTAGTTGAGAGCGGCTGGTACAATTACAGCTGTGAGCCCGGTTACAGCGACGTGGACCCAAAGGAGCTGGCCGATGAGATAGGTATCAGTGGTCAAGCCATGGGCGGCGTCCTGACTAGCTTAGCTGCGAAGGGGGTGCTGTATGTCGACGACGACAGATCGCTGCCATACAACATCGTCTATTCGACTGGCTGGGCATACGTCCTGTATGGTGACGTGGAGCTTGCAGAAACCCACGACCTCATTAACTTCGGAAATGAGAGACCTGACTGGGTGACTCCACCTGTTGAAATGGCTACCAATGGAGATTCATTCAACGCGGTCATCCCAGCACTCGGCCTCCTCCTCGATCCCACCATGACCACAGCTCTCGCGCTGGGTGTCGTGGGGCTGGTAGGATTGCTGACGAGGACAACCGATGACAATGGGAGCTGGGCCTTCGCACAGTATAGGATAGAGGACAAGGCCGAGAGGTACTTGGAGAAGCTCACGGAGCCTGTCTACGACGTCAGGAAGTGGCTGGATGAGATAGATTCGCAGGACCCAGTAACGGAGCAAATCCTCTACTCACGCATCAGGCCCGCCGACCGACATGTCGTTATCGCGGGCTACCAAGAGCTGACTCCTACCTATGTCCTGAGCCTCCGTGTTGTGGACAAGAGGGGTCAGGAGGACGATGATGTGATTAGGAGGCGTCAGAGGATGCAGGGCTTCTCCAGCCACGTCGAGGCGGACGTCCATATCGCACTGATCGATAATGGCGGCCCACTAACGAGGAGAGAGGAGGCAGGAGTCTCCCTGCTTGAGTATCGCATCGTGCCATCGAATGTCAGGCATGTCCGTTTCAACTACGACGTAGAGGACGGCCAGCTGGGGACGGAATACGTCAGTAGCAGCAAGCGTCTCAACATCGCAACGCTCGACGCTGGTGAGCTGTGGGCGGTGTTGGAGGAGTCCGATTGGAATTCTCGCAGCCCACCGCGTGAATTCCTCCTCGACACCTTGGGGGTAGGTGTGTTGAATCCCGCAGACTGGTTCGGGCATCTATCATCTGAGCAGAGGGTATTCTACGCCTCAGAGGAAGAGAAGAGTGACGCCCCCGATCCCGTGGACAGGGACTGGGAGAACAGGCAGAGGGAGGTGCAGAGGCAATTGGAGCGCACAGCAGCTGCTGAGGTTCTACAACGCATCTTGAAAGCGACATCTTCATTCGACCTAGCTACACAGCCCGATGACCCGCATGACCTCATCCTAGGTGCGATGTCCGACCTAAAGAGCGCACGACAGGGAGTAGAGTCTCACTGGCGTGACCATCACATCTACGCCCAGCTCCAATGCGCCCTTGGCCTTGGGGAAGACCGTGGAGGGATTCAGAAGGACGAGCTGTTGAAGGCCAAGAAGAGTGACCTTCTCCTACCAAACCGTCAACTTATCCCGACTAGGATTGGTCGTGCATACCATCGTGCCCTCAGCGCGATGAGCAACATCAATGTGGTAGAGAGAGTCTCCGCAATGATTCACAAGATAACCGCCGAGCATCCGAATTCAGCTGGCACTCGCGCCGACAGAGATGAGCTTCTTGACGCGCTTTGGGCTGAGATGCGCGAGGACGTAGACGAATCATTCGGTTATCTTATGCCGGATTTGAGGTCAATCGACTGGCACAGGTCAGCTCTGATCGAGGAATACATGGTTGCCATGGCAACAGGGAATGCCTTGAGTGACTTTGAGGTGGACATGAAGGGAGTCCTGAGCTGCCTGTCTGCGCTGGAGATGCCCCAAGGAGGTTTGGAGCAGTATCATGCTATGATAGTCAATGCAGACTGGAGTGAAGAGGCAATGAAGAAGGAGTTGTTTTGCATGGTGATGGGGTTCGATTATAGTGATGACGAATACTGGGGAGATGAAGGAGAGAGGACAGATATAATCGAGTGGATTAGGTCTGAGTCGCTTAGGCTCTTAACCCCTGATGTGTTAGGAGCTAGTGAGTCAAGACATCATCGGAATGCAGAGATTGCAGGTAGAGTGATGCAATGGTCAGGGTCTGATTACTACCATTCGACCCGCTTAACAGAGTTGGAAGGGATGAAGTCAACCCACCGAGAAGTGGCAAACCAAATCTACACCGAGGATGTCGAGGGCTGGGAGGCTCTGAGGACGGAGCTGGTCAAGCTCGCCACAAGCTTCACCGATCATCTAGTGGCTAAGGCGGGCTCACACGCTCCTCTCTTCTTCATGAGCGACATCACATCCTACCATGGTGGAGTCGGTAGCTACCAGTTGATTTCGCAGAGGGCCATGAAGAGTGGGTACATTGGGTATGCACACGTCCACGCAGCGATAGCTGGAGAAACTGGGCTGAATTCATCTCCAGCTACCACCATAGCCGATGAGAATATAGTGACACTTCTGCGGGAGCTAGAACCAGCGAGCCATTACTGGACACCGCTTGGAATCTCAATGATGGAAGAAGTGGTGTACTTCAAAAGAGCCATCAGTGACTGCAATGAAAACAATAGCATCAAGACAAGTGTATTCAAGAAGGACTTGAAGGCTCTTGATGAGAGTTTGGGGAAGATGGCCGAGCTAGAAGCAGTGGAAGAGGCGGCGGAGACGAGGCTGACCCTGATGGCATTGAAGGACAGGGATGCCTCCCGATCCGTAGAGGCACACCTGCTTAGCCTCAGACAGGACTCAGAGAGCCCGGATGGAATCAGGCTGCTATCAGATGAGTTGCCGGTGCTTCCTAGGGAACACTTTGCAGCTGTGGCCCCCTTCCTGTTCATGGGAGGGTTGCCCAGCTCGCTGGAGCTTCTAACGCTGGCTGGCCTGTGCGCTCTGAACCTAGCAGGGAGCTGGAGTACGAGAAACCTGAGAGCTATCAGGGAACCGCACAATATGGACATGACCGAGACCTTCGATGATGTGGGTGGCTACGTCGGTCACGACGACGGCTCCGACCTCAAGCTCGGCAGCTATGTCCCTACCACGAATGAGGACGGCTTCTGCCATTCACCTGAGCAAGGTCGCATCCTCAACTACTGTGAGGGAGGGTTCGCTCAGTGGGCAGCTACGGGGAAGCCTGTCCGCACTGCGGTCCAAGCGTGTGCCGGATCGGGGAAGACAGCTCTGATTACAAGTATCGCCAAGCTGTTCAAGAACATGGGGCTGGGTAATGAGAAGGTCATCATGACTGCCTTCAATACCCATATTGGAGAGAGCCTCAAGGCCAAGGCCAAGGCTGTCGGTCTCAGTGGGTTCACATCCATGGGCCACAGCAACACAGCTTCTGCTGGTGGCAGGAAGATTATCTTCGATGAGATAACCCGCAATGGGATGCACCCTGTCGTTGACGACAAGGGGCACAAGTACCGCAACCTATCGAGGATGGCGGTGTCCGAGTCACTGGACATGAAGTCCCTGATGGAGCTGAGGTACATGACGGGGGATCGGGACGCGGACATCAAGAGCGAGGTCGCGGGCTGGTTCGCAGCTTCAAAGGGCGTCGAGCGTGGCGTGAGGATGGCCATGGCTGCTGGCATCATGGATGAGGAGGGACAATGGACAAATGTCATCGACCCCATCTTGAAGCTCATGGATGGGCCTCACGGCCAAGACGACAACATTCACTTTGCCCGTGACCTGCTAGGGGGCCATGGATATGCTCTCTGCATACAACAGGTTCTCAGGCAGGGTATGACGCAGCTGATTGACGGGGAGCAGCTAGATGTGGACGCAGAGGCATTCGTCCCTGACTCAATCACTGGCCCCTACTACAAGCGCACACTGATCCCTGCGAAGGAAATGCTAGGTAGGAGTGAGGACACCTATGAGACGCTTGGTCTCAGGTTCCCCCTCAATGCGAAGGCAGGTGCAAGTGAGACAGCGGTAGTCATCAACAGGCTGGGTAGCTTGGCCGTTAGCTCCACTCGTAGTGGCGTCAGCGGCACGAAGAAGGTACTAGCTGAGTGGGTGGACGACGGGAGGCTCTGTCTCCGTGCTGCCAGCTACGCGGCCTCTAACGAGAACATGGGCAGCCAGTCTGAGCTAGAAGCGAAGCTGGGCATCCGGTTTGAGTTTGTACCGAGGAACGGAGTCATAGCTCTGAGGAACCTGATACGCACAGCTGCCAGCAACGAGGTAGCTCCCACGTCCGCTACCCAGTATCGATATGTCGTGCCAGCTGAGCTGGCCCAGCCGGTGCTGGACACGATAATTGCGAAGCTCGGCCCCAATAACGTCGAGCTGGCAGAGGGCGTGTTGGGATCGGGGACGGCAACAGAGGGGACAGGGAGACAAGTCCATGTGTCATTTGCCGACTTCATCTATGCGCCAGTGAGGTTCGGACTCAAGGCGGCAAAGCCAGCGGCTCTGCTGATGGTTGACGAGGTTCAGGACTTCTCTGTGCTTCAAGGACGATTCATTGAGTGCTTCGTGGATGAGACCACCAACATAGTAGCGGTGGGGGATGTGAATCAATCACTCTACCTGTTCAATTTCGCCAGCGCAGATGCCACAAAGAACATAATCAAAATGTTCGGGTGTCATGAGATGCCGATGACGATATGCTGGAGAAACTCCACAGCCGTCTGCGAGGACGTTCGCAAATTCATGATACTCGTACAGACCGTAGCTGAGAGCGAGGGCTGGTCGGCCGAGAGACTGGCCGAGGCTGGGGGCGACTACTCTAACCACAGGGTTCCCACCGAATACTGGAGGGAT
>PVBE011633463.1_pt1 | contig 17720 bp, 9 predicted proteins | sample 1631181 | NCBI WGS metagenome assembly PVBE01 (sample SAMN08397723, study PRJNA350692) | Marine metagenome, whole genome shotgun sequencing project. | isolation source: water | place: Pacific Ocean | collected 2012-04 | reverse complement strand
GAGGTGCTGGCGGCGCAGCCGGAGGTGCTGGCGGCGCAGCCGGAGGTGCTGGCGGCGCAGCCGGAGGTGCTGGCGGCGCTGGTGGCGCTGGTGGCGCTGGCGCTGCCGGAGGTGCTGGCGGCGCTGGTGGCGCTGGTTGTGCTGGTGGCGCTGGCGGTGCTGGTGGCGCTGGTGACGGTGCTGGTGGCGGTGCTGGTGACGGTGGTGACGGTGCTGGTGACGGTGGTGGCGGTGCTGGCGGAGGCGGTGGAGGCGGCGAGGGCGGTGGCAGCGTCGGCGAGGCGGGCAAGTGGTCGTACGCCGACGAAATGGTTGGAGAGCCGTACGCCGACGAAATGGTTGGAGAGCCGTACGCCGACGTCCGCACATTTGTGCAGGGAGCCGGCGGGGATGGGAAAACAAACGCCGGGCGGGTTTGGGACGCCGCCTCGACCGACGATTCGGACGAATCGAAGGAGAGCGACGGGTTGAGCATCCGCGAAAAACTCGCCATGGCCGACGCGGCCCTGACCGATCTCGAGGAGACGGTCACCCCCGACCTGACCACCGCGCGTTCCATTGCGGAAGCGATGGAATTTGTCATGGACCATGAGGGCGAGGGTTCGCACTACTGGGCTCAGGCGAGCCTCATCTGTTGGCGGGCCCGGTCCGTGTTCGACCCCCCGGGTGAGGCCTGAGGACGGCCAACTTTTTCGCGCGCCCGCGCCGAAAACGCCGCGGTCTCGCCCGCGCCGAAAACGCCGCGGTCTCGCGCGCCCGCGCCCCGCGAAAAGTTACGGAGCCGGGGTCCGGGGGTCAAAATCGCGGGTCGGAATCGGGGGCAATTGAACGCGGAAACGAACACCTTTCCATTCCGTCCCGGCCGTATCGGACGGTTCCCGCGGCAGTCGTCATGAGCGGGTCGGCCATGCCCTCGACCGACTGCGGGGTTCGGGTCTGGAGCACCCTCGAGCACATGCGCAACAAGGACATGTGGGTCGGAAGTTTGGGCCGAGTGGCCGACCCGGATCTTCGGGGGGTCCGGGCCGCCGGGGAGAAATGGGTCGTCGCCCAGCTCCTCCTCCCTCACTCGCCGGCCCTCCTCACAATTATTGACGAGATCAACGTCAACGGCCTCGACCAGATCCAGCGAGCGATCAAGCTTCCGAAGGCTCGGCGTGTGAGTCGACTCGACGTCGTGTTCTACCCGACGGGCCACCTCTCGATCGAGAACGACGGGCCGGGCATTCCCCTCGAACCGGTGGCAGTTCCCGCGGACTTTCGGCGGGGCGACAGTCCCGTCCTTTACATCCCCGAGGTGTGCTTCTCAGTTCCGCTGGCGGGCTCCGAGCTGGAAAGGGACCCGACCTCGACCAAGGGCGGAGTCAACGGCGCCGGCGCGAAAGGCATGGCGGTCAACTCGACCTGGGTCCGAGTCACGACCCGGTCGGGGCTCGCGGGTCGCAAGGGACTCTACGAATACGTCCAGGTTTTCAGGAACCGCCTGCTGCGGAACCGCGAGGACGTCGACCCTCCGACCATCGCTGTGTGCCCGCCCGGTTGTCGCCCCCTCACGCGGGTGGAGTTCCTCCCCGCCTACTCCGAGATGGGGTACACGTTCGAGGAGACGCCGTCGGGAGTCATGCTTGCTACGGCAGAATTTGCGGAGCTGACGGCATGGTTGACCTGGCGCATGTGCATCACCGCCGCGTACGCTAGCCGTTACGGGGTCACAGTCACCCTTAACGGAGCTCCACTTCCCGCGGCGTCGGGCGTCGACATCGCCCGCCTAAAGCTCGGCCGAATTCCGACCCACGCTCCGGACGCGTTCGTTGACGAGCCGGAGGAGGACGACGGCGTCATCATCCGCTCGTTCACCCTGAGGGCGAAAAAAATCGACGGCGCGAAGCCATCCCAGGCCCGGACCAAGGCCGCGCGGCTTCAGGCCCAAGCTTCGGCGGCGTACCCGGACCATCCCTGGGAAGTAACCCTGGCCGTCGGCCCGGGCGTCGGGCGCTGGTACATTTCAAGCGTCTCGGGGGTGGAGACTCTGGCGGGATCTCAGCGCTCATTCCTCGAGGGCCTGGTGGCGGGGATCGTCGGGGAGCAGATCCAGAAGGCCATGAGGGACAAGACGCGCAAGATCCGCCCGGCCGACATTCTCCGCGACGTGGGGATTATCGTTTTCTGCGCATTGCCCGGGGCCAACTGGGACGAGCAGCGAAAGAACAAGCTCTCGATCGGGGGGAAAACCCCCTTCCAAAACTTCGCCCCGGCCCGGATGTCGCCGGCAATGAAGGAAGCGGTCCAGGTGGCGGTCGACACGTACCTCCTTTCGACCGGCGCCCTAAAGACAAAGAAGTTGGCCTTCATCGCGAAGTACCGGAAGCCGGTCGGCCCCAAGCGCCCGGGGCGCCGGCTTATCCTCGACGAGGGGGACAGCGCCGATCGAACCGCCCAGCGAATCCGGAGCGCCCTCGACGGCGGATTGCAGACCTTCGGCACCTACTGACTGGGAGGAGTCGTGATGAACGGCGTCGAACAGAGCCGGGCCGTCGGAGGGCCCGACGGGCGCGTCCAGTACATCCCGACCCAGAAGTTGCTCGGAAACGAGCGGCTGATGGGGCTCCGTCAGGCGTTGGGGCTGGAGTTCGGGACGACGTACGATACCGACGCCAAGGTCGCGGCCCTTCCCTACGGCGGCGGAGTGACCTTCTTCGTCGACGAGGACGTGGACGGGAAGGGGAAGATCTTTCCCCTGGCCATGGCCTTTATCGCTTGGTTTTGGCCAGAGCTCGCCCTCCGCCCGGGGTGGATCACCCGGCTCCAAACCCCCGTCGTTCGGGTGTACCTCCCGGGAAAAATGCGCACCCTTGAGAGCTCTCGCAGGGCTCTCGTCTTTTACTACGAACAGGACTTTGACGACTGGTGCGCGGCGAATCCGGCGGAGACCGAAAGGGCTCGAAAAGAGGGTCGCATCAAGTACTTTAAAGGGCTCGCAGGACACGACTCCGAGACCGAGGTCCCGGTGATTGCCGAGACCTACGGGTCGAACCTGATGTGCTTTGACACCCGGGGCGAAACGGTCGAGAGCCTGCGGCGCGATTTGCAGCTGTACCTCGGGAAGCGAAAGGAGGACAACCTGGGGCGAAAGGCCATCATTCGTTCCCCCCCGGTCTTCTTCACCCCGGCCGAAATCGCCGCGGGTCAGGCCGCGGCCGTCGAGATCTTTGGTGCCGCCACAGCCGCCACAACCGCCACAGCCGCCACGGTTGGGCGCGGACGTAAGAAGAAGCCCGCGGGCGTGGCGGCATCGGTCCCCGCGATCGCGATCCCTATTCGACGAGTCCTCGACGTGGACGCGGGTCTGTACAAGCGCTCCGACGTCGAAAACAAGATGCCGAGCGTGGTCGACGGATTCAAGGTCACGAGCCGCAAGGTCCTGTGGACGATCATCTTCGAGAAGACCCCGCCCGAGCGGAAAATCTTTCAGCTGGCCGGGCGGGTCGCCGAGCAGATGTTCTTCCATAAGGGCGACGCCAGCCTCAACGCGACAATTGTTGGGCTTGCCCAGGCCTTTCCCGGCGGAAGAGAGGCCCCGGCGATCATCTCCCACGGCGAAATCGGCAGCCGGGCCGGAAAAGTCCCTCAGGTAAGCGCCGGGGGGAAGAAGAAGCCGTGCGGCCCCGGCACCGACGCTGGCAGCCCCCGATACGTCTCGGTCGTCGCCAACCGCCCCCTGCTCTCGACGATGTTCTCGTCGAAAGACAACCCGTTTATTACTCCCGTTGTTGAGGACGGCGAAATTGCTCAGCCAGAGTTCAGCCTTCCGGTTCTTCCGCTCGCCATTGTCGAGACTTCGGTCACACTTGCCGAAGGATGGGCCTGGACCTGCTACGCCCGAGACCTCGGCGACATAGCGAGCCTTCTCGACAAGGGCCTTTCGGCCGAACACGCCCCGACGTTTCAAGCAGCTGCCGAGCAGGCCTACCGGATCGTTTCCGATGTCCCCCCGGGGGCCGAAGGGCCCGACTCGGAAGCTCTCGAGATGGCGATCAGTCCGGTGCATGCGCTCGGCCCGCTGCGACATAGCACCCGGGGGTGGGGGGGGTCGATTCAGGCCGTCGCCAGGCGATCCAAGCGGGCGGCTGGAGGAGCCGGAGGAGCTGCGGCCGCCACGGCGGGTATTGCCCCGCCGCAAGCTCCGTCCGATCCGGACGGAATCGCGCAGATGGCCGCGGCCCCCGCGATGGCTCGGCTCGCACCGGCCGACACCCGCGAGGTATCGTTCGGCCAGGCCTACCTGCTGGGACCGGCCGGCGGAAGACTCGAATACTGGGAGGCACCCACGAGCGAGGCCCCGCACCCGACCCTCCTCCGGATAGTTGAGCTTCCCAAGTGGATCGGCATCGAAAAATTCCTGCACGAGCTTCAGCTCTCGCCGGACTCGAAGGAGCTCTCCGAGGCGGGTAGGAAAATTCAGAGCCGGCTTCACGAGAGGATCGCCGCGGGGACGGCGGCCGAAAACCTCGCGCGTGATCAGGACACGGTTCACATCGAGGTTCCGCTCGTGGCTGGCGCGCTCGAGGCGGCGCTCCAGTTCTACCCCCAGAAGGGTGACTTCGCCGCGATCCCGTCGCTCTTCCGTGCCCTCGGCCTGTACAGTTGGGTCACCCCCTCCCTTAACTTCCTGGGGCCGAACCGAGAGGTGTTGGAGTTCGGGCAGAACTACCACGGACCGTTCCTGATTTGGTACGCCATTCGGCGGGCGATATTCACGGAAAGAGTGTTCCGACAGCGAGAGCTAGCGGCTCTTCAGGTCGAGCGCCTGGAAGAGATCGTCAAGTTTTGCCGGATGCAGCCGGACCTGCGAGGAGAGACGGACGAGGTCGCCGAAAACCGGCTGCGGGATCTCGGCTTCAAGCCTCTCGACAGCTCTCTGCTCGCGCGCCTTGAAGGGGGTCTCCGGGCGGCCGAGGTACCGACCGACCAAATTCGAGCGCGGGTCACGGCGCCGGTAGGGGCGTCGCTCGGCGGCGGAGTCGTCGGGGCCGGGACGTTCGACTTCCTTCGCGACCTGACGGTCAAGGCCTTCGCTAACCCAGCAATTATTCGCCGAGAGGCCGAGCTGGCCAAAGCGAAAGCTCGGCTGACATCCGCCGCGGCGGAAACGGCGGACCCGATCTTCCCTGGGGCGGCGGTCTGGCGCCGGGAGGCAGCGGTTGCGATCGAGGCCCTGAAGAAAGGCTGGGCAAACAAGTGGTGCGATTAGCGGGCAACAAACGGTGCGGTTTGTCGTAAACCCACGTCATATTTTTTGGACGGCCCGCGAAAAATAGGAGCGCGCCCGCCCCGACAAGTTCGTTTTTGACCGGTCCGTCCTCTCAGCAACTCGGTGAGGGCGTCAACCCCGACGGGCCGAAGCGCTTCGGACCTGGGCCCGGTACAACTCGCGTACTTGGGGCGCGGTCGAAGCGCAACCGGCAGGCTTTGGCCCATCGAGCCCCGCGGGCTGAACAAAGACGACCCGTCGGCTCGGGGCCCGTGGTTGTTTTCGAACGCTTCGGACCGTGGGGCCAAAATGATTTACCGCCGGGTGGGACGCGACGATCTCAGCCTCCAAGCGGGAAAGAACAAGGGCGAGCGTTGCCTGGGGCCGCGCCATATCAAAATCACCCGGCGGGCTGAGGTCTGCAGCACGCTCGGCAAGGTAATCAACCGCTGCTCTGTGTGACTCCCGGACGCGGGGGGGACGTCCCACAGAGAACACAACGCCCGTCGACGTGGGCCGTAAAATGTTGGACCCCGCGGTCCCTTTGGGAGCAGGGGCCGGCGCACGGGCGCCAGACAAGATTGATGGTCCGGGCCGCGCGGCACCGAATGCAAACGCCGGCGTGCTTGTGAACGCGAAAGAGCATTCGCAGATCTGTTATACCCGCGGGGCCCGGACCGCCCGCGTCGTCCAAAATTTCCTGGGCGGGGCGGCGGGGAGGAACAGTCAAACGAGTCTTCTCGTACCCGCAGGTATTGCAGGCGCCTATTTTAAGAGGGGGCGTTTGGGGTGGGTCGGGCTCGTAGGCCTGGATTCCCGGCGATGTCCGGCGGGCGGCCGTGGGCACCGACCGGTTACATCCCATCGGGTTTCAATTCGGCCTGCCTATGCACGGCGCTTCCGCACCGCGGCGCGTCCGACGAGAACGCGGGGTGCGGGTAAAAAACGGCCGTAAAAAACTTTGGCTTGACTTACGGGGCCACGCGCGACGGTTCGGCGGCGTCTTCGCCGGCGGCATCTCCGTCGGCGGCATCTCCGTCGGCGGCGTCTTCATCGGCGGCATCTCCGTCGGCAGCCATCGCCAAGGGGAGAACGTTCTCGAAAAGCGGAGTAATGCGTGGGTGGCGGCGGAAGATCTTGCCGCCCATCTCTTCCGGGGTGAGCGCCAGGGGGCGGAACGATCCGGTGAGGCGAAACCCCTGCGCCGCCGCGGGTGTGAGGTGAGGCCACTCGGTGGGGTGCTCCTTGATGCGGCGGGCGGCTCCGATGACCGCGTCGCGGCGGCTGCGGAGTTGATCAAGGATCACCTCTACCTGCTGCGCAATCACCTTTTTTTCACGGCCCGCCTGCATCGCGACCAGAACCGGAAGGACATCGGCGCCGGGAAGGAAACGGCGCAGTTCGCGCAGCTTGAACTTCCCGTTCAAAAGATTGCTGCGAGTAGTGGCCACCGCCTCGTCGTACACAAGGACCAGCCGCCGCTCGGAGATCACATGCGGTCCGACGGTCAGGGCCTTTGACGCGAAGAGCCCCACGTCGATTTGCGCCATCCGGATGAGCAGCTCAGAGTTGACGGAGAACCTTTGAGAAACTCCGTATTCGGATCCCACCTCGTTAATGTCTGTGTGAACGTGATAGCGGGCGTTAAGGTCGCCGTTCATGCTTCGCCGTAGCACCGAATGGTTGAATGTCTCGACACTGTCCCCCTCATCAACATCGTAGTCGGAGCGGTCGCCGAGGGTACGAGGAACGAGCTTAAGCTCCTGCCCCAACCCGTCGGCCATCAAGACGAACGGCCCCATCTCGCGATCGAGCTTTTTCCGCTGGATGTGGCCGTCCATGCCGCGGAAGTGCGTCCACTCGAACACTCCCGGATCCACCTCCGGGAGAATGATGCCGAACCCCCGGCCGATGAACTTGTTGATGCGAACGGCGTACGTCGTGCTGGCCCGGGTCGGATCGAGTACGTTCATGCCGTAGGTGAGCGCGAACCGCCCCATTTCGCTCGCGCAAACGTGGAACAGGCCGTCGGCATCGTACCAAACCCCGACCGCGCACGAACCCAAGTCGAACCCGTAGAGAACGTCGGCGGGATTTTCGTTAAGGCGGTGGATCACCTGAACGATCCCGAGCGACTTATCGCCATCGATGGTTGTTGTGCCCCGACGCATCATGACACGCACGTGAATGCGGGTGTCAAAGTTGCGATGCCCCGGGGGCGTGCGCCTACTTCGGTACGACGCGACCTGCTCTTTCAGTGTCTTGTAGGTGGACGCTTGCATGTTTTCGACGATGAACGCCAGCAGTTCCGTGCGAATCGCGGCGGCTTTTTCGGCCGTCGAAGCGATCACGAAGAAGTCGTGATCGCTCGGGCACCTGACGAACCCCCGGGCAAGCCCGAGAACCATTTCCAACGCGGCACCGCCCGCCAAAATCACCCGTCCGCTGAACTCCCGCAGGATCTCCACGACCAGGGGGCGGGGCCACGTCAGGGCAGAGGCCTTAATGTCGTCGCTCGTGATCGAGCGGGTCCCGACACTACTTGGCATCGTGCTACCGGGAAGGTGGGGAATTTTCGCCGAATGCCACCCCCGAGACCAGAGTTTGATCTCATCGATGGGGAACAGGGGACGATCGCCGCCAGGGCGCCGCGCTGCCACGTCCGCGGCGAGAGCGTTCACGAGATCATCCTCGGGGGTGTTCCCAAGAACATCCCCGGGAATGGAGGGACTGATGTCGATGCTCGGAGCGGCCGCCATGGTGCGGACCGAACAAGCTCAGGTTCGTCCTTGCCGATTCAAACGGCAAACGTAACGATTACTGCCGAAAAATATCGTACCGATCAAAGCTCCGGGATGAATTCGATCGATGGCCTGTTCTCACCGCCCTTGCCCTCATCGCCTGGCGGTTATGACATTGGGGCGGGGAACAGAGTTCCTGATCTGTTCCACCTGCGTCGCAATCGTGCGGCTCTGCGTCGCGCAAGCGCTTCACCTGGTAGGCCGCGCGACCCGCCGCGCTGGACTCGCCGAGGGTCGCCCCCGCGCAACGCGCGGACTCCTTCGCCTTTCGCGCCCGGCCCTCGTCTCGCGAACCTCGAGCGGCGGACATGATCTCAACTATATGTGGTGCGGAACAACCGGGCGCGGCGACGAAAAAGCCCGACCCCTCCGGGTCGAATGGGTCAACGATGGCCAGTGCCGGAACGATTCTAGCCCTCCTCTGTCATATTGAGCTTGATATCGACCCGCCCTTCCCTAATGTACGAAGAGTCCCATTCGTTGATTGTCTCCGGGGTAACGTTCGACGTCAGAATCAGAATGAGGTTGGGCCACATGCCAATTGCGAGATGGTCGAGCATAGCATTCCATCTGGTCTTGTCTCGAACCGGAATCGGAATGTGCTTATGCGGCTTGATGCGGTTCTCGTGCGCCGCATGGAGGAGAACGTTGAACTCTTCGAGCACCACGACCAGAGGTTGGGCCTTCGTGGGTCCAGCTTTCTCCCACAACACGGACAGGAGATCCCCCGGATCGGCGGGATTCCACGAATCACAGAAGTGTCCGCCCATCTTTTGGGCCAGAAGACGCCCCACCATCGACTTACCACATCCTGCTTCCCCGTACAGCATTGCACACACATGATGGTTCATCCGAAAGCGACCCTGAATCTGTTCGATACACCGTTTCTGTTGAGGGGTACTCGTGAAGTCAAATTCCAGCTCTCGGCTGGAGTACCTCAGTCCGAAGAAGTCCCCTTTCCGTTCCCAGATCGTCATACGCTTCGCCACCGCCTCGGACAAATCCGTAGCACTGCCGAGAAGCTCTTTGTATTGACTCTCTGTGGCCAAGACAAACACCTCGGTGTTCCTGCCGCCTCGAGGCGTGTGGTACTCTCGCACGAAGGACACGAACCAGCGCCCACAAACGAAGCCCGATGGCTGATCGTTCGTGATGAAGACGGCTCCCGAACGAAGTGTCCGAAGCACGCGTGTCACCTTGTCCGACTCGACGATGCGATGGAGTCGGAGGGGAGTGGGGAGCAACAGCAGGAACGGCAAGGGCCACAGCACTGGTAGCATCTGCGCCAAGACAGAGACTATCAGCACGGGCAGAAGTTCCCACATGCTCGGCTGTGGGAGCACCCCACGGGCCTTATACTGACCCCCCGAAAAATCAAATGTGACACACCCCATTCAGGGCAAATCACTGGGTTTTCGGCGTTCGGAATCCCTTGGTCGAATCCTAGACCACGCGCTTCTTGAGCACCAGCTCTCCGTACAGCGCCAGATGGGCCTTGTCCCCCGTGGTCAGCCGCTTCGTCGCACCTGCCTGATCCGTCAGATGCGCGGAGAAGTCTTTGCTTTCGACGAGGTCGAGCCCGGCGACGCTGAACGCCGCCGCGAACGTCCCCCCCGTTAAAGAGGTACTCTTCGTACAGCTCTTCCTGACTGAAGGGCAGAAGGAGCGCGATCTTCTGACCCGCCTTCTCGAGCGTCGCGCCATCGTACCGCTTCTCGATGCGGTACTTGACCGTCTCGCCTTCCGTCACGATCCACGTGGGGGGGGGGTCCGACCCCTTCGGTCGCCAGCCGCTCGTGCACCGCCGCCCCGCGGATGATCGTCATCACCACGTCCCCGCCCGGCTCCTGGAAACGAGCACACGTGGGCCGCGCAAAACCCGTTGATGTACGCGAAGCTTGTGCACCACGCAACCGAACACGCGTGTGCCGGGCACGCGTCCGCGTCGGTGTCTATCGGTGCAACGCACGACGAGGTAATGCACGCGTGCCCGGCACAGCGGTCGATGATATCCAGCCGAACCCGAACACACCCACTAACGACACACGTGCAGTCTAAGTAGGCGGACTCTCCCCTTAGGTTGCCGCAATGGGCGCGCATGCAGCACAAACCGGAACCGATGTCACTCCCCGAGCAGCCATCGACCCGGCACTGGCGGGCGGGGCAGGCTCCCTCACCCCGTGACGTTCGTTCTTTTCGGACTCGTTTTTGGCGCCGAGCGGTGTCGCATCACCGATGGGGAGTGTCAGCAAAGCCTTCCTTTTTCTCTTCTTTTTCTCTTTCGGTGCCCGCGCGCCACGGCTGCCGGGCAAGAGAAAAAAAAGACGTGCGGCGACTGTCGAGGTTGGAGACCTTCTTCCAGACGAGGAAGTAAACAGAACGGTTACCACAACGTGGCGGTGCCTACGCAGCCCGGAGCATCCGTCCGTAACCACAACTAGACAGAAGGTTGTCGCGATCTACAAAAAAAGCGGCATCAGCTGCGTTCAGTGTGTGTTCGACGACTATTTTAGCCGCTACGGCGTGCGTGCTCAGTCGTTTCCGGACGGAGCTCTTCTCAACCTTCGCCCTAAAATCAACTGGACTTGCGAGAGATGCGGAGGGGTTTGGGCGGCCCAGATCTCGTCGCAAAGGCTCAAGAAAGGGTGTCCCAAATGTTCACGTGGCTGACGCGTCTCTGTTTTTCGGCGGATCAACGCCCAAAAATTCGAGGGGGCAAAAAATATCGTACCGAATCGTGATGGTACATCCGTGCCGTCGGGAAACCGCATCATGTACTGTAGCGAAGCACCGCGGATCCGTCGGTGATAAGGAGAAAGTTCAGAGCCTTCGCCGTCGCGTGCAGGGTCGACGTGCTCGAGCCGCCGCCGCCGGTCGGCCAGCTCACGTAGAACTCGCGAGCACGCGAGACGTTCAGGTGCCCGCTTGGCTGGTAGGCCGAGCCCGGGTACTGCGCGAAGTTGATCATCATCACGCCCTGGTCCTGGTCCGGCGTTTGGATCGCCGCGCCGCCGTAGGCGAACGGAATGTAGGCGTTGTGGAACTGCGTCTCGAAGTTGTCGTTCAGCGTAATGCCGTGCGCCTTCAGCGTGATGTTCGTCACCGGCGCCGCCGAGGTCATGTACTTGATGCCGTCGACACCGTCCTGGACCGAAACCTGCTGCTCGGCGCCCGTGGCGCCCGTCACGCCAAAGGCCGCACCAGAGGCCGACACGTCAGTAAGCACGTCGAAGCGGTGCCACTTCTGACCGCGGCCCTCCGCCGCTGTGCGGTGGTTGCTCTGCTGGATACCCACGAACATGTACTCGATCGGCCACTTGAGGTTGCTCAGGAGCATCTCGCCCGAAGTGGACGGGTCGGCGGCCGCGGTGTGGTAACGGTACACGCGGATCAGGCTGAAGCCGATACGCTTGATGAAGATGTCGTGCACCTCCGGGTTGACGAAGATGTTGTTCACGTACATCTCGAGGGTAATGTTGTCCGAGTCGAACGTCGTGTTCGCGGCCGAGGCCGACGGCGCAAGGCTGATCGTCGGCGCGCCCGCTACGGCAGTCTCCGATGTGCTAGTGGCCTCGAGGAACGAGACACCGGTATCGTCAACGCGCTGGGCGCCCCAGATGTTGCGCACCTCCTCGACCATGTCGCCCTTCGACGCCAGCTCCACCGTGATGAAGCGCTGGCCGTAGGGAATCGACACCGACGGCACCGCCAGGCGGCAGTCCTCGTTGAACCAAAAGCGCAGCTTATGCCAAAGCGTGGGACCGACATGAGACACCTTCGGGGTCTGCAGGCCGTTCAAAATCTGCTTCTGCTCGCGCGCGTCCTCGCCCGAGTGCATCAGCCCACCCTGGGCGACGATCGGGTGCTCCTGGCCGGTGAGGCGGTTGTAGCCGGATCGCTTGCCTGGCAGCACCGTGAACTTCTCGAGCATCGCGAGTGTCACATCGGTGTACTCGTCGAGGGGGTTGCCGTTCACGTCGAACTTCACCTTCTTGAACAGGCGGTTCGCCGGGAAGTCGCAGTACTTGATGCGGTGGATCTGCTTGCCGGATCCGACGGTGACCGTTGTGCCCTGCAGGTCCACGGCATGGTCGTAGCTGCCAGTCAAGGTTGAAGTTGGTGCGACGACGGTACCGGTCGCGGCCGTTGCGGTCGGCAGGTCGGCGCGAATCACCATGTCGCCGAAGAAGTCGCCGAACTGCGGAATGGAGAAGGTCACAGTTCCGCCGAACTGGGGCGTGCCTGACTGCGGGCGCACCTTGTTGTACTCATAGCCCGTGGCCGCGAACGGCTTGAAGTGCGCGTTCACGAAGAGGACGTGCGACTTCTCGATGTCCGCCAGGGTCGGCGTCGCGTCGGGCAGGCCCCGCTTGTGACGGTTGCACGCGCACTGCTTCAGCCGCTGGTTGAGCAGGTTTGTCGCCAGCAAAAGGCTGTCCGACTTGCCCTTGTTCGCGATCAGCTGGAAGACGGCTCCGGCCGACATCTTGTCTTTGGTTTTTGGTGAACTGCGCCTTTGACTGCACGGGTATAACGTCCGGGAGATTTCGCTGGCAAAAAATTTGCTTTGCCACGCTCCGCCCGGCGCGACCGCCGCGCCCGTTTACCCCCCGACTTCAATATTTCGGCCCGCCCCCGCCCTTTCCGTGATGAGCGAGCCGACCGTCGCGAGCCTCCAGAAAAAGATCCAGCAAGGATCGCTCTTGCAAGATTACATCGAGGGTCAGGTCACCGGGTTCGACCATATCATTAACTCCCACGCCACTCGCTACGGACGAAACATGATCCAGCTCTCCCTTCCCACCGCTCCCGACATTGCGGGCCTCGAGCGGAGCGATGCCCAGCGCGTTCTTTACGCCCACCTCATCGGCATTTACTGCCGCCGCGGGTTCGACGCGCGGCTTAAAATGGACGAGGTCCGAGCGACCCTCCTCCTTTTCTTTGACGTGGTAATCGAGGCGTCGGTTGACGCATCGATGAGTCGGCTTCTTCAGGCCCGAGACGTTAACCCGAGCACCGCCGAGGGCAACACGCTGTACAAAGGCCTAATGGGGGGGACCGAACCTCTTCGCCGCGACGTCCCCCGCGAGGCATCTTCGTGGCTTCACCTCCCTCAGCGCCCAATCGAGTCGAGTCTCGGGCCCGCGGCCGCGGTTCCTGCGCCCCCCGCCCGTCCGATGCGCGCGCCGGATCCCCCGAAAGACACTCGTCGCGGGGGCGCCGGCGGGCATCGCTCCGTCAAGGTCGCCGCGGGTGCCGATCGGGTTTAGCGGCCCGGGCCGGGTAAGTTCGACGGCCGAGGCCGAGCGAAAAAGCGAGCGACCCGTCGGTCACTCCCCAGCTTCGGCCGCCAAATTTTTCTTTGGCGCGGCTGCACACGCAGTCACGACCGCGCTGGCGATCATTCCCTGCAGCACCAGAAAGATTAACATGACGAAAACGAGGACGAGAAGGTCCCGGTCGCTGAGCAGGCCGTCGAGAAACCCAGCGGGTTCATTCCCGTCAACGCCCTCGCGCCTGCTAGAAAAGCTGTCCCGCCCGTAGTTAACGAGCTGCTCTCCGTAAGGGTCGGAGCCGGGCGTGACGCCTGCATCTTCGTAGCCCCGGTCGTAAGGGATCGCATCTGCGGCAGCCTCTTGCTTTTTGAGATTTTCGACTAGCGCGTCGCGGCGGTGAGCGAGGAGAGGATTCACTGCGAAGCGGTACCGCTTCGTGGCAAAGCCCTCGGCCGCGGGGGGAGCAAACGGGCCGGCGTAGTTCACCCGCGCGGCGTCGGTAAGGGTCGGATCGAGAGCCGGCGGGGCGAAGCGGCCGGGTCCCCACACGGATCCGGCGGCATCGTCGTAAAGCCCAAAGCCACCGAAATCGGTTTGGGGATCGCCCGCCCAGGTGACCCCGGGAGTGTTGTCCATGGTCGGCGCGCCGGACCGAACGAAGTGGCGGGTTATGCCTGGCGGCGAAAAATCCCGCCGCGGAACGGGCGCCAAAAAATCGCCCCGGGTCGCGTCAAAGAAACTCGACAATTTGAAGATTTGTCGTTCGCCCGGTGCGCAGGGCCCGGGAAACCGCCTGGCGACGAAATCCCACGTCGGCGACCTCGCCGATAAAGACCAGATCGGTCACCTGGGGCAGGTCCATTCCCGCGCAGTCGGTCGTGATCGCGGCGAGAAGGAACGAATCTCCCTCAGCCGATAAGAACTTTCGTTTTACGTCCGCTCGCTTCAGGTAGGTCCCGCAGAGAACGAAGACGTTCCGAAGAACGGCCCGCAATTGGGCCGTCATGAATTGCACGACGTCCGGGACCAAAACAAAGATGAGGAAGCGGCGCGGCAAGTCGTCGGGTCGGGGAAGGTCCACGCCGTTGTCGAGCAGTCCGGGTACGGTGAGATCCGCCCGGCGCTCGTCTGAAATTACATAGTCGAGCCGCTCGAGGTTTCGCTCCCCCCGCAAAAGCGCAAAGAAGGCCCGGACTCGGCGGTCCGTATCGGGAACGTCGCGGGGGTAGGCCGCGCCCCGCCCGGCCCCGCCGGCGGAAAGAACTTCGGTCGCTCCGGTTGGAACGGTCGCTCCGGTCGGAACGGCCGCTCCGGTCGCTCCGGTCGCTCCGGTCGCTCCGGCCGCTCCAACGCCCGACTCGACATCCCTAAGGGCCGAAGCGATCCCGTCGAGCCCCGCGGCGCCCAGCTCCAAGTGGCTCAACGTATCCGACCGCAGCGGCTTCTGGCAAAACGGGCAGCTGCTCAACATCCATCGGCGAATCCCATCTCCTTCGAAAAGACAGTCGTCGCAAAGAATGCGCTGACAGCAGTGCACGACGTTCGCCGCGCTCTCGTACGGCACATCACACGACTGGCAGTCTTCAGATTCAAGGCAGGCCTTCAGGCGCTCGAGAGGCGCGCTTGCTCGTTTCATCTGGTTCTCAAGTTCACCGGCGTGTTCGGCCAGTTCGTGGGTGCCGTTTGGGGGAAAGCCGACAAGACGGCAGGTCGCGGCGGTGGCGGCCGTGACCGCTTCCGTAACGGCTGATCCCTCGTATTCGTGAGCGATGAGTGCCGTAACTATCGCCGCCACCTTGGCTCGAAATGTCGGCTCAACCCCCGGGGGAAGTACCTTCGGGAGATGGGCCGCGACCGCCTGGCCGACCCGGAGAGTTCGACGCGCCGAGTCGAACGTCCTCATTGCGGCGGCAAGGGCGTTCCGAACAAAATCCGCCGGGCCGTTCGCGTCGAATCCCATCCGCCTCGCCGCGGCAGAATACGCCCCCGCCTGAATTAGCGCCTGCGCGTGTTCGTCCGCCCCGCCGAGCTGCTCGACGATAAGGTCGGCGGCGTCGCGCTCCACCCGAATTCGCCGCACGAAGTATCGGGAGGTTTTAAGGGTTCTTTGGCTAAAGCTGGGGCTGCAAATAATTTTGGAGTTCGCAAAGTAGGCGCAGCCCATGACCGTGCCGACGTCTTTAAGGGAAATTTCGTGACTGGCCGCGTAGACCGACGCGCAGAACGACCGAAACGCGACTCGCCCTTGCGGTTCTACCCGAGCGACAAGGGACGACTTTGACGTCGTTTGCGGGTGGGGTGCTTCACCAATTCCCCAGGAAACGTGGCGCGTCGCGCGCTCCATCTGAGGTGTCGAAGACCCCGCTCGCAGTCCTTTTGGCGTAAACGAGCCGGTAGCACTGATGTACCACGCGAAGTTGGCACGGGGGAGCAGGTCCTGCGAGTCGAGCGCTTTGATCGTGTCGAAGTCGTCGACAACGGCCCGAACCCAGCTAAATCCGAACGTGAGGGCGTTCAGCGCGCCAAGAGTCGAAACCGTCGGTTTTTTTGCTCCCCCCACCGCCCCGCAGCCCAAAGGGTACCCCCTGGAGGAGCTGGAAGAGACCCGAACGATGACCAGGTGGTAATCCGAAAACGGCACCCTCCCGGCCCGAACCGCCGCCAGGGCATCGTCAGCAGCCCTGGCGAACCTGCGGCAATTAGAGATGTCCAACACCCGCAAGCCCGGTCCAAACCGCGCCACTTCCCCTAGCCAATGGTCGTGGACGGTCGTTGAGCAAACAACAAGCGTCGCAGGAATTTGCCCGACCGGATACAGTTCCTGGTGGCGGTAAACATCAAGGTTGCTTACCAGCGCGTCCTCAGGCCTTTCGGTCCCGACCAGGGCGTTTCCCCACCGGAACCTTTGAGGTCGGGGGGTCGGGACGCACCCGCGCAAAACCAGCGCGATGATCAGGGCCGTTTTTCCCGCGGCCGGGACTTCGGCGAGCCACGCCGCGTTTGGGTAAAACGTCGCGTTGCCCAGGTGGCCTTCGACGACCTTGCCAGATTCCAACTCGATCATGCCGTGGAGAAGAGCGCCCTGCACCGGGCGGAGCTCGCCGGCAAAGCCCGGCGGGGTAGGTTCCTGCGGTGAGGCCTCGGTGGGCTCGTAAAGGGGGGGAATTTCGCCGGCGATCGTTTCGAAGGCGCCGAGCCAGTCGGGCTCAAGAATCACGAAGGGCTTCCGCGCCTCGGCCGGGACCGGTCGGAGTGCGTGGTCGCCTTCGTCCCAGTCCACCAGGCCCAGGCCGTGGTCCGCGGCCACGAAAGCGTGTCCCGCGACCGCGTCCGCGACGACGAAAACCGCGTCCATCGCCCGGTGTCGTCTCCGGGGGTTAATGCTTGGGGCGGCAATCGATACCGGCGTGTAATTTCAAAGGGCGCGGGGTTTCGGCCGGGCGGCCCCCGCTAAAAAACAGGCGCGCGGGTCAAATCGCGTACTGAAGCTTGACGTGGTCGCCCCGGCAAATCAAGAAGTTGATCGCGGTCGCCCGGACGACAACCTCCGCCGGGGTGCTCGACGAGACCCCGGTCGTATTGTAGACCAGCAGGGACCTTCTGATGCTCCCCATGTCGAGGCTTCCCGTCTGCTCCCGGCGTCCGGGCCACAAGCAAAACGGGAGAATGTACAGGTGCGGGTCGGTCGGGGCCACAAATCCCGTCTCTCGAGGATACCGCCCGGGAAGGTAGGCGTTGTAAAAGGTGGCGGGGAGGAGGTCGAAGATGTTGACGCTGTCCTCGACTCGCAACCCCAAGGTTGTTGCGATGGGGTCAAGAGCTGTGACCTCCTTTGCGTCGCGAACGACCAGTTGGTCCTCCGTCCCGTTGTAATAAACGACGGGAAGCGACAGATACTCGGCCCGCGCCCGGCTTCGGGCGCGCCCCATCAGATGCCACTGGTCGGGGTCGTCGGCGTTGGCCCCGTCTCGAATTCCCACGACCGCGTACTCCACCGGCCACTTCAGTTCGTTAAGAAGCATCGTCCCGCTGTTTTCGGTAATGCGAAGGGTTTGGCGACGATGAAGTCGAACGAGCGAGAAGTTCAGGCGCTCCATGAAAATTGACGCGACCTCGGGCAGGGTAAAGAGCTGGTTCGCGTAAAGGGAGACCTCGACCTTGACGCCGGTAAGATCGAGATCTCGGACCGTGTCGAAGCCGTCGGACGCGACGACCATTTTCGACAGGACCTCGAGGTCGAGGACGACCTTCCGCCCGGTGGTAGGAATCATGGAGGAGGGGAGAGCAGAGGCGACACCGTCGCACATCCAGAATTGGGCCGGAACCCAAAGATCTGCGGCGGCGTGGGCTTTCTTTGGAGTTTGGAGCCCGTCGCGGTACGGGAGCTCGCCG
>PVBE010740332.1_pt1 | contig 17720 bp, 12 predicted proteins | sample 1631181 | NCBI WGS metagenome assembly PVBE01 (sample SAMN08397723, study PRJNA350692) | Marine metagenome, whole genome shotgun sequencing project. | isolation source: water | place: Pacific Ocean | collected 2012-04 | reverse complement strand
TTGATGAGTCCGAGGAGCAGGTGCTCGGTGCCGATGTAGTTGTGTCCGAGGTTGCTCGCCTCTTCGAGGGAGAGCTCGAGCACCTTCTTCGCGCGGGGCGTGAAGGGCAGCTGTCCCATCGTGACCATCGAGGGTCCGGTCTTGACGATGTTCTCGACCTCGGTGCGGATCTTGGCGAGGTCCACGCCCATCTGCTTGAGGACGTTGGCGGCGACGCCGCTGCCCTCTTGGACGAGTCCTAAGAGGACGTGCTCTGTTCCGAGGTATTCGTGGTTGAACCTCTGCGCCTCTTGGCGGGCGAGGTTCATAACCTTCTTGGCGCGATCTGTGAAGCGGTCGAACATATCTACTTGCGTGGGCCTGCCCAGACGTTGTCAGGGCTTCTGCGGAGCGGCGATTCAGTCTTGTTCTTTTTCGGTCGTAAGGGGGCTCGAGGTTGATGCCGCGGTTCCTGCCGAGGCCTCGAGGGGAGTGATTATGCCTTGGATACGGCTCTGGGTCTCGGCTGTGGGCCTCCAGATGGGTGAAAGAGGCAGTTTTTGGCCCTCGCAGCCTCCTGACTGAGGCCAGAGCTCACTCTTCCTCGGGAGGAGTGACCCCGAGATCTTCAGCCTCGACACCCTCGATTTGGTTGATTTTGTCCCTGAGGTCCGCGGCGCTCTCGTAGGCCTCCTCCCTGATGGCGGAGTCGAGCTCACGGCGAAGCTCGCTGAGCTCCTGCATGCGCTCGAGGTCGTCATCGCTGAGGCCAGGGACTCTGCCGACGTGTTCGAGCGCGCCGTGGACTCGCTCGAGGAGCTCGGCGATCGGTCCACGGAAGACCTCGTAGCACTCGGCGCAGCCGAGCCGACCTTTGCTGCGGAACTCGTCTACAGACATCCCGCAGGTCTTGCACTTGAGCTCCTTGCGACGCTGCTTGGTCTTCTCCGCGGTGATCTGCAGCAGCTTCCAGACGTTCGCCTGGACGGTCTCTGTTGGAGACTGCGTGTGGGGGAGGTCCTTAGCCTGGGCGCAGACCTCGCACAGGTGGTGTTCGTTGACCGTCGACTGAGGAGTCTCTTCCGTCGCCGGATAGACATCCGTCACGTGGATCGTGGCTTGGTTCTTGTTGCAGTTCTGGCAGATCAAAGTGGGTCTCGTGGGCGCCGATGCGCGCCTCTCATATAGCCTGCCACAGCCCTCGGGTCGAGGGGGGAATCTAGTCAGGGGTCCACAAAGGTCGCCCTAGAGCGCTCCAAGAGCGCCGCAGTCACCTTCTGACGGAGGAAGACCTGGGCGAGCTCTTCATCCGGCTCGCGGAGGATGGCGCCCAAGACCTCGAGGCTGTTGGCCTCCTCAGAGAGGCTCGACCAGAGCTGGGCGAGCTCCTCATCGTCTCTGAGGTCTCTCTCCTCAGGGGGAGTCATGTCCTCCGCGAAGGGACGCAAGAGAGCTGCAGCGCTCGCAGCGTCCGCTCCGAGCGCGCGCGCGAGGTCAGCGTCCTCGCTCAGCGCCCCGGCCACTAGATCAGCCGGTGTGAGCGTCTCTCTCTCCACCTTGGCCGCGAGCCGGCTGGCGCTCGTGAGGGCCCTGCGCGCCTCGTCGTTGAAGGGGTGGAAGAGGTGACTACCACCGGGCAGGTCCCCGCGCTCTCCCTCAAGGGGCACGACCGCAGGGTCGCATCCTGACTCTCTGAGCTCTGCGAGCGCCTCAGGGGAGAGCTCCTCGCAGGCGGCCTTGAGGACGCAGGCAGGGTTGACTCGTGAGAGGCCTGCGCCCCGTGCCAACTCGATGGCGCGACGCGCAGCCCGGACAGCGCGCACGCTGAAGGGTCTCGTCGCGCCCGATCCCACGACGAGGATCCCAGGGGCGAGGGCGAGCGCGTCTTGGTGAAGGGTCTCGGGGTCTGCGAAGGCGTGCTCGACGAGCTCAGTGAGCGCGCTCTCCTCATCGCTGAGGAGCACGCAGATGAGGTGTTCGGGGGAGACAGCGTCAGCGTGGAGTGACAGCGCGAGCTTCGCCGCGCTCAGGTGGGCGTCTTCGAGGTAAGTCGACGGGCTCATGACGTAGGCGCGGACACATCAGCTCTCGCGGTGACGCATCTTTGGAAGTCCATGGCGCGTTCACGGAAGTTCTTGTACTGGTCGAAGCTCGCCGCGGCGGGGGAGAAGAGGATCGCGTCATCGAGCTCCGTCAGAGACCACGCGACCTCGACGGCGTCGGCGACTGTCTCCGCGACCTCACATTTGGAGCCCGCCTCACGGAAGGCGTGAGCCCACTCCTTTGCGCACGAGCCGAAGAGCACGACCTGTCGCGCGCGCTGCTTCGCTGCGCGCACGAGCCCATCGATGGGGAGCGCCTTGGCCTGTCCTCCTGCGAGGAGCGTGAGCCCCACAGGGAGCGCATCGAGGGCAGCCTCTGTGGAGTCCGGGGTCGTCGAGACGCCGTTGTCGTACACGTGTCGCCCGCTGAGCTCACCGAGGTCTTCGAGGCGATGGCTGAGTCCGCTGAGGGTCGAGATCGACGCTGAGAGGAGCGAAGCGGGCGCGCCCAAGAGCCGCGCCGCGCCGAGGGCGAGGAGGAGGTTCTCACGCTGGAACTCAGGCAGATGCTGTGCGTTGGTCACGTCACCGAGCACCTCAGAGCGCAGGCTGAAGCTCTCCGCCTCAACGCGCAGGTGTGCGCCTGCCTCATAGAGCTCGACGCGCTCGGTGTCCTCCGGGGCGAGGGAATGCGCGCGGTCGATGAGGCCCGCTCCCATGAGGAGCGGGGCCCCCTCCGAGAGCAGCTGAGCGATCCCGAGCTTGGCCGCGTGGTAAGCCTCGACAGTCCCGTGGCGCTCTAGGTGGTCTTCGCGCAGGTTGGTGATGATGGCGAGGTCGAGGGGCGTCCCAGTGACCTCATCCGCGAGCCCTTCGAGCTGGTAGGAGGAGAGCTCGACGACGCAGGTCTCTTCCGCGGTCATCATGTGGAGCTCGTCTAGCAAGGAGCCGCCGATGTTCCCCCCGATCCGGGCGGGGAGCTTGGCGTCGACGAGCAGCTGGTAGAGGAAGTGAGTGGTCGAGCTCTTGCCCTGGGTCCCCGTCACGGCGACGACGCTGCCGGGCGCTCGTTCAAGGAAGAGCCCGACCTCGCTCGCCACTCGCACTCCAGCGGACCTCGCGGCGGCGAGGTACTTGTTGTCCGGGCCGACCGCAGGGTTGGCGACGACGAGGTCTGTGTCAGTGAAGTCACCCTCGTCGTGCTCTCCGAGGACGAGGCGCACATCGATCCCAGCCAGGGAGGCGAGCGAGTCACGCAGCTCCTCTTTGGTTTGTAGGTCAGTCACCGTGACCTGCCAGCCCTCACGCGCGAGGAAGCGCGCGACGCCTGCGCCGCCGCCGAAGTGGCCGAGGCCTTGAACGGTCACGCGGCCGGCGCCTTTCATGGCTGCTCTTTCACGGCCTCGTTTGGTCCCGAGGGGCCGGCTCGTCGTAGCACCTCAGCGCGCTCTAAGACCGGCACGAGATCGTTGTCGGTCGCCTCCGTTCGTGGCGAGAGGCGGAGCTCTACTCGCAACACCTCGTCTTCAGGGAAAGGGTTGAGGAGCTCTGTGAAGATGTCGACCGGGAAGGAGCTCTTCCAGGTGCTCTTGAACTCGACATCGCGCAGCACGGACTCGTATCCGTCGAGGGTCACGAGCAAGCGCCGCTTGCCCCTGTGGTCGATGACGAAGTCGATGGGTGTGTGACCGACAGGCTTCCAGTCGAGCTCTACGAGCGCGCCCGGCGGGATCGTCTCGACTACGAGGCGACGCTCAGCGAGGCACCCTGTGGAGACGAGCGCGATGAGCGCTGTCATGCAGAGTCGCTGTGTGAGGTAGGTCAAAGGTGTGAGGGGTGGATCCGGGGTGCTCCCGAGTCCGCGCAAGACTGGCGGAGAGGGCGGGATTCGAACCCGCGGACCCCGAAAAGGAGTCACAGCATTAGCAATGCTGCGCATTCAGCCGCTCTGCCACCTCTCCGCACAGGGGCGAGGAGGATATCGGTCCCTTCCAGGGCCTACAAGGGCTGAGGTCGTTCGGGTGTCCCCGTGAGGTCACTCAAAGCGCCTGCACCAGTCACAGGCGCCCCCATCTTCACTCAGGGTGCATGTCGCTGGGAACCACGCCTCTCCGGACTGTCGTGCGTCCTCCTCAGCGGTGTATCCGAGGGCCGCGAGCCCTGCTCGTCGCTCACTGGAGGCGTTCGTCACCCCTCCGAATCCCTCTTGAGTGCCCGCGTTGAGCCACATGATGAGCTCGGCACGCATGGCGCGCGCCCGCTCGGGATGCGCATCTACGACGTCCGTTGTGCAGGTGGGGTCTTCTGCGCGGTGGTAGAGCTCGAGAGAGTGGGCGATGAAGGGGACGGTCTCGGTGGCATTCTGATGTCCGCGCAGGTTGAGCACGCAGAACCAGCCGTCCTTGTCGAGGGAGGCGGAGTAGCCGTGGCTTGAGAGTGCGAACCTGGGTCGCTTGGCTTCCGGATCTTCGAGCGTCCAGCGGAGGTCGCGTCCGGGGAAGTCGACCTCCTCAAGGTCTGCGAGGTTGAGCAAGGTGCGGCCGAGGTCGAGCTGGCGGGTCGGCGCCTTTGTTCGCTCGCCCTGCGGTCCGTCGGGCCAGGAGAGGATCAGGGGCACATGGACGGTGTCGGGGTAGACGCCAGCGTGGTCCCAATACACGCCGTGCGCACCAAAGCACTCGCCGTGGTCTGCTGAGAACGCGATGACGCTCTCGGTGAAGCGCTCGTGCTCGAAGACGAAGGCGAGCTGGCTGTCGAGGAAGTCGATCTCACCTCGGTACTGCGCCGCTGGCCACTCCATGTCGGTGACACCTCGCATGGTCACGGGCAGGAAGCGGCCGGGGTAGGCGAGGCGTCTGCTTGTGTCCCGCGGGTCCTTACCCTCTGGGTAGTACAGCTTGTCGTAGGGAGTCGGTGGCTCGTATGGGCTGTGCGCGTCGAAGAGGTGCAACCAGCAGAACAGCGGCTCACCCTGGAAGTCTGTGAGCGCCTCTTCGAGGGCGGCGGTCGTCTCCATCACGCCGCGCGTCGACTCGGTGGGAGAGAGGAGCCTGTCGAAGCCTTGGCCGAGCCCGGAGTTCTTGTCAGAGAGGTGCTCGACAGAGACGCATCCGAGGGTGCGCCAGCCCGCGGATTGGAAGACCTCCGCCAGGGTCTCTGCGCGCTCGGTGAGCGGCGTGCCGTTGTCGATGATCTGGTGATCCCGGACATCGAGGCCAGTGAGGATGGCTATGTGCGATGGGTTCGTGATGTTCGTCGCTGAGAAGGAGTCCTCGAAGAGGAGCCCTCGTTCTGCGAGCGAGACGAGCGCGGGGGTGCGCACCAGGCCGGAGGGGTGCGTCCCCATGTGGTCGGCGCGGTGCGTGTCCGAGGTGATGAGGAGGACCGTCGGTGCGCCCACATCTTTCGGCACGGTCCTTGGGTTGGCGATCAAGTGGACAGCGTCGGGCGCCGCTCCCTTGAGAGAGAACTCGAACCGAGTCGGACCGTAGAGCGGCGGGTCGAAGGCGACGATGTCTACGGCGCTCCACTCAGTGTTCGCCGGGATGTCAAAGGAGACCTCGCGCAGGGCGTCTTGGGAGGGGGTGCTCGCGTGGTCTGGGTGCGAGGGGTGTTGGCTCGCGACCTCGATGACGAGCTCGCCCTCTCCGGGGGAGCCGTGTGCGAGGGGCGCGCCGTGCTCGAAGCGGAGCCCTTCACCATGCTCGATGTCGACGTTGACCACCAGCGGGCGAGCTGCAGTGAGCGCGTAGCCGGTGCGCGTCTCGAAGTCGGAGGCGTCCAAGGTGAGCGCGGCCGCGCCGGCGCTTGGATCAGGGAAGGCGGCGGCGGCGGATCGCTGGATGAGCTCTACCGAGACGAGGCCTGGTCTAGAGGTCCCGCCGAGCAGGTCGATGATGATGTACTCGATGTCTCCGAGCGCAGGCAGGGTCGGCATCGAGAAAGAGAGTGCGCTCGGAGTTCGAGCGCTCTTCGCCTGCAGCTCTGTGGAGCGTGCGAGCATCTCCTCTCCGCGCCGCGCGTAGACGACGACTCGTTCGGAGGTCGGCGCGAAGACGTGCACGCGCACCTCGTTGAAGCGCTCGCCGGCCTGGATCGGGATCCACACCCGTCGCGGGTCCCCGTCGACAAAGAGGCACTCGACGGGTGCGCCGCTTGTGTCGCTCACGGTGCCGACTTCGCTCAGGGCGGCGTCGATCACCCAGGAGTCGTGCTCTTTCGCGTGCGCCGTGCGGACGACGGTCACCACTGGCGCCTCCGTCCCTTGTTTAGGCCCCTCCGTCCCTTGTTTAGGCCTGAGAGCCAGCCGCTTCGGAGAGGTCGACTCCCCCCCCGATCCGTCACCGCATGCAGTGAGGGTGAGGGCCAAGAGGGCCAAGAGGGAACTCTGTCGCGCGTTCATGGCTCGCAAGGAGACCAGAACAGAGCCCTCCACGAAAGAGTCACGACCCCGACGGTGGCCGTTTCTTCCGTTGAGGCCTACGCTAGCTCAGAGACCCACTTCGGATCCTTCACAGGAGCTAAGCCATGAACGCCTCCTTCGCCCTCAGCCTCATCGGTTTCGTGTTCCTCTCCAGCGGAGAGGAGAACAACGAGCTCACCGCCCCCTTCCGCGTGAAAGCGGGTGACGCGCTCATCGACGTGGAGGTCGGCCACGCTGCGCCGCTCTTCGCTGACTTCGACGGAGACGGCCTCGAGGATCTCCTGGTAGGAGAGTTTGGCGCCGACACAGGGAGCGGAGATGAAGGCAAGCTGCGCGTCTACAGGAACGTCGGGACGAAGGGCGAGCCGCGGTTCACCGAGTACAAGCTGTTCCAGGCAGAGGGCGCTGACGGCAAGGTGCCTACCGGCTGATGCGTCGGCTTCGGTCCGCAGGTCGCGGACCTCACTGGTGACGGTCGCTCCGACGTCCTCTCCGGCTCATGGCCCGGCGAGCTCTACCTCTTCCCGCGACTCGTAGAGGGAGGCTTCGGCCTGCCCTACCAGGTCGTGGGCGCTGAGGGAGCACCGATCAAGGTCGGCAGCGCATCTGCGCCTTGCGTCGCCGACTGGGACTCTGATGGCGACCTAGACCTCCTCGTAGGCGAGATCAGCGGGGCGATGTACTACGTCGAAAACACAGGCTCTGTTAGCGCGCCGAAATACGCGACGCCCGAGAAGATGAAGGCTGCCGGAGTGGACCTCGCTGTCAACGGAGACTCCGGACCCGTCGTGACGGATTGGGATTCAGACGGTGACCTCGACCTCCTCGTCGGTGACGGCCAAGGGGCCGTCTACCTCTTCAAGAACACGCCTGTGGATGGCGAGCCCGTCCTCGGCCCCCGCATCGAGCTCGTGAACGGGCGGACCTACAAGGAGGATCCGGAGACGGGGAAATATGGACTGGAGCCTGGCTCTGGCCTGCACCCCGAAGAGATGGGGTCCCGCGCGAAGCTCGCTGTGTGTGACTGGAACGCGGACGGCTCGCTCGACCTCCTCGTCGGCGACTTCTCCAGTGAGAGGGGCCCGGACCCGGACCTCACCAAAGAGCAGGTCGCGCTGAAAGAGCTCCTCGAGGCTGAGCAGGACGAGCTCTCGGACAGGATGCAGCCGCTGTGGAAGGAGATCCGAGACCAGGCGCTCAGTGAGATCGGCGAGCAGCGCGAGGGTGAGTCCAGCAGCGAGTACAACGACCGCCTGTGGGAGGTGGAGGAGAAGATTCAAGCAGCTCACGAGGAGTACTCCGAGGTGATGGATCGCTCTCAGGAGCTCTACGAAGAGCTCAGGCCGATGCTCCCTGAGCACTTCTATCACGGGTACGTCTGGGTCTACCTGCGTAAGCCGCGGAGCTGATGATGCCTGGAACGTTCGCGGCTCTCGCTCTCGCGCTCTCAGTGCAAGGCGCTGGAGGTGAGGTCCACTTTGCCTCTGGTGTGAAGATTGGCGAGGTCACCGACCGCTCTGCTGTCATCTGGACGCGCCTGACGGCTACGCCCGAGCGCAACCGCTCTGGCCTCGCCTGGCCCGAGGGGGCGGACAGCGTCCCCGAGGGTCACACCCTCGCCGAGATGACAGACAGCGTCCCCGGCGCTCCCGGCGAGGTGCGCATCCAGTGGTGGCCGCGAGGCGGGGCAGGGCTGCGGTCGTCTATGGGCTGGGAGGCTGTCGATCCCGAGGCGGACTTCACCTACCAGTTCCAGGTCACAGATCAGCTGCGCGCGCAGACGACCTATGAGTTCCTGGTCGAGGGGCGCTCACCTGGTGCAGAGGAGCCGGAGTGCAGCCTGATGACCACCTTCAGGACGGCGCCTGAAAAAGACGTGTCTGCATCCGTCTCCTTCACCGTCATCACAGGCCAGGAGTACGGACGCCGGGACGACCCGCTCGGCGGTCACCGGATCTACGCCCACATGCAGGAGCTCGCCCCCGACTTCTTCGTCCACACAGGAGACGTCGTCTACCACGACAAGCCGGGGCCCCTCGCCAAGTCCGCTGCGCTCGCCCGTTACAAGTGGAACCGCATCTACTCGATGCCGCTCCAGCGGAGCTTTCACGCCAACGTCTCCTCTTGGTTCATGACCGACGACCACGACGTCTTGAAGAACGACTGCTGGCCGGGTCAGTCCTACGGCGACCTCAGCTGGGAGGAGGGCCTCTCGATCTTCCGCGAGCAGACGCCGTCTGGTCCCTCGCCTTACCGCAGCCAGCGATGGGGCAAAGACCTCGAGGTCTGGTTCGTAGAGGGCCGCGAGTTCCGCAGCCCGAACAACATGACCGACGGTCCCCTGAAGTCGATCTGGGGCGCGGAGCAGAAGGCGTGGTTCTTCGAGACCTTCGCCGCCTCCGACGCGACCTTCCGCGTCCTCATCTCTTCGACCCCTGTCGTGGGCCCCGATCGATCGAGCAAGAAGGACAACCACGCCAACGAGGCCTTCAAGACCGAGGGCGACGAGCTGCGCGCCTTCCTCGCGAGCCAAGAGGACGCCTACGTCATCTGCGGCGACCGCCACTGGCAGTACGTCTCAGAAGATTCCGGTGTCCGTGAGTACTCATGCGGCCCGACGACTGATCGTCACGCCGGCGGCTTCAGCAAGAAGAACCGCTCCGAGGCCCACCGCTACCTGAAGGTCTGCGGCGGCTTCCTCGCTGTCTCGCTCGAGCACCCCGAGGACGAGGCCACCCTCATCTTCAGGCACCACGCCGCAGACGGCTCCGTGAACCACGAAGACGTCCGGGCGCAGGGCTCCGGTCACTGACAGAAGGTGACGGAGATCGCGTCGGAGAGGTTGAAGGTCGAGGGGCTCGTGGGCGTCCGGTACCAGAACTGGAAGTTCCAGGTGGAGTCCACCGTGACCTGGTCGTGCGGCGCAGACGTGAAGTCGGGCTGATAGCTCGCGCTGCCGAAGACGTCCGCTTGGACGACGGGCAGGCGCGTCACCGGCACGCCGACGCAGCGCACGCCGTCCCCGAAGGGCACGTTGGCCGTGCCCTGGCCGTAGAAGAAGATCCCGAACTGGTTCGGCTGTGCCGCACCAGCGTTCAGGACGAAGTCCGCAGCGTCGAGGCTCGTCGAGCCTGCAGCTGAGATCACCGCGCCGCTCCCAACCGGGTTGGGAGAGGTCGTGCAGTAGCTCTCTACGTCGCAGCCGCTGCAGTCGATGTCCTGGATCTCCAGGTCGTCGATGGCCGCCTCGATGATCGAGCCGGAGCCGAGGTCGCTCGCCAAAAAGCGCAGCTGGACCTGGGCGCTGGGCGCGACGATGTCGCTCACGAGGAAGCTCTTTTGCACCCAGCCGCCGGAGGTCCCGGCGCCCGTCGGCCCGACCACTTCGACGCTGGTCCAGCTGGAGCCGCCGTCGTTCGAGATGTCGACGGAGAAGGTGTCCGCTCCAGGTGATGCGCCAGAGTCGTTTGAGTACCAGCGCCAGTAGCTGAGCGTCGGGTTCGTCGCTCCAGAGAGGTCGTAGATCGCTGAGAAGAGGGTCGTCTCGCCGCCGTCGACGTCGTTCTCCCCGAGGCTGCCGCCGTTCGAGCCTTGCCCCGTGACCCAGCACTGCGTCCCCGAGGGGGAGTGGTCGCTTCCAGGCTGTGCGTCGGTGCCGATCGGGTCTACGCGGACCCAGACGCCCGTGGTGGCGGTGTCGCCCGGCGCGCCTGAGCTCCAACCGCTGCCGCTCTCCATGTCATCGGATGCGAAGGTCGGCGTCCCCTCTGCCGAGAGGGAGCTGTGGCTGCCCGTCGCCGGGTCGTTCCAAGTGTTGCCGTCCGTAGTGTCTGCTGAGATGTACCACTCGACCGTGCTCGAGCAATTGGTCGCGCCGAAGGCTGCGCTCCAAGAGGTGCCGCTCATGGGGCTGAGCGCGCTCGTCATCCAGCCGCTCCCGTCGTTGTAGTGGAGCGTCGGGGAGGAGCCGTCGAGGGTCCCGGGCTGGGTCTCGGTGAGGCTCACCTCGATGGATTCGCCGAGAGGGGAGAGGACCTCTGGGCGTCCGTTCGGGCAGTCGAAGAGGATCGTCGGACCGCCGGGCCAGACGCGGACCTCTTCGGCTGCCTTGTAGAGGTTGAGGCGCCCGCCGCTGACGGTGACGCTGCTCAAGGTCGAGAGGATGTCGACGTTCTCAAGGATCATGCGCTTCATCTCACGCGCGGCGTCAGCAGGGTTGCTCGCGTGGTGGGCTTGGAAAGCAGGGCTCGCGACAGAGTGCAGGTAGGAGATGGCGCCAGCGACGTGCGGGCTCGCCATCGAGGTTCCTGTGTAGCTCGCGTAGCTGTTTGACGGGACGGTCGAGATGATCCCTGTACCAGGTGCGCCGAGGTCGATGGAGTTCACGCCGTAACCCGCCGAGGAGGCTTTTTGGTCCGAGCTCGTCGTGTTCGTGACGCCGACCATGAAGTCGCTGTTGCAGCCGGTGGGCACGTCGCCCACCTGGTCGATGTTCCAGTTCGCGTTCGCGGTCGCGGCGCAGGAGAGGATCCCCGACTCACCCATCAGCGTGTACATGTTGTTCCAGGGCTGATAGGTCGAGGAGTTGCAGTTCGCCTGGTCGATCCCGAAGGAGGAGTTGGTCGAGACCACGCAGGCCCCTTGGGAGCCGCCGCTCGAGAGCCAGATGTCCTTCTGCACGAGCGCGTAGTTGTAAGCGGCGAGGACAGTGGAGGTGGACCCTGAAGAGCCCGCGATCGGCATCACGCCGGTCTCCCAGGAGACGCCCGAGACGCCGATGCCGTTGTTGCCCACAGCGCCGACCGTGCCGCACACGTGCGTGCCGTGATCTGAGCTGCCGACGTTTCCGTTGTTGTTGAAGGCGTTCCAGCCGTTCACGTCGTCGACGTAGCCGTTGCCGTCGTCATCCACGCCGTTCGACCCAGAGGCCTCTGCCTGGTTGACCCAGATGTTCGCGTTGAGGTCGTTGTGGCTGATCTGGCAGCCGCCGTCGACGACCGCGCAGACGAAGTCACGGCTCCCTGTGCCGAAGTCCCACGCGTCGGTGGCGTCGATGTCGGCGTCGCTGTTCTGGCGGAGCGCCCACTGCGAGCCGAAGCTTGAGTCGTTCGGGATGGTCTCCCTTGAGGTGACGACGTGATCGGGGGCCGCGTACATCACGGGCGTCATCGCCTCGAGCTCGGCGCGCGCAGCGTCCACGCTCTGACCGTCGAGGAGCTCGACGAGGAAGAGGTCTAGCTTGGGGACGAGCTCGCTCGTCACATACCAGCGCGGCTCAGCGATGAGACGTCGCGCGGACTCCAGGCTCGTGTCCTCTTGGAAGCGCACGATGACGCGACCCTCGATGACCACGGGACCGGAGGTCGTCGGCGGCGGGGCGGGGTCTGTTACGACGGGCTCTTGAGCGGTGGTGTAGAGGGCGAAGAAGCCAGCGACGAAGAGGGGGAGGTAGAGGGAGCGCATGTGGGGCTTTTCTGAGGGTCTTGTTGGTTGATCGCGAGCGCCTTAAAGACGTGCCCTGGGCGCCGCAGGTTCCAACTTCAGATTTTGGCAGGTGATCACTGTTAGCGGGGCGATGAGACGCCCGCATCCTGAGCTTTTTCTGTTGAGCAGCCTCGTCGGCGCGTCAGAGGCAGATAGGGGCGGTCAGGCCGTCGGTGAGGTTGAAGGTGGCGCCACCAGCTGCGGGGTCCCGGAACCAGAACTGGAAGTTCCAGCGAGAGCCGGGGACCACGAGGCCTGCGCCTGCGCTCATCGGGGCGGCGTTGAAGTCGACGTCTCTAGAGATCTCGCCCATGGCGTCAGTGAGCGCGGGGGGGTTGAGCCGGTACACGCCGCCGCCGACGCAGCGCAGCCCGTTGCCAAAGGAGATCTGGATCTGGTTTGGGCCGTAGAAGAAGAGGCCGAACTGGTTGCTCGGGAGCCCGCTCGCCGAGAGGGTGAGCGCGTTCGCTGAGTGGCTCGTCGAGCCGCTAGAGCTGATGCTCCCCCTAGAGCCTGTGGAGTTCACGAGGCCCTCGCAGTAGTTGAAGGCAGCGCAGGAGCGGCCCGCGTAGAGGATCGCGCGCCCATGGTCGCCTGCGCCCGCGCGGCTCGCGCCGACGAGGAAGTCACCGACGCCGTCGTTGTCGACGTCGCCTGCCTCCTGGACGTTGGCGCCCACCGATCCTCCGGCCTCCGTGGCCGGCAGGTAGGCGAGGACGTCTCCGGTCGCGCCGGAGAAGACCGTCGCGGCGCCGCCGTCTGTGCCTGCGTAGTCATCGTTGATCCCGCCGACGAGGAGGTCGGGGGTCCCGTCGCCGTCTACGTCACCAGCGCCAGAGACGCAGTTTCCGAACTGGTCGCCCTCGGAGCGGCCGGCGAAGGAGTGGAGGAGCGCGCCCGTGGCGCCCGAGTAGACGTAGGCGGCGCCCGAGTAGCCGCCGTTGTCGTCCGCGCCCGAGGCGCCGACGATGACATCAGGCGTGCCGTCGCCGTCGACGTCACCTGTGCCACCCACGGAGCAGCCGAGGACGTCGCCTGACTCTGTGCTGAAGCGGTGGAGCTCCGCGCCGTCTGCGCCTGAGAAGACGAAGGCTTGGCCGGACTGGACCCCCGCGGGGTCTGCCTGCCAGGCGCCGACGGCGACGTCACTGACGCCGTCTGCGTTCATGTCGCCGACGTCATCGACGTAGTAGCCGAACTGGTCGCCGACCGCGAGGCCTGTGAGGGTGTAGAGCACGCTCCCGTCTGCTCCCGAGAAGACAGCGGCATAGCCCGTGCCGTTGTTGAGCCACTGCACGGCGCCGACGATCACGTCGGCGTGTCCGTCCGAGTTCACGTCTCCCATGCCGCTCACGCGGATCCCGAAGAAGTCGTTCACGTTGCCCTCGAACTTGTGGATCAGGCTGCCGTCCACTCCAGAGAAGACGGAGGCAGAGCCTGCGAAGGAGCCCGTGTCGTTGGCGTCCCAGATGGCACCGACGATGAAGTCTGGGGTGCCGTCCGCGTTGACATCACCCGCGCCGCTCACGGCGTTGCCGAAGAAGTCACCGCTCGCCTCTCCGAGGATGCGGAACAGGAGGCCGCCGTCTGCGCCGGAGAAGACGCGCACCTCGCCGGCTTGGTTGCCGTTGGTGGGGTCTTGGCATGCGCCGACGATGAAGTCGTCGTGTCCGTCCGCGTTGAGGTCACCGACGCCGCTCACGGCGAGGCCGAAGCGCTCGTCAGGGGAGTCCCCATCGATTGAGTAGAGGACCTCTTGCGCAGACGCCGTTGGGATGACGGCAGAGAGGAAGAGGACTGCAGAGATCTGCTGGGTGGCTTGGAGCATCCTCCAAGCCTACCTCTACCTCGCAATCTCTGTGCTCAGTGGGCGAGCTGGGACCAATCCACGCCCTCTACCCCTTCAAGCTTGGTGATGTCATCGAGCATCTCAGTAGCCTGAAGGTGGTTGCGACAGCGGACATGGAACACGAGCTCGAAGGGGCTGTCGGCGCCGTCTTGGTGTCCCGAGAGATCTTGGACACGCATCTTGTGCGTCTTGAAGAGCGCGCGGATCTCTGCGGCGAGCTTCTTCATCCGACGGCCTTGTCCTCGGACCGCGACCCTGCGGTAGCGGACGGTCGGCAGAGCGGTCGTGATCCAGTCGAGCACCACGAGGACTGCGAGGAGCAGGATCGTCGAGACGCACGCGAGCCCATATGAGCCGCTGCCGAGGACGACGCCGATCCCGGCGACCGCCCACACGCAAGCGCCGGTGGTGATCCCGCGCACCATGTCTCCTGACTTGATGACCACCGCTGCGCCGAGGAAGCCGATGCCTGTGACGATCCCTGCCGCGAGGCGCTGAGGATCGAAGACGATGTTTAGCCCGCCCTCCGCATCGACCCCGCCGAGCTCACGGGAGGCGAGGATGAGCATCGCCGATGAGAGGCAGACGAGGATGTGCGTGCGGAGGCCTGCGGGGCGGCCGTGAATCTCACGCTCGAGTCCGACCAAGCCACCGAGGATGATGGCGAGGAGGAGGGGGGTTAGGTCGATGCCGAGGGCCTGCTCGAAGAGAGCCCCTGAGTCGAAGTCGCTCATACGGGGATCCTGCTCTCATGCCCCTAGAGGGACAAGAGATTCAGGCGAGTTCTGCTAGCGCCGGGAGGACTTCGGTTTGGGTGAGCCCTTACGCAGCGTTGCATCGATGATGCCCCAGACCTCCTCGCCGAGGATCTCCTCAAAGATCGCGGTCTGCTCTTCGACGGGGATGCTATAGCCGAGGATCAGCTCCCAGTTCTCCTTGTCGACCCAGCGGCGACCCTTCTCGATGCGATGCTCTCTGAGGGCTTCGCAGAGCTTCGGGAGCTGGAAGCTCAGGTCGGTGTTCCACGCGAGCGCGCGCACGATGCCCCAAGTGAGGAGGTACTCATCTCGGTAGGGGACGTCGGACTCTTTGGTCCTGACAATCTCTCGGGTCATCCGGGTGACGTCTCCCAAGCTGAAGGGGACATCGCGGCGCCTGCGCATTCGGTTCGTGAGCGTCCTCTCCCAGCCCGTGTGTTCAGATGCCCACACGAAGCCGTCTCGGTAGGGGAAGCACCACACGCCGTCACAGATCTCCATCTCGATGTGCCAAGCGAGTCCGAGCTGGAACCAGAAGGGGAGCTCTCCAAAGTTTCGCCACAGGAGCAGGCCGACCGTGCGGTGCACGAGCTCTGACTTCGCGTTCCACTCTTCGTTGACCCTGCCGCCCTCGATCCAGGCAGCGGTCAGGGGGCGAGGGATCGAGAACCCGTACTGGTCTTTCGCGGTCTGAGCCCACTCCTTCAAGGTCGGGTCGTCCAGGACGAGGCGCCAGAGGAGCCTCTCGTAGTCGCTGCCCTCTCTCATCTCGATCAAGACGGCGGTCCCTTTTCCGAGGTGCTCGTGGGTGTCGTCGTCGGACCAGGTCTCTTCCCAGGATCCGTCCGGGTATTCGATTCTTATGCGCCGCTTCTTCGGTGCAGCCTCTCGCTCCGGGATGGGGAGCAAGCCGTTCACGATGGCGGCGGCGGCCTCGGCGGTCTTGAGCGCGCTCTTGCGGTTCTCGCTGACGCAGAGGAGGACGAGCTGATCTTCCGTGAGCGCCATCTCAAGACCCCAGCCCTTGATCCGAGGGGTCCAGAGCTCGATCACGCCCTTCGCGTCTTCGCTCAACTCTTCAGGTAGACCTGTCCCGTCTTCCTCGAAGCGGTGGACCTTCCCGCGCCAAAGGAGCGAGGGCTTCGCCTCTTCGACCTCAAGAGAGGGGAGGCAGGCGAAGAGGGCTAGAGAGAGGGTGCTGAGCATGGTTTTGGGTGGAGGATCCGAGGCTCATAACCTCACCCAGACCTTATGACTACGGAACTTGGGCCCATCCTTGGGCAAGGAAGCCCCGAATCTTGGCTCTCTACAAATGTCTTTCTCAAGCAGAGCGCTCAAGATGTAGCCCCTTCCTATCGGGAGACCCACACAGGACATATCTCATGAAGCTCACATCGCCCTTGGCTGCTGCCACGCTCTCAACCCTCCTCCTCCTCGCGTCCTCGATCCCCGCAGCTCAGGAGGGCGGGGGAGACCTCGAGCCGACAGAGGGGTACGCGAGCTGTCTCTCTGTCTACGGTGTGAAGATCGAGGCGAGTGAAGGGGTCGAGCGGGACTGGCTCTATCTCTCGGCGCTCGTCTACGAGCACATGACCGCGCACGAGACGCGCTACAAGATCCGCGAGACGCTCGCGGCGAACGAGTTCCGGATCCTCCTCGCGCGCGGAGAGCAGACCCTCGACACCTTGCCCGAGTACGAGGGCGACGAGGGCGCGCGGGAGGCGGGCGGCCTCGGCGGGAACCCGGGCGAGTACCGCATCGCTCTGCGCGTCGGTCACCCGCACGTCCTGATCCACGAGCTCGCGCACGGGATCTACCACTCGGCGATTCAGTTTGAGGAGCTGGGTGGATCGACCGATCCTGAGGCTGGTGATGAGCCGCCCAAGGAGGGGACCTTCTCGCACGAGCTCTACGCCGCCTACGACGCGGCGATGGAGGCGGGGCTCTGGCGCGGGATGTACCACGAGGCGCACGCGGATGAGTACTGGGCTGAGGGCGTCACGCTCTGGTTCCGCGCTGCGGAGCGGAACTTCGTCGAGGAGTTCGCGCCCGAGCTGGATCCTGAGGAGATCGCGCTCCTCGAAGAAGACTCGCGCGCCTTCTTGAAGGAGCGCGACCCCGTGCTCTGGGCGCTCTGCGCGCGGATCTACCCGGCGGCTGACTGGTGGCCGCTCAAGATGCGGATCTTCGGCGAGCTGGGCTTCGAGTTTGAGGGCTCGGACGGCGGCCTCTTGGGGCTCGTGCGTGAGCTCGAAGGGCTCATGGACGAGGAGCCGCGCGAGGCCGCGAGGCTCCTTCAGGACATCCGCAATGACATCACCCGCGACGAGGGAGCGGAGGAGGTCTCGCGGCTCTTCAGAGAGCTGCTCGAGCACGTCGAAGACCCGCGCCTCATCGAGACTTTGGAGAGACACATGGAAGAGCTTGAGAGCGACGAAGGTGGCGCAGGGCGTGAGAGGGGACCGGTCGAGGTGGAGGCCCCCGTATTCGAGGTCCGCGCGTTGCCGGAGGAGGGCCGCCTCTCGGTCTTCCGCCCGCACCTCGCGAAGTATGTGGAGGTCTTTGGTCTTCACGTCGTCGCGACGGACTCTTCAGAGGACGCGAAGGTCCTGCACGCTGCGACGCTCTTAGCGGAGTGGCTCGACAACGACGAGGACGGCAGCCCGGACGACCCCGCCGCCCACCGCGTCCTCGTTGAGGGCGGGGCCTTCCTCGTCATGCCCGCGACCGAGCGTGACATGGAGCGCCTGCACCAGCGCATCGAGTTCGAGCGCTTGGAGGAGGCGGGCTTTCGCATCGGACAAGACCTCTACGCGGAGGAGACCTTCCCTGCGGGTCCGCCGCACGTGAAGCGGCGCGGTCGCTTCGACGCTGGCATCGAGGAGGTCTTGCACCTCGTCTCGAACGGCTGGGTCGAGGCGCACCCAAAAGACCTCGGCTACCGGCCTGGCAGCCGCCTCACGGACGCCATGGACAAGGCGCGCGGCGGCCGCTTCCGCCGCATCCCGCGCGAGTATCCAGAGGAGGCCTGGTACCACTACGACGACCGCACCTGCAGCTACGAGTGCATGGCGGCGGAGTACCTCTACTGGGCGCTCACCTCACACCTCGGCGGTCAGGACTACCCCGGACGCGCCGAAGAGATCGCGCGGGAGTGGGAGTGCCCGACGCCGGCACTCCTCTTG
>PVBE011292588.1_pt1 | contig 17721 bp, 12 predicted proteins | sample 1631181 | NCBI WGS metagenome assembly PVBE01 (sample SAMN08397723, study PRJNA350692) | Marine metagenome, whole genome shotgun sequencing project. | isolation source: water | place: Pacific Ocean | collected 2012-04 | reverse complement strand
TCTCACAGTTAACGTATTATCTCAAAGAGCAGCTGGAACGAGACGCCCTGCTGCAGGACATCTGGGTGGCCGGAGAGGTGGCCAACCTGGCCCGGCCTGGTTCGGGCCACTCCTACTTTTCTTTGCGCGACGCCAAGGGGTCTTTCCGTTGCGTCATGTTCAGGAACTCCGTCGGCACCGAGCGGTTGGAGAACGGCGGCGCCGTCGTCGTCCACGGCCGGGTCTCGATCTACGAGGTCCGGGGCGAGCTTCAGCTTGTCGCTGACATCGTCCAACTGGAGGGTGTGGGCGAACTCCAACTGAAGTTCGAAGAACTCAATCTCAAGCTGCGGAACGAGGGCCTTTTCGAGCCCTCCCGAAAACGTCCGCTGCGCACGTTCCCGGAACGTATAGGGGTGGTAACGTCGCCGACCGGGGCCGTTTGGCAGGACATCCAGATGGTGGTCGCCCGCCGCTACCCACTGGTCGAGCTGCTGCTGGCGCCCACCGCGGTACAGGGAAACGCCGCCGCGCCGGGCATCGTGGAGGCCTTCGGAGAGCTTAACGGACTGCCCGACGTGGACGCCGTGATCCTGGCCCGAGGCGGGGGCTCATTGGAGGACCTCTGGCCGTTCAACGAGGAGCCTGTGGCCCGGGCGGTCTATTCGAGCCGGGCACCGGTCATAAGCGGCGTCGGACACGAGACCGACGTCACCATCGCGGACCTGGTGGCCGACGTGCGAGCGCCGACGCCCTCGGCTGCCGCCGAGATCGCGGTGCCCGACCGCGCGGATCTGGCCACCCGGCTCCTGGTGGCCGACCAGGCGCTGGCGGCCGGCGTGTGGGCCCACATCGGTATGAAATCTGACGCGATGGAGCGATTGGAGGATAGGGTCCGTCGTGGCAGGCCGGATCTCGACGCCAAGCGCCTTCACATCGACGACCAATTACAGAGAGCCGCAACCCGGCTGACCCATGCCCTGGAAGTCAGCACGCAACGGTCGGAAGGCCTCCGTCTCAGGCTGGAGGCGCTGAGCCCTGCCGAGACCCTACGCAGGGGGTACGCCATCGTCCAGAGGCGCCGGGACGGCGTCGTGGTAAGCGAGGCCGCCCAGGTCGGTGTTGGCGAATCATTGGACGTCGCCCTTGGAAGCGGATCGCTGGAAACGGAGGTCACGTCGGTAACGCCGGGGAACAGTGGAGGCGATGAGTCCGGTGAAGGAAACTAGACCCGCCGATCCCCGTAAAACAAGACCAGTACTGAGTTGCAAAAGTTCGCGTACATAAAGATTGCGGCAGGCCCGCTCGTGATTCGACAAAGCCTGTCCTGTCCGACGTACTTACATTGAACGCGTCGGACTCCGACCCCTCGGAGAGTAAACCGAAGGGCTCACCATCGGCGGCGTTTTATCCCGCGCTTTTTCACAATCACCTACTAGACACGACATGACAAAAGAGAAACCAAGAGAGTCCGAACCGGAATTCGACGAACTCACCTTCGAGGAGGCCCTGGCGCATCTGGACGAGACGGTCCAGGCCCTGGAGGCCGGAGGGCTGACGCTGAACGAAGCTACCGCCAGGTTCGAGCAAGGGATGAAGCTGGCCAGGCTGTGCAGCGAGATGCTGGCCGCCGCCGAGCTTCGCATCTCGCGCATCCAGACAGCCTACGGCGAGCAGATGCGGCTCCCGTCCGAAGAGGACGACGGCGGAGAGGATGCTAGCTCAGAAGAAGGGGACCGCACCCAAAGATGACAGGAACAAAAATAAAGGCCGACTTCCATATACACACCGACTTCTCGCCGGACTCGGTAATGTCACCGGAAGAGCTGGTCAAGAAGTGTCTCAAGGTCGGCCTTAACTGTATCGCCGTAACAGACCACAACACCACCGAGGGAGCGCTGGCGGTGAGGAGCATCGCCCCGTTCATGGTCATCGTCGGAGAAGAGGTCAAGTCCGCCGACGGCGAGATAACCGGCCTGTTCCTCCAGGAATCTATTCCCCGGGACTTGCCTGCAGTGGAAACGGCCAGGCGGATAAAGGAGCAGGGAGGGCTGGTGTCGATACCACACCCTTTCGACCGGTTTCGCAGATCGGTGATAAGCCGCCAGGCCCTGGACGACATCCTCCCCTACGCCGACATCGTGGAGGTGTTCAACGCCCGCAACAACCTCGAAGCCGACGACAGGAGGGCCTACGAGTTTGCCCGGGAGCACGGTCTGTTGACATCGGGGGTCAGCGACGCCCATACGACCTTCGAGCTCGGTCGCACTTTCGTCGAGATGCCGGAGTTTGACGGAACGCCCAAGGGGTTCTTGGCCGCGCTGTCCCAGGGGCGCATCGTGGGTAGACGCACCAGCCCCCTGGTCCACGTGATCACCACGTTGACCAAGGTCAGGAAACGCCTGTTCGGTGGAGGTCCACGACGATAGACCGCCCTCCTTGTTTGCGGGGGCCACTCGAGATCATCTGTCATGGTTGACCAGTCAAAGTTCACGACATACCTGAACGGGCAATTTATCCCTCACGACCAGGCCGTGGCCGCCTTGCAGGCGGAAGAGACACAGGCCGCCGGGGGGTACTACGACGGCGAACGCACCTTTAACCAACAGGTTTTCAGGCTCAGACAACACCTGGAGCGGCTGTTCCGCGGCCTGAGTTACTCCCGCATCGACCCGGGCATGAGTATGGAAGACATGGAGGCCATCGTCCTGGAGGTACTCGATGCCAACCGGCACCTGCTGGGCCACAACGACGAGTTCAGTGTCACCCAGGTGGTAAATTCTACGCCCGGAAACTCCGCCGATGAGCCGCCCAAAGTCAACATCGTCGTGTTCTGCCAGCCGCTCCAGTTCTCGGCCTTCGCGCAAAGCTATCGGACCGGCGTAAGGATTGTGACGCCGGCGACCTACAGCGTTCCCGAACGGACCGCTCAGACCGGTATCGACGGCAATGGCCAGCGGGTATACCAGCTAATGACCGGGAATGAGGGGAGCATAACCGAGTGCGTGGGAGCCAACTTCATGTTCATCCGGGGAGGCCGGATCAAGTTGCCGGACCGACATAACGTGCTGGCCGGGGTGAGCATGCAGACGGTCTTGGAGTTGGCCGAGTCGCTGGGAATCCCAGTCGATGAGGACGAGTACTCCACCTACGATGTTTACATGTCCGAGGAGGCCTTTGTGTCCAGTACCCGTCCCTGCATGCTGCCCGTCGCAACGATCAACGGGCTCCGCCTTGGAGAGGGGGTTTCGGGGCCGGTTACGGGCCGGCTCTTGGACGCCTGGCGTCAGCTGGTCGGGATGGACTTCGTCCAGCAGGCCCTGGACCAGGTTTCCTCCGATGACTCGGAGCCGCCCAGAGGTTAGCGGCCAAGCCGTACGGACAGATCCAATCTTTTTTGAAGGAGACCGGACTATGATGCCTCAAGAGTACAACATCGAGGGCAAGACGGTTATCGTGACCGCAGCCTCCAGAGGGATCGGCAAAGGCATCGCGCGGGTGCTTGCCGAGTCGGGCGCCAGGGTCATGGTGACCGCGTTGACCGAACGCTACCTGGGTCCGCTGGCCCAGGAGATGGCCGACGCCGGCCACCCCGTAGAGACCCTGACCGCCGACGCCACCAAGTCCGACGACTGGCAGCGCACGGTTGACCAGGCGATGGAGCGATGGGGCCATATAGACGTGCTGATCAACAACCTGGGCGACGCCATACCAAAGCCGTTGGTGCCGCTGCCGGGCTCAGACAACCCCGGCCCAATCACCGACGACGAGTGGCGCTTCGTACTGGACGTTAATCTCACCCAGGCGTTCATGGGGTGTCGTGCGGTCGGGCCCCACCTCCTGGAGCGGGGCAAGGGGAAGGTCATCAACATCAGCGGGTTCGCCGCACGTAGGGGTAATCCGAACATGTTGGCATACTCCGCCGCCAAGGCAGGCCTGGCCCGGCTAACTCAGACCCTGGCCCTGGAGTGGGCCCCTTACGGAATCACCGTTAATTCCATCGCCCCCGGATTCTTCCCGGACCCGGAGACCGGCGAACCCTCGCAGGTGGCATCGTCCCGGGAGAACGCACGGACCACTGTCCCGCTGGGCCGGGCGGGAGAACTGCGGGAGGTCGGCCTGCTAGCGCTGTACCTGGTGTCCGACGCATCCAACTACATGACTGGGGAAACGGTCTACCTCGACGGGGGAGTGACGTCCGCATAAAGGACCCCGCGAAGACCAACTCGGGTGAATTATCCGGCCGTATTCGACTCCGGGTATTGATCGAAAAACGCCCGGATGAGCGTTGACAAGGAATTCGACGCCAGCCTATACTTTGTCCATTAAAGTATGGGTAGTTACCTGGCAGTGAGCATCCTAATCAGAGTCCTCTTCGATAGGGTTGCCCGATAGTGGCGAGGCCCTCCAACCTCGCACCTGCCGCACCCCCAACCGTGTTGCCTCTCGAATACCTACCGGTCCCAGGCCGTTCTGCGTGCGCGGTCCCTGTATTCGCCACGGCCGCTGGAAGCGATCTGTGATGTCATGACCAAGTTCATATTCGTGACAGGCGGCGTTGTGAGTTCCGTGGGCAAAGGGGTCAGTGTCGCTTCTATCGGACGGATCCTGAAAAGCCGCGGCGTTTCCGTTTCTGTCCTGAAGCTCGACCCTTACCTTAATTTCGACCCCGGGACCATGTCACCGTACCAGCACGGCGAGGTGTTCGTAACCGGGGACGGCAGTGAGACGGACCTGGACCTGGGTCACTACGAAAGGTTCATCGACATGAACCTGACCCAGTTATCCAACCTCACCGCAGGACAGGTTTACAGCGACGTTATCGCCCGGGAACGAAGGGGAGAGTTCCTGGGAGGGACCATTCAGTCCATACCCCACGTGACCGACGCCATAAAGATGCGTATGCTGCTTCTGGCCGAGAAGAGCGGCGCCGACGTGATCGTCGTCGAGGTGGGCGGAACCGTCGGCGACATCGAGGGCCTGCCGTTCCTGGAAGCCATTCGCCAGATGCGTAACGAGGTGGGCCGGGACAACGTGTTTTACGTGCACGTCACCTACCTGCCTTTTATCTCCTCCACCGGAGAGCTGAAGACCAAGCCCACCCAGCACAGCGTCCGAGAGCTGCGCAGTATCGGAATACAGCCCGATGTCATCATCTGTCGCAGCGACTACCCGTTGGACGACGGAATAAAACGCAAAATTACGATCCACTGCGACGTCCACGCCAGGGGTGTTATCACCCTCCCAACGGTCGATACCATCTACGAGGTGCCGCTAATACTGGAGGACGAGGGTCTGGGAGACCTGATAAGGGAGAGTCTGAGTATCCCGACGCAAGAGCGGGACATGGTGCATTGGAGAGAGATGGTGGAAGCCATCAAGGCCCCGAAAGAGGCGCTGACCATCGCCGTGGTGGGAAAGTACGTGGACCTGCGGGACTCCTATATCTCCGTAAAGGAAGCCCTGCTGCATGCAGGGCTCTTCCATCAGCGTGACATCGACGTTTCCTGGGTCCGGTCCGAAGACGTCGAAAAGGAAGGGGCCGAAAAACTGTTGAGTTCCGCCTGCGGCATTGTCGTGCCGGGCGGATTCGGCCCCCGGGGCATCGAGGGTATGATTTCGACAGTCCGATACGCCCGCACCAACAAGGTACCCTACCTGGGCCTCTGTCTGGGTATGCAGGTAATGGTGGCGGAGGTGGCCCGGAACCTGCTGGACAAGCCCAAAGCCCATTCGACAGAGTTCGACCCCGACACCCCCGACCCGGTCATAGACCTGATGCCAGACCAGAGAGGCATCACCGATATGGGCGGCACGATGCGCCTTGGCATCTACCCCTGCGAGCTTGTGAAGGGAAGCCGGGCCGCCGAAGCCTACGGCGTGACGCGGGTGGACGAGCGGCACCGCCACAGGTTCGAGTTCAACAACGAATACAGAGAAAGGTTCGAGGCAGTGGGATTGTGGCCCACCGGCCTTTCGCTCGATGGCCGCCTGGTAGAGATCATGGAGATGGCCGGACAACCCTTTATGGTTGGCGTTCAGTTCCACCCCGAGTTCCTGTCAAGACCCAATAGACCTCATCCCCTTTTCCGAGACTTTATAGGTGTCGCGGAGCGGACACTGCGGGAGGGTGGTCAGCACGCCCTGCCGATAGAGGGATTGGGCTCGGATCCGGGGATATAGACGAAATTCGATATTTATGGTATGATTACCCGCACGCCCCCCGAATGTCCTTCTCCCCGGACACGCCCACCACCTCCGATTATTGGCGTATTGGGGAACCGGGTCCCATCACCGGAGTCACCATCATCCCCGATTTGCATCTGAATTAGGGTGCCTGCCCGGATGAGAGAACGCCCCAGTCTATCTTGATGCACAGGGGCGGCAAGTTTCACCAGGTCTGGGAGAAATCAGATAGCAGTAGCCGCAACGGCTCGATCCGAGAGCCAGTCGATAGGTGTCAGAGCACTCCAGGACTGTTCGATCAATCCCAGCTAAACGCGAGCGACTTGTTCTCGCCCTTAAACCAAGAGCATTCAGAGCGCCGCATTGCGGACTAATAGTGAGAACCTAATTTCAGGAATCTAGTGGCCTTGGACCTGCGAGGCCTGGAGCAGGATATGGACCTAGTTACGCTACAGAGCAAAACAAACGAGGAACTGGCAGACCTGGCCGTCGAGATGGGGGTCGTCGAGAACGGCTCCGGCGTTCGACGACAGGACATGTTGATGAAGGTGCTCAAGGCCTATGCCGAGCAGAACGGCCATCTCCTGGCCACCGGCATACTCTCGATCGCCAACGACGGATACGGGTTCCTGAGACAGGAAGGCCACTTCTCCGGTAGCGGAGACGTCTACGTGTCCCAGTCCCAGATTCGCCGCTTCGGCCTGAGGACCGGCGACGAGGTCGCCGGTCAGGTGAGGCCGCCAAAGGACGGCGAGAGGTACTTCGGGATGGTGCGTGTCGAGGCGGTGAACGGCGTCGAGCCCGAAGCGGCGCGGGCCAGGCCGAACTTTGAAAACCTCACCCCGATATTTCCCACAGAGCACATCAAACTGGAGACGACCAGCGATAACCTCTCCAATCGCCTTATTGACCTCCTGGCGCCGATAGGCCGCGGTCAACGGGGCATGATCGTATCGCCGCCAAAAGCGGGGAAAACCACCCTCCTTAAGAACATCGCCAATGGTATTGCCGCCAACGCCCCGGACATACACATCATGGTCGCCCTCATCGGCGAGAGACCCGAAGAGGTCACCGACATGAGACGCTCTGTCCAAGGCGAGGTATTTAGCTCCACATTCGATGAGCCGGTGGAGGACCACTGTCGTGTGGCCGAGTTGGTCTTGGAGCGGGCCAAGCGTGTTGTCGAGGGAGGCCGTGACGTTGCGATCCTGCTGGACAGCATCACCAGGTTGACCCGGGCTTACAACCTGGCAGTGCCGACCAGCGGTCGCACCCTGTCCGGTGGCATCGACCCAGTGGCATTGTATCCGCCCAAACATTTTTTTGGCGCTGCGCGCAATACCGAGGAGGGCGGAAGCCTGACGATACTGGCCGCCTGCCTTGTGGACACCGGCAGCCGTATGGACGACGTCATCTACGAAGAGTTCAAAGGCACCGGCAATTTGGAGGTCCACCTGGACCGAAAGCTGGCCGAACGGCGAATATACCCCGCCATCGACATTGACCGCAGCGGGACCAGGCGCGAAGAGCTGTTGCTCGACGAGGCAACGCTGAAACAGGTCTGGCTGCTGCGTCGAATGGTCGGCATGATATCCTCCGACACCAACAAGGCCTCCGAGGCCACCGAGAGGATCCTCGAACAGATGAGCAAGACCAAGAACAACGAGAGTTTCCTGGCTACCATGGGTCGCGGAAACTAGAAAGCCGCCCTTAGTCCTATGCCCCAAACCATTCGCATTAGGATGGGTCTCTCCCGGCCATGGGCGTTCTTACTGAGCTCGCCAGTACCTGGGATAACTGGTTGACTCTACCATCCATCTCAGGGCGAAGGATATGGGGAAAGTCTTGTCCACTAACTCATTGACAAGGTACTATAGGCTCCTATATAGTTCTGCGTGCTTGTTAAATTCTTCACCGAGTGGGTTCTAGCAACGCTTCTTGGGAACACATGTCCAGCTCCGAGGTCTACGGCAACGTTAGATTGGCCGAGAGACCAGAACTCCGGTAGGACACCGAAATCCGCAATTAGCAGCGAATCCTCCCCCGTTGGCCCTTGACAAAGGTATGGCGGTGGTGTAAAAATCGTACGGGCTGCAAGTATGAACAGGAGAGGCTCGAAGATGCTTTTGCCCTTCGCCCAATCGAGGGCGAACCCGGACCTCATTCCCTGGTGACGTAACCAGTGGGGTGTTTTTTCGTAAATCAAGGCCCATTTTTCAAGTCATAGGAATCACCATCATAAGGGGGTAGGCAGTGAAAAACGTTATTAGAGCAGCACCCATCCTAGCGGCCCTAGCACTCTTCCTGGGTATCTTGGGAATTGTGCAACAGGAGCAGAGCGGGACGGCATACGCCGCCGAAGGGTCGCTGAACATCAGGGCGTCGACATCGACAACGTCCACCGCATTGTCCTTCGCGACCTACAACCGCGAGGTGGGCGTGATAGTGGTAGATTCGGACTTGGCCGGAGACGGCACAATGACCGTAGCTGTGAAGAGCTCTAGCGACTCCGACGGTATCACTCTGACGCTAAATGAGAGCGCCGCAGGCGATGGTACGTTCAGCGCCCTGCTCAAGATCGCCACCACTACGAGCACGTCCACGCCTACGGCCGTGATCAAAACGGCCGATGGCGATACCGTCACCATAAACTACACCGACGCGAGCCCAGCTGTGGTGACACCGGCGACACTTACGGTCGAAACGGGTAAACCGACCATTTCCAACCTGACCCCTGGCAACGCTACTATCACCAAGGTTGCCTCATATACGCTGAGCGTAGAGGTTAAAGACTCCCAGTCTTCGATTGATGTAGACACCATCAAATTCCTCTTCGATAGGGAGGCCGTCATCGGCACCTCCACGGTGCCCACAACGGCGATTAGCCCGACAGCTACGACCGCCATCAAGGAGGACTCCGTGACCGTCGGCTATACGGCGACACGTTCGTTCACCTTTATCGAAGGGATAACGTGGATTGGCGTGCAGGTGAGTGACGGCGCCGGAAACGAGTTGATTTACGACTCGGACACAAGCACCAGCGACATAGATGACGGTAACAAGATAACCTTTGACGAGTCGGCGCCAGTTTTCTCAAAGGTTACAACCGGTAACTACTGGGACAGTGTCTCGAAGACGGTGAAGAACAACCGCCGCACCAGCCTGGAGGTTGAGTTCACCGACAACCTCTTGAACATTGATCCGGCTTCGGTCACCGCGAGCGACTTCTCGGTGGCTGGGACAACGGTCACCGCGGCCGACATCTACTCCGCCTCGACCGAGAAGCCATTGAGCGTCTTCCTATCGGTGGCGGACGAGATCGGTCCTAGTGTCAAACCAGTCGTCACGATTATAGGCGACGGCGTTGATGACCAAGCGGGTAACACTCTGGTCAACGTCAACAAGACTTCCGTAGATGGGATAGCACCGGCTCTCACCGTGACTCTCAGCAAGTCCCTGGCCTCTAAGAACGACCGAATAGAGATCACGGTGGTCTCGGACGAGGACCTGTCGACCGCACCCGTGGTGACCGTCTTGACCGCCGAGAGCGCGACGGCTACTTCCTCGCAGGTTCTCACTGCGGTCCCCAGCACCTCCGCTCTTACGTGGGTCGCGACCACGGCCAAGACCAATAAGACCGGCCTGGTCAACGTGTCTGTTACCGCTTCTGACAAGGCGGCTACTGCGAATGTCGCCACCGCGGGAGTTGCCGGAAACACAGATGCCGATACAACCAGTGCGATAACCTACGAGAGCGATATCGTCCTTCCTAGCCCGGACATCACCCCTGTCACCGCCTCCAAGCCGGTTACCAGGGACCCGTTCTTCATCACGATTGACTTCGGGGACGAGGGCTCGGAGTACAACGACGACTCCAACAAGACCGTCACCATTACCACGTTCACCTATGACGGTACCGACCTGCTGTCCTCAGTCTCTAGCTCGGACAACAAAAAGTTCTTGGTGGCCATCAACGGCGTTACTCTCGGCGCACACACGGTCAAGGTTAACGCCGAAGACGCCGCCGGTAACGTGCTGGCCTCGGATGCAGCGTCCACGTTCACGGTGATAGAGAGGGCGGTCATCAAGATCCCCATCCAGCCAGGATGGAACCTGGTATCGCTGCCTGGTGATCCCGCAGACACGGCCATCAACACAGTGTTGGCCGGCAATCCCGAGATCAGCTCGGTAGTTAGCTACGACCCTGAGCTTCCGGGTGGTTTCCTGAGCGCGGTCCGTGACGCCGACGGCAACCTCGCCGGCACTCTGGAGACCATCGATTCCAACAGGGGCTACTGGATGCTGAGCAGCGTGTTCAAGAACCTTGAAGTTGACATCGCACCTCTGGCCGCCGGCCAGGCAGGAACACTGCCACGGTCGATTGCGGTGTCCGCGGGCTGGAACCTGGTACCCGTCGTGGACATCACTGGCACCCTAGCTGCCGGTGACGTGAGCACGGATTCGGCGGCTTACTTCGCCAGCCTGGGCACGTCCCTGACGAGGGCCTACACCTTCGACACCGTGCTGAACCAGTGGGAGCTTGTTACTGTGGCCACCGGCACCAACCTGGAGATCGGCAAAGCCTACTGGATTTACGTGACCAAGGCAGGCGTGCTGGCACCATAGTCGAAACCTCGAGAACTCGATATCGGGTCTAAGTAAAAGGGCCTCCCTCCTCTGTTCGGGGAGGGAGGCCCTTTTGTTCAGGACAGTTGAATGATTATAAAGAGACTGGCGATCGGTTTACTCGCCGTGGCGGCCGCCCTGGCCGGCGCCGGGACGCTGGCGACAGAGGAGGCTGGAGCCCAGACCATCCCCACGCTTTCCATATACTCGGGCGCCGCCACGGCCGACGGGCAGCCGGTCCCCGACGGATTCCTGGTCACTGCGAAGATATCGGACTATGTGTCGCAACCGGTCGCGGTCAGCAACGGGCGATACACGGCATTGAACGTCTCACCCCCCGACGATAGCTACAAGGACAAGACGATAACCTTCCACCTGGGCAGTGTCCAGGCGGAGGAAACAGAAATCTGGGTTGGCGGGTCGCTGACACTGAAATCAGATTTCGACCTTACGTTCCCTGCCTTGCCGGAACCCACCCCGACTCCAACCCCTGTGGTAGCACAGCCCGCCGTATACGGAGGTTCGCTCATTATCGACGGCGGCTCGGTGCCGGCAAGCGCCACGTTGGTAGCCAGGGTAGGCCAGTACCAGTCGAATTCCGCGGTGATAGATGGCGAGACGTACAGGAGCCTGGTCGTTAATCCGATAGGCCTCGAGGCGACCGGGCAGCCTGTCGAGTTCTTCCTGAACGGCATTAAATCGGAGACCACCGACCTGTTCGAGCCCGGTAGTTTCAAACTGGACTTCAGCCTGGTCTTCGTGGGATTGCCTACACCGACCCCGACACCGACTCGCGTCCCACCCACTCCTACATCGACGCCTGTGCCACCCACAGCTACGCCTACGCCGGTGCCGCCCACAACAGCCACACCCATGCCCACGCCGGTGCCGCCCACGGCCACGCCTACACTGGTGCCGCCCACAGCCACACCCATGCCCACGCCGGTGCCGCCCACGGCCACGCCTACGCCGGTGCCGCCCACAGCCACAGCCACACCCACGCCGGTGCCACCCACTCCGACAACCGCTCCGGCAGTGCTGACAGCCACGGCGGTAGCAGCCGCACCGTCGCCAACGCCGACACCCTCGGGCGGCGGATGCTTCTCTACTTTTGGGCAGGCTCCTGCAATGGCGGGGCTCGGTAACGTACTGCTACTGCTGGCTCCACTGGGCCTGATCGCAGGTCGCAAAATTCGGTGGAGGGGGCGATCCGGTTAATCCGCTATCGGCCTCCACGCGGAGATCCTATGCGCAGGACAAACCGTTAGGTGCGTCGGGAAGAAATAGGGAGTTTTCCCATAGCCCGATTGGGCCGTGGCGCAGGGAGTGAAACACCTGTAGACTGGTGTCCCCGCTTATTCGGAACGCCGCCGTAGAGCCACCACACTAAACTCCCGGGGCAGATTGATCTGGTCCACGTCCAACTTAGCCCGAGGAGTAACCTCGGCCACCCCCAGTTCGCCCAGCAGTCCCTCCAGGGGGCCCAGTTCCACCTTCGTCCCATCCATGCGATAGTGAACGGGGATCAAGATCCGGGGTTCAATCCGGTTGACCAGCGCGGCCACCTCGGAGGCGGCGATAGTACACACTCCCCCTGCCGGCGCGATCAGCACGTCTGTCTCGTGTAACACCTGCACCTGCCCCGGCGACAGTTTCTGGTTGAGGTCCCCCAGGTGGCAGATGACCAGCCCTTCGGTCCTGATGGTGAATACAGTGTTGACCGCCCGCTCGGCGCCATCTTCGTTCAGTCGCGTCCCGATACCGCTGATGTAGAACCCGCCGATCTCGTACTCGCCAGGACCGCTCAGGACACTCGGGTTCCCCGTGATGGTTTTGGCGTGGGAGTGGTGCGGGTGACTGTTGCTGACGGTGATGATTTCCGCCCTCTGGTTGGCCATTTTATATCCCACCGAGTCTGCGAAGGGATCGGTGACCAGAGTCACATCGTTGCTTCGAATCCGGAGGGCCGAGTGCCCCAGCCAAATTATCTCCATAATTCCTCACGTGAATGGACTTAAGGCTAGGCTTGAGTATAGCAACCAAGCGTCCTATGTTTCAATGCAACCGAGTATCGCGGAGATGGCCTGGACGCCCGTAAACCGTGATGCACGGGTAGTCCGATGGGACGCCAAATCAGATTCCCCGACACCGCATCAACGCCTAGTAACAATTTCCCGTCCTGTGCTAGACTTGAATTAGTTAAGGCGGCTGACCCTTCCTGATCAACCTCCGTCGGTATGCTTATGATAACGGCAAGACAAGAGAATATCCTGAAGCTGATAGTAGGAGACTACACCCGGACGGCAATGCCCGTCTCCTCGGATTCGATCGCACGAACTCACGGTCTGGGTGTCAGCCCGGCCACCATCCGCAACGAGGTAGCGGCATTGGAGGATGCAGGCTATTTAAACCGTCCTCATCCTTCGGCTGGGAGCGTTCCTTTAGACAAGGCCTACCGGCTCTATGTCGAGTCGCTGGTCGCCCTGGAGATGGGCCGAATCCCCTCTGGTGTCCGCCTGGAGGCCCGCCGGCGATTGAGCGAGGTTGAGCGGGACGTCGACGAATGGGCCAACGTCGCGGCCGCAATCCTGGCCCACCTGGTCGGAAACATGGCCATCGCCACCTTCCCTAAAGCCAGGGAGTCGAGAGTTCGGTACCTGGAGCTGGTCTACTTGCAAGACTTCCTGGCCATGCTGATAATCGTTCTCGAACAAGCCACGCTCAGGAGGCAGCTAATCCGGCTGGTCGTGCCGGTGGTGACGACCGACCTGGAGATGTCCACCAACAAGGTCAGGAGCGAGCTGCTAGGCCTTACGAGGCGGCAAATAGAGTCCAAGTCAATGACCCTGAATCCGCTTGAGGCGGCGGTCGTAGAGGCCGCACTGCTGATTCTGGAGGATGAGGACCGGGCGGATTACCGGGACCACTATGTAGACGGCCTCCGAAACCTGCTGAGCCAACCCGAGTTCTCCAAGAACGAGACGGTCCGTCCCCTGGTGGAGGGGATGGAAGACGGCACACTGGTCCAAGCCGTGTTGGAGGAGACTCCCAACGAGAGCGTGGTCCGGGTGAAAATCGGCCACGAGAACCGCGGCGATATGCTTTGGCCGCTGAGCGTGGTAGTCGCCCGGTACGGGATACCGCACGAGGCGGTCGGAGCGGTGGGCGCCGTAGGGCCGACGCGCATGGAGTACCCAAAGACCATCGCAAGCGTCCAGTTCATGTCAACTCTGATGAGCGAGCTAACGGAGAGCGTCAAGAGCGGGTGATACCCGTCACCCCGGTAAAGCGGCCACGTGTATGCGCCTCTGAAAACGGGCGCTTTTTTCTATCCACGGGTACGCCTCATCCGCTGACTCGACTGACGACAGTCCACGGCACACCCGCATTGACCGTCCCCTTTAACTGGCCTACAATCCTGGCCAGGAGGAACTCATGTTCGAAGCCCTCTCCGAAAAGCTAAACGGTGTCTTCCAACGTCTCGGCAGCAAAGGCAGGCTGACCGAAAAGTACGTGGACGAGGCCCTGCGCGAGGTGCGAATGGCGCTGCTGGAGGCAGACGTCAACTTCCGCGTAGCCCGGGACTTCGTCGCCCGCCTTCGCGAACGTGCCCTCCAGGAAGAGGTACTCAAGAGCCTGAGTCCGGGCCAGCAGGTCATCAAGATTACCAGCGAGGAACTGACCCGAATACTCGGCGGTGGCGTCCGCCACCTCGAACCGGCCGACCGTCCACCGTCGGTAATGCTGATCATGGGCCTGAACGGCTCCGGAAAGACCACTACCGCCGCCAAGCTGGCCCGCCACCTGAAACAGTCGAATCAGAAGTCCGTGCTGGTGGCGTCGGACCTCCAGCGGCCGGCCGCAATTCAGCAACTGGAGACCCTAGGGAGCGAGGTCGATGTGCCCGTTTACCAGTCCGGCACGTCCAAGCCCACCGCCACAGTCGCCAGGGACGGCGTCAAACGCGCATCCGATCTGAAGGCGGCCTGGGCGATCGTCGATACAGCCGGACGGTTCCAGATCGACGACGACCTCATGTCGGAACTGGAGGAGATCAAAGCCGCCGTATCGCCCTCGGAGAGCCTGCTGGTAGTGGACGCCATGACCGGCCAGGACGCCGTCCAGGCGGCCCTGGAGTTCCATCAGCGCATAGGCCTAACCGGCCTCATCTTGACCAAGCTGGACGGCGACGCCAGAGGCGGAGCCGCCCTATCCATCACCTCGGTCACCGGTGTTCCGATCAAGTTCGTCGGGACCGGCGAGCGGGTAGATGCGCTGGAGCAGTTCCATCCCGACCGGTTGGCCTCCCGCATCCTCGGGATGGGCGACATGCTGACGTTGATAGAGAAGGCCCAGACCACCTTCGACCAGGACCAGGCCGTGGAACTGGAGAAGAAGATCCGCCAGGCCACCTTCGATCTGGAGGACTTCCTGGGCCAGCTACAGCAGCTCAAGAAGATGGGGCCGCTCAGCCAGATTGTGGAGATGATACCCGGGTTCTCCGGTATCAAGGGGAATGTCTCACCCGATGACCTGGACGGGGACCAACTAAAGACCGTGGAGGCGGTGATCCACTCGATGACTCAGGAGGAACGCCGGCGGCCAGAGATCATCGGTGGAAGCCGCAGGCGCCGCATCGCCAGAGGTAGCGGTACAAGCGCACAGGACGTCAATCAACTCCTCAACCAGTTCCGCCAGATGCAAAAGCTCATGCGCCAGATGACATCGGGCAAAGGCCGCAATAAGATGATGGATATGCTCGCCCAGCAACAGGGCGGCCGCCCAAAGCGATAAGTCTGGCCCTCTGCACCCCTGGCGATGCGTACTACTAGGACTCATCCCAAAAAACTTGGATGTGGGGTCCAGGGCCTCGTTTTCGAGGAAATCAACAGTGCCGGATGACTTCTAGGCCGTTTTTCTCGCAATGGCCTTGCGTTCCCGCCAGGTTTAGGACAAATCCTGAATTTGCCGGCTGGTTTGGGACCCGGGCGGCATCACAGGTCTTGGACCGCTTGCCTGGCCGCTTCAAGTGTTGCCAGGTCCGGCGCGAATATGAGCAAGGTGTCTGATCCGTCGAGCCCAAGATAAATCCTCTGGCCCACTAGTTCCATGACCTGACCCATACCCTCGCCCTCAGCTATTTCCCAGTCCACACCGGCCCTCTGCTGCATAAACTCCAGGAAGGCGCCGTGGAACTCTAACGCTTCCGCCTCGCTGTCCCAGGTTATCAGCGAAACCATCAGACTCTCATCGTCGGGACCTTTCAGCAGCGAGTACCGGTCCCCTCCCCAACCATCGGCGGCGGCCGATGCCCGGTCCGGATCGAGACCGCTCTCGAGATAGGTCAGGAGAAAGAACTCCCCCAGTGTATTGACCTCCAACTGGCTCCATTCCAGGCCAAGCGCTCCTGCGACGTCCGGTAGCACCACCTCCACAGGTTCTTCGCCTGCTGTGTATCTCTCAGGATGAAGAATCTGCTCTGTTGAAAGTGGATAGTCCCCATAGGCCAGGTCGATAAAATGCCAACTCTGCAACGGCAGGAACAGAGAGATCACGAACTGGGGGCCCTCCACGTACGGGAAAGCGAAAGCCCGCCTCACTACATGAGGAGCCGACCGGTAAGCGTCCAGGGAGGTGGACTGTGCGGCCTGCTGGACTTCTACTTGCTCCTCTTCGGTCAGGCGTTCGAAATAGTACAGCGACTCCAGGAGGGTTGCGTCGCCCTCTATCAGGGCCCGCAATGCAAGCCTCTGGTCGTTGTTGTCTTCAACGCTATCGATCAGGGACTTGATGTCAAAGTGCTGTTGCTGAAGCCCATGAGTGAACTCGTGGGCATAAGTCAATTCCACGTGAGGACCGACCTCCGAGGTGTCCGTGACCACGTACATCTTTTCTTCCTCGGTGTCGAAAAAGCCGGTAACCCCCTCGCCGTACATGGCCAACAGAAGCTCGTAGTAGTCTGTCTCTCCTTCCAGGATGCCCAGGGTCGCGTAGAGTTCCTGCTCTTTGTAGATCTCGTCCGTCTCTTCCTCGAACTCCTCTTGCAGGCGCACCTGCAACTCCTCCCTGGTGATGAACTCGCGGTCTAACGGATGCGACAGCGCCAGCTCCCGGAGGGTTGATACGAGGAGACCCGCGGCGTCTAATGACTGCATTAGAGGGTCGGTCGTAACGGCTGTGGGACTGGGTATAGCCACCGTTGGCAGTATCACCGCTCCCGGGGCGAACGTCGGACTGGGCTCCGGGGTCGGTGCGGGCACCGGCGTCATGGTCGGACGGGGCGCCGCTGTGTTGGTCGGGACAGGTGTCTGAGCCCGACCCTGCGCGGTGGCGGACGGTGAAGCGGCGGCAGTTGACTGCGCAGGCGGGTCCGGCGCCTTATCACCACAGGCCACGACAAAGAACATGATCAGGGGGAGAAACGCGACAAGTCTCAAAATAAATCCAGCCGCCTCCGGTTAGTCCTCAACGGACGAGTTCCGCAAGTATGAATAGGCCCTTCGTTTATTGTCAAGTCGAAGTTCACTCTCCAGCAGCCAGTGGGCCATCGCGTGACGGCCCGACAGCTTGATTTGGGACCTGAAAAACCACCACCAGACCCATTCCTTCAGACCGACGCCCTACTCGCCTTGGGCTCCGCCGGCTGTTCAGGACACCGACACCTTGGTGTCATCGGACCCAACGATAGGTATACGACAACTATGGCCGTCGGGATGTACCCACCCATCGTGGACGTGTGTACGCAGGGGCGGAAGTCCCAAGTCCGTCCGGGAGTTTACCTTGACACCCTCGGTGCGCCAGATATAACATGAATTATGTGGCCTGATTTCGATAAGGCCACGAACCAATCGAATAGGAGGGTGAGTCGCGTGGATAACGTGATTGTCGCGATACTCGCCGTCCTGGGAGGTCTATTAATAGGGGGAATAG
>PVBE011189332.1_pt1 | contig 17722 bp, 16 predicted proteins | sample 1631181 | NCBI WGS metagenome assembly PVBE01 (sample SAMN08397723, study PRJNA350692) | Marine metagenome, whole genome shotgun sequencing project. | isolation source: water | place: Pacific Ocean | collected 2012-04 | reverse complement strand
CTGATGGTTCGTTCCCAACCGGTGGGCTGATCGCCGCCCTCGCCGGACTAGCGATAGCTGCAGGGCTGGCCTTGACCGCGGCCGGTCAGGCCCTATGGGGACGGATCACCCAGTTCTTCGCCGGATCAATACTCGGTGCTCTCATCCTGGGCCGAAAACGCAACCGGTGCCAGCACTGCAACAAGCCCCTCACCGACAAGGAAGGCATCGTCGTCGACGAAGACGACAGCTACGAATGTGCCAACAATCCCGACGGCGACCACCACCAACTCAAACGAAAGTAATCGGGGTTATCTCTGTCGGGCTGCCGAGATCTAAACTCGGGACCTTTGGTTCCCCAGAAAACAGAAATCTGTCCAGACGGACGCCTCGGAAAGATTTCTGTGTTCCGATTCCCCCCAGCCCCACATGGGCGTGTTCGCAGTTTTTGCGTGCACGTGTTCGCAGTTTCCAAAAGGCAGCCCTCTTGGCGCTGCCTTTTCGGGTTTTCGGCCGTTATGTGGCCTCTAGTCGGCACGTGTAGCCGTGTTCAGGAGCTCTACAGAATCTGCTAACCGTGGTACGGTCGACCGCTACCCGTTAAGCGAGTCGCCAGACTCTGTCGAAGCTGGCAAGGAGAACAACAGTCAATAAGGCGGCAAAGATTGCCAGAGATGATTGGATCCCCACACGTCACTGAGTTGAACTTGGTAGATCGGGTCTACAGGTCCTTAAGAGAAGGAATCGTAGACGGCACCTATCGCCCGGACTCTCCCCTGCGACTACAGGCCCTTGCAACACAAAATGGGGTCAGCCTCATCCCGGTGCGAGAAGCACTGAGGTTGCTCGAACGGGAGAGACTAGTGATCGCTACACCAAACAAAGGTGCGCGTGTAGCCCCCATTTCTTTGGTGAGCCTGCGCGACCTGTACCAGGTCCGAAAACTCATTGAGAGCCAGGCGATGTCGCTCGCTGGCCCGCGATTACATTCTTCTGCCCTTTCAGAACTCTATTCACTAGTCATGACCATGGCGGAACACTTCGCGAATTCTGACAAAGTGGGGTATCTGAGGCTTCATCGTGAGTTCCATTTCGGGATTTATGGAAAGAGTGAGTCCGAGTGGCTTATACACCTGATTGAAACTCTCTGGGGTCATGCAGACCGATACCTCTATCTAGCTGTCCATTACGAACGGTCGGCTGAGGATGTATGCGAGGAACACCTGAACATACTTAACAAGATCAGTTGCGGCGACTTTGAAGGTGCTTGTGCTGCCCTCGAAGAAGACCTGGACCACACCGTCATGCGCGTAGATTCCGCTCTCTCCATCGATAGCCCAGATAGCGAGGTGGCGGCGAGTCATCACATTGATCACAGCCCTCCGTGAGAAGCGAATCTCGCCTGACATGGACTGGATGACCACGGGTGCCGTCGCCGCGAGCTAACTACTAGCTCCATGTTTGGATCTGACAAGGCCTAGAGTCAAACCCTGATCTAGCCCTGACAGCCAACTGGCACTCGAACTGAGTTGACAGCCAGATGAACTCCACGACAGGCATAGATACAAAGCACATTTTTCCGAAGGACTTTATAAGGTTATTGTGATTCTATAATGTCTTGCCTGAGAGAAATTTCTAGAATAACTGCATCACCGACAACTGGCCGCTTAACGGCTACCAGGTTGACGATGGAAGCCTCCCCAACCCTACGCCCCATGCAACGACCCGTGACGGAGGATCAAAAGACCCTCTTCTTGTTGTTAGCGGCGTCAAAGGCTCGGCCGATCCTGCAGACCCCTGGCTCAGTGCTAATGAACCAAGGTGAACAAATGACAGAGTCGATCTGCACCTGAAACCCGCGCAGCTATAGAGAGACGAGGTAGGCAAGTGAAATTTCGGAGATCTAGTGAGATCGACGAGGTTCTGTCTTTTCTGACAGAACTCGGTGATGAGGCCCAACTGCTTGCTGGGGGCACTGACATCATGATCCAACTCGAACGTGGTGAAATCTCCGCACAAACACTGCTCCACATTGAACGAGTCGCAGGAATGCGGGGCATTACCGAAAATGGTCGCCTGACACTAGGAGCACTCACAACCCATAGCGACCTAGCCCGTGACCCAGTACTTTGCGACCGATACCAATCAGTAGCCCACGCCGCGTCTCTGATCGGTAGTTGGCAGACCCAGTCCGTCGGGACAATTGGCGGGAACGTTTGCAATGCCTCTCCAGCGGCCGACCTTCTTCCTCCACTCCTTGTTCACAACACAAATGTCCTTCTAGCCAGTCAAAGTCGCGGTGAACGCGAGTTGCCCCTCGCCGACTTCGTGGTTGGTAGGCGAACCATCACCCGCGAACCTGACGAACTAGTCACTGGTTTCAGCCTTGACAGCTCGGCTGACCGGACTTCCGACATCTACAGGAAGGTCGGGCGACGTGGGGCCATGGAGGTCGCGATTGTTGGCCTCGCAATACGCCTCTCTGTTGACCAAGAAGGAACTATCAGCGATGCGCGCGTAGCGGCCTGTTCGGTCGCTCCAGTTCCATTTCGAGCTCATAGCGCTGAACAGGCTCTTCTCGGCACGAAGGCAGACAAGGAGCACGTCGACGCTGCAGCCGCCCTGCTTGTAGAACAAGCCGAACCCATCGATGACGTTCGAGCCACTGCCAGATATCGGAGGATGGTTCTCCCGCGAATATTTGAAAGTGCTGTAACGGAATGTCGGTCGCGAGCCACTAAGGATCTGTCATGAGCCCAGTTGAAACTCCAACCCTTGTTAATGGTCGCTCGGTTGCCATTAATGGTGACGGCACAACCACCTTGTTGAGTTTCTTACGTGACTCACTTGGCCTCATGGGAACTAAGGAAGGCTGCAGCGAGGGAGAGTGCGGGGCCTGCACAGTCCTCATCGACAGCCAGCCAGTTACCTCATGCATCTATCCAGCCTTGGCGGCTCAAGGCCGAACTATTGAAACTATTGAAGGCGTGCATGAAGGAGCCGACCTGAGCCCAGTACAAAAGGCCTTGGTAGCGACAGGCGGTATCCAATGTGGCTTCTGCACACCAGGTTTCGTTATGACACTCACCGGATTGTTGCGAAAAGAACCTAACCCCAATGCTGACGAGGTAGCCGAATCTCTAGCTGGAAATCTGTGTCGCTGCACCGGATACTCCCAAATCGTAGAAGCCGCCATGAGCCTTTCAGAGCCGGAAGAAGAAACATGACTCTAATTGGAAACTCCATACCGCGAACTGACGCTGTGGAGAAAGTCTCTGGAAAGTCTGTTTACGGAGTAGACGTTGGCGTGCTGGGGATGCTTCATGGTTGCCTACTTCGCTCACCAGTCCCCTGCGGAACAATCGCCAGGTTGGACACAACGGCTGCAATCTCAATGCCTGGTGTTCGCTATATCTGCACTTCGGCAGACCAACCCGATACTCGTGCTGGCTGGGTTCTTTGTGAGCAGCACTTGTTCGCAACCGAGTGTGTCCGATACGAAGGCGAACCTATTGCGGCGGTTGTCGCTGACTCGCGGGAACAGGCTAGGGCTGCAGTCAATGCCATCGATCTGCAAATTGAAGAAAGGCCGGGCGTTGATCTCATCGCTGCCATGGCAGACGACCCAGCAACCGACCTTGTCCACCCGGAATGGGAGACATACCAACCGCTCGCCGGGCCAGAAACCGATCACCCTCGCCACCGAAACGTAGCCGCACAAATGTCCTCTGACCCTGACGACGTTGATCTCATCTTCGAACAAGCTGACCTGGTAGTCGAAGATGAGCTGATCAGCCACCGCCAGTACCAAGCCTACATCGAGCCGAAAAGTGCTATCGCTATGTTTGCCGATGGCCGCTACACGATCCATACAGCATCTCAGTATCCATTCAATGTTCGCGACCGGGTTGCCCAGTTCCTAGGTATTCGGCCATCCAATGTTCGTGTGGTCGGCCACACAATTGGAGGAGGGTTTGGAGGAAAGCTTGATGCCGCCCTTGAACCGATCGCAGCATTTATGGCCAAGCAGACAGGCCATCCAGTGCGGATTGCAAACGATCGAACGGAAGATCTTCTTACATGCCCGAGTCGTGAAAATGCGGTAGTAAAAATTCGGACTGCACTCGATGCAGATGGCAGGATGACTGCGCGTGAGTTGCTCTGCGACATGGACAACGGTGCGTATAGCGCAGAGTCGATATGGCTGGCATCACTTCCACTTCACCTAGCAAAGGGTGTCTACCAAGTTGGGCCGACACGTGTAATCAGTCGGCTTCATTACACAAACACCGCACCAACAGGTGCATTTCGCGGAGTGGGAGGTACCTACCTGTACGCAGCCGTTGAAAGGCACATGGACTCAATTGCTGACACCCTCGGCATTGACAGACGCCAATACCGACTAGACCACCTTCTTGACACTGGTGACACCCTTCTCAATGGACAAGTACTAGAGAATACAAGCACGTTGAAAACGGCCTTTGAGCGTCTCGATGAGATCCTGCCGTGGGACGAGGCAAATAAAGCCAAGGGACCCTACGAGGGGCTTGGAATCGCGGGCTGTGTTTGGCTGACGAATCCTATGCCTGGCCAAGCCACTGTGAAAGTCAACGAGGACGGAACGATCACGGTCATTACCAGTGCCACTGACAATGGCTCAGGCGCACTGGCCATGGGAATTACTCAGATTGTGGCAGAGGAGTTTGGCGTTGCTCCTGAAGAAGTTCACATCACATCTCCTGACACCGACGTGACAGGATACGACTCTGGGTCACAGGGAAGTCGCACTACCCATATTGTCGGACGTGCAGCCCTTGATGCATCCCATAAAGCGAAGGAGCAATTGTTCGAAGTTGCTGCTGGGATGCTGGAAGCCAATCCAGCTGATATGAGGATTGTTGATGGAGAAATCGGAGTGGTCGGAGCTCCTGGCTCACGAGTCTCTCTAGGCGAGGTCGCGGCAACAGCCACATGGACGATCGGGCCAATTGTCGCTGCTGCCTCCTACACAACCCCACCAGTCGACTTCAATCCAGCGTGTGCAAGTGGCCTTCTCTTTCCGACAATGCCAACTCCGACCTACCACGCACACATGGCTGCTGTCGAAGTTGACCCAATCACCGGTCAGATCGAAGTCCAACGCTATGCCGTGGCCCAAGACGTCGGTCGAGCAATCAATCCAATAGGAGTGCGTGGCCAAATCCAGGGTGCGGTTGCACAAGGCATCGGTCACACCATCTACGAAAGTTTGCAGATCCAAGAATGTCGATACCTTGAACGGTCGTTGGAAAACTACCGACTTCCTCTGGCCATCGACATACCGACCGTCGAATTCGTTCTTATTGAAGATCCTGACTCAGAGGGCCCATATGGTGCCAAAGGAGTTGCAGAGCCGCCAATCACTCTTGTGTCTGCGGTCATAGCTAATGCAGTCAGTGACGCAATTGGGGCTCCAATTACCAAGATCCCGATTACACCAGAAGATGTCCTTGAGGCTCTTGGATAGTGACAGCATGTCTCCACAAGAACTTGGACCACCTGAGTTAGAAGACCTAGCAGTCGGATGCACGGTCCTGGCTGGGGGCGGAGGTGGAGACCCTCGGGTCGGACTGTTGATGGCCCTGCATGCCGTGTCAGAAAATGGACCAGTCCCTCTCGTCCAACTTGAAGACCTAGATCCGGAAGGCCTTGTGCTCCCCTCAGGGATGATTGGGGCCCCGACAGTTATGGTTGAAAAGATCCCAAATGGAGGTGAAAGCAGGGTCATCCGGGCAGCCCTCGAGGCCCGATTGGGTAAATCTGCTGTCGCCATGATGTGTTTGGAAATGGGCGGCATCAATGGAGTCCTACCCGTCGCCTGGGCAGCCAATGCCAGCCTTCCCATAGTTGATGGTGATCTCATGGGCAGGGCCTTCCCAGAAGTCCAGATGTGCACACCACATCTACATGGGATCTCTGCTTGGCCGTGCGCTTTAGCAGATGAACGGTTGCAAGTAATCACGTACGAAACACGTGACAATGTGTGGCTCGAAAGATTAGCTCGAAACACCGTTTCCACCCTGGGTGGTTGTGCTTGCTCAAGCCTCTACCCGATGAGTGCTGCAGAAGCGATAGGGCCAACTATCCAAGGAACCGTCACTGCAGCTATTTCAGTGGGTAAAGCTATTCGAACTGCCCCAGAAGACCCCTTTGAATCTCTCAATTCTGTCATTCCACTTGTCCAACTTCTCACCGGCAAGGTCACGGATGTCAACCGGCGCACAGAGGGCGGATTCGTGCGTGGCTCAGCAACGGTTGAGGGAACCGGAACTGATAGTGGTCGCGTCCTGACAATCGAATTTCAAAACGAGAACCTTGTCGTGATTGAAGACGAGAATGCACTAGCAACTGTCCCGGACATCATCACGCTTCTGGATCGTCACACCGCCCACGGCATCGTGACTGAACACATCCGATATGGCCAGCGTGTAGTCGTTGCCGTCTTTCCGGCCCCCGAACAATGGAAATCGGAAATAGGACTAGCAGTAGTCGGGCCTCGAGTGTTTGGTTACGACGTCGACTACGAACCGATCCACACATAATCATGCAGAAAGAAAACACCCTCCGTATCGGAATAGACGTAGGTGGAACCAATACCGACGCCGTAGTCATTGATTCAACTGACAGTGTTGTTGCGAAGACAAAGACACCAACTACATCTGATATCCAAGGTGGGATATCCAACGCTCTCGAGTCAGTGCTCAGCGGAGTCACTGAATCTATCGACAAGATCACACACGTCATGTTGGGCACTACGCATGCAACCAACGCCATTCTTGAACGGCAGGATCTGAACAGAATCGTCTCAATCAGAGTCGCCGGGCCAGCAAGTCATGCGATTCCACCTCTATTCGACTGGCCAGGAGAGCTCCGGCGCGAAGTGCTCGTGGGAGAAGTGATCGTGGATGGTGGCTCTGAGTTGAACGGCCAAGAAATAGCGGAGTTTGATCGAGAACACTTGTCACAATTCCTGAGTCAAATCGATGACAAGATCGACGCAGTAGCCATTACTGGCGTTTTCTCACCTGTCGTACCTGACCATGAGTTGGCAGCAAGAGACGTCGCAAAAGAAGTACTGGGCGATCTGCCGATCTCGATGAGTCACGGCATCGGAGCACTTGGCTTATTGGAGCGCGAGAACGCATGTGCACTAAACGCTGCTCTCCTCAATGTGGCAAAAAGGATCGTAGATGGCCTTACTGAAGCTCTCAATAGCAAAGGGCTCTCGTCACACGCCTACATCGCCCAAAATGATGGCACTTTGATGGGTCTTGACTACGCGCTGAGATACCCCGTTCTCACGATAGGAAGCGGCCCCTCTAACAGTATGAGAGGAGCAGCCTTCCTTACCGGGGCGAGCGATGCCCTTGTAGTCGATGTTGGAGGGACCTCGACGGACATTGGCGTGATGAACCACGGTTACCCACGTGAATCCAGTTCTCCTGTTGACATAGGGGGTGTGCGAACCAACTTTCGAATGCCGGATCTAGTCAGCATCGCCCTCGGTGGGGGGACCATCGTTCGAGACAACGGCCAGAACATCCGGATCGGACCAGATAGCGTTGGTTTTCGACTAACAGATGAAGCTCTGATTTTTGGTGGTTCTACCTCAACACTCACAGATTGTGCGGTAGCAACTGGTCGAGCAAACATGGGTGACCCATCGCTTCTGAAGAACGCATCGGAAAACCTTGAAGGTGCGCTCGTTGAATCCGATCGCCGACTAGCCGATGCCATCGACACAGTCAAGGTCTCACGATCAGAGGTGCCTCTTGTCGCTGTTGGCGGTGGAAGCATCCTGGTCCCTAATGACCTTCCGGGGGTCTCCCAAGTACAACGACCCGAACACTACGAAGTAGCCAATGCCATCGGAGCTGCAATCGCCTCCGTGTCTGGACAAGTCGATCGTGTCTACAAGCTCTCCGAGAGCAGCAGAGAGGAAGCGCTCCGAGAAGCCTCGATGGCAGCTCGCGACGAAGCAATCCTGGCTGGCGCTGATCCTGATTCGACTGAGGTCGTCGAACTCGAAGAGATCCCGATGGCGTATCTCACTGAGCCAGTCGTACGCATTCGCGCAAAGTGCGCCGGGGCACTAACAGCCGACCAAGCCCAATGAGCAATACCAAATCACCAAGCACAAACGCCAAGAAAGGGGTTTGACGTGAGCAATAGAGATATCCCAGTAGGTGTAATCCTTCATGGGTCCACACCGCCAGAAGAACTCATCGGCCTCTCTCAACTAGTAGAGAGCAGTGGTTTCGATCAACTATGGCTAAGCGAGGACTACTTCTTTCTTGGTGGCATATCGAGCACCGTTGCCGCTCTCCAAGCAACCAAGAACATTCCAGTCGGTCTTGGAATTGTTTCCTCCATGGTTAGGCATCCGGCTGTAACTGCTATGGAGATCGCCACTACCGCAAGACTCTTCCCGAACCGACTCATGGCCGGAATAGGACATGGCGTCCCAGCATGGACCCAGCAGATGGGCCTCTACCCCTCATCACCACTTAGGGCGATGAGGGAGGCAGTGACTGCCATACGGCGCCTTCTTGACGGTGAAACCCTGACTGAGAATGGTGAATTCTTCAGTTTTCAAGATGTAGTTCTTGTCCATCCCGGAGAGGACATACCTCTGTACACGGGTGTGATCGGACCCAAATCACTAGAGCTCTCAGGTGAGGTCGCTGACGGAACGGTCATTTCGGTCGTGGCCGCCCCGAAATATTTGGAGTTCGCAAGGAAAGCAATTGCTCGGGGCGCTGCACTGAGTGGTAAAGACCCAGAAGCCCACCAACTGCCAACCTTCGCTCTCTACAACGTGGATACAGATCGCGAGAGTGCACGATCAGCTGCCAAGGGTGTCCTTGCCTTCTATCTCGCAGCTGTCGGCCCTACCGCGATGACTGGTGTTTATGAAGTAAATGATGATCTGACTGACATGATCGAGCGTGGTGGAGCAGACGCTGTAGAGGCAGAAATGCCAGACGAATGGCTCGATACCTTTGCTATCGCAGGCGAACCCGATGAGTGCGCGGAAAAAATCTCGGCTCTTCACGCGGCCGGTGCTACAAGTGTGGTGCTGGCCCCTGTGCCACCAGACGACGGTAGAGATCGCGAGATGATTGAACTAACAGCCTCATCCGTACTTCCGCTGCTCTGAAACCATCAACCCAAATTACATTAGACATGAGGAGACAACTGTGAGTGAGAACATCGTCTTTTTCTTGACCAGGCTCTCAAGCAAGGAGGAGCAGGAAGCCTACGAGTCATGGGTGCGTGAAACTGATGTACCAACTGCTCGCGGGCTTCCTGGAGTCAACAACTACCGGGTAGTCCGCTTAGAAGGTCCTGTCATGGACGGAGTTAGTTCTCCACCGTATGACTACATAGAGATCATAGAAATTTCGGACCTTGAGACCTACCAAAATGGCCTTAGTGGAGTGGATCCCGAATTTCTAGCTCAGTTCACCGGTTTTATTGGGGAATTTGAGAGTGTCCATGGTTGCGTAGTGGAGTGACTCAGAACGTTCGGTTCGGGATCGGAGTTCCAACAGCAACAGAAGGAATGATGTATCCGGTCCCCTATGCCGGAATTGAGCAGGCAGTACACATTGCTGTAGAGGCTGAGACTCTAGGTTACGAGTCGGTTTGGGGGAATGACCATGTCTCGACACAAAGCTACGTTCGCCGCGAGTTCCAACAACCACCTTCTTATTTCGATCCACTGAGTTACCTCAGTTATCTGGCTGCAGTAACTTCAAAAATACGACTGGCTACCTGCATATTGGTTCTGCCCTTTCGTCATCCTGTTCTCGTTGCGAAGCAGGTGGCGACACTCGACCAGCTCTCAGGTGGACGCTTTGTACTTGGGATTGGGGTAGGTGCATACCGGGAGGAATTCGAGGCACTGTGGCCAGAGCGAGTACTCCATCGCGGCGACTACGTTGACGAGTCCGTCAAAGCCATACAACTGCTTCTCACTGAGCGCGAAACTAGTTTTTCGGGGAACACTATGAACTTCAACAACATTGAGAGTTTCCCGAAAGCAGTACAAAGCCCCTTACCGATTTTGTCCGGAGGCAACTCCCTAGGAGCCCGCAGGCGGGCCGGCAGGCATTGCAATGGCTGGCTTCCCGCCTGCCTCACGCCCGACGAGTACCAAGATGGCCTTGCTGAAATCACTAGTGAAGCTGAACTGAATTCACGAACGCTGGACAACTTTGAAAACGCGCTCCAACTGGCTGTCTCCATTGCCTCAACGCACGAGGCTGCTGTACGTCGATTCCGCTCGTCCCAAGTTCACGCACATCTCCATTCGTTGTCTTCATCAACACTCAAAGGGAAGCTTGACGGAGACTTGGAGGGCCGCAATCTTGTTGGAACTCCAGATGAGATACGCGAGAAAATCTCAATCTATTCCGACGCAGGAGTAGACACCTTCGCTGGTTTGTTGTTCGCTGTGGACACCGTTGAAGAAACACTTGACTCAATGGCGATGTTCGCCGAAGAGGTCATGGGACAGTGAACAGCCTGAAGGACGCCACTAGTCAACGACTCCTAAGAGCACTTGAAGACTCTCCGTTTGATGGTCTAATTCTTGCCAATCCCTCTAACGTTGCCTACGCGACTGGATACCGCAGCGTGGCTAGCGTCATCGCTCCAGGAATCCGAATGCTGGCCTGCATCACCAACGAGCGGCAGCTGTTGATTGCTCCAGCGGCAGATGCTGCAGCGGCATTTGACTCCGGCATCAGTGAAGATGACTTTGTCCCCTATGGAAAATTCTTCTTCGAGTCATCTGACAACCAGCACGCCGCTGCAGCGATGTCAGATTTACACGCTGATATGGAATCAGCACTGACAGAGGCCCTAGCTCGTTCTGGTGTGAGCGGCGCTATCGGAGTTGACAACCTCGTCCCTGAGCGAACCAGTGTTCTACTTGAAGAGCAGAGCGAAATCAGCGCTATGGCTGATGCAAATGATTGGATCCTCGGCATACGCTCGATTAAGACCGCCCCTGAAATAGACCTTCTCTTGTCCGCCATCAAATGCACCGAAACCGGACTTGATAGGGCCTTAGAGGCTGCCTATCCCGGAATCACTGAACGCGAATTGGCCAGTTTCATCGCACAATCTATGGTTGAAGCAGCCGCTGAACCCCGCTTTCTAGTCGTTACAACAGGACCCCGCAGTGCGCTCTCCGATGCGAGAGCAACAGACCGTGCCTGGGAGCCAGGCGAACTGTTGCGATTTGATGTTGGATGCACCTACAACGGCTACTGGTCAGACATAGGCCGAACAGCTGTTCTTGGAGAGGCCTCCTCCGAACAAGAGCGGTGCTATGAAGCAATACTGGCTGGTGAGCAGGCTCAATTGGATCGAGCTAGGCCGGGCATGACGACTGGTGAGTTGTTCGACATTGCCGTCGAAGCAGTCGAAGAGAACGGCATCAAGCCATACCGTCGCACTCACTGTGGGCATGCAATCGGTAGTGAGGTCTACGAGTGGCCAATCGTCGCACCCAATTCAACTGCTGAGCTAGAACCAGGCATGGTCTTCTGCGTTGAAACCCCTTACTACTGCTTGGGATGGGGAGGGATGATGGTAGAGGACGCGATTCTCATCACCTCCGAAGGCAACAGCAAGTTGACCTCGCTAGATCGATCCCTCTGGGTGGTTCCTGCCTAATGAGTACGTATCTCGGTTACCTCGAATGCCCACGGTGCAAGCTGCAGACAACCGAAGAGGAAGCCTTCTGGGGATGTGCGTCGTGTCGACAGGAGGGCCTGCCGGTCAACATCCATCCGGTTTACGACCTAGAAGGATTGATTCCAGATTGGCAAGACTCAGTGTCAGGAATATTCCGATACCAGTCACTACTCCCTATCAAGGGACAACTTTCACCAGTAAGCCTCGGCGAAGGCTCAACTCCACTCATACACCTGGCTGAACTTGGTGCACGGATTGGCTTAGACAATCTCTTCATCAAGGATGAGACCCGCAACCCGACTTGGTCATATAAAGACCGTTTGGCTGCCGTAGCTGTCAACCACGCCCGCGAGTCGGGCGCAACAACTGTAGTAGTGGCAACTACCGGAAACCATGGTGCCGCAGTGGCCGCCTACGCAGCAGCGGCAGGATTGAAGTGTGTAATTCTCACCCTTGAGAGTGTTCCAGCAGAGATGAAGGTGCTCATGCAGGTGTATGGAGCCCAGGTCGTTGCGCTTTCTTCTGGACCAGAGAGATGGCAGTTAATGAGAAGCGCTGTCGAAGCCTTTGGCTGGACACCGATGTCCGGCCTTGCAGACCCACCGGTCGGTTCAAACCCGTTTGGTATCGATGGATACAAGAGCATCGCCTACGAATTGGTTGAGGACCTTGGACGACAACCTGACTGTGTCGTCGTACCAACGGCATACGGTGACGGCCTTACTGGCATCTATAGAGGTTTTTTGGATCTAAGAGATCTGGGAATGATCGATTCCATCCCAAAGATGATGGCGGCCGAGCCACTAGGGCCATATACGACTTCACTGCAAGATGGTGGAGAGATGCCCTCCAAGGTTCTGCCCCGGAATAGCGTTGCCTTTTCCATTGCTAGTCCCGTTGCGACATACCAGGGACTTCAGGCAATACGACACTCAGGTGGAACAGCGATCACAGTTGGGGACGACTCCACCATCATCCAGGCACAGATAGAACTGGCAGAAGCTGGTCTTTTCCTCGAAGCCTCAGCAGCAATCTGCCTGCCTGCAGTTACCAGTCTGGCAGGAACGACTCTCTCCCAAGAAGACTTGGTGGTTCTCCTCGCTACCTCCTCTGGCCTCAAAGGCATCGGTGATAGCGCAAGCGTGCTCGCCGAGGTTCCCACAATCTCGCCTGACCTCGATGAGCTATCGAGAATCATCAACGTCACATGAGGCCAGATCTCAAATGTCTTGATGAGACCAGAGAAATCGTACGTCAATTCTATGAGTCCTTCTTCAATGGTGACACCGAAGGAATGCTTGGGTTAATGGCTGACGCTGTGAAGGTTCGCTTCTTGGCTCAAGTTGACCTCATTGGTAAACAGTTCGCTCGCAACTTTTTCTCGTTTTCTGGTGGCCTGCTGTCAGAGCTTGACTTCAGGATCCAACAACAAATTTTTGATGGAGAATGGGCGGCCACCCTTTGGACCGAAACCGGAATCGTCACTGCTTCAGGTAAGTCCTGGACTAATCACGGAGTAGACGTGATCCGAGTTGAGAACAACAAAGTCACTGTCGTACACGAAAACAATGATGTGCGCTTAGTGCACGCTCACTTGCCCAAGTTCGAGATCAACCACTGAACACCTCAAGAAATTGGTACGAAGTCAACGTCATACCCGAATGCCCGAGGACCAACAACCTCTAGCGCCTCAGGTGTCTTCAACAAATCTGGACACGGGATGGCTAGCACATCTGCTCGGAACCCATAGCGAACGATTTCGGTCGTTAGAGGCTCGCCCCGGTCAGTCGAAACCAGGGTAATCAGATCCGGAACGACAACTTGGGCTTCTCCATTCTCAAATATCACAAGATTCTCGTTCTGGAACTCAATCCGAATCACTCGACCCGCATCGGTTCCAATGCCCTCAAGAATCAGGTGACCTCGAGCAAACCCTTTCGTTGTCTTACGTTCGATATCAACGACCTTGCCTCGAAGGTAACGACTGCCACCCGTGACTGAAACCACTGCAGTCCCCGGATCCTGATGGCTCCTTCTTGCATCAAGAACGGCCTGACCTATTCTCTGTGCCAACCGAAGAGTGTTTGGGATAATCGTGCGGCGACAGTGGGCACCGTCCATTGGAGGACCTGCGAGACCAGCATGGCCACCCATCTCAATGGTCACCGATCGTGCAATCCTTTCCAACCATTTCACATCGGCGACTTCAGACAACACGACGCTATTTCCGCGCTCATCTGCCAATGCCGCAGGTGCGGTAACTCCCCCATAGATCAGATAAGTGATCATCTGTAGTTCTGGGAATGCTCGGCCCATGCCATCTCCATCAACCACTGGTATCCCTAGAGCCGCACCAACCACCAGTGGGACCATCGAGTTGCCACCTCCCATCTCGAATGGTGCTATGGCATCAAAACGAACTCCAAGATGGCTTTCCAGAGCCCGAACTGCATTGGCCTCCTCATCCCCCTGGGGCAACTTCTCATAACTAACCACTGGAGACCCCATCCCACCTGTAACAATTATTTGGTGTTGATCAGAAACTTCTGTTGGATCAATCACCACAACCTTCCCGACTCGGCGCACCGCCTCCCTCGCACGCAGAAAGCCCAGATAGGGGTTACCCCCTCCTCCGGTTCCGAGAATTCCAGCACCAATCGCTATGGGCTCCAGATCCTCTTCCGTAAGTTCCCACATCCGCATCACCCCAAGCCCTTACCTGCCAATGAGCAATAGTATATATTTTCTGGATTATCAATCTGGAGGGCCAGTGCGCACCGAATTCATAGTGAACTCGAAGGAAGTGGTGCCAGAGAACCCCCAGATCGAGGCGATTGCAGGAAACCTCTGTAGCTGCACTGGCTACATTCAGATTCTGGAAGTTGCTGAGGCAGCGGGCTACAAAGTGCTCTCATGACTACCGAAATTGGCCAGTCTCGGGCGCGTAGCGATGCTTTCACCAAGGCGACAGGAAAAGCTGTCTTTGGTACTGATGTCTTCCTTCCAGGGATGCTCCATGCTCGCCTTCTCCGATCACCTGTAGCAGCCGGTCGAATCACTGTTCTCGATCTCTCCAAAGTCATTGAGTTCCCTGGAGTCCATGGTGTCCTAACGGCAGCCGACCTACCCGACCGACTCTCCGGTCTCGTTCTCATGGATGCTCCACTCTTTGCTAGAGATTTCGTGAAATTTGAAGGTGAACCCATTGCGGCCGTTGTCGCTGAAACAAGGACCATTGCGAAGCAAGCACTTGATTTGGCCCTACTTGAGATAACAGAGACACCGAGTATCGGCAGTATTGAGGAGTCAATCGCCGAGAACGCTCCCCTCGTCCATCCTGACTGGGAATCCTTCGCGAGCCCACCTGGTGTGGAGTGGCCTCGATCAGGCAATGTTGTGGCTGAGACTCGTTCTGATCCAGAGGGAGTCGACGAAGCATTCGCTAGCGCTACCACCATCGTCGAAGACCAGTTTGAAACAGGTCGTCAGTATCAAGCCTGCATGGAACCACGGATGGCCGTAGCAGAATTCGATGGCCAGCGATTCACGATTCATGTTGCCCACCAATTCCCTTACAACGTGCGCGATCGGGTGGCCACCGCCATTGGTGTGAACCCTTCAGAAATAAGGGTTGTCGGCCACCACATAGGAGGAGGCTTTGGAGCAAAGCTCGACACAGGCCTTGAACCCTACGCTGCACTATTAGCTCGCCGATTTGGACAACCCGTTCGATTAGCAAATGACAGGTCTGAAGACCTCTTGACTTGTCAGTGTCGGGACAACGCTGTAATAAAAATCCGAACAGCCATCGGCAGTGACGGTGAGCTGCTGGCACGTGACGTTGAAGTGCTCATGGATAGTGGAGCTAGTGCAACAGATATTCCATTTCTAACGAGCATCCCTATGCATGTATTCGGCTCCCTCTATCGAATCGGCCCAGTGCGAATCCAAACTAAAGCCGTCTACACCAACACAGCACCAACTGGAGCATTTCGAGGTGTTAACGGGACGCACCTCTATTTCGCGCTTGAGCGCCACATGGACCACATCGCGAACGAACTAGGCATTGATCGTCTGGAATATCGCAGACTGAACCTCCAAAGTGATGGGAGTTGTTTGCCGACAGGCCAAGTGCTTGAAGACGTTGGAATTCTTTCGGAAGCGTTCGATGCTGTCGAGGAATTGGCCCCATGGAAAGAACTTGGACGGGGCCCAAATCGTGGTGTCGGTATAGCTGCTTGCATGTGGCTAACCAATCCAATGCCAGGTTCAGCAACACTCAAACTTAATAGCGACGGAACGCTCGGTGTACTAACCGCTGCCACAGAGAACGGATCAGGAGCAATCGCCACTGGTGTTCGCCAAATCGCTGCCCAGGAGTTGGGGCTACCAGTCCACAAAATCTTCATAACTATGCCCGACACCGATGCAGCAGCATTCGATGCTGGATCACAGGGTAGTCGTACCACCCACATCGTTGGGAGAGCCGTACGCGAGGCGGCGGTAGGGGTAAAAGCTCAAATCTTTGAGACTGCAGCCAACATTCTTGAGGCGGCACCGGAGGACCTTGAACTAGCAAACGAGGTGATCAGAGTTTCTGGTAGTCCCTCAACACAAGTCTCCCTGGCAGAAGTCGCTGCTACTGCTCAGGCGAACAGCGGCCCAATCACTGGCACCGGCTCATACACGACGCCCTTGCCGCCAATCAACCCAACATGTGCATCCGGACTTCTATTTCCCGCGTTCCCGACACCCACTTACCACGTACATGTTGCAGAAGTAGAGATCGATCCAATCACTGGAGTTGTGCACGTACTTAGGTATCTAGTAGCCCAAGAAGTCGGAACAGCCATCAATCCTCAGGCAGTCCGTGGCCAGATCCAAGGAGGAGTTGTACAGGGTCTGGGTTATGCCCTCTGGGAAACTCTTCGTATAGAGGCTGGCCGATACAGCCAGAGAACTCTTGAGGCGTATGGGTTGCCGCTGGCAGTGGATATCCCCGAAGTCGAAATAGCCTTGCTTGAACACCCTGATCCAGCGGGCCCTTATGGAGCCAAGGGAGTCGCCGAACCACCGATCATTCCTGTTGCCGCAGCGATCGGAAATGCCGTTGAAGACGCCCTCGGCAAGTCGGTCAACACACTACCTATTACCCCAGAACACGTCCTTCAAGCACTCAGAGGTTCCTGATGTCTTCAAGTCTTCGAGTTGGAGTAGACGTCGGCGGCACTAATACAGATGCAGTTGTAATGAAGGGGAACTCAGTTGCGGCATCCGTGAAGGTACCGACTACCGATGATGTGACAGGTGGGATCCTTTCGGCACTGACAGAACTCTTCTCGAACAACACCCTCTCCCCCGCCGACATTGTCGCCGTCATGATCGGTACTACACATTTCACGAACGCCGTGGTGGAAGCGAATGGACTAGCTCCGACTGCCGTCATTCGACTCGGTCTGCCAGCAACATCTTCCCTGCCCCCTCTGGTGGATTGGCCTAATCGATTAACCAAAGCCATCGGGAACCACACCTATATGTGTCGAGGCGGGCATGAATATGATGGCCGGGAGACTTCTCCTCTAGATGGTGAAGGGCTACAACAGATAGTCGAAGAAGTTGGACTAGCAGGGGTTCGTTCATTCGCGATCACGTCGGTCTTTTCACCAGTTAACCCCGAGTTCGAACATGAAGCTGCTTCGATCATTAAGGAGAGCATCACCGACGCCTCGGTGAGCTTGTCGAGTGATATTGGGCGAATCGGCCTACTTGAGCGAGAAAACGCGACAGCCATGAATGCCTGCCTGATTGATCTGGCTAGTCAAATCGTGGATGCTTTCGAGGCCGCTATAGCTAGCTTCGGGATCAGCGCTCCTCTGTACATCAGTCAGAACGACGGCACACTCATGAACGCTGACCACACCCGGCAATATCCGGTCGCGACGTTTGCTTCAGGGCCAACAAACTCAATGCGCGGAGCAGCCTTCTTGAGTGGCCT
>PVBE010836890.1_pt1 | contig 17723 bp, 13 predicted proteins | sample 1631181 | NCBI WGS metagenome assembly PVBE01 (sample SAMN08397723, study PRJNA350692) | Marine metagenome, whole genome shotgun sequencing project. | isolation source: water | place: Pacific Ocean | collected 2012-04 | reverse complement strand
TCCATTTTACAAGGCCTTCCAAAATATCCGTAATCATGTCCATTAAGGTTGGCATATTCAGCGTCTGCGCCATCATAATCGAGCATGAAATGAAAAACTCCTCTTTGGTCGGTGTTTGGATGAGGCTTAACAGCATCCATAACGGACTTGTCGATGTATCGAGGAAACTGATCAGATTGAATATTGGATTGTGCGTTCACTATGACGCCCAAGCCCAAGATGAACATTGAAATAAAAGAAAGGTTGATTAGCCTATTCATAATGAGGTGTTTTTTGTGGTTAAAAAATTTGGAAGTAATCGATTTTAAAAAAGCGTGGCAAAAATACTATTTCTCATAAATAAATCGGGGAAAGGAAATATGCGAAAAACGGCTATCGCCCCACTTATTAAACAAAGAAGTGAAAATAGGCCGAAAAGGTTGCATCGCCCTGCGCTTTTTTCAGTTCCGTCACAATTCTGACTTGAACGTGACAGTTCCTAAAATCAATTGGTTTCGTTCATCCCCTTATTAAAGCACACCCGGCAAAGCGGCTCGTAGCTTTCTTTTTCCCCCAACATTATGGTGGAATCATTGATCACCTTTCTAAAGGAGTGGTGGGCAATATTGCCACATGAAGTACATATAGCGTGTACCTTGGTGATATAATCTGCAATGGCCAGTAATTGCGGAATGGGTCCAAAAGGTTTTCCGAGATAGTCCATATCCAAGCCGGCAATGATCACTCGTGTTCCACGAACAGCCAATTGGTTGCACACCCAGGGCAGTTCATTATCAAAAAACTGGGCTTCATCAATCCCTACCACCGTTACGGCATCTGAAAGCAATAAGATATTCTGTGAATTGCTGATTGGTGTGGAAGGAATGGAATTCTCATCGTGCGACACCACGTCATTTTCATCATAGCGCGTGTCAACCATTGGTTTAAATATCTCCACCTTTTGGTTGGCTATCTGTGCCCGCTTCAGCCTGCGAATGAGTTCTTCCGTTTTCCCGGAAAACATGGATCCGCAGATCACTTCTATCCAACCGCGTTTTTCCTCTCCTTTGATATGTGGTTCTATGAACATTGGTTGGGTAAGACTAAAGACAAAAGATTAAAGATTAAAGATTAAAGGAAACCAACAACACATACAACATCACTCAACCATTAAGAAATCATCACCAAAACAATAAAAACCTTCCTGCCATCGTGTCTTAGTGGTTCTTCACAGGATTATCAAAATTTAACATCCAGCTATGATTCAACGAGCTATTCCAATACGCAATGATATAAATTTGCGGGGCAAAATAAAGCACCTGCAAATGGATAAAAGCAGCATTCTTAAGAATATTTCAGCTCTTACTTCCAAGATTCAAAAACTAAATGAAGGTCTTAAGGAAGGCGATCAAATTCATCCGGTAGAATTGGATTTGATGAATGCATATTTAAACGAACTCAACCAGGCGGTAGAGCAATTGGGTACTGCAACAAATCAAAACCATCCGGCCACAGCTTCAAAGCCGCAAATAGAATCGGTGAAAGAAGAAGTTGAAGAACCTAAACATGCAGCGCCACCGGTGTTTCGTCCAGTTAATGAAAACCCTTTAGCTCAAACCGAGACAACTGAAAATGAAGCATCTGCTGTAACCAAAGAACCCATTATAAAGCCACTTCCAGCGGAACCGGTCCATGAAACTGATAATACCCTGGCAAGTGAAGATTTTCCACCAAAGTCTCCTCCCAGAAAAGAGATCAGTTCACCGGTTGACGTGCCGGTAAAAGACCCGGTTCAGGCAGAAAAGGATGTTGAGGAACTTGCAGGCAGAATAAACAAGGAAATGCATTTGCCTGAAAAATCCGGGGAGTTCATTCCTCCGGATCCTGAAGAAAGAAAGCTGAAAGTTGAAACCTCAGAACCTGAAAGTATCGAAGAGAATAGTCCAAAGTCAATCAACGATCGCCTTGGAGGGGAAAATCAGGACCTTTCTCAAAAACTGGCCAGGCAACCTGCAAAAAGCATTTTGGCCGAATTAGACCTGGCTCAGAAATTTCAACTTTCGCGAGAACTATTTGAGGCAGATACCGACTTGTTTGAACGCGCCATGCGCAAACTCAACGATTGCAGCACATTCGAGAACGCTCGCCAATTGCTTCATGGTGAAATCAAAAACCGATTTGATTGGGAGGGGAAGGAAAAGTATGTGTCAAGAATTGAGGTTTTGTTGGAGCGGAAATTTGGGGTTGAGGATTGATATTGTGCACGCAGAGACGCAGAGGATTTTGGAGTAGATATCTCTCTGTAACTCTCTTTCTCGCTGTATCTCCGTGTAACTTTTCCCGTTATTCAAAGTGCAACCTTAACGAGACCATAATTGTTTCTGTTGCTCCTGAGTTTTGTAAAACATAATTTTCCGCAACCTCTGAACAGCCCTTTCTGCCAGTTTCGTCCTCAATCAACTTACCGAGTGTTGCTCTCAACTCATCATAACTCTCCACAGAAAAAGCCCCGCCCTTTTCTACCAAATCATTTGCCTCTTTAAATTTTCCAAACCTGGGTCCAAAAACCACCGGTAACCCATAAACTGCCGGTTCCAAAACATTGTGGATGCCCGCACCAAAACCACCTCCCACAAAGGCTACATTTCCAAAACGGTAAAGTTTCGAAAGCAAACCAATGTTGTCGATGATGAGGATTTGGACCGATTCTATATTTTCAATTGCCTGGGAATACCTTTCTGTCAATTTATTTGCGATCTCTTCAATTCGCTGGAAACCACTTTCGGATAATTCATGAGGTGCGATGATCATTTTCCAACCAACGGGTTTGGCATCATTGAAAAACGGGACTAACAAATCTTCATCCTTTGGCCATGTGCTTCCTGCAATCAAAATTTTATAGCCGCTACAGAACGTCTCTAACTTTTGGTCTGAAAACTCGGTATTAGCCAATCCAAGCACACGGTCAAATCGTGTATCTCCGGCAACCTCAACATTTGTCAAACCAATTGACCTCATCAACCGGGCAGAGCTTTCATCCTGAAGTAAGATATGATTGAAGCATCCCAACATTTCCCTGAACAAACCCCCATACCACCTAAAAAACACCTGGCCGGAACGAAAAATGCCCGAAACCAGGAAAGTTGGAATTTGGCGCGATTTCAATTCCTGTAAATAGAAATACCAGAATTCGTATTTCACAAAAACGGCCAGGCATGGCTTTATGATCTTAACAAACCGCCTGGCATTTTCAGGAGAATCCAACGGCAAATAAACAACCGCATCTGCAAGGGCATATTTTTTACCCACCGGATACCCTGACGGGCTGAAGAATGAAACCAAAATCCGCTTTTTAGGAAAATCTTTCTTGATCCGCTCAATAATTGGTTTGGCTTGTTCAAACTCGCCTACAGAAGCACAATGCACCCAAACAGCTCCATGAAACTGGGATGCGACTTCTTCAATCTTCAACCAGCATTCGTGCTGACCAACCGCCCAATTCTTAGCCTTTTGGTTGAAAAACCCGGAAATGAAGGCTGCAAGCTTATACCCTTTCAGCGCAACCCTATAAATTAATCGACTGAAAAGAAGCATGGCAAAAGCGCTTCGGATTAGTAGTAGTAAAACTTTTCGGTGGCTTGTCTATAAGCCGGAATCATCCAACCCAACTTCAAACCATAAAAGATGTCGGTGCGTTTGGCATCAAGTTTCGAATTGGTGGAAAAATCCCAATCGCGCCTGTTTTGTGTGAAGGCCTGTATAGCTTCAAAGCCAATATAGAAGTTGAGGAGCTTGTTTTCAGCAAGGTGCGAATAACCAATAAACTGTTTCAACATGCCACCATTAGTCAGGCGATCGTAACCCTTCTTTGCGTCATTGGTGAGTTGCCTTGCATCTTCAAACTCTGTTTCAATCCTGATTTTATGCTGAATAAAGCCAAAACCAGCAGATATCCGCAAACCAGAATTAGGGTTTGGGCCAAACACCGGGATGATCTTTCCAACCTGCCAATCCAACGAAAAACCACGCTCTTGTAGTTGAAACTCACTTAATTTGCCACTATTAGTAATCAGGAATCCTTCAGGCGTGGTGATCTTGTCAAGAATATCGTCTTCCTTCACCTTGTTGCAAAACAAAAAACCGGCTCCCGGACCCATCAGCCAATTCTTCTTCATTTTAAAGGTTATTTCGAAGCCCATTGCGCTGTTCGAGCCGAACCTGTCGTCAAGATCGCCAGCCGGAAAATGATACGCATAATGCACGGTCATCAACGTGGCATTTAACACCGAATCGGAGATGGAAGATTGGCTTTTTGCGGCTGAAAAAATCAACGCCAAAACAAGTAACAAAAACAGGGAAAATTGTGACTTCATCGATGAAAATTAACTTTCTACCTCTTTGAGCATAAAAGGATTATATAGAAACTCTAACATTGCCCACGAAGGCCGCCAAAGTTAACCTTTTTTACATGTTGGCCGGACGGGTCGAACTAAAATATAGCTATATTTGCACGCTGAAATGAAAACGGGTATTAGCATGAAGCCTATCCAAATGGTCGATCTGAAATCGCAGTATTTGAGGCTCAAAAATGAGATAGATTCGGCCATTTTAAATGTGCTGGAATCAACGGCTTTCATCAACGGCCCGGATGTCAAATTTCTAGAGTCCGAATTGAATGAATATCTCGATTCCAAATTCACCATCGGGTGTGCAAACGGAACCGATGCCCTGCAAATTGCCTTAATGGCCCTCGATCTTCACCCAGGCGATGAGGTTATCACTACTCCATTCACTTTTATAGCAACTGCCGAAGTTATCTCCTTGTTGCACCTTACACCAAAATTCGTGGATGTTTTGCCTGGCAGCTTCAATATGGATGTGGAACAACTGGAAGCAACTATAACGGAAAACACAAAGTGCATTATACCAGTTCATTTATATGGCCAAAGCTGCGACATGCAGCCGATCATGGCTATAGCTGAAAACCACAAAATAGCCATCGTTGAAGATAATGCCCAGTCCGTAGGCTGTAACTACACTTTCGAAGATGGTTCCTCGCGCAAAACAGGTACAATGGGTACCATTGGAACCCAATCGTTCTACCCATCGAAAAACCTGAGTTGTTATGGGGATGGTGGTGCACTGTTCACCCAAGATGAAGCGCTGCACGATAATATCAGGATGATCGTAAATCACGGCAGCAAGAAAAAGTATTACAACGATGTGGTTGGCGTAAACTCACGATTAGATACAATTCAGGCAGCAATTTTGCGAATCAAGTTGAAATATCTTGATAACGATACGTCCAATCGCAATTCTGCAGCAGAGTACTACGATTTACGATTTAAGGAGAATGAGCTCATTCAAACGCCCGAAAGAAGTTCAAACTCCACCCACGTTTTTCATCAATACACACTAAAAGTAAAACACAGTAGGAATGAACTTCAAACTGCCCTTGGAGAGAAAGGCATTCCAAGCATGATCTATTATCCTATTCCTTTACATCTTCAAAAAGCTTATCAAACAGCTGGTTATTCAAATGGTGATTTCCCGGTTTCAGAACGGCTTTCAGAGGAGGTAATATCCCTGCCAATGCATTCAGAACTTTCGCAAGATCAATTAGATCACATTTGCGATTCAGTTAATGCATTTTACCCATAGCATAAAACTTCAAAAAAAGGAATAGAGATGAATATTGCAGTTATTGGAACAGGTTATGTAGGATTGGTATCTGGAATTTGCTTTGCGGAAACCGGCAACTTCGTAACCTGTGTTGACATCAACGAAAAGAAGATTGAATCGCTTAACAATGGTGAGATTCCCATTTACGAACCGGGTCTCGATGTGTTGTACGAGCGCAACACCAAACAAAACCGCTTGCGATTTACCACCGACCTGGAATGGGCCGTGCGCGATGCCAAGGTGATTTTTCTGGCGCTTCCAACTCCTCCGGGCGAGGATGGTTCCGCAGACTTATCCTATGTATTGGGCGTAGCCGAAGAACTCGGAGCCATGTTGGACGAATACAAGGTGATTGTGGACAAAAGCACCGTGCCAGTTGGCACGGCCGAGCGAGTTCACGAAGCTCTTGCTAAAAATGCCTCTACAGATTTTGACGTGGTAAGCAATCCTGAATTCCTACGGGAAGGAAAGGCCATAGACGATTTCCTGAAACCAGACCGTGTTGTTATAGGAACTTCGAGTGAAAAGGCGAAAAAGGTAATGCAGCAATTGTACGATCCTTACGTCAGGCAGGGCAATCCGATCATTTTCATGGACGAGCGTTCCGCTGAATTGACCAAGTATGCCGCCAATTCGTACCTGGCAACACGAATTACGTTCATGAATGAAATCGCCAACATTTGCGAAAGAGTTGGTGCAAATGTTGACATGGTGAGAAAAGGCATGGGTTCGGATTCTAGAATTGGAAAACGATTCTTGTTCCCGGGAGTTGGTTATGGCGGAAGCTGTTTTCCAAAAGACGTGCAGGCTTTGGCTAAAACTGCGGCAGAATACGAATATCCATTCAGCATTTTGAAATCTGTGATGGCCGTAAATCACCGCCAGAAAGTGATTTTGGTGGACAAGATTCAAAGCAAATATGGAAACGACCTGAGTGGAAAGACCTTTGGATTATGGGGTTTGGCCTTCAAACCAGACACAGACGATATCCGGGAAGCACCAGCCTTATACATCATCGAAAAATTGTTGAGTGCCGGAGTAACCATCAAGGCTTTTGATCCGGAAGCGATGGAAAATGTGCGCGAAATTCATGGAGACAAAATCCAGTTTTGCGAAGATCAATATGAAGCTTTAGAAAATGCAGATGCCTTGTTAATCTGTACGGAATGGAATTTATTCCGAACACCTGATTTTGAGAAAATGGAAACTATCTTGAAACACAAGGTGGTGTTTGATGGAAGAAACCTTTATGGCCTTCATCAAATGCAGGAATTGGGATATTACTATAACAGTGTAGGTCGCCAACTGGTGGATGCATTTCAACCAGTGAATTCCTGATGAGCAAACGAGTATTAGTAACAGGCGCAGCAGGATTCCTGGGATCGCATTTGTGCGATAGATTTATAGCTGAAGGATGCCAGGTAATCGGCATGGATAATTTGCTGACAGGTAACATGCGCAATATAGAACACCTCTTTCCCAACAAGGATTTTGAGTTCTATCACCACGATGTCACCAAATTCATCAACATTCCAGGTGAGTTGGATTACATTCTTCATTTCGCATCACCGGCAAGCCCCATAGATTATTTGAAAATGCCCATCCAAACCATGAAAGTTGGATCGTTAGGTACGCACAACTGCCTTGGATTGGCAAGGGCAAAAGGAGCAAGAATACTGGTTGCTTCAACAAGTGAAGTTTACGGTGATCCTAATGTTCATCCACAAAAAGAAGAATATTGGGGAAATGTAAATCCAATTGGCCCAAGAGGTGTTTATGATGAAGCCAAAAGATTCCTTGAAGCCATTACGATGGCTTATCACACTTTTCACGGGGTGGAAACGAGAATCGTCAGAATCTTCAACACCTATGGTCCAAGAATGCGACTGGATGATGGCCGTGCTCTACCTGCTTTTTTCAGTCAGGCGATTGAGGGCAACGACATCACCGTATTTGGAGATGGAGCACAAACCCGGTCGTTCACTTATGTGGGTGACACCGTTGAAGGAATCTACCGTTTGTTGCTTTCAGATTACACTGGTCCGGTCAACATCGGAAATCCGGACGAAATAACGATTAGGGAATTTGCCGAAGAAATCATTCAGTTGACTAATTCCGATCAAAAGATCGTTTATCACGATCTGCCAAAAGATGATCCTAAAAAACGGCAGCCCGATATTTCAATAGCCAAAAGCATTTTGGATTGGGAGCCGACAATTCAACGCGCAGAGGGTCTCAAGATAACCTACGATTATTTCAAAAAAACAATAAACGAAAAGGCAACCGAAACCATTTGACCGATGCCCGAAACCGAGTCTTCCTACTACCACCACCCAACCGCAATTATCGATGAAGGAGCCAATGTTGGGTCCGGGTCGAAGATTTGGCATTTCTGCCACCTCATGTCCGGCAGTTCACTTGGAGACAATTGTTCACTTGGTCAAAACGTATTTGTGGCTGGCAATGTAGTTCTTGGACGCAATGTGAAAGTTCAAAACAACGTATCCATTTACACGGGCGTGGTTTGCGAAGATGATGTTTTCCTTGGGCCATCCATGGTATTCACAAATATTAAAAACCCTCGTAGCGCTGTAGTCCGCAAAGAGCAATATTCTAAAACCATAGTGAGGCGTGGCGCAAGCATTGGTGCAAATGCCACCATAATTTGTGGAATTGAAATCGGAGAGTTTGCATTCATTGCAGCCGGAGCGGTTGTAACCAAGGATGTTACACCGTTTTCGTTAATGGTTGGCGCTCCGGCAATTCAGAAAGGATGGATGAGCGAATACGGCCATAAACTTGAATTCGATGAATCGGACGAAGCGGTTTGTCCTGAAAGCTACGAAACCTATAAACTACAAGAAGGAGAAGTCATCAAAATCCAAAGAGACAGATTCTAAAATTCCCCTATCAAAATGTACCAGCAGTTATTAAATAAAAAATCGAAATTGGCCGTAATTGGCTTGGGCTATGTTGGGCTACCAATAGCCTTGGAGTTTGCTCGAAAAATTTCAGTTGTAGGATTCGATATCAATCAGGAACGGGTAGATTTAATGAATCGGGGTATAGACCCAAGTAATGAATTGGAAAGTGAAGCGTTCGAGAATACTGATATCACCTTCACAGCAGATCTTGAGGACCTGAAAGATGCTACGTTTTTCATTGTAGCCGTGCCGACTCCAATCGATGAATACAAAGTACCCGACCTGGGGCCTCTTTACAGCGCTTCAACAACAGTTGGAAAAGTACTGAAATCCGGAGACTACGTGGTTTACGAATCAACCGTTTACCCTGGTTGTACTGAAGACGATTGTATTCCAATTTTGGAAAAAGAAAGTGGGTTGAAATTCCGTCATGATTTTAAAGTGGGTTACTCACCTGAAAGAATTAACCCTGGTGACAAGGAACACACATTGACCAGAATCACAAAAGTAGTGTCTGGTTGCGATGACGAATCGTTAGATCTAATTGCCAAAGTATATGAAATGGTAGTGGCAGCAGGGGTATTCAGAGCCGCCAATATTAAAGTGGCCGAAGCCGCAAAAGTGATCGAGAATACCCAACGCGATTTGAACATAGCTCTGATGAATGAGCTTTCCAAGATCTTCTATCGGTTGGGAATCAATACCCTGGATGTGTTAGAAGCAGCTGGAACAAAGTGGAATTTCCTAAAGTTTTTTCCAGGCCTGGTGGGCGGTCATTGTATTGGAGTTGACCCTTATTACCTCACTTACAAGGCAGCAGGGTTAGGCTATCAATCGGAAGTGATACTGAGTGGACGTAGAATCAATGACAGCATGGGTGCCTTTGTTGCCCGAAGGTTGGTTCGTGATATCATCAAGTCAGGAAAGGCCGTTATGGCCGCCAAAGTTCTGGTAATGGGTATTACTTTCAAGGAAAATGTTAGCGACATCAGAAACTCGAAAGTGGTGGATGTGGTGAATGAACTCATCTCCTTTTCCGTAAACGTTTCAGTTGCAGACCCCTATGCAGAACCGGAAGAGGTAAAAGAGGAATATGGTTTCGATTTAACCAAAGATATCGGTTCTGATTACGATGCGGTAATCGTAGCAGTGAACCACGATGAATACATGATGCTGGATGAGACATATTTCGACAGCATTACAAGCGACAATGCCATCATCGTAGATGTGAAAGGCATTTACAGAAACAAAATCAAGGAACTGGTTTACTGGAACCTATAATTACAAATGGCAACTTTTAAAAAGAAATTATTAGTGACTGGTGGAGCCGGGTTTATCGGTTCGCACGTAATTCGTCTATTGGTAAATAAATACCCAAACTACCACATCACCAACCTCGACAAATTGACATATGCCGGCAACCTGGAAAACCTCAAGGATATAGAAACCGCAGAGAACTATCGGTTTGTCAAGGAAGACATTGCTGATACTGAAGCCATGGCAAGGTTTTTCGCTGGAAATCATTTTGATGGCATCATTCATTTGGCTGCTGAATCTCATGTAGATCGTTCCATCCTGAACCCCATGGAATTCATCATGACCAACATCGTTGGCACCGTGAATCTCTTAAATGGTGCACGCGCTATTTGGGCAAAACAGAATTTTGAAAACTGTCGGTTTTATCATGTTTCCACTGATGAGGTTTATGGTGCATTAGGTGAAACAGGTCTGTTTACAGAAACAACTTCCTACGATCCGCACTCACCCTATTCTGCTTCTAAAGCCAGTTCAGACCACCTCGTGAGAGCTTATCACGACACTTATGGATTGCCTATCGTGATTTCAAACTGCTCCAACAATTACGGATCGCATCAATTTCCTGAAAAACTGATTCCGTTGTTCATCAATAACATTGTAGAAAGAAAGCCATTACCGGTTTACGGAGATGGAAAATATACCCGCGACTGGCTTTGGGTGAACGACCATGCAAGAGCAATCGACATCATTTATCACGAAGGTAAAAACGGAGATACTTACAATGTAGGCGGATTCAACGAATGGCAGAACATTGATTTGATTAACGTTCTTTGCGAAGTTATGGATGAGAAACTCGGGCATTCAAAAGGTTTATCTGCCGAACTTATTACTTACGTGAAAGATCGCCCCGGACATGATCTGCGTTACGCCATCGACTCAACGAAACTGAAAAACGAGCTGGGCTGGCAACCATCACTCCAGTTCCGTGAAGGTATAGCCAAAACCATCGATTGGTACCTGGCCAACGAAACCTGGATAAAGAACATCACTTCGGGGGAATACCAGAATTATTACACCGAACAATACGCTGATCGCTAAAAACACGCCACCGCTCATGTACTCCACCAATTTTCATAATACCGACCTTGGCAACTACTGTTTCCTGGTAACTGGTGGTGCCGGATTTATTGGGTCAAACATTGTGGAATACTTACTAAAACACGGTGCAGGAAAAGTGAAAGTGCTCGACAGCCTGATAACCGGACATTACGAAAACGTTCAACAGTTTGAAAATTATCCGGAATTCGAATTTATAGAGGGAGACATTCGCAACCAATCCATCTGCGAATCAGCAACCAATGGAGTGGATTATGTTTCACACCAAGCGGCCATGGGCAGCGTACCTCGTTCCATCAAAGATCCTATCACAACAAACTCCATCAATATTGATGGATTCCTGAACATGTTGAATGCTGCCAGGGTAAATAAGGTAAAACGATTCGTCTATGCTTCATCTTCTTCCGTTTATGGAGACAATAGCGATCTACCTAAACGGGAAAACAATACTGGCAAACCCATGTCGCCTTATGGCGTTTCAAAAAAGACCAACGAGCTTTACTCAAGGGTGTTTGCTGACATATACGATATGGAACTGGCTGGATTGCGCTACTTCAATGTCTTTGGTCCTCGTCAGGATCCGAATGGGCCATATGCCGCTGTAATTCCGTTGTTTATTAACCTTTTGCTAGAAAACAAACCTGTAGGCATTGATGGAGACGGCTCACAGACCCGCGATTTTACGTTCATCGAAAATGTGGTACAGGCAAATGTAAAGGCGTTTTTCGCAGAAAACCTCGAAGAGAATGGCCATATTTTTAATGTTGGCGTTGGAGCAAACTACTCCATTGCCGACCTTTATGAATCTGCTAAAGACATTATAGGATCAGAGGCAAAAGCAGTGCATCGAGAAAGTAGATTAGGAGATATTCGGGATTCTCTTGCAGACATTTCGAAAGCTAGAAAGCTACTTGGCTACGATCCAAAAGTGACATTCAAAGAAGGCCTTAAAACAACAGTTGATTTTTTTAGGTCAACTATTTTACTCTGATATTTACAAATTTGCGGTAATATTGCAACAAATAAGTGCATAGTATCTATATGAACAAGCCATTATCCATACTATCATTATTGCTATGTTTTTGCTTTTTCCTTCAGGCACAAACTCCAATTCCTGCCGGCATAAATCCGGATAACATAAAACCGGAAGACATCCCCGATGCCGAAACATTGAAACAAATGGGTGCTTCCGCTCCACAAATTCAGGAAGCAATGGAACTTAAGGAGACCCAATCAGATGGAAAGGAAGAACAGGTAACCGAAATTGCTGAAGAAAAACAACAAGAAGTTGTTGAGAACATCCAGGAAAAATCGCAGAACATTATTGAAGAGAAAGTAGAGGATGTGCAGGAAATAGTGCAGGAATCTGGCATTCCTCTTCCTTCCACCAGCATTTTTGGTCAACAGTTTTTCAGACAACGAAATCTCCAGTTTTTCGAAAACGCAAACCGAATTAAAGCCCCAGCCAATTATATTTTGGGAGCAGGAGACGAAGTAACCATCACAGTTTGGGGATTTTCACATTACAGTGAAAATTTCACCATTAGCCCCGATGGATTTATTCATCCTGGTGAAGCAGGCAGAATCTATTTAAAAGGTCTGCGATTCAACGATGCCAAGTCATTGATACGGTCAAGATTTGGTTCATTTCTGGATTTAGCCAATTCAAAACTCGATGTAACTCTCACCTACTCGCGTGTTATTACTGTAAACATTATTGGCGAAGTCCTAAACCCCGGGGCTTATAAAATTCCCGCCATCAACACTGCTTTCAATGCTTTAATTGCAGCAAATGGTCCCAACGACATTGGAAGCCTGCGGAATATTTATGTGAAACGCAACGGCAGAACAGTAGCTGTACTCGATGTGTACGATTATCTGCTCAACCCCGAAACGAACCGTGATCAGTTCCTGGAAGACAACGATTTCATTTTTGTGCCCCCACAAGAACGCGTGGTACGAATCAGTGGTGAGATTCAAAAAGAAAACCGTTTCGAGCTCAAGAAAGGTGAAAATCTAACACGTGCCATTGAATTTGCCGGTGGCATGAAACCCACCACCTATACGCGAACCATACAACTGACACGCTATAAAAACAACCGCGAGTTCATCGAGGATATAAATCTTGACAGCCTTAATCGCACAGAAGCCGATTATACATTGGAGCATGGCGACAATATCATTTTCTATCGCGTTCCGGAAGGCATTGAAAACTACATAAAAGTGGAAGGGGCCGTCAGACTACCTGCCAGGTATGAGTTTGAAGAAGGCATGCAGCTGACAGATGTCTTTGCCAAAGCGGAAGGTTTTGAGGAAGAAGCCTACCTTGAAAGGGGGTATGTAGTTCGTACACTTCCCAACAAAACCAAACAATACCTTCAGGTTAATTACGATGAATTGGTTGCCAACAAAAAATCAGACCAAAACCTGGAACTGCAAAAGTTTGATGTGGTTCATGTCTTTTCGAAAGATGATTTCCGTGATGAATACATTGTGAAAATACAGGGAGCTGTTCGAAGCCCAGGGGATTTTCCTTATGGTGACTCGTTGAAACTTCGAGATATGGTCTATTTTGCCGGTGGCATAAAACCAGATGCTGTTCTGAGTCGCGCATACATACTCAGGAGCTATGACAACTTCACGAAGGAGTACATCCCTGTGAATTTGGGAAACGCACTGGCAGATGAGAATTCAGCCGATAACATCAAATTGGAACGAAAAGATGAAATCACCATTTTCAGTGAAGAAACTTTTACAGATACTTACGATGTAGAGGTGATTGGTGCTGTAAGAAAGCCTGGAATTTTTGTACACGGAACCGGTATGACGCTAAAAGACGCTCTTTTTTATTCAGGGGGCTTGCGTCCTGAAGCGGCTAACAAACTGCTGGAAATTTCACGGGTGATGAATTTCGAGCAAGCAGTAAATCAATCCATTCCGACACGAACCATTATCAAGACTGTTTCAATCAGTCAGGATTTGAAGATTGATGCAGAATCTGAACAATTCCAACTGGAACCGCTCGACCAGGTTTTCGTAAGAACTACAGCCGAATTCGAGTTACAGCAAAACGTGTTGATGAGTGGTGAAGTAATGTACCCAGGGACCTACACCTTAAAAAGTAAAAATGAGCGCATCCTTGATGTGCTGGAACGGGCAGGTGGCTTATCCTCCATAGCCTATGAAAAAGGCATTAACCTGGAACGTGAAGAAGACAATGTAGGTTTTATCATAGTGGATATGAAACGCGCCAGGAAGCGGCCAAACTCACGATTCAACTACATTCTTCGAAAAGGTGACAAGTTGAACGTGCCTAAAGTGAAGCAGTTCGTGAGCTTATCGGGCGCGGTGAATTATCCCGACCTGGAGCGAATAGGAAAGATCAACGCCCCGTACAAAAAAGGAAAACGGGCAGGACATTACATTCGGCAATTTGGAGGAGGGTTTGATAAAAACGCCAAGAAAAAAGCCACTTTCGTTCAATATCAGAATGGACGGATAAAACGCACCAAAGAAGTTTTTTGGGCCAACGTTTATCCAAAAGTGAAAGATGGTTCTGCCATCCTTGTAGTGGAAAACGAAAAGAAGGAAAAGCAGGAAAAGCAGGAAAAGACACCAGTTGATTGGAACAATACCCTTTCTGCACTGACGACCGGAATCACCAGTGCCCTTACCATTTACATACTATACCTCTCTATAAAAAACTAATCTTATTCAACTTTAATGACCGATCAGCAGCCACAGAATGACTTGGCCTTGAAGCAGGTTATCTTGCTGGTTAAAGACCTGTTTCGGTATATCCGCAAGAAGTGGTGGGTGATCGTAATAGGCGCATTTTTGTTCGCAATGTTGGGGCTACTCTTTTCAAAAGTTACCGTGCCCCAATACCAGGCCTACGCTTCTTTCACCACTGAATCGAGCGGAAGTAGTTCAGCCCTTTCTTCAGCTATGGCTATGGCCGGGTCATTGGGATTATCGACTGGTTCATCAGGTGGATTCACCAACGAGTTATTGGTGGGTATGGTGCAATCGAGGCGGGTAATTAAAAGATCTTTGCTACAAAAAGCTGTAGTTGATGACACCCTCGACCTTTTGGTGAATCACTACATCAAACTTTATGGCTATGAAGATGATTGGGAAGAGCACGATCACCTGGCCGGATTTAAATTTGAAAATACCAGGCTCGAAAAGCTCATAGCAATGGAGGATAGCTTGTTGAGCATCTTCTTCGATGAAATTCTAAACGATTTCATGTTTGCGGAATATGCTCCTGAAATTGCTATGGTTACCATCGAGCTTACCACCAAAAGCGAGGGTTTCAGCAAGTATCTCTGCAAAAACCTGATTGATATTGCAGGTGAGTATTTCATAGAAAATGAAACACGCCAACAAAAGGATAACATTAAAGTAATTCAAAACAGAACAGACTCTGTTTTCAGTGAATTGAAAGCAGCAGAACTTCAATTGGCTCAATGGACGGATTCAAAGAAAAGAATCATGAAAGCCGAAGGCCATCTCGATGAATTACAGTACACCAGAAATGTTATGATTCTGAATGAAATCTACGGTGCCTCAGTTTCGAGCCTAGAAATGGCCAAGTTTGAGTTAATGCAGCACACGCCTGTTCTTATCCTTGTTGACGATCCGGAATTTTCAGTTAGTGTTAACGATTTTGACTGGGACCTTTGCCTTATCGTGGGCATATTCCTTGGAATATTCCTGAGTACTTCATCCCTGATCGTCTGGAAATTTATCACCGATGCAGTGAACAGCTAATTCACTTTCACCTCCACAGTCTTTGAATCTGTCATTTGTCCATCTGAAACAGTAACCGTTACTGTTTCGGACCCCCTGAATTCACCCAACGACCGAAACGTAACCGTGCTGCCTTTCACGGTTGAAGAAACATTACCTGAAGAGGAAACATGGTAGGTCAATTCATCTTCATCGGCATCAACCGACTCTAGTTCCAAACTAGTCTTTTTACCGGCTGATAGCTTCACCGGCTTCATGATCTGCAAACGTGGCGCATCATTTACGGGTTTGACTGCGATTTCCACCTTGGCCTCAGCTATGAGCTTACCATCGCTGGCGGAAAAAATGAAATGATCGGTTCCAAAAAAGTCATCATTTGGTACATAGGTAGCTTCATTGCCATTGAGGGTCACTTTTCCACCATTTGGATGATCTTCAATCAGAAACCTAAGATTTTTGGTTTCGGGATCAGAAGCATTCAACCGGATAATCACGGGCTCATCCTCGCGAGTTGAAGCCGAATTGTCCGAAGCAGTTGGCGGGTCGTTCACTTCCCTGATTTCAACAGGAAAAGATTTTGAAATTGGAATTTGCCCATCTGAAACGGTCACCTCAATCTGCACAATACCCGAAAACTCAGCATTCGGGGTGAGTTGTAATGTTTGACCTTGAAGCGAAGTTTGCACATTGGCATTCTGCCCAACCGAAATGTTTAACCTGTCTCCATCCAGGTCATGCACTTTCAACAAAACTTCGCCAGATTCATCTTCATTGATAACCAGGTTTTCGGGCGGCAGAAAATTCGGAGGATCGTTCACAGGTAGTACTTCAACATTGAAAGCATGTGAAATGGTGTCTTTCCCGTCAGAAACATACATTGTAAACCGATGCGATCCGAAATATTGCGGTTTGGGAACAATACTCACAAAGTCCTCTTTCACGATCATCTGGATGTCTTTGTACGGAGAAACGTGAATCGACAAAATATCTCCATCCACATCAGAAGCAGAAAAATTCATTTTGGTTTTTTCATCCTCGTTCAGGCTAACATCAGCCGGTTGTTTAAATGTGGGATAATCATTCACTGGCATTACCTCAATGCTCACGTCAGAAACCACCGAAGCCATTTTATCATCCGTGACTTTATATTTGAATCCATCCGACCCAAAGAAATCTTTGTTTGGAACATAGGTAACCTCTCGGTCATACTGCCTCAATTTGCCATTTTTTGGATTCAGAATAATTTTGAAATCCATCAAGTCATCCTCCACGTCCACAGCTTTCAATTCAAATCTGGTGGAGTCATCCTCGTTAACCGAATAGTCGAATTCCTCAACTCGTGGAGCATCGTTGACCGGAATCACATATACACCAAAACTTTGTGTGGCAGTTAGTTTTCCATCTGTGGCTGTAATAGTAAACTGCTCTCGTCCAAAATAATCTGGTGGTCCGCTAAGTGTTAGATTTCTACCATCCAAAACACCTCTGATGTTTTCGCCTCCTTGCACCGAAAACGAAATCATATCATGCTCTGCATCCATAACAGATATCAAAATAGTTTCGGATTGATCTTCTCTGAATTTCACCTCGTGAATGGGCTTAAACACAGGTGGATCGTTCACAGATTGCACCAAAACGAGAAACACCTGCGAAACTGTGTCTTCACCATCTGTGACTTTCAGCTCAAAATATTCCTGGCCGTAATAATGCGTCATAGGTCGAAACTCAATCCTTGAACCAGCCACAAATGCATGAATGCTCACTCCATCGCTGATAAAATAGCTAAGTCGGTCGTTATTCGGATCAGTGGCATTGATCTCCAGGATGCCCATCCCATCTTCCAGGAATTGTACCGTATCGATATAAGCAAGTTCAGGAGGCTTGTTTCTTCCACCTTTGCCAACCGAAGCGGTTGTTCCTGAACCATAGATTGGCCGGTGTAGTGCGTGTATTGTGGCACATGAGATTGAACAACAACGTGTTGGTTGGCAAGAGCTGTGTTCCTCTCTT
>PVBE010461243.1_pt1 | contig 17723 bp, 10 predicted proteins | sample 1631181 | NCBI WGS metagenome assembly PVBE01 (sample SAMN08397723, study PRJNA350692) | Marine metagenome, whole genome shotgun sequencing project. | isolation source: water | place: Pacific Ocean | collected 2012-04 | reverse complement strand
GGGGGTCTGGACATGCATCACCGAACACTTCGAGGTCCCTAGCGACGCTGAGGTCTCGATCGAGGTTCACCCGCCCGTCACTACTCGCGAACAGATGGAGACATTGGCGCGCCTCGGGTTCAACCGCGTCAGCTTCGGTGTGCAGGACATCGACTCCGGCGTGCAGAACTTAATCAACCGCAACCAGTCGCTCGAGCAGACAGAGGACGTCTTGAGCTGGGCGCGAGAGCTCAGCTTCAGCAGCGTCAACTTTGACCTGATCTATGGCTTGCCTGGACAGACCTTAGACACGTGGAACTACACGCTCGACCAGGTCGCGCGCTTGCTGCCGGACCGCTTAGCGATCTACTCCTACGCGCACGTGCCGTGGCTACATCCGCACCAAAAGCGCATGCCCGAAGACCAGCTCCCCAGCCCTGAGCTGAAACTTGAGCTGCTGCGCACCGCATCTCGTCGACTTGAAGCGGAGGCGGGCTATGTAGAGATCGGCTTTGACCACTTCGCTCTGCCCACTGATGAGCTCGCCACCGCGGTGAAGGACCGCAAGCTGTATCGCAACTTCATGGGCTACACGGTGAAGCCTGCGCGCGATTACATCGGCTTCGGCATGACGGCGATCTCCGAAGTTGGCGACGCCTTCACTCAGAACCACAGCAAGCTGAACCGCTGGAATGAGGCCATCGACGGAGGCCTTTGCCCTGTCGCGAAAGGTCACGCATTGAGCCTAGATGACCGCGTCCGCAAGCTGATCATCGAGCGCTTGATGTGCAGCCAGCAGATCACCTTCGCCGAGGTGGAGGAGCTGTCGGGGGAGCCTTTCAGCGAGCTCTTTGCGACCCAGTGGCAGGCCCTCAAAGATTTTGAAGACGACGGCTTGGTCGTGCGCGGCGAGCATGACCTCTGCGTCACCAAGCTCGGCCGCAACTTCCTGCGCAACATCTGCATGCTCTTCGACAGCTACCTAAAAGAGCAGCTACGCGAAGGTCGCTTCTCGAAGACCGTCTAGTCAGGTTTCAAACGCATCGACCCCCGCAAACACTCAGAGATGTACCTCGCTCTCTAAAGGAGCTGTGTCGTCTCTCCTGCGCCTGAAAAGCGCCCTCTCGTAGCGGGAGCAAACAGGTCTCTACAGGTTGAGATCGGCGCTCAAGGCGCAAGACCCCAGCGAGGACCTTCACCTCAGGTCTGCTTCAACTATCATGGGAACACCCCACCCGTGAGCCCTATGAACCCTGAACACATTCAACCAGCCCAGCCTTGGAGCCCTACGCGACGGCGCCTCATTCAACTAGGCGGCGCCGGCCTCTTCGGCATGGCCGGGGCAGAGCTTGAGCTCGCGCAGGCCCTCAGCAGGGCCGCAGGAGGAGGCGGCGTCGGCTGGGGTCGGGCAAAGAGCGTCATCCTCATCTTCCTGCAAGGCGGCCCGAGCCACCTCGACCTCTGGGACCCTAAGCCTGACGCGCCTGATGATGTCCGCAGCTCCTTCGCGACCATCCCCTCCAAGGTGCCCGGCATGGAGGTCACCGAGCTCTTGCCCAAGCTCGCAAACGTCACCGACAAGCTGACCTTCATCCGCTCTGTGAGCTACTCACCTGTCGGGCTCTTTAATCACACGGCTGCGCACTACCAGATGCTCACCGGGTACACCGCGGACAAGGTCAGCCCCTCCGGCCAGCTAGAGCCCCCCAGCCCCAAAGACTTCCCCAACATCGGCTGTCAGATCTGCCGCATCAGACCCCCTGAGTCTCCCACCCTGCCGTTCGTGATGCTCCCGCGCCCGCTGCAGGAGTCTGACGTCATCAACAAAGCTGGCACAGCTGGCTTCCTCGGCAGAGCGCATGACCCCTACTACCTCTTCCCCTCTGGAGACGACCTCGACAACACGAAGATGGATCGCATCCAGGTCGACGATCTCTCCCTGCGGGCAGACCAGAGCAGAGATCGCCTCTCGAGGCGCTCACGCCTGCGGGACCTCGTCTCCCAGACGATGCCAGATGTCGCCGACGCCGTCCGCGATGACGAGCTAGACCGTTACACCGAGCAGGCCCTCTCCCTCGTCCTCTCAGGGCAAGCGCGCCGCGCCTTCGAGCTCAACGAAGAGCCCGACGAGCTCAGGGAGAGATATGGCAAGACGACCTTTGGCCAGTCTTGCCTCCTCGCTAGGCGCCTCGTCGAAGCAGGCACCCGCTTCATCCAAGTCAACTGGCCGAAGGTCGCCAACTCTGACCGTCACTCCTGGGATGTCCACAAGGACCTCAAGAACCGAATGCGGGATGACGCCAGCCCGATGCTGGATGCCGGCCTCTCGACCCTCGTGGAAGACCTCGACGCGAGGGGCCTCCTTGAGGACACGCTCGTGCTCGCGGTCGGAGAGTTTGGCAGGAGCCCGAGAAAAGGCCTCTCCACGTCAGGGAACGACAACGACCCCGACGGCCGAGACCACTGGCCCTACTGCTACACAGCCGTCATGGCGGGCGCAGGGATCCGACGCGGCCACGTCCACGGCACCTCCGACGAGACCGGGTCTGCTCCGATCAATGAGAGCGGCGTCCACCCAGGCGACCTCCTCGCGACGATCTACCACGCGGTAGGGATTGACCCTGCCACCATCGTCTTCAACCACCTCAACCAGCCCAGAGAGCTGGTCAAAGGCAGCGTCGTCCACTCCCTCTTTGAGGACCAGGCGTGATCCTCTTCGCAGCGCTAGCCCTCGCGGCCTCGCAAGACCCCCTTCCCACAGAGGCGCCGAGCTTCGAGAGAGAGGTGCGACCGCTCTTGATGGCGCGCTGCTCAGGGTGTCATCAGCCAGCGCTCCTCGAAGGCGACCTCGACCTCACGAACTATGCTGGGGTCATCGCGGGCGCTGACGGCGAGTCTGTACTGAACACTGAGACGCCGGAAGAGAGCCCCCTCTTAGAGAGCGTGCTCCCCTTCGAAGGTGCCGCAGCTGACATGCCCCCCGAAGGCCCTCCCTTTGACGCGCTAGAGGTTGACCTCCTCCGTCGCTGGATCGCGGCTGGCGCCCCTGATGACACCTTGGACACTGGGCCTCGGTACACGCCTGACTCCCCCCCGGTCTATTCACGCGCGCCCGTCATCGCGAGCATCGCCCACTCACCAAGTGGCGCCTTCCTCGCAGTCAGCTGCCTACAAGAGACCCTCTTGTACAGCACCAAAGACATGAGCCTTGCAGCTCGACTCGTCGGCCTCTCCGAGCGCATCACGTCGATCCGATTCTCCCCCGACGGGACAAAGCTCGCGGTCGCTGGCGGGACCCCTGCTGTGTCCGGTGAGCTCCAGCTCTGGGACGTTGAGACGCGCAAGCTCACATGGTCCAAAGCCGTAACGCACGACACGATCAGAGGCCTCTCCTTCTCTCCCGACGGAGCCCTCATCGCCTGTGGTGGAACGGACAACACCCTGAGAGCGCTCCGGACAAAGGACGGCTCTGAAGCCCTCTACCAGGCCTCTCATGAAGACTGGGTCCTCTCCACCGCCTGGTCCAGCGACGGCTCCCACCTCCTCTCTGTCGGCCGCGACCGCTCACTAAAGCTCGTCAAGGTCGAGACCCAGCAGTTCATCGACAACGTGACGAGCATCACGCCAGGGGCCCTGAGAGGCGGCCTGCTCGCCGTTCGACGGCACCCCAAGGAAGAGCAGGTCCTCGTCGGAGGTGCCGATGGGACGCCGCAGGTCTTCAGGATCTTCCGCGAGAAAAAGCGGGTCATCGGGGACAACTACAACTTGATCCGCGCCTTCGAATCGATCCCCGGCCGCATCTACGACCTCGGTTGGAGCCCTGACGGCGAGACCCTCGTCGCGGTCTCAAGCACCGGCAAGAGCGGAGCCATACGGGCCTACAAGAACGTCGATGGCTCGACCTTATGGGACCACAGCTTCGATGCCGGACTCTTCACGGTCTCCATTCACCCTGAGGGGGAGCGCGTGACCTGCGCCGGGAGCGACGGGGTCCTTCGCCGCTTCCTCCTCAAGGACGGGACCCTCGTCGACGAGTCCATCGTCCTGCCTCTAGGAGAGCAGCGATGATCCTCCAAGTCCTCTTAGCGCTCGGCGCCCTTGGAGGCTCTGAGTCCATCGTCAAGGTTGACGTCAGCCCCTCCCGGGTGAGCCTCTCTGACCCCTTCGCGTCTTCACAGCTGCTCGTCACCGGCGAGCGCGCAGACGGCGCGATCGTGGACCTGACAGCTGAGGTTGAGCTCGTCTCCGTCCCGAGCTTCCTCGAGGTGACGCCCTCGCTGCTCGTCCGCCCGACCGGCGACGGAGCTGGAACGCTGCGCCTTAAGGTCAAGGACCGCACTGTGAGCGTGCATGTGAGGACTAGCGGCTCTAAGTCGCCCCCCACCCCAGACTTTGAGCTGGACGTCCAGCCCATCCTGACCCGGCTCGGCTGCAACGCAGGGACCTGCCACGGATCCGCTCAGGGAAAGGACGGGTTCTTCTTGTCGCTGCGCGGGTACGACGCGGTCGCTGACCACCTCGCCTTGACCGACGACCTCGCTGGAAGACGCGTCAACTTAGCGGCCCCCAAGCGGAGCCTGTTCCTCCAGAAGCCCACCGGCGCCGTGCCCCACCTCGGCGGCCAAGTGCTCGACCCCACCTCTAGCGACTACGCGCAGCTCTTGCACTGGGTGGAATCTGGCGTGCCCTTCGGGGGCGAGACATCGCCCCTCGCGTCCATCCGCGTTGAGCCCAAAGACCCCACCATCCCGCTCCCCGGCGGGACGCAGCAGTTCCGTGTCCTCGCGAGCTACGAGGACGGCAGAGAGCGCGATGTCACAGCGCACGCGTTCTTAGAGCCAGGCGACATCGAGGTCCTCTCTGTAGACGAGAACGGTCGCGCGACGGGCCTGCGCCGTGGCGAGGCCCCCATCCTCGTCCGCTATCATGGCAAGTACGCGGCCACCACCGTCTTTGTCCTCGGAGACCGCGACGGCTGGGCTTGGGAAGAGACCCCGACCAACAACTACATAGACGGCTTCATCCACGAGAAGCTCCAGAAGGTCAACGTCTCGCCCTCTGAGCTCTGCGACGACGCCGACTTCCTCCGTCGCGTCCACTTTGACCTCACCGGTCAAGCCCCCACCACGGACGCCGTCCGCACATTCCTAGTGGACTCTCGGGAGTCATCGCTCAAACGCGAAGAGGTCATAGACCGGCTCCTCGGAAGCGCCGCCTATGTCCGCCACTGGACCAACCGCTGGTGCGACCTCATGCAGGTCAACTCCAAGGTGCTCGGCGCGACCGGCGCCGATGAGCTCCGCGAATGGATCCGGAGCCAGATCGCTAGCAACACCCCTTACGATGAGTTCTGCGCCTCTGTCCTCTCCACCAGCGGGAGCACAGCCGACGAGCCCGCGAGCGCTTACTACAGGATCACGAGAGAGCCTGACCTCGTGATGGAGAACACGACCCAGCTCTTCTTGGGCGTGCGCTTCAGCTGCAACAAGTGCCACGACCACCCCTTCGAGAGGTGGACTCAAAAACAGCACTGGGGCCTCGCCGCCTACTTCGCGCAGGTCACGAGGTCTGCCGATGGAGCGCCCGCTGGGGATGAGCTGATCGGTGACAAGAGCGAAGGGGAGCTTATGCACCCTGACACCAACGCGCTCATCCCCGCCTCATTCCCCTACCCCGTCCAAGCGACCGCGCCTACTCCATTGAGTGCCAGCCGCAGGGAGCAGCTAGTCCACTGGATGACGGCGCCGGAGAACCCCTACTTCGCGAAGAGCTACGTCAACCGCATCTGGGGCTACATGATGGGCCGCGGCTTGATCGAGCCCATCGACGACATCAGGGCTGGCAACCCTCCGACCCACCCAGAGCTCCTAGACGAGCTCACGAGAGACTTCATCGCGGCTGACTTCGACGTGCGCCACGTGCTGCGCCTCATCTGCAGCTCACGCACCTACCAGCTCTCGATCGCTGCCAACGAGTGGAACGAAGACGACGACGTGAACTACAGCCACGCCAAGGCGCGCCGCCTCCCAGCAGAGGTGATGTTCGACACGATCCACCAGGCGACAGGCTCCAGGGTTCAGCTCTCAGGACAGCGCCCCGGAGTGATGGCGACACAGCTCGTCGACAACACGGTCGAGGCTGGAGACGGCTTCCTCGGCTTGTTCGGCCGCCCAGCGCGAGACAGCGCCTGCGAGTGCGCGCGCTCCAACAACATGTCCCTAGGCCACGCGCTCAGCCTCGTCAACGGCCCGACCGTTGGCGACGCCATCGCTGACGAGTCAAACGAGATCACCAACCTCGTCCGCTACGAACCCGACGACGCCAAGGTCGTAGAGGAGCTCTTCCTCCGGATCCTCTCCCGGCCCCCCTCCCCAGAGCAGGTGGCGCTCTTTCAAGCAGAGCTCGACACGTCCTCCCTCTCTGCGACTGAAGCCCTAGAGGAGCCTGACCGCGCAGCGCTCCTCCTAAAGTTCAGCGCCTGGGAGGAGGGCCTCCCGCGCTTCGAATGGCGAGTCTGCGAGCCAGGATCGGTCAAGGCTGCCTCTGGCGTGGACTTCCTCCCCCAGGGGGACGACTCCTTTCTGATCAGCGGGGCAGCCGCGGACAAAGACACGTACACCGTCAGTCTCTGGACCGGCCTGGACGAGATAACAGGGGTCAGGCTTGAGACCTGGAGGGGTGAGTCCGACAGCGGCAACTACGTGCTCTCAGACCTCAAGGTCAGCGCCCAGGGCCTCGCGAGCACGACCCCTCAGACGATAGCGCTCTCGAAGGCGACAGCCGACTACTCCCAAAGCGGCTGGGCGGTCGCGGGGAGCATCGACGCTGACCCAGGGACCGGCTGGGGCATCCACCCTGAGAGGGACGCCCGCCACCAAGCCGTCTTCGCGCTCTCTGAGCCCCTCAAGACCCCAGGCGGCGCTCACCTCCTCATCACGATGAGCCAGAACTACGGGAGCAAGCACGTGATCGGCCACTTCCGCTTCAGCGTCACTGATGGCCAAGGGGACATCCGCTACGTCGGGATGGACGACGTGCTCCTCACCGCCCTCGCGCTAGCGCCCGACGAGCGCAACAAAGAGAGCAGCGAGATGCTGCACGCGCTCTTCATGAAGACCGTCCCGGACTTCAGCAAGAAGATCCGGATGGCAGCCGCTAGGGACATCGCCTGGGCGCTGATCAACAGCCCAGCGTTCCTCTACAACCGCTAGCCCTAGAGGGCGAGCAGCCTGCCTTCGAAGAATTTGGGGCTGAACGCGAGGAGCCTCAAGCTAGAGGCTCAGCGCTTGGCTGGAGTCAGACCCTTTGGGCGCGCCGCAGCGAAAGCAGAGCGCGGCCTCGTGCGAGCCCCCCAGCCCTTCATTTCGCTCGACACTATAGGGAAGTGCCTATCCCTCAAAGGTAGACTGGAACTATGGCTCCTGCGGCGAACCGTGGCCTGCTGCGCATCTCCTTCCTCCTGCTCCCCCTCGCATGCAACAGCGGCGAAGGACAGGAGCCTTCGTCACCGGCTGAGAACGACGACAACCTCTCGGTCATGCGCATCCCTGACGAGCCCAGTGAGGCTGAGACAGGCCTAGATGCAGGCTCTGAAGGATGGGACACGGAGGTCTTAGGATCCCACGCCAAAGCGCAGGTCAAAGAGCTCCTCCACCACGGCTTGAAGCCCAGCGGCGAGGACCTCGCCTCAGTCACCACGGCTGACGTCAGCTCAGGCACCCTGCGCCCAACAGAGCGCACACTAGTCCGCTCCGGCGAAGACTTCGAAGTGTTCAAGGCAGACCCATCTGATGGATCCGCCGACGGCCGTGACGCGCTCGCGAGCTCCATCCAGGACCTCCTCAGCCCTTTCGCTGCGGAGCCTGAATACTACGTCAAGGTCTGGCGCGTGACCCCTACAGATGGTGGCACGTGGACGACGCTCTTTTACCAAGCCGTCGGAGAGTCCGTCGGTGGCAGGCCCTATCAACAGAACGCCACGTGGGAGTGCCGCCTCGACCCTAGCGGCCAGCTCATCAGCGGACTCAAGACGATCCAGCACGAAGAGGTCTACGGCCCCGCCGGCGTAGAGACCCTCTTCACCGAGGTCACGGACGCGACCTTGGGTCATGAAGAGGACCTCGTAAGACAGCTGAGACCCTCACTCAGCGACCTCTCCGGGAGGATCGACGTGACCGTCGGACCACAGATCGCTGAGTACGAAGGGGTCAGCGTCGGCGACGCCAACGGGGACGGCCTCGAGGACGTCTACCTCTCGCAGACCCGCGGCATGCCTAACCGCCTCTTGCTCCAAAGGCCCGACGGCACGATCCACGAGTGCGCGGCTGAGGTCGGATTGGACCTCCTCGACAGGAGCCACGCCTCGCTCTTTCTCGACCTCGACGCAGACGGTGATCAAGACCTCATCATCGGGGGGCTCAGCCTCTTGTTCTTTGAGAACACAGGGAACAAGAGCGCGACGCCGGAAGGCTTGAACATTCCGAGCTACACGTTGTTCAAGTCTATAGAGATCTCCGACACCTACTCAATCTCAGCCGCTGACATCGACCTAGACCAAGACCTAGACCTCTACATCTGTCGATACCGTGCCACGCAGGAGAGCTTCCCGACCCCCTACCACGACGCCCAGAACGGCCTCGAAAACGTCCTCCTTAAGAACCAAGGCGACTGGAACTTCGTGGACGCGACCGAAGAGACCGGCCTCAACCACAACAACAACCGCTTCAGCTTCGCCTCCTCCTGGACAGACATCGACTCTGACGGAGACCCTGACCTCTACGTCGCCAACGACTTCGGGCGAAACAACCTCTACCGCAACGATGACGGCCACTTCAAAGACGCCGCAGCTGAGCTCGGCGTCGAAGACATCTCCGCTGGCATGTCCGTAGACTGGGGCGACCCGGACTCTGACGGCGACTACGACATCTATGTCGGGAACATGTTCTCTGCCGCCGGGAACCGGATCGCGTACCAGCGCAAGTTCCAAGTAGACGCGACTGACGAAGATCGCGACGCGTACAAACGACACGCGCGCGGAAACTCCCTCTTCCTAAACCAAGGCGCGAAAGGATTCGCTGACGTGAGCGTCGAAGCCGGCGTGACGATGGGGCGCTGGTCCTGGTGCTCGCGCTTCGTCGACTTCAACAACGACTGCCGAGAAGACCTGGTCGTCTCAAACGGTTACATCACGAGCGCGGACTCCACGCACGACTTGTGAAGCTTCTTCTGGCGCCACGTGGTGGCGTCATCTCCCTCTGCTGGCGAGCCCACAGACGACTACGCCGAGGGCTGGCGCTTGCTCCAAAGCCACCTCCGTGAGGGCCAGTCGTGGAGCGGGAAGGAGCGGCACTGCGTCTTCTTGAACATCGGCGACGCTAAGTTCGCCGACGCCTCGGGCATCTCCGGCCTCGACTTCCCCGATGACGGCCGCGGTATGGCGGTCGTCGACTGGGACCATGACGGCGACCTCGACCTCTGGTTCTCAAACCGAACCGGACCGAGAGCCCGCCTCCTCAGGAACGACAGCGACTCCAATAACAGCTACGTCGCCTTCCTCCTGAGGTCAGAGAGCTCCAACCCGGACGCCATCGGCGCAGAGGTGGAGCTCTTCTTCAAAGGCGACGACGACGAGAGACACGTCCGCTCCCTCCGAGCTGGGAGCGGCTTCATAAGCCAGTCGAGCAAGTGGGTTCACTTCGGAGTACCGGAGGGGAGAGAGGTCTCCCACGTCAGCGTCCGCTGGCCCGCTGGAGGGAGCAGCGTGCACCGCGGCGTGTCTGCGGGCGCGCGATGGATCCTAAAAGACACGAGCGAAGCGCCGATCGCTTGGGGAGCGCCTGAGCGGACTGTCAGCTTGGCCGCAGGTGAGGTCCCTGCCGCTCCGCCTACGACCACTGCCCGCGTCCCGATCATCCACCCGCTCCCGCTCCTTGGCATGACCACTGAGGGAAAGGACGGGCGGCGCGCCCCCCTCCAACCAGAGCTAGACGGAGGCGTGCTCCTCACCCTCTGGGCGGACTGGTGTGTCAACTGCAAGAGAGAGCTCGCCAAGCTCCAGGAGGAGGAGGCCACGCTGAGAGGAGCCGGCCTGCGCGTCGTCGCTGTCAACGTTGACGAGATCTCCGACCGCGCAGCGGGTGACGCCTTCCTGGATAAGATCTCCTGGCCCTACGAGCGCGCCTACGCCCACAAAGAGCTCCTTGAGATACTCGCGGTCGCGCAGCGCGTGCTCCTCGACAGGCCTCACGCCGACGCCATCCCGACCAGCTACCTGATAGACGGTGGAGGCAGACTACAGGTGATCTACCGAGGACCCGTCGAGGCCGCCCAAGTCATAGAGGACGCTAAGTCATTCGACCTCTCCCCCCTCGAGCGGCGAGAGGCCTATGCACACTTTGACGGATGGTGGTCCTTAGACCGGATCCCGACGCGCTACACGCTGATGGCCATCCAGCTCCGAAACCGAGGCTACCCCGAGCTGTCAGCCGAGTACCTCAAGAGGATCACGATCTTAGGAGACGCCGAGGACGCGCCCGTCTTCGCCGTCAACAGGATCGTTGGCTCAGAGATCAACACGGGCATCGAGCTGATGAACGGCGACGACACAGTCAATGCGGTGGCCTCTTTCAAAAGAGCCCTCGCTCTGCGACCTCGACACGCGGTCGCCAACAGGCTCCTCGGGGCGTGCCTCCAGAAGCTCGGCCGCGCCGGAGAGGCCCTCGGTCACATCCAGACAGCGATCGAAGAGGATCCCGAGAACGCAGCCGCTCGCAACGACCTCGGCCTCGCGCTCATCGACCTCAACAGGATGGACGAGGCCGCCGCCTCTTTCAGGATGGCGATAGAGCTAGACCCAGAGCTCCCAAAGGCCCACTTCAACCTAGGGATCTACCACGCTCGACTGAGCGAATTTGACGAGTCCGCCGCGCTCATCGAGGCCGCCGTAGAGCTCAATCCGGACTACGTGCAGGCCTGGGCGACGCTCGGGCGCATCTACTCCCTCCGATCAGAGCCGGCAAAAGCCGTTACAGCGCTCGAGCGCGCCCTCGATCTTCATAGCGAAGACCCCGACGTCGTCCTCCTCTACGGAACGAGCCTCATACAAGCGGGTCGGCCTGAAGAGGCGCGCGCCCTCCTGCCAAAGCTGAGGGCCCTAGACGCCGCGCGCGCCTCGAGCCTGGAACAGCTGCTCGGCTCTTAAGGTCCTTGGAGGGCCTGTCCTGCCCCTTCCAAGGGATGCGCTGGATCCATCGGCAGCTCGACCTGAAAGGTCGATCCCTCACCGAGCGTTGAGGAGAGCGCCACGCGCCCTCCCATCCTCCCGACGAGGTTGCGCACGATGGCGAGGCCAAGACCGCTGCCACCACTAGCTCTGCTGCGCGCAGGGTCTCCTCGAAAGAAGCGCTCGAAGACCCTGGGCAAGATCTCTGGGGAGATCCCTGAGCCTGTGTCCGCAACCTCGATGATCGCGCCGGGCCCTTCGCGCTGGAGGACGCGGACCGTCACGCCGCCCTCATCCGTGTACCAGATCGCGTTCTCGACCAAGTTCCCTAGCACGGTCGCGAGCATGACGGGGTCTGTGATCACCTCTTCATTGCAGCTGAGCTCTAGCGCGAGCTTCAGCCCCTTCCCTTCGGCGCCCTCGAGGTGGTCTTCAATCACAGACTCACAGACCTCGCCGAGCTTGAGAGACCTAGAGTTTGGAGACGAGCCCTCATCCTGTGCACGCGCGAGCCCGATGAGGTCTCTAGTGAGGACGCTGAGGGAGTCGACCTTCTTCTGGCAGCGACGGAGCAGGTCCTCTGCGTATTCCCCCTCCGCCTCCTCAAGGAGCTCTAGCATCCCGACGAGAGCAGCGATCGGCGTCTGGAGCTCGTGGCTAGCGTTCGCGACGAAGTCTCGCCGCCGCTCATCCACGCTGGAGATCTCAGACAGGTCCTCAATCACGATGAATCGGCGCGCGCGACCAGCGGGACCGACGATCACCGCGAAGGTCTGGCCGTAGTCTCCGCGGCGCACCTCAACCGGCATGAGCGCCGCGCCCCCGGCAGCGACGGAGACAGCTGCATCTAGCTCGCGCCCAGCGACCTCTTCGATGGAGGCGGGGAGCTCGAGGTCATCCTTGGCATCCAAGCGCAAGAGCCGCCTCGCGGCGCTGTTCATCGCGCGCACCATCCCCTCTTCATCAACGACAAGGACGCCCTCATTGAGGTGCTCGAAGGCTCTGACTAGGGGCGCGGTCTCCCCGGGAGGAGGGCCGCCACCTTCACCAGCGGGAGCTACCAGACCGCGCGCGATCCAGCCGAGCAGCAGCCCGCAAACCGCGCCAGCTACAAGCCAGGAGATCATGAGCCATCGTCCATGATGCGGTAGCCCTTCCCTCGCACGGTCTGCACGAGCTCCCCGTCGCTCCCTAGCTTCTGCCTGATGGAGCGGACGTGGGCGTCGACGGTCCGCTCGTCAGAGAAAGAGGCTCCTGACGGGCCGCGGAGGAGCTCTGAGCGCCGAAACACCCTGCCCGGCTTCTTCGCGAGCGTCTGCAAGATCTGAAACTCTGTGGGCGTCATCTGAACAGCCTCGCCGTTCACCCTGACCTCAAAGCGCTCCTCGTCGATCGTCATGGGCCCCACCTCGAGGACCGGCGCCGACCCATCAGCAGACGAGACTGACCCCCTCCGGAGCAAGGCGCGCACCCGAGCGACGAGCTCCTTCGGTCGCGCAGGCTTGACCATGTAATCATCAGCCCCGATGCCTAGGCCGAGGACGACGTCGGACTCGTCCCCCTTCGCGGTCAACATGAGGATCGGGAGCGCCCTGAACTCAGCGTCAGCTCGAAGTTCCCGACACACCTCGATCCCATCTTTCCCAGGCATCATCACGTCTAAGCAGACAAGCGCAGGCCGCGTCTCTCGGATCAACGCGAGCCCCTCGACGCCATCTGACGCGACAGAGACCTCATACCCCTCGCGGGTGAGAGACTCCCTCAAGACGTCCCGAAGGTCCGGGTCGTCCTCAACGACGACGAGGCGCGCGATGCTCATGAGAGGATCCTACCCCCAAGCAGTCCCCGCTCACAGGTCGCCATGAACATGAACGAGGACCCTCCGCTCATGCGGCCTTAGGCGGTGCTCAAGGAGATAAACTCCCTGCCATGTGCCGAGCGCGAGGGCGCCGTCAGAGACGATCAGGGTCTCCGTGGTGCTCGTCACGATTGAGCGGAGGTGCGCGGGCATGTCATCGAGGCCCTCTGCTGTGTGCGTGTAGCAGGGGTCGCCCTCAGGCGCGATGCGCTCGAACCACGCCAACAGATCTTGCCGCACAGCTGGGTCAGCGTTCTCGGTGACGACCAAGCTCGCCGAGGTGTGCAAGCAAGTGAGCACGCAAAGACCAGTCTTCACCCCGCTCTCACGGACGACCTCGTCAAGGAGCCGGTTCAGCCCGTACGCGCCCTTGCCATCTGTGCGCACATCAAGTGAACGCTGTAGATGCATGTGGCCCTCCGAGACGAGCCGCCGATCAGGGGCTCAGCTCGATCTCTTGCCGACGGGCTTGATGAGCCCCGCCTTGAGCAAGGTGGTGTACGCGCCGTTCTTTTGGATCGTCTTCATGGCGCGAGTGGAGATCCGCACGCGGACGTACTTCCCGAGCTCAGGGACCCAAATGCGCTTGCGCTGAACGTTGACCTGGAAGGTCCGCTTGTTGTGGCCCGTGGTACGGATACCGACGCCGCCGTCCTTCTTCGCGAGGCCTCGACGAGCGAGGCTCCCGCCTGAGCGGGTGCCGCGCTTGGTGATCTGACAGGTTTTCGACATGGGCTAGCTCCAGGAGTCGTGTGGCTCCGGATAAATGACCGCTCCCGCAGTCATGAGGGCCGAACAGAATAGGCCCAAGGGCCCCTGTACGCACCCCTTTTTTCCTTGAGATGGGGGCTGAGCCCTCACCTAGGGGTGCCAGAGCCCTCTCTAAGCTCGTGATAAACGCCCCCATCCATAGGCCCGAAGACCTCTTCGCGGCCACCAGGCCACCGAACGACTGCCTCGGAGACCGCAGAGAGCTCACCCAGCCCGAGCAGGACAGAGGGGTCGTTGGAAGAGCAGTAGGAATAAGCAGGCTGACATTGCCTGAGGATGGTCCTGTCCCCTACGGCGACGCGAACCTCAGCCCCGACCGAGGGGGACCCGTGCCGGTTCAAGAGCTTGAACCCGATCCAAGCCCCAGCCTTGGGGGCTACGTTCCTAAGCAGCCGGATCGCAGCGCCGCGATCCAAGTAAGCGATGTCGACGTCGCCGTCAGAGTCATAGTCCCCAAAGGCGACCGCGCGCGTAGAGCCGATCGGCACCAAGGGCAAGGCGTGGGCGATCTCAACGAAGGCCCCACCCTCCCCTCTAAAGAGCTGGTTCACCTCGGCGTAGAGGTCGTCGCCAGCCGGCAGCGGCTCATGCATCTCTACGCGCCCGTTACCGATAAAGACGTCTAGCTCTGAGTCATGGTTGAAGTCGTGAAAGCCGATGCCCCAACCAGTCATCCCCATGCTCGGTCGTGAGAGCCCGGTGACCGAGGTGCGGTCGGAGAAGACCCCGCCCTTGTTTCGGTAATAGGTGTTCGTCTCGTTGTGGATGTGGGTCATGAAGAGGTCCCAGTCACCGTCGGAGTCGATGTCTGCTGCGTGCACGCCCATGCCGGCCTCGGCCAGCCCAGACCCGTTGACAGCGCAGCCCCGAGTGAGCGCCTCCTCTTTAAAAGCGCCGCTCCCGTCGTTCATCCAAAGATGATTAGGGACGCTGTCATTAGCCACATAGATGTCCACGTCGCCGTCCCCGTCATAGTCTGCGGGCGCGACCCCGAGCCCGATCCCGCTCTTGGCGAGGACTCCGCCACCCTCTGCGGCGTGGACAAACACTCCAGACCCGTCGTTGATGTAGAGCCGATCCGTCGATGGGGAGTCGAAGTTCTTCGGACTGCAATAGTCCTGCCCGCGGCCGTGGGAGGCGCACTGGACATGTCGATCGGTGTCCCATCGGAGGTTGTTGGTCGCGTAGAGGTCGAGGTCGCCGTCCCCGTCTACATCGATGAACGCAGAGGAGGTGCTCCACTCCTCCCACCCAAGGCCTGAGGACTCTGTCGCATCGACGAATGAGCCGCCCTCGTTGCGGTAGAAGCGGTCAGCGCGGACGTTCGCGACGAAGAGGTCCTGGTCACCATCAGCGTCTACATCACCGACAGCGCACCCGTGCCCGTACCCGCCATCGTCTGCGCCAGCCGCCCCTGGCACCTCTTCAAACTTCCCGCCCCCGACGTTCCGAAAGAGCTGGTTCCGGTGGACCCCGACCTCATCAGCTGCGAGCCCGCCGCTCTGGACCAGATAGAGGTCTAGGGCGCCATCAGAGTCATAGTCAAAGAAGGCGAGCCCGCCGCTGGATATCTCCGGCATCCAGAAGCGCTGCTCCACCGCATAGACATGAACGAGGTCGACCCCCGCGGCCTCCGTGGCGTCTTCGAACCAGCGCACCTGCAGAGGCTCATCAAGAGCCTCTGCTTCGCCATCTCCACAGCCTGAAGCGAAGAGCACTAGCAGCCAGATCTTGCGTGAGTCCACGGAGAAAATGTACCGGACGCACCCTGCATGCCCGCGGGGAAAAAAGGAGGGGGCCTGGGGGTCTCACGAGCGCGTGGACCCCTCGCTTGGAGAGCACGCTAGATCTTCACGCTCGCGCCTGCGGCCTCCGTGGGGCCTCGAGATGGTACTGTCCCCTCAAGACGGAGAGCTTTCCCATGCTCCACACACAGCACCAAACCGACAGAGAGTTGCCTTGAGAGAGCGCGCTCACATCACCCTCTCATTGGCCATCGCCGCCGGACTTTCAGCCTGCGGTTCGGCGCATGAGCCGCGGGCGACAGCGCCAGCGGGGTACATCGATGAGGCGCGTTGCGCGACCTGCCATCCGGGCCAAGCGGCCTCTTGGACCGGCTCGCACCATGACCTCGCGATGCAAGCCGCGACACCAGACACAGTGCTCGGCGACTTCAACGACGCTGTCTTTGAAGACTCGGGCGTGAAGACCCACTTCTATCGCAAGGGAGACGCCCACTTCATCAAGACAGAAGGGCCGGGAGGCCGTGAAACTGAATATGCGGTCGCCTACACATTCGGCGTCGAGCCGCTACAGCAGTACCTATTCGAGTTCCCCGGAGGTCGCTTGCAGGCGCTCACCGTCGCGTGGGACACGGAGGCCGAGCGCTGGTACGACCTCTACCCGGGCGAGCGGATCGCCCCTGACGACCCTCTGCACTGGACAGGCCGACTGCAGACGTGGAACACGATGTGCGCCGAGTGCCACTCAACTGGGCTCATAAAGGGATACGACGCTGAGACCGACACCTTTGAGACGACCTGGGAGCGACTGGACGTCGGCTGCCAGGCCTGCCACGGACCTGGAGCCGAGCACCTCGAATGGGCTCAGTCAGGAGAGGGAGGCAGCGACCTCGGCCTCAGCGTCAGCCTCCACAGGGGAGCACTGGACGAACAACTGAACGCCTGCGCGCCGTGCCACTCTAGGCGCGCGACCCTCACGGAGGACGCCGCCCATGGAGGCCGCTTCCTGGACCTCTATGCGCCCAGTCGAGTCCAAGCCGACCTCTACCACGCGGACGGCCAAATCAGAGAGGAGGTCTATGTCTACGGCTCATTCCTGCAGAGCCTGATGTCGCAGCGGGGAGTCGCTTGCACCGACTGTCACGACGCACACGGGCTCGGTCTCCACATACAAGGGAACGCGGTGTGCACCCAATGCCACACGAACGAGCCTCCGCTAGAGCGCTTCCCCACGCTGACCGCCAAGCGATATGACTCCGAGGAGCACCACTTCCACGCTCCTGGATCGGAAGGGGCGAGCTGCGTGAATTGCCACATGCCGACGAAGACCTATATGGGCGTGGACCCTCGCCGAGATCACTCTATCAGGATCCCTAACCCAGCCCTCTCGGTCGAGCTAGGGACGCCGAACGCCTGCAACAGCTGTCACGATGAGGAGTCCGCGCAGTGGGCCGCAGACGCCATAGAGCGCTGGTATGGCCCGAGCGACCGCGCGACGAGCTTCACTGAACGCTTCGCGCGTGCGACGGACCCAGAGATTGGCTCGGCGACGGGGCTGCTCTCCTTAGCCGCTGACCCAGAGGCGCCGGCGCTCTTGCGTTCAAGCTCACTGGAGAGGCTCTCCAACTTCAACCTGTACAGCTACGACCCTATCTCTGACGCGCTCGCAGATCCCAGCCCGCTCGTCAGAGCCTCTGCGCTCCGAGCCATGCTCGGCAGAGCTCCAGAGCAACTGATAGCGAGCGCTGCGCCTCTGCTAGAGGACAGCGAACGCGGAGTCCGCATCGAGGCCGCGCGCCTCTTCGCGGCGCTCCCAGTAGAGTCCCTCCCAGTCGCAACGAGGGAGCATCAAGCGGCCGCACTCGAGGAGTATCTCCACGCCCAGGAGCTCTCAACAGACACCCCGGGTGCGCACATGAACCTCGCCATCCTGCGCCAGAGCCAGGGGGCACTCGAGGAGGCGGTGGCTTCGTACAGACACGCGCTGGAGCTGGACCCCTACTTCCTCCCCGCTCACTTCAACCTCGCGTCACTGCTCAACGCGCTCGGTCGCAACCAAGAAGCTGAGGCTGTGCTCCGCGACGGTGTCGAGCGGGCCCCCGAGGAGGGTGACGTCCACTTCTCTCTCAGCCTCCTCCTCGCTGAGGAGGGG
>PVBE010922351.1_pt1 | contig 17725 bp, 12 predicted proteins | sample 1631181 | NCBI WGS metagenome assembly PVBE01 (sample SAMN08397723, study PRJNA350692) | Marine metagenome, whole genome shotgun sequencing project. | isolation source: water | place: Pacific Ocean | collected 2012-04 | reverse complement strand
CGTGGTGGCCCCCATCTTCTGGCACTTCGCCAAGCCCGAGGAGCAGACCAGCGTCACCTTCGTCGGCCCCTTCTTCTACCGCCGCGAAAAAGACGTAAAGACCGCGGGCCTGGCGCCCATCTTCTACACCTCGTGGGACAACAAAAAGTCCCGTACGGTCGCCCTGGCGCCGCTGTTTTACAGCCGCAAGGAGATCGGCCGCTCGGCGCTCTTCACGCTGCTCTTCGGCTGGGACCGTTCACCCGATAAAAAGCTGTGGTACGCGGGCCCGTATATTCAGAGCACCTCCAAGGAGAGCTCGTTCAATATCTTTGCGCCCGTGGTGTGTCGCTTTCGCGACCACAGACACAGCCAGACCACGCTGGTCGCCGCGCCGCTGTACTTCGGCCGGTGGAGCCCGGACCGCAGCTTCCACGCCGTGTTCCCGCTGTTCTTCCGCCACAGCACGGTGGACACCTCCGCCACGGTGGTGCTGCCGCTGGTCTGGGACTTCAACAACCAGCACGTCAAGCGCACCACGCTGGTGCTGCCGTTCTTCTTTCGCCAACATGACCACCTGGCGAAGACCACCTCCTGGGTCTTCCCGCCCGGTATCTGGGTCCGCACCAAACCCGAGGCCACCGACGCCGTGGTCTTCCCGGTGTTCTGGCGCTTCGCCGACAAGGACAGCAGCACCACGATCATTCCGCCGCTGCTGGCCTGGGACATCAAGCGCCCCAACAAGCGCACCACCATCCAGTTCCCCTTCTACTGGCGCTTCGACCGCCCCAGCCACACCACCTATGTCGTGGTCAACACCTACTACCGGCGCAACAAGGCCGACGACACCTACAACTTCTGGTTCATCCCGCTGGTGCAGGTGCAGAAGCGCCGCCCCGGCGACATCATGTGGGAGGTGCTCGGCGGGGTGACCGGCTACGAGCGGGTGGGCAAGAACCGGCGGCTCAAGATCTTCTTCATCCCCTTCAACCTCGAGCCCACGAGCACCAAGACGCTCAGCGGGTTCGGCGGCTCCTACACCTCGAGCTGGACAGACATCTAGCGCACCGCTCGCGGCACCCTATTAAAGCTGAATGCTGAACGCTGAGAGCTGAACGCTCTAGGAAGGACAGACGACCTCGTTGTGGCAGAACTGCTGGCGGTGAAAGTCCTGCCAGGTCTTGCACTTATAGTTCTTCTTCTTGACGTCGCTCCCCTCGCGGGGGTTGCGGAACTTGCAGGGCTTGTTCGGGTTCACCACGCCGGTCTTCTTGTTCATGGTGCCAAGGCAGGTGGGGGGCACGCCGGCGGTGGTCGGCAGCACCGCTGACTGGCTGAGGAAGAGGCACTTCTTGGTGGCCACGCCCTTGACGATCAGGTCCTTGCAGACCTCGCCCTTGGGGAAGTCCAGGCTGGTGGAGCAGGTCTTGTTGCTGGAGTAGTTGACAAAGACTCGCAGGGGCGGCGACACACCACGATTGCCCAGCTTGTCCTGGGCCGACACTCCGGCACAGGCCCAGCCGGAGTCGAACTTGTTGGCGAGGAAGTCAAAGGGCATGCCGAGGCAGGTGTAGCCCGACGCGGCGGTGTTGATTTTCGGGATGGTGAAGATGGCCTCGGTGGTCGCGGTCTGGCAACGGGCCGGCGGCACAACCGTGGCGAAGACGGTCTTGCACAGGGTGTCCGCCACCGGGGTGGTCTCACCACCCCAGGCGTTGCACCGCTTGGGCAGGTAGGTGCCTTCTTTGTAGTAGTCTGCGCTGCCCGAGGGGGTCACGCCGGACAGCTTGATGGAGACAGCCTGCCCCACCTTGGGCGACGAGCCGAGGGGGATGACGTTGGGGTTGATGGAGTCGCAGATGCCGTCATCGTCGGTATCCACTACCAGGGGCTGGGACGTGTCGTCCAGCACGTAGAGGAAGACCTTCTTCGAATCGATGCCCGAGAGCCACCAGACGCTGGACGAGGGCACGATGTTGCCCTGGTCCTCGATGCGGGCGCGCATGGGGATGATCTGGGGCACCTGGTACAGGTCGTTCATGGAGGTGACGCCCACCGGGTCGATGGGGTAGGAGCAGAGGACCTTGCCCTTGTCCTTCTTGGATATGTGCAGGTTGGGCGGCGGGTCCATTTCCATCACCGGGGGCCCGTTGTCCAGCACCACTGTGATGCCGAGGTTGCTCTCGTTGCCCAGCTTGTCCGAGGCGCGGAAGGACATGACGGTGTACATGTCGTGTACGCCGAGCAGGCGCGCGTCGAAGAGCGCCTCGTAGCGCCCCTTGGCCGTCGCGGAGGGCTGAAGGTCGATGATGCGGAGGTTGGTGGCCTTGCCGATGACGCACTTGACCGAGGAGTCGAGGATGCCCGCGTCGTCGGTGATGTCGGCCCAGATCTTCATCGTGCCGCCGATGATGTCGCCGGCGGCATGACTGACCTTGACGATGGTGGGCCCCTGATCGTCGACGAAGAAGGTCTGGGTAGCGGTCCCGAGGGTGCCGTTCTTGTTCTTCATCGAGGCCAGCAGCATCTGGTTGCCGGTGAGCGGCGGGTTGTAGTCCTTGAACTCCACGGTGCCGATCCAGACCTGCTTCTTGGTCTTTTTGTCGTGGCTCTTGCGCGTCATCGTGATGACCTTCTTGCCGATGCGCACGGAGAGCTTCTCGGTGTCCACGACCTCAACGTCGTAGTTGACCACGACGTTGATCGAGAGGCTGGACTTGGCCCGCTCCTTGGCCTTGGGCGCCAGGAAGGTGATCACCGGGCCCGGGTCTCGCTGGAACGGAATGAGCGAGGTGTTGGTGTTCCCCTTGGAGTCGGTGGCCGTCACCCAGAGGTAGTTCTTCGACTGCAGGGAGGAGATGTCCATCTTGGCCTCGAACTCGTCGGCCTTGTTGGACAGCGACATCTTCACCGGGTCCAGTCCCTTGACGTTGGCCGTGATCCCCTGGGCCTGGACGCCGTCGGGGTCGGTGATGCGGGCGATGATCGTCATGGTCTTGCCGATGACATAGTCCGGCGGCTTCTTCGGGAAACGGATCTCGATCTTCGGACCATCGGAGTTGTATTTAAGCCCGTCGGGCGCCGTGCCGGCGTCCTGGCCGCGGGCGTCCGGGATGACGATGCCGTCGGTGACGACCCAGCCGTCATAATAAAACTTGGGGATGTCCCGGGAAGCCTCCTCGCATCCGGGCAAGACGACCAGCAGACAGGTTATGGCCAATAGGCGCCGCATTCGTGCCTCCGTTTATATGGATCCGTTTTCAGCGACAACGGACAGACATACAGAGTTATTAATGATTTCTCGTAATCCTACCACGCCTTACAAAAGTACCACAAATTCTCACGCGGTAAAGGCGCCCTACAACCCACAGCCCCCCCTCCCGGAGCCGGTGTACTCCAGGTGCGCCAGCACGTCTGGCCAGTCCTGGCCCACGCGCCCGTGCCCCTGCAGCCCCACGCGGTAGCAGCCGCAGCCCAGGCTCAGGTCCACCCGCCCGCTGCCGTGGGTCAGCCGCCCCGCCACCGGATCCGCGGCCAGGGTCAAGCCCACCGCCACCGGCCCCCAGCGTCCACCCAGGGAGCCCCACACCTGGTCCGCCGAGGTCTGCAGCGCCATGACCCGGTGGGCGGCCAGCAGCCACGCGCCAACCCGAGCGGCGGCGAGCCCGTGGAGCTGCTCCAGGCGCAGGCGCGTGTAGCCGGCGCAGGGGCGCAGGCCCAGGGGGGCCCTGGCGCAGATCCGGGCCTGGACCTCGGCCAGCCGGTTGTCCTCCAGGGCCCAGCTGAGCGAGGCCGCTCCCCTCACCGGCCCGGCGCGGAGGCGGACGGTGCCCCCGAGGTGGGGCTGCGCGTCGGCGCCGTCGACCAGGCCAGGCAAGGGCCAGAGCAGGTTGACCTCGGCCTGCAGCAACACCCGCAGGGCCTCGCGCTGCCGCCGGCTGACCACCGTGTTGCGCAGGCCGGCCACGGCGAAGCCGCCGTCACGGGGTGTGGAGCCATCGGGCTCGCGCAGGCGCCCCGCGGTCCCGCCCGACCAGTGAGCCCCGGCGAAGGGCTCCACCGTGTGCCGCAGGCGGCGATCCGTGTCTCCATAAATCCGGGCCAGAGGAAGAGAGGTCTCGACGGAGATGGTGCCGCGGTGAATCACCTCATCTCCGGCGTCGTCCCAAAAACGCGCCAGCAGTCCATACGCCCCGCGAGACGAAAACCGCAGGGGCCCCAGGGTGGTGGCCCAGCTGAGCGCGGCGTCGAGGACCACCGCGGCCACCCCCTGATCACGCCCGGGCTCCTGGCGGGTCACCGCCAGGGTCAGGTCCATGAACACTGGCCCCACGAGAGCCGTGGGGAGGATGCCTGCCAGGACCGTGACCTGCCCGCCCGTGGAGACGTCGTTGACCACGGGGGCGGACAGATTCTGGATCATGTCTCCCCAGGTGGCCACGAACCCCGGGCCGAGCCCGGCCCAGACCCAGGCGCGGCTGCGCAGGTGTGGCGCGAACACCCTCCCCGGGTCCTGGCTCATGTGGGCGGCGTAGTCGAGATCGCTGACCATGTCGGGGGCCACGCCAACGCTCCATCGCGGGCCGCCGATGGCCGCCACTCCGCGGATCTCCCCGCGCCACCGCTCCTGATCGTGCAGCCCCGACAGCGCCAGGTTCCCGTCGCCGAGAGGGTCCCACCAGCGCAGCCTGGCCCGGGCGTGGGCGCCGCGCCGCTGGACCCAGCCGCCGTGCAGCAGCAGGTCCATGCGCCGGGAGGGCGCCAGATACACCCCCTGCACCAGGCGCAGGCCGTCTCGCCCGCTGTAGCCGACCTCGGGCGGCAGCAGCCCGCTGACGCCAGGCTCCAGGGGCAAAAGTGCGTAGGGCAAGGTCAGCACCCTGCGCTGTCCGATCCACAGCGAAGGCCACCGCAGGTGCAGGCGGCTGGCGCCGGCGGCCACCCGGGCCGTTCGCGCGCTGAAGGTCACCAGCGGCTCGCCTCCGCCGGGGCAGGCGCAGGGCCAGCCGTGGACGAAGCTGGCCTCCAGCCCCCGGGGGCCCAGGCTCAACCGGTGAGCCGAGAGGTGGAGCCCGCCGGCGGTGAGGGTCACCTGCTTGCCGGCCAGGCCGTCGCGGGTCACGGTCAGCTCCGTGGCGCCCACCGTGCACCCGGGCAGGCGCAACCTTACGTGCCCCTCGGCGCTGATGCGCCCCGGCTCGAGGCGCGCGCGCACGGCCTCGACGCACTGCTGCGCCTGGGCCGGCGAGCGTGCAGCGAACGCGATGAACAAAAACAGGATAAGGGCGGGGGCTTGTCCCCCGCAACGTGGCTCGCGGACGACAAGCCGCGCTACAGGATGAGGATCTTTAACGGTCGAAGGTCAGCCTCTACAGCGACTTCTTCGGCTTCTTCCTCTTCCATACCCGCCGGGCCTTCTTCTTGTCGTAGGGCGGGAAGGAGACGACGAGGTAGGTGTACTGGCCTTTGGACCGCGTGACGTGGCGGGCGGTGGTCTTGTAGCGCAGCCTGATCTCCAGGCGCAGCTTGTCGCCGCGCAGCTTGCGCAGACGGAACTTGGAGACGGGGGTCTTGAAGTGCTTCGTGATCACCGGCCGGAGGTTGTTCTTGAACGGCACTCGTGTCTTGTCCAGGGTGATGAAGATCTTGCGGCCCCGATCCTTGCGCATCGGGATCACCGGGCCCGATATCTGGAGGAAGATCTCCGAGCCGGCCTTGGTGACCTGGAAGCCGGGCCAGGTGACGTACTTGATGCCCACGGGCGGCGGCTTGAACTCGGGCGGGTCACCACCACGGAGGGTGACCCCCTGATAGTAGTCGGCGGCCCTGCCTGCGGCGGCGTCAGCGGCGTCGCCCTTTTTCGGCTTCGAGCCCTTGCTCTGTCCCCACGCTGTCGGGACCATCAGCAACATTACCAATACGACTGCAGTTGTCGTCTTGAGCATCAATAACCTCCGGATCCGATAATTCTACCCCCTGATTGTTCAATAGGCCAGATTTCCCGAAGGATGAGCGTGGGCTAACGCGGATCGGCCGTGACCACCGGGTCCACCTGATCCCCTGCCAGCAGGGCCCGGGCCTCGCCCACCAGATACAGTGAGCCGGTGATCAGGCGCGGCAGATCTGGGCGGGCCAGGTCCAGGGCTGTCTGAAGGTCGGGGGCGGCCACGGAGCCGGGGATCTCGAGCGCCAGCCGCTCCGGGTCCAGGGCTCGGGGGCTGCGGGGCCTGGTGCAGATCACCTGGTCGGCCACGGCCAAAAGCGGCTCCACCAGCGGCCGGGGCTTTTGGGGTGTGTTGACGCCCAGCACGAGGCAGAACCGCCGGCCCGTGGCCAACAGCTCCCGGGCCAGAGCCTCGGCGCCGTGGAGGTTGTGGGCGCCGTCCAGCAGGTGCGCGCCGTCCACCCACTCCATACGGCCCGGCCAGCAGACGCCGGCCAGGCCCCGGCGCAGCTCGGCGTCCTCCATGGGCCAGCCCGCGTCACGCAGGCAGGTCAGCGCGGCCAGGCAGAGGGCCGCGTTCTGGCGCTGATGCTCGCCGGCCAGGGACAGCGACAGGCCGCCCAGCCGCCGGTGGCCCATCTCGAAGACAGCCTCATGGCCGCCGTGCAGGTCAAAGTCTCGCCCCAGCACGTGCAGCGGCGCCTGCAGCACGGCGCAGCGCTGGCGCACCACGCGCTCCACCTCGGGCGAAGGCGATGGCGCGCAGACCACCGGCACGCCGGGCTTGAAGATGCCCGCCTTCTCCGTGGCCACCGAGGCCAGGTCCGGGCCGAGCACCTCGGTGTGGTCCAGGCCCACGCTTGTCAGCACGCAGACCGCGGGACGCACCACGTTGGTGGCGTCCAGCCGTCCGCCCATGCCGGTCTCCATCACCGCCAGCTGGATGCCCCGCTCGGCGAAGGCGCAGAGGGCCATGGCGGTGACCACCTCGAAGAAGGTCAGCCCCTCCTGGGCCTGGGCCCGCGCCGCCAGGCGCACAACGTCGGCCTGGCTGATCTCCTCGCCGTCCACGCGGATCCGCTCGGTGAAGCGGCAGAGGTGCGGCGAGGTGAACAGGCCGGTGTGGACGCCGGCCGCCCGCAGGCAGGACTCCACCATGGCCGCGGTGGAGCCCTTGCCGTTGGTGCCCGCGATGTGAACAGCCGGGAAGCGCTCCTGGGGCCGGCCCAGTCGCTCCAGGGCCGCGGTGATCCGCTCCAGGCCGAAGCGAACGCCGAAGCGGCCCAGGGCCTGAACGCGGGACAGGGTGCGGGCGTAGGCGTCGCTGTTGAGCGCGCTCACGCGCCGAGGAACTGCAGCAATCGGCTGACCATCTTGCGCAGCTCGTGGCGCGAGACGATCATGTCGATCATGCCGTGCTCCAAAAGAAACTCGGAGCGCTGGAACCCCTCGGGCAGCTTCTGGCGGATGGTCTGCTCGATAACCCGCGGGCCGGCGAAGCCGATGAGCGCGCCCGGCTCGGCGACGATCAGATCGCCCAGCATGGAGTAGCTGGCCGCCACGCCGCCGGTGGTGGGGTGGTGCAGGATTGAGATGTAGGGCAGGCCCGCCTCGCGGATGCGGCTGAGCGCCGCGGAGGTCTTGGCCATCTGCATCAGCGAGAGGATCCCCTCCTGCATGCGCGCGCCGCCGCTGGCCGACGACATGATCACCGGGCACTGCTCCTCGAGGGCCGCCTCGAACATCAGCGTGATCTTTTCGCCCACCACCGATCCCATGGAGCCGCCGAGGTACTCGAAGGCCATCACTCCCAGGGCCACGCGCACGCCGTCCATGCGCCCGAGGCCGGTGAGGATGGCGTCGTTGAAGCCGGTCTTTTTGTGGGCCGCCTTGATCCGGTCGGAGTACTTCTTGGAATCCTTGAACTTCAGCGGGTCCTTGGGAAAGAGCCCCTCGCCCAGCTCCTCGAAGCTGCCGTCGTCCAGCAGCAGGTCCAGGCGCTGGTGAGCGCTCATGATGTGGTGGTGACCGCAGTGGACGCAGACCCCGAGGTTGGCCTGTAGCTCGGACTCGGCCTGGATCTCGCCGCAGCCCTTACACTTGGACCACACCCCCTTGGGGACCTCGCGCTTGCTCTCGCTGCCGGCGCCCTTCTTTGGCCCCCGACTCTTTCTCTTCCACCAGGACATCTGCCGCACAGCCTACAGTCCCGAGCACTCAAGTCAAGATCGACTCTTGACTCCCGCGACGTGGCCGCAGTAGCAACGAGGTTGCATGGGTATCCTTCGCGACCGCAACCATATCGTGCTGCTGCTGCTGCTGGCCATCGGCTCGGCCGCCTACTTCTCGGTGCCCAACTACAACAACCAGATCGGCGGCGTCGCCGAGCTGGACGGCTACTACTACTACGTCTACCTGCGCTCGGTGCAGATGGACGGCGACCTCGACTTCGCCAACGAGTATGAAGAGTGGGGCAACCAGTTCGGCTTCGGCAAGTCGCCCACGGGGCGTCACCGCAACATCTTCGGCATCGGCGGCGCCCTGCTCTGGCTCCCCTTCTTCCTGGTGACGCACCTGCTGGCCATCATCGGGGTCAAGCTCGGATACCCGTTATCCCTCGACGGCATGTCGCGCTTCCACCAGGTGGGCACCTTCTACGGATCCATGTTCTACGGCTGGTTGGCGGTGGTCTTCTGATACCTCATCGCCCGGCGCGTGTTCGGCCGCGAGCACGCCCTGTGGCCCGCGCTGGGTGCGGCCCTGGCCGGTCCCCTGCCCTGCTATGTCATGAGCCTGGCCTCCTTCACCCACGCCCAGGCTGCGATGGCCACCTCGCTGTTGGTGCTGCTCTGGATCCGGTGGCGGGAGGCGTGGACGCCGCGACGCTGGCTAGCCTGGGGCGCGGTGGTGGGGCTGATGCTGCTGATCCGCCCGGCCTGCCTGCCCTTCGTCTTGCTGCCGGTGCTGGAGGGGCTGCGAGTGCTCTGGGCGCCGATCCGCGCCCGGGACTGGCCCGGGCTGCTCCGCGCTCTGGCCGCGCCGGCCGCAGGCGCCGCGGTGGGTGTGGTGGTCTTTTCGCCCCAGCTGCTGGTCTGGAAGCACCTCTTCGGCAGCTACCTCACCGTGCCACAGGGCGAAGGGTTCATGGTCTGGACCGAGTCGGCCTGGCTCTCGACGCTCTTTTCACCGCGCAACGGCCTGCTGACCATGGCCCCGCTCATGGCGCTGGCGCTGCTCGGCATCATCGGCGCCGCCCGCCGGCGTGTGGCCCTGGCCGCGCCGATGCTGCTGATCCTCCTCGGCATGGCGGTGATCAACGGCATGGCCCACGACTGGTGGGGCTGGGGCTTCTCCGCCCGGCGCTTCACCTCGGCCCTGCCGCTGCTGACCTTCGGCCTCGGCGCCGCCCTGGCCGGCATACGCTGGCTGCTGCAGCGGCGCCCGGTCCGCAGCATCGCCTGGATCACCGCCCTGGTCATCGTCGTGCCGATCATCTTCAACCTGCAGTGGTTCCTCAACTACGTGCAGCAATTCATGACCTGGGCCAACCTGCGCTCCAGCCAGGCTCTCTACATGACGGTGGTGCACAGCCTCACCGAGAAGACGTACAAGGCCGTGGGCAACCCGATGTCGCTGCCGGCGTCCATCCCGTTCACCCTGAGCAAGGGCGGCTCGCCCAACCTGTTCGATCGCCTGGACGGCCACTACCTGCTGGGTGAGAGCCACGCCCTGGCCAACCCCTCGGCCAAGCCCTACGCCCACTCGGTCATGGTGCTCTCCGACCTGCGCTACCGCTACTACCTCTCCGAGAGCTTCGGCTACCCGATCACCCAGGACAAGATCTCGTACGTGCCGATCCGGCGGACGCGGGGACACGTTTACCTGCCGGTGAACCGCATCTCGAGGCTGCACGTGCGCATCGGCGGGCGGGCGCTCTTCGACGGCACCGCCCTCGAGGTGCGGTTCAACGGCGAGCGCCTGGCGATGAAGAAGCTGCCCGGGCGCGCCTGGGGCATGGTGACGGTGAAGGTTCCCCCCGACGTGGTTGAGCAGGGGATCAACCGCATGGATTTGATCCACCACATGCCACAGGGCTGGGACGCCTCGGGGCCCCGGGACATCGGCGCCACAGGCCGCCGCAGTCCGGTGGACGTGGCGGTGGTCAGCGGCGGCCTCAAGGCGGGCAACTTTACCGAGATCTGGGTCGCCGGCCGCAAGGTGAGCGACAACGGCCGGGGCTGGAACGTGGCGGTGCTCGACGGCAAAACCGGCGCCGTGCTCGGCACGCGGGTCTTCGACGTGGTCTACCGGCCGGTGCTCCACGAGGAGCTGGGGCGCTTTTTGCGACACTTCCCCAAAGGCAGCGTCGTGGCCCTCGGCGCCCGGGACAACGTGGGCAAATACTTCGGCCGGGCCGCGGCGGGATCTCTGGCGCTCCTCGGCGCCGTGTCCGACGTGGGCAAGCTGGAGGGCCACGGATACGCGGCCATCGGCGTGCTCGGCGCGCCGGTGGGGACCGCCCTGGAGGCCAACCGCAAGGTGGGCCACACCAGGGTGCTCGTGGGGCGGCCCCCGCCGCCGTGGCGAGAGGTGGCTCAGTATCGATTCATCCAGCTGAGGTGAGCTGGCAAAGGTGGTGAAAACGTGGCGATCAATAGAATCGTAAACGACGAAGGGCCGGTGGTGGAGCTGCTGGACAACCTGTTCGACCAGGCTGTGCAGTTCCGGGCCAGCGACATCCACCTCGAGCCCAAGGAGGACCACCTGGCCATCCGCCTGCGGGTGGACGGCATCCTGGTCCCCTACCGCGAGCAGCCGATCTCGTTGGCCGCGCCCATGGCCACGCGGGTCAAGGTCTTGGCCAAGGTGGACATCGCGGAAAAGAGGCTGCCCCAGGACGGCACCTTCGTGATCAACGTCCAGGGCGAGCGGAAGAACATCCGTTGCTCCACCTTCCCCACCAACCACGGCGAGAAGGTGGTGCTGCGCATCCTCGCCGACAGCCTGATCATGACCGACCTGACGTCCCTCGGCATCCCGCCGTCCCAGCTGCTGCACCTGAAGAAGTCGATCACCGCCTCGTCGGGGCTGGTGCTGGCCACGGGCCCCACCGGCGCGGGCAAGTCCTCCACCCTGCACTCCGTTTTGGCCCGCCTGGACCAAAAAAGGCTCAACATCACCACCCTGGAGGATCCCATCGAGATCCGGGCGTCGGGGCTGACCCAGGCGCAGATCAACCTGCGCAAGGGGTTCACCTTCGCCAAGGGGCTGCGCGCCATCCTGCGCCAGGACCCGGACGTGATCCTGGTGGGCGAGATGCGTGACTTCGAAACAGCGCAGATCGCGTTCCAGGCGTCGCTGACCGGTCACCTGGTGCTCTCGACGCTGCACACCTCCTCCACGGTGGAGACCATCACGCGCCTGTTGGACATGGGCCTGGAGCCGTACCTCGTGTCGTCATCGATCCACGTCATCGTGGCCCAGCGCCTGGTGCGCCTGCTCTGCCCGCTCTGCCGCGAGCCCATGGAGCTGGACGAGGACATCAACGAAATGGTCGGCTTCGAGATCCCCCCGCCGCTGCCGGGCCAGCAGGTATACTCCGCCAAGGGCTGCCCCGTCTGCCTCGACACGGGCTATCGCGGCCGCACCGGCCTGTTCGAGGTGCTGGTCATCGACGACGACATCCGCAACCTGATCAAGAAGAAGAGCGCCTCCACGGCTTACAAGGAGGTGCTGCGCCGCAGCGGCCTGCCGACCCTGCGGCGGGACGGCGTGCGCAAGGTGCAGGACGGCATGACCACCATCGAGGAGGTCATGCGGGTTACGTAATGTCGAAAAAATGTTCGCTCGACGGCCCCGCTTGGCCGAGAATGGACAAAACGAAAACGGGGGTCTTCATGGGATGGAAGTCAGCCCTCGGGCTGGTGATATTGCTCATTGCGCTGGTTGTGCTGGCTGACTACCTGTACCGCCAGCACAACAAGAAAAAGAAGACGCGCAGCGCTCAGCTTCGCATCACGTCACGGGTGCGCGGCTTCGCCGAGCTGTACGTGGACACCTCCAAGGCCATGTTCCGGCCAGCGGTGATCCCGGATGACGACGTCGTCGCCTTCCAGCGCATAGTGGCCGAGGAGCACGGCCTGGACCTGGAGTACGACCTGCTGGCCGAGATGATCAACGAGGAGGTCTTTCGCCAGGAGTGCACCCACTTCGAGCGGATGCTGACCTCCGACCGGCCCCTGCCCCAGCCCGTGACCCAGGAGGCTTTGCTCGACCGCTACGTCTCCATCTACGGCGCGAACCTGGTGCACGTGGACTATCTGGTGGACCTGGCCAAGAAGAAGCACCTCTCCATGACCGCGGGCTGGGCCGAGGAGCAGATCCCGGCGCGGATCAAGGAGAAGAAGCTCAGCAAGCACGCGCGCAAGATCAAGAGCGCCATGAAGCACAAGACCCAGGAGTCCAAGGCGATCCAGGTCACGGACCTCGACGAGATGGAGGCTCCGGACTTCATCAGCTTCTTCCAGGACTTCTTCGAGACCATGGGTTACTTCGTCGAGGAGGCCCGGCAGACCGGCGCCGGCGCCGCCATGCTCATCGAGAAGCTGGGCGAAAAGAGCGCGGTCACCGTGCTGCAGGCCGACGCCGCCGTGGACACCGACACCGTGGCGGCGGTGCTGGACCTGCGGGAACGGCACAAGTGCACCAGCGCCATCGTGGCCACCAACGCCATCTTCACGCCCGAGGCCAAGGCTCAGGCGGACCAGGCGGGTCAGGTCTCGCTCTGGGATCGCGAGAAGCTGTCCTTCCTCATCGAGATTTATCAGAAAGAGAAGATTACCTGATCCGGCAGGGGACAGGCCCCCGCCCTGCCACTGTCTCGCCCTGCCGCCCTACTCCTCAGTCGTGATCTTTGCCCTGCAGTGCGGGTGCATGCAGTCGATGGTCTCGTTGGTGTCCATGTTGTGCCCCAGGTTGTCGCACACCTTGTAGCAGTCCATGGGCTCGAAGTAGGGGTCGCTCTTGGCCGTGACCAGGGCCTTTTGGCGGAACTCTTCGTAGACGTCCGAGTACCAGACCTCCTCGAAGCTGTTGTCCATGATGTTGCCCAGGGAGAAGGAGTCGGCCTTGCAGCAGGGGATCACGTCGCCGGTGGCCTGCACGCGGGCATAGGTGTAGCCGATGCTGCAGGGGATATTGTCCACGATCTGGGCGTCACGCTTGCCGCCCTCGGCATCACCCGAGACCCGACGCCAGAAACTGCCGAAGCCCTGGAGGCTGAGGTAGGGGGCGCGCACCGTGAGGGTGATCGGATCGATGCTGCAGTCCACGAAGGCCATGCAGTTTTGGCACTCGTGGGCCGGGTGGCCGAAGAAGATACAGCTGTCGCGGTGGATCTCCTCGTAGACGCGGCTGCAGTGGATGCCTCGCCGGCAGTAGGTCTCCCAGCGGCGGATGTCCTCCAGGTGGAAGCGGAAGTCGCCGGCCAGGCGGTGCTGCTGTAAGAAGCGCGCGTACTCGCCCTGCTCGTCCAGCCCGGGCAGGCGCCCCTCGGTGACCTCCTCGGCGGTGCGCTGCAGGTAGTCCGGGCGGTGACGCACGTTCATCATCGTGTCCATGATGTTGCGCGTGTCCTCCTCGGAGAGGGCCAGCTCGTCGGTGTAGCCCTTGAGGACGTCCACGGGCGTGAACTCGATGAGGTCCGCGCCCATGATCCGCGCCGTGCTGATCATGTCGCCGATCTCGTGGGCGTTGAGCGACGAGATGACGTTGTAGATCTTGACCCGCGGCTTGTTGGCCCCGGTGTAGCGGCGATACCACGTCATGTGGCTCACCACCTCGACGATCTGCTTGAACAGCGTGTCCTTGGCCGTGGGGTGCGTCGCGGCGTAGGTCTCCGGCGAGCCGGCCCAGAAGCTGACCGTGACAGAGTCCACGCCGAGGTCCACCAACATGCGGGCCCGCTCGTCGGACATCAGCGTGAAGTTGGTGATCACGTTGAGCTCGAAGCCCTCGTCCTTGATCAGCTCCAGGATGTCGTCGATGCGCGGGTGCATGAACGGCTCGCCCGCGCCCGAGAGCTGGATCTTTTTGGTGCCCATCTTTTTGGCGTCGAGGATCAGCTTGCGCACGGTGCCGTAGTCCAGGGTGGCCCGCCGCTTGTCGCCCTTGATCCGCTGGTCGCCGAGCATGAAGCAGTGGATCCAGCACCCCTTGCAGTGCTGATTGCAGTTGTTGGTCAGGTCGATCTCGAGGCTGTAGGGGCCGGCCATGGCCTTTTCGCCGCGCACCACGCCGGCCAGGTGCAGGTTCTCCGCCCGGAAGCGCCCCACCTCGGCGTGGGCCACCTTGGCCGAATCGGCCACGCGATCCTTGATCTGCTCGCGCTTTTCGGAGTCCCAGTTGATCTCGGGCGCGTCGCCCACCACCTCCAGGTGCAGCACGTCCTCGATGAAGATCCGCATCTCCTTGGCCCGGCGCAAGCGGTAGGCCTCGGTGTTGAAGCCGCCGTCGTGCCAGTTGACGTGGGGATCTTCATCGGGGAGGCTGATGCCGAAGTCAGCGTGGTTCTCCAGCAGCAGGGAGCCCTCCAGCAGCTCCAGGGGCAGGATATCCTTGACCTGGGAGATCTGGAAGCGGTTGTCCTGGAGCCAGTAGGCGGTCTCGCCGAACTCCAGCTCTGCCTCCCCCGGCAGCCCGACGAAGACCGACACGCGGGTGTTGATGCCCGAGGCGTTTGCCCGCTCCAGGGCCTCGGCGGCTTGCTCCGAGTTGAAGCCCGCGGAGATCACCTCCAGCAGGCGGTCGGATCCGGTGAAGACCTCCAGGTCCACGCCGATGCAGCCGGCCAGGCGCATCTTGCGGTAGAGGTAGCGGGGCATGTTGGGGTCCACGGCCAGGCGGCCCCACCACTGCAGCTCCTCCTCCTCCAGCAGCAGGTCGCAGATGGCCTCGAGCTGCTGCAGGTCGCCGTTGACCACCAGGTCGGTGAACTGAAAGCGCCGGATGTCGTTGTGCTTGAGGTGGTAGAACATCTCCTCCGCCACCTCGTGGGCCGGACGGGGGCGGTAGCGCCCCTCGCGAGGCTGCAGGTTGCAGAACGCGCAGCGGCGCGGGCAGCCGAGGCTCATGCGCATCGGCAGGCCCTCCCGGCGCAGGCGCACCAGGTCGGCCTCGAGATACTGCGGGAAGGGCAGCCCCTCCACCGAGGAGCCCGGCGGCCGCGGGCGGTAGTCGCCGTCCAGGGTGTCCATGCCGGCGATGGGCTTGGTGATGCCGGCGCGGCGCAGGCGGAGATACTCCACCACTGTGATCGACGGCTCGCCGACCACGACACCGGCCGCTGCCTCCACCGGCACCTTCTTGCGCTCGGAGGCCAGGCCCAGATCGCGGCCAAAGAGCAGCGCTGGCGCCACCCCGCTGCGCATGAGGGCCTCGGAGGCGCCCAGGCAACGTGTGAAGGTGTCCGACGAGACGCCGAAGGCTGCCAGCCCCACGCCCAGCTCCTCGAATCTCTCCAGGGTGACCTCGTCCGAGTCTCCCGGATCGACCTCCAGCACCCTGGCTGAGAACCCCTTGACGCGAGCCGCCTCCGCGGTGGTGTAGCCCTCGCGACAGAGGTCTGGATCGTTGCTCATCAGAACCACAACAAGGTCCGTACTCTGTTGTTTTTCTTGATTAACATCCATATTTGCAGCACTCTCTCCCAAAAGGTTGTCAGTATAGGGGTAACATGACCCAAAGCAAAGCAGATTCCAGTGAATACATCACCTCGTTGATGAGCCACGATATCTCCAACTTCAATCAGACTAGCCGTGGCTATCTGGAGATGCTCCTGGCCGACCAGATCGGCGACCTGACCGACGAACAGGCGCGGGTCATCACCATCTGTCTGCGGCAGACCAACCGCATCCAGAACCTCACCAGCGCGGTGCGAATGCTCGTGGAGCTCTCCCGGACCGCGGTGGCGTCGACGCCGGTGGACCTGGACCACGCCATGAGCGAATCCATCAACCGCGTGGAGAAGGACTTCGGTGATCGCGAGATCCGGGTGGACTACTCCGGCGAAGACCGATGGGCGATGGTGGAGGATCACCTCGGCTGCGTTTTCCGGCATATGCTCTCCAACTGCGTGCAGCACAACGACTCCGGTGTTGTGGAGATCGGCGTGGAGATCACCCCCGAAGAGGACCCTCCCCGGTGGCGGATCATGTTCAGCGACAACGGCGAGGGGATGTCGGCCATCCGCAGCAAGAGCCTCTTCCTCAGGCTGGACACCGAGGACGTCCACGGGTCGGGCATCGGGCTCTGCCTGGTCAAGCGCCTGGTGGAGCGCTGGGGTGGCGAGGTCTGGCTGGAATCGTCCACCCGCGGGGAGGGGTCGGTGTTCTGCCTCACCCTGCCCCGGGCACAGTGAGGTGGACATGAAGGGGCTGGGCGACGCGCTCAAGATAATCTTCGAAAAGATCGGGGCCTTCTTCGATCTGTTCGACCTGTCCTTCTTCGTCTCGGGCGCCGCCTGCATCGGCGCGGCCCTGTTCTGGCTGCACCTGACCGGGACCTACGTCGTGGCCAAGGTGCCCGACACCCTGGTCATCCTGGCGCTGGTGCTGGCCTCCTACGTCGTGGGGCTCATCTGCTTCGCCGCGTTCAGGGCGGTGCGGGTGTGGGCTCTGAAGCTGCGCAGCGGCAGCGACCACAAGCAGCTGCTGCGGCAGGCCATGGAGGCCCACGGCCTGGGCGGCGAGGTGCCGTTCACTCGCTTCCATGACAGCGACGCCGACCTGACGCACTTGTATACCCGCCTGTGGGCCGAGGTGCGTGAGAGCAAAGACGTCGTGGAGTCCTACGGGCTGCTGCGCCGGTACTGGGTGCTGTCGGCCACCTGCGATGGCCTGGCCGCGGCGCTGTGCGTCTGGGCGTATGTGCTGCTGGCCAGCTCCCTGGGCCTGGGCATGACGGCCTCACCGGTGCCGGTCCAGATGGGCCTGCTCGCCGCGCTGGCGCTGCTCATGGCCCTGGTGGCCGGGCGAGAGGCGGGGCGCTTTACCATCTACCAGGTCTTCGAGCTGGTCTCCACGGTGTCTTACATGAGGGACAAGGAGCAGGCGGCGACGGACGACGAGGAGCAGCGGCTGCAGCGGCTGCTGAAGCAGGAGGAGGCGCTGTCGACGATCCCCAGGCGTCCGTCCTCATCGAGCTCGAGCAGCACCTCAAGCCAGAAGTAGTATCCGTTACACGGCCCGGCGGCACTCCAGCGCGCGCCGGATCTTGGTCAGCGCGTGCTCCTGGATCTGGCGGATGCGCTCGCGGGAGAGCTCGTACCCCTCGCCGATGGCGCGCAGGGTCTGCTCCTCCTCACCCTCCAGACCGAAGCGCCGGTTGAGGATGTCGGCCTCCATGGGCTTGAGGTGCTTGAGCACCTGGCGCACCTGGTCGGTGATGCTCTCCATGGCCAGCGAGTCCGCGGGCCCGGGGGCGTCGGGATCGTGGAGCATCTCGATGAACTTGCGGTCATCGTCGCCCGAGACGGTTCGGTCCAGCGAGAGGGCGTCGTTGACGCTCTGCTGCTCGACCTTGACCACCTTCTCCACGGGCAGCCCCACCACCTGGCTGATCTCCTCGGTGGACGGCTGGCGGCCCAGCTTGGTGCTCAGCTCTTTTTTGGCCCGGGAAACCCGCTGGTGCGCCTCGAGCAGGTGCATGGGCAGACGGACAGCGCGGCCCTTGTCGGCCATGGCGCGGCTGATGGAGTGCCTGATCCACCAGCTGGCGTAGGTGCTGAAGCGGTACCCCTTGCGG
>PVBE011172585.1_pt1 | contig 17727 bp, 17 predicted proteins | sample 1631181 | NCBI WGS metagenome assembly PVBE01 (sample SAMN08397723, study PRJNA350692) | Marine metagenome, whole genome shotgun sequencing project. | isolation source: water | place: Pacific Ocean | collected 2012-04 | reverse complement strand
CACCAAGCCTCCGGGAAGTGTCGCGCACCGCCCCCTACATGCACAACGGGATGTTGAAGACCCTCGAGGATGTCATCGAGTTCTACGACAACGGCGGCCAAGATCGATCTCATGTCGGCCGACATCGACGGGACGAAGGAGCAGATCGAGAGGGAGTTGGGGCTGGATCCCGAACTGACCCTCCTCTGTTCGGCCAAGAAGGGCGAGGGAATTGACGACATCTTCGAGGCGATCGTGACCCAGTTGCCCGCCCCCGAACCACCCCGAACCGAAAACCTCAAGGCCCTCATCTTCGACGCCCATTACGATCCCTTCCGGGGAACCATCATCGCCTGCCGCCTCTTCGACGGAAGCGTGAAGGCGGGAGACCGGATTCGCCTCCTGTCGAACGGCGTGACGTACCTGGTGGACGAGGTGGGCCACTTCCAGATCCAGAGGAATCCCACGAAATCGCTTTCGGCCGGAGAGGTGGGATACATCATCGCGGGGATCAAGAACCTCCAGCACACCCGGATCGGCGACACCATCGTCCTGGACGCGGGCGGTGACGACACCCCCCTTCCGGGATTCAAGGAGGCGAAGCCGGTCGTCTTCTCTTCCATCTACCCCATGTCCCAGGACGACTACCAGGCGCTTCGCGAAACGATGGAGAAGTACGAACTCAACGACGCCTCGCTTACCTACAAGAAAGATTCCTCCGCCGCCCTCGGGCAGGGATTCCGATGCGGCTACCTGGGCCTTCTCCACCTCGAGATTTTCCAGCAGAGACTCGAACGGGAATACAACCAGTCGATCGTGATGACGGTGCCCAGCGTCGAGTATAAAATCAAGCTCCTGAACGGCGACGTTCTTACCATCGACAACCCCCAGTATTACCCCGACCCGTCGCAGATCCAGAGCACCCAGGAACCCTACATCCGCGCCGAACTTCTCTTCCCGGAAAGGTACATCGGGGTGGTGATGACGCTGGTCCTCTCCAGGAGGGGTACCAACCCGCGAACCAGCTACCCGACCCAGGGTCGAATCGGGCTGGTCATCGACATGCCCCTTGCAGAAGCGATCTACGACTTCTACGACACACTCAAAACCGTCACACAGGGATATGGATCGTTCGATTACGAGATCACGGACTATCGAACCAGCGACCTGGTGCGTCTCGACATACTGGTGAACGGGGAAAAGATCGACGCCCTTTCCCTCATCGTCTTCCGCGACAAGGCCCGGGAGTGGGGGGTGCGCGTCTGCGACCGCCTGAAAGACGAGATTCCCCGCCACCAGTTCAAAATCGCCATCCAGGGCGCCATCGGGGGGAAGATCATCTCGAGATCGACGGTAACGCCCTTCCGGAAAGACGTCACCGCCGGGCTGTACGGGGGCGACGTCACGCGGAAAAACAAGCTGCTCGACAAGCAGAAGAAGGGCAAGAAAAAGATGAAGATGATCGGCTCCGTCAACATCCCCTCGAGCGCCTTCGCCGCCGTCCTCAAGGCCAAGGACCGCTGACTCACTTTTCCGCGGCGGCCAGCAGAAGCTTCATGATCTCCTCGGTGGACCCGCCCGTGATGCGGCGGATCAGTTCCCGGTCGGTATGGTCACCCAACTCGTAGGTGATCGAGGGGATCCTGAAACGCTCGTAGAACCACCCCTTCGAGGTGCCCGTCGTGGGATCGTGGCCACCGCTCCGCCGGACCTCGTATTCCGGGAAGCGTTTGCCCAACGCGGCCAGCCAGTCCCGGGTGAAGTTCGCGGGGAACGTCGTCTGGCCGTCCGTCTGCGTGTAGAAAATATCTTTCTTTGTCGAGTGGAAGTCGAGGAAGAGGAACGGACGCGCGCCGGGGAGAGCGACGAACGCCAGGAAGGCGTCCCGAACCTGTCGCGTCTCGGGCTGTTTGAAATTCTTCCAGTCGCGATTCAAATCCGCGCCGGCCATGTTGTGCCGCCAGTGCCCCGCGTCGAGACCGTCCGGATTGACCAGCGGCACCACCAGCGTCAGGAACCGTTTCCGGAAACGCCCTGCCAGGGGCGAGTCCCCGGCGAGTGTTTCCACGAACGCCATCAGCCCGAACGTGCCGGTCACCTCCGGCGGATGCTGACGACTGACGACGAAGACGAGTTTGCGAGACTTTCCGTTCCCGATCTTCATCATGCGAAGGGGACGCCCCTGCATCGATTTTCCGATCGTAACCCGGCGGATGAAGGACTTGCGCGCCATGCGTTCGATCCACGACTCGATCTCCGCGACCCCGACCAGGTCCCGGGCCGCGACCCAGAGAGGCTTCTTGTCGACGTCGAGCGTCAACGTCACGCTCCCCTTCTCCCCGTCCTGCACCGGGAGGGAACTCCAGTCCCGGCCGTTCCTGCTGATCCGCGGCCGGTAGCGATGCTCGCCGCCGACATAATTCAATGTCGCCGTTATCGTCTTCGGGGAAGCCGCGGCCACCTTGAACGCGTACCACGCGCTGTCGTTGATCGGCCGGTTCTCCGGCCGGATGACGAGCCGGAACGCGTCCTTGCCGACTTGCGTGCACTCGTTCAACCGCGCTCCCGGGAACTGATTGCTGAACCGGACACCCGCCTTCCGGAACTGGAAAGTCCGCTTCTGCTGGAGATCAACCTTTTCCTGGAGACGGGCCGACGACAACGCCGGCAGGACGAAGACGACGGAGAGCAGCAGGATGCGGGCGGCCCGCGCCACCATGGAGGTGTCAGAACAGCCCCGGTCTCCGGATCCCTGCAAGGAGTTCCTCATGTTCTCTTCAAGTATAGCACGGGATCAATGGGGAAAATACCGGGAGTACGATGCCCGCCATGGAGGAAGAAAAGGAAGCGGGAGAAGGAACGGGAAATTCAAAGCCCCTTTTCCAGAACGGGGTGGGAGTCTCCGGTCCCCCCCCCCCGGGAAGCGCCGCTTGTCCGCATTCCCGCGCTGATTACCGGGACTTCCGGGCGATCAGGAGGGAAATCAGGGATTGTTTATTTTTTGTACGCACCGCCGCTGCGCCACCATCCGTTCCATGACTTCCAATCCGGGAAGTTATGGCCCGTGATGTTCCTCAGGGCCACCTGGAGTGCGGGGCGGCAGTCTTTGTAACGGATTCTTTCTTTCTCGTCGGCGGTGATCTTCACACTGAAGTCTTTCTGACCTTCGGTGGGGTCAATTTTGGGGGGCCGGCCCCCTTTGATCTTATAACTCAGCGCGATGTTGCTTGGTTTCCGCTCGCATTTCCGGAGGTACTTGATCAGCACCGGGAGCGATTCCCGGCGGCCGAAAGAGGAGATCACCTTGATGGCCTCCTCGGCCACGACGACATCATCTTTCTCGACCAGCCGGTGGAGGATCGGGAGGATCGTGATCTGTCGGAGCGATCCGAGAGTCCGGACCAGGGCGACCCGAAGGTCCGTTTTCTTGCTGTTGCTACGGGATATCAATGCCTTTGCGACGTGTACGGACGCGCCCCGTACCCCGGAGAAACTGCCGAAGGCGGTCGCCGCCACCATCCGGTGTGCATCCGGCGCGATCAGAAGCAGTTTTCCGAGTATTTTTGCCGTGATCTTATTCGGTGTCCTGGCCAGGCGCTGTATGGCAACAATCCGCTCCTCATCCGAAGTCGTTCTCAGGAAGTAGATCGAGCGGAATTCCTTGACCATATCCTTTGCTTCCGTGTCCTGGGTTGCCCCGCCCGCCAGGAACGGTGTCGCCAGGATTGCGGCAATGATTATATTCATAATCGATGAACTCCTTACTTTTCCGGTCGAATTCGGACCCTTTTTTTTCAGTGGAAAACGCGGAAATCCAACAATTGGGTTTCCCCTTGTTTTCCCCCTGTACGCAACCGGTTATTAAACCAATCGCTAAATTTTCGGAACCTTCTTGATTTTTCTGCTGTTTTCTCAAAAAAGGTGGGATTCAAAGCCCCTTCTCCGTACCAGGGCGAGACAGGCACCTGTCTCCCCCCCCCACGGATCGGGTAACCTCCGTCACACTGGAGATTGCCGGAGGAGGGGAGACCTATCATGAAATCGGAGGATTTTCCGAAGAAAAATGCCCCCCCCTCCGCGGCGGGCGGGTAGGCCCCCCTACTCCAGGGGAGTGGTGGGAACCGGCCGGTCGCGGTCAAGCCCCGTGCCGTCGCCCACCTGGCCGAAGTAGTTGTAGCCCCAGCCCCAGGAGGTCCCGTCCTGCCGGACCGCCGCGCTGTGAAGGGCTCCACCAGAGACGAAGGCCACTTCGTCGAACTCCTGAATCCGGGTCGGCCAGGTGACTTCATTCATTTCAGGGTAGCCCAGCTGGCCGTACGGTCCGTGTCCCCAGGTCCACGCGATCCCCTCTTCCGTCACCGCGAGGGTATGGCTGTAGCCGCCAGTTACCAAGATGACTCCCTCCAGGCCGAGAACGGTGACGGGCGTGGAACGGTTTTCCATGGTGCCGTCTCCCAGCTGTCCCATCGCGTTGAGTCCCCAGGCCCGGAGCGTTCCGTCGCTCAGCAGGGCGAACGAGTGAAAGTAGCCGGTGCCGATGGAGACAACGCCGGACAGGCTGTTGACCTGGAACGGCATGAAAGAGTCGTTAAGGCTGCCGTCACCCAGTTGGCCAAACATGTTGTTGCCGCAGGCCCAGACGGTTCCATCGAACCGGAGAAAGAGGGAATGAAAGGCGCCCCCGGCCACCTCGGCCACCCCGTTGATTGCCGTGATCTTCTGGGGCGTCCAGTAGGAGTGCTGGGGGGAGGTCGCGCTATCCAGGCCGGGAAGCTGGCCGTAAACGTTGCTCCCCCAGGCCCACAGTGTCCCGTCCGATTCCACTGCAAAACTGGACTCTTCCCCGGCGAAGATCGCGGAGATCTTCGGCAGGTCGGTGATCCGGAAGGCCACGGGGATCAAGATGAGCGCCTGGACGCCGAGTTGTCCGTTATCGTTGTTTCCCCAGGCCCAGACGACCCCTTCGTTGTCAAGCGCCAGGGTATGGGCGCCGCCGGCGGCGATGTCGACGATGTTTTCCAGGCCGTTCACCGGGACAGGAGAGAACCGGTTCTGGAAGGTCCCGTCCCCGACCTGGCCATGGTTATTGCTGCCCCAGGCCATGACACTTCCATCCTCGGTGAGATGAACCGTATGGTAACCGCCCGCACTGATGCGTGCCGTGGTCGGTTCGTCCTGCTCTCCGATTCCATCGTCGGGAATGGCGTGGGTCCCCCCTTCGTCGTTCCCGTTTTTGTAATCAAGGCAGCCGCCGATGCTGAATCCGAAAATGAGAATGAAAAAGGGAAGTGCGATTGATCGGTATTTCATGGGATCTTCCTCCAAGTAGTAAGTACGGTGATCTTAATTGCCCCGGCCGTCAAAGACTGGCCCCCGTGTTGCCGGTCGGACGTACATCCGGAAAGGAGCGCCCGATATTTCACTTTTAATTCCTCGTCCCGGGAAAACGCAGGGTGAAGCTCAACGCCATCAGTCCCAGCAGGAAGAGCGCCGCGAGTCCGCCACGGGTGGCGCCCACACTCGCGGAACAGGGGGCGACGTCGATATGCTCATCATCGTCGACGGGATCGGTTCCCCCGGGGGAATGGACATTGCCTGAATCGGCGACGATGGAAAAGTCGTCCACGAACCACCCGGCGTGTCCGTTGTCGATTTCGTCGATCGTGTTGAACTCGAAGGAGACCTTGACGAGATGGAAGGTGGTTTCCTCCAGGGAAATCACGTGCTCGTGCCAGGAGCCCATTTCGGAGCACCCCCCGCTGGTGGTGGAAAGCTGGAGTTCCAACTCCACGGCGAGAATGTCGATTCCATCGAAGCTGGTGATCCGGATCCATCGCTGGTCGGTCCCCGTTCCGGAGGTATCGGTTTCGTAGTTGCACCGGAAGCGAAGCTCGGGACTCTCCAATGTGCTGATGTCGACGTACGGAGACCGGGAGATTCCCGAGTTCACCATGGGGCCGGCGAACCCGCTTGTGTAGTAGTCTGTTCCGTTGTTGTAGTTCAGGGTCTGGCCGTTGCTCTTCGGACCGTCGCCATCCACCGCCCAGCCGACGTTTTGGAAAGGGGCGGAGAAAGTCCATCCCCAGGAATGGTCAAAGTTCGTCGTGTAACCGTTCTCCGTGGGGACGACGAAGTCCGGAGCATAAATGCTGTTGTACAGGAAGGGGACCCAGCCGGAAGTCGCGCCCGTCGCGGTAATGAAACGGGCCTGCCAGTAGTGGTTTCCTGGAACGGGGGATCCGAGGATGATCGTGGAATCGGCGCCGAAATTGGCCAGGGTGCCCTGGATCAGCGGGACATCGGTGAACTCCGTGCCGGTGGGCTGGATTTCCACTTCCAGCATGACCTGGTACGGGTTGGGGTTGTTGCAGACGAAGCGGATCCCCGCGCCGGTGATCGTTTCCGCCCCGTAGAGGGGGGACCCGTCGAAGTTCTCCTGCCGCAACGAGGTGGCCTGTGGGACCAACGGGGATTGCACGGGAGGCGTTCCAAACCCCTGTGCGGCAGCGGTGGAGGAGAGAAGAAAGGAAAGAATAAGAATTCTCATCATGGATATCTCCTTTATTCAGGCCCGGGGTAGTCCGAGATCGGCCCCCGTGACGCCGGTCAGACGTACATCCGGAAAGGAGATCCGGATATTTCATTTGGGGATGAAAATTCGGTCGAAAAAGATGTGATTTCAGAACCCCCGGGCACGGATAGTGGGGAGGGGATTCAGCCGGCAGGTTTCTCCAAAACCCCTCTTTGTGCCTTCGAGACCATGTGGTGAAGAACGGTTCCCCGGACAGGCTCCTAGCCTTGCTTCCCCTCGATGGTCATCAGCAGGACCGTTCCGGCCAGGGCCATCCGGCTGTCGAGCTGGTTCTCCGTATTTTTGGAGAGGTCGACGTCGTACTTGACCACGAACGGGTTCCACGTCCCGGTCAAATCGGCGACAACGTTTCCCCCCACCTCGAAGGTGAAATTCTGCGGGATCAGGTTGCTCAAAAACCTCCGGAGCAACGCCATCATGACCGAGTCTTCCTTCATGTGCCCCAGGACCCCGTCGTTGGCGTCCAGGATCTCCCATTCGTCCTTCAGGATCGACTTCAAACCCTTGCGTCGGAAGGCGCCCAGCTTTTCCCCGCTCTGGGTGTCCACCACGTCGTATGCCGCGGAGAAATCGATGATACTCCGCGCCTTGATGCTGAGGAGCGACTTGGTTTTGGCCTCGTCGGAGAAGACCGTGATGTCTTCCTTGAGCTTGAACGCCTTGAGGCGGACGTAGCCGAGGAGGGCTCCCGACGTGGAGAGGATCCGGCAGGTAAGCCCCAGGAAATTGAAAAAGTTTCGCCGGGCGACGTAGCGCACTTCCGAGTAGAGGTTTGCGGCTGAATCGGACATTCGTTCCACCTTCCTTCCTTGACCGGGCATTATCTTTACGGATCCACCGGAGATCGGCCCAATTATAGGCAGAAGATTCTCCGCGAACAAGCGGTTCGCACTTTTCCCTGTCGGCTTCGGGTGATAGCATGAGCCCGTTCTCCCACGAAAGAAAAGGATGCATATCATGAACCACATCGCCATCGCCCTCCTGGTGACCCTCCTCGCCGCTCCCCAGGAGGAGACGCCACTGTCCCGGTACAAGGCTCTCGTAGACGAGTTTGGACAGGCCCGAAAGGATCTTTCCAAGGCGTACCGGGCGGCCGAAACGAAGGAAGAACAAGGAAAGATTCGACGCCGGATGAACACCCTGGGCGTCGAGTACGCGCCGCGCTTCCTGGAACTGGCAAAGGACCACCCCTCCGACACGGTCGCTTTCGACGCCCTCAGCTGGATCGTCACCGCCGCGGGCCGTTTCGGCGGCAAGGAATCGGGAGAGGCGATCGAACTTCTCGCCACGAACCACGTCGACGACGAACGGCTCAGCGTTATCTGCGAACGACTTCGCCTCAGCCGGCTCCGCGCCGTTCCCGGTTTCCTTGAAACCATCCTGGAAAAGAGTCCCCACCGGAACGTTCAGGGGCTCGCCTGTTACAGCCTGGCCACCCAGTTGAAAATGTCCGCGGCGACAAAGGCGCGCGCGGAGAAACTGCTGGAACGAATCGTCGCCGAGTACGCGGACGTTCCGTGCCGGAGCGGGACCCTGGGAGCCGTTGTCCGGGCCGAACTTTTCGAGGCGCGGAACCTGGTCGTCGGCAAGGAGGCGCCCGACATCGTCGGGAAGGACCTGGAGGGGGTGGAGTTTAAGCTGAGCGATTACCGGGGGAAGGTGGTCGTGCTCGATTTCTGGGGAAACTGGTGACCCCCCTGCCGGGCCATGTACCCGCACGAGCGGTCGCTCGTGAAACGACTCGCGGATGAACCCTTCGCCCTGATCGGCGTCAACAGCGACAAGGACCTGGAAGCGCTCAAACCCATTCTCAAGAAAGAGAAGATCACCTGGCGTTCCTTCTGGAACGGGGGGAGCACCAAGGGTCCGATTTCCCGGGCGTGGAACGTCCGTGGCTGGCCGACCATTTACGTGCTCGATCACAAGGGCGTGATCCGCTACAAGAACGTGCGCGGAGATAGGATGGACGATGCGGTCGACACCCTCCTCCAGGAACTCAAGGCGGAGAAGGGCCGGAAGTAAGCGATTCTTTTTTCATTTTTCCGACGGAAATCCGGATTCACCGCGATGGGAGGGTACAGACGAAGGAAATATTCACCCTGTTCGGGAGATTCAACCATGAAAATGACCAAAACAGCCCCGGCCCTCCTTCTTGTCGCGCTCGCCATGGTTTCCACCGGTTGTGGGGGCGGAGGAGGCGGTGGCGGCAGTTCTTCCGCTTCCGGAGGGGGCTCGCTCGTGGGAACCTGGGAATACGTCGACAGGCAATCCGCCAGTTCCCTGGTTACCGGATCGAGCAGTTATACCACCAAAACGACCACGTTCCATGCGGACGGCCGGTACCAATACTCCAGCACCTTCATCTTCAACAGCGCGAACACCCCCAACAACACCATCACCGATTTCGGGACCTGGACGTTCGACGGATCGACCCTCGCTTATACCAGCGGGCAGACCGGGAAGAGTGCGAAGCTCCCCACGCAGGTGGATCCCAGTGGATCGGCCATCTACGTAAACGGGGTGATGTGGATCCGGAAATAAGGACCGTTTTTCTTTCCCGATCCTGAACCGGAGGTTCCGCATGATGATCATCCGAATCGCCCTTCCCGTTTTCAGCCTGGCCATGGTTCTTCTCGTTCCCGCGGTTTCGCGCCAGGTCGGGTTCGGCGCCATGCCGACGAAGCGCCAACCGGCCGAGGATTCCCGGCCGGTCGCGTCCGAAAAATCTCGGGAAGTTCTCCTTCTCCCCGGGAAAACCTTCCAACAGGACGAGGGTTCCGAGACAAGGGAACAAACCTCCCTCGATTCGTCGGGGACACTCCAGCACGTCGACCGAGGGGATCATGGAATGCTCGTGCGGATCCTGCGAAACGATGGAAAAACCGTCATCGTGGACGTGGAACCGGGAACAATCTCCCCCGAAACAGCGCGGTTGTTCCAAGTCGTGATCGCCCTTCGTCACGAAGATGCCACCCTGCGATTCCTGGGACTGGAAATGACCGGACCGGACCGCTACCGGGTGGGACCGGAGACCGTGCTGGTGTACGAGTGGGACCGGGCGGTGCGGAACTCGGACGATCTCTTCGCGAACCGGGTTTACGGAGAGGGCCACGAAGGAGGACTGACGCGCCTGGTACTCGAGGCAGGAAACGGGTCACTGGAATTCCGCCTGAAGCTCTGGACCGGGGACGGGGTCTGCCTCTTTACCGATTACCGCGTTCCTTCCGACAAAGCGCCCTGCGAGGTCGCCGACCTGCTGGAAAGGATGATGGGCCCCGACCACTCCATTCGTCTCGCCGACCCGGAGACCTGTGACCCCTTTTAGGTCAAAGACTTCAGGGGTCACCTGGTCCTGGTTCAACCGGGAACGTCAGGGCGAGAACCTCTGGAGAAGTCCCCGCTCCTCTTCCCACTCGTCCTCGGAGGAGCAGTACTCCTCCGAAAGTTTCGCGATATGGCGTCCGAGGCGCTCCTTCCCGTTCCGAATGTAATTCTCGACGTCGTGGTCCTTGATCCCCATCGACTCCGCAATCTCCCGCTGGGACTTCCCCTCGAAAAACCGCTTCACCAGGACGTCATGGTACGCCACCCGCAACCGGGAAGAGTCCGCCCGCAGTTTTTCGAGGCCAAGCCGGATCAGGTTTTCCGCCCACAACTGGTCGAACTGGTCCTGGTCTTCGGGTGAAACGGCCACATCCTGAAGGTGCTCCATCGGGATCCGTTTCTTCTCTCCGCCCCGCTTCTGGCTGTACCTCTTCCGGTACTCCGAATTCAGGACGTTCCGGGTAACGCGCAGGAGGAGGGTCCTGAATTTCCCCTTGGACCGGTCCGCCCGGGCGAGGAACTCCTCCGCGGATACCTGGAGGAAGACCTCCTGGGCGACATCCTCCGCGTCCTCGTCCGACAGGCCCTTCTGTTTCAGGAATCACAGGATCGGGCCGTTGTACCGCGCGAGAAGTTGGTTGACCGCGCTTTTCGATCCCGCCCCGGCCTTACCGATCATCGTCCACATCGTCGACTGGAACCGTTGCATGTGGATGGATGATATCAGTTTTTTGCCGGGGAGCCACGAAGTCGGGAGGCGCCGGCCGCTTGTCCGCGGGGATTCCCGTGCTATAATGGCAAAGGAGGGTCAATGCGGGCAGTCTTGGTTTTCTTTGTTTTGGCATCTCCCTCTCTGGCACAGGACCAGCAGATGGGCGCGCGGACAAAGGGCATGGGGGGCAGTTATACCGCCTTTGAAGACGACCCCGTCTCCATCTTTCTCAATCCCGCCGGCATCGCCACTCAACCGGACCAGTTATCAGTGGTATACCAGACGTACACGGCCTATTCCGTTCGCGGGGAACGAATCCCGACCGGAGGCATCGATTACGACGTGGAAACCTCCACGATTCTTGGTGTACCGGCAATTGTGCCATCCTATCTCGGTGCGGTTTTTCAGATCGGGGATGCCGAATCTCCCATGGCGATCGGGATCTGTTACGCGCGGCCGTACCATCTCAAGTACGCCATGGACGAGGTGGAGAGCCTGGGGCCTCAGATCTTCGAGCCGGACAGCGACATGGAGCAATCCCTCTCGCGCTTTCGGGTTTCCTTTGCGTACGACCTCCGTTTCCGGAAAGTGGGGGAGGCCGGGTTCCTGTCTCATATTGCCCTCGGACTCGCGGCCGATGTGGGGTACGTGGAGTGGGAGTTTTCCGGCCCGAACGTTCAAAGCGACGATCGGCAGACTTCCTTTGGTGGCGGGTTTGGTCTGCTTGTCGGCGTGTACGATGATGCCGAATCCTTCAAGGTCAATTTCGGCGTGGCCTATCAGAGTGCGGTCCGTTTCGAGTTCAGTCTCGCGCCCAATATCCTGCCTGCCTTTGACATGCCGCAGCAGTTGAACACCGGCCTGACCTTCTTTCTCCTGGAAGGGACCCCCCTGAGGCTGACGGTCGATTTTCAGTGGATTGACTGGAGTGAAACGGCCGAGCGGCCCGCCATTGGATCCGATTTCACCGAGTTCGAGGATGCGTACAACTTTTCGATGGGACTGGAATACCGAGTTTCTGTTTCGGAAGAGGTTTCCCTCCTGCCCCGACTGGGATACCGGTTCGTCGATGCCCCCTGGGGGAATGCGGATAACCTTCCCGTGACGGGAGTCTACAAGCTGGTTCTCGATACCGAAGATAACCGGTTCAATATTTTCACCTTCGGGCTGGGCGTTTCCTGGATTACGGAAGAGGGAAAGACCAAGGCCGTAAATATTGCCGGCGATGTCGGTGGAGATTCATTCAACGTGGCGATCGGGTACCAGCATGAGTTCTAAGCGGGCCAGATATTACCGGATGATGGCCACACTGCTCCTTGGATCCTTCTTACTCGGCTGCACCGGGAATATCAACAAGGGGGCGACCGATGTGTTCATGGTGAGGATCGTTTCCCTCGACAATAGTGGGAACGTTGGGTCCGTCGCGCTACAGGAGTGGGATGATCTATCTTCAGACCTCTCCGGAAATGGCAGGTATGTCGTTTTCTCTTCCCCGGCGGCTCTTGCCAAGGACGATGTTCCGGATCTCGATAATACAGGAGAGTTTACCCATATTTTCGTCCGGGATGTCGACGCCAATCAGACGACTCTCATGACATGGGATCATACGAATTTGGCCTGGTCTGATGGGGCCCCCGAACAACCGACTTGGGTGAACGGGAGTCCGAGTCATTTTTATCCGACGATCAGTGCTGATGGCAGGTACGTTGTCTTTTATTCCCGGGCGGCTGACCTCGTGACCGGCGTTGATGATGGTGATCAGGATTATATGATCGGGCAACTCTACTTGCGTGATCGGGATCCCGACAATGACGGTATTTTTGACAAGAAGAACGGGCTGGAAAATGGAAGAACGAGAATCATTTCCATGAAAACTGGCTCTGGTCAGCCTATAAGTTCCGAGAAAGGCGTGGATTTTGCCCCAGCATCCATTTCCGCGGATGGCCGGTATGTTGTGTTCAGCTCCCTGGCGATAGACCTCGTGGGCACGCTCTTTGATGACACTAATGGTGCGTCTGACGTTTTTCTCTGGGATAGAGAAGTATCCAAGATAGCCCTCATCTCGTACGCGGATGGCCTCAATCAAACGGCAGACAGGGCAAGTACCAATCCGAAGATCTCCGCGGATGGGAACTACATCGTCTTTGAGTCGTTGGCTACCAACCTGGTATCCACGTCGATGACCGTCGACATTCCGAAGGTTTACATATGTAAACGGTCGGATCCAGCCAACACCATGCAGTGGGTTGGATATGATGAATTCTCTTGGATCTTTGAGCCCCTGTTTGAACAGAAATGGCCCTCCCTTTCCGCAACGGGGAGATTCGTAACATTTCAATGCAATACGACTACCCATGATGAGACGTGGGGGGGGTATGGCCCCGATACGAATGGGTCGCCTGATATTTACAAGATCGATCTGGACGGAAATTCGGACGGTGATTACACCGATGATGAAAACTGGGTACCTCTTCGGGCAAGTATTCCGACAAATGGGGCGGAACTTCCGTCAGGAGTTTGTGATTCCACGGAGAATGTTCCCCCTGCAATTTCAGGAGACGGCCGGTTTGTTGTTTTCGCTTCCAGTTCCATTTTTCTTACGCAGGGGGCGAGCCCGGCTTACTCGGACGACAACGGGTCTATATACGATATTTTCAGGCATGATTTTGATACGGGGGTGACCACTCTTCTTTCCGCCCAGGTAAACGGGGTACAAGCGTTTCTCGACAGTCGTAAGCCGCGGATATCCTCCGATGGTCGTCGTATTATTTTCAGGTCCAAGGCGTCCAACCTGCAGGCTGGGGATACCAACGGGGACACGGATGTTTTTCTGTGGGGACCCGAGTGATGGGTGCGATCGTTGTTCTTTCCCTGCTGCTTCTTCAAGAGGAAGCGACCATTCCGAAGGCGCAGAAGGCGGCCTACCTGAAGGCGGTCAAGGAATGCGAGCGCGCGGGGGGGGAGATCGAAAGCGATCCCCGCGGGGTGATCGAGGTCATCGATTCCATCCTCGGGAACAAGAAGATCCGGACGCGCGAGGTTCGGTTGCGAATCCAGTTGAGCGGCGGTTCCTATTCCCGGTGGTACGATTTCTTCCCCTACCAGTTCCGCGGCCGGGCGAGGCTTGTCCTGGCGAAAATGGAAGAGGAGGGGGACGTTGCCCTCGATCTCCTTCGCCACGCGAGGCGGGATATCGAGGAGTCGGTCAATCGCGGAGTGAATGCGAGCAAGGAATATTTGAAAAAGATCGAGACCGAGAGAAAACGGTGGGAGGTCTCCACCCCACCGGCCGATCCGGAACCGGATTTTCGTCGCGAGTGGAACGACCTCCTTGCACGGGACCGGTTTGTCCAGGCGAAAACTTTGGTGAAGGAGAAGGGTGGTTTCCTCCCGGAGGTCAAGCGGGCGGAATACATTTCCAAAACGGAAGAGGCGTGCCGGACGATGGTCACAAATCGCCTGAAGGTTTTTCTTCTCCGTCTGGAAAAAGTTCGCCGCCCGGAAGATGTCACCACGATGGGATCCGCCACCTTCCTGGACACCTTTTCCCTGCCGGACAAGGCCCACCTTTTCGTACCTTCCCCCGTCCTTGACTGGTGTATCGCCGTCCGGGAGACGCTCGGCGTGATGCGCCGACGCGGAGAGGTGCTCGATTCGCTTCTTGCCCACGGGGTGGCTTCCGTCTCCCTCGTGGAGAAGGGGGAAAACGGATGGTTCCGCAGCATGGAAGAGCTCGCGTTTGGCATCGTCTCCGACCGTCTTGGGAAACTGGTTGTCGGTGCGAAGAATGCTCCCGCACCACGCAGGGAAGTCCTGCGAGATGAGGGGGAGGCGCTTCGGAGGAAGTGGAAGGAATTCGAACGCGCCGCGGGCCGACTCTCCAACGGGAGGGACGTCACCTCCTGGGAGGCGAATCTTCCCGTCGAAGCGAAGGGAATCGAGAAGATTCCCGACGATCTTTTCTCATGCGCGGAGGTGGCCAACCCTCTCGAAGCGGTGATGGAGATGAAGGAGAGGCTCCGAAAATATCGGGACCAGTGGGACCGGCTTTCCATCGAATCCCGGCGTCTCATCGTGCGGTACCAGATCATCGCGGAAGCGCTCGGGCACTTCCTGGAGGGAAGGACGGTGGTGGAGGCGACGAGAGGACTTCGTACACGCGGTCGGGAGTTGAAGTCTCTTGGAGGCTCCTTTGACGTGCAGCGATTCGGCCTGAAGGTGGAAAGTGTCTTCCAGGGGTTACGGTAACGGCCGAAGGGCGATTCCTTCCGGATTGGTCAACGAGCCCGAACAACTCCACGCCTCGCCGTTTTTCATTCCATTGGCGGGAAGGGTCACTTCTTTCTTTCCGAGTTCCGGATGAACCATCGTGATCTGGAGTGTTCCAATATCGATGCCCCGGATCACGAGGGGTGTGCCGAGACTTTCCCCGATGATCTGGGCGTCGGATGGGGATCTCTTTCCTTCCCGGATGATCCATTCCTCCCCGGTCCGCAGGTCGTGGATTTCGGCGTAGGGGGTGATGAACAGGGTGAGGTCGACGGTGCCCCGGTAAGCCGCCACGATCGCGAAGCGGTTATCGATTTTTTTCAACTCCTTGCGGAGGGGGGCGAAGGTGTCGCCCTTTCCCTCCAGGAGTGACAGGAGGGCGGATGTCCACGCCCGGATTCGCCGCGCTTCGGACTGTTTCTCAAGCCATTCCGCTTTCGACCATGGGATCGAGGGAACAAGGCCAAACTGGTCCTGGAACCACTTCAGCAGGCTGGATTCTTCATCCGGGGGCATGCTGTCCAGGAGGGCACGAACCGTCGACAGTTGATTGGGCTTGACGCTGGTGAATCGGGAGAATTCCAGTCCCGACGCGCTGGATCGAAAGGATTTGGTCCATGATATTTCTGCCGGGGAGGGTTGAGGGTCATCCTTGGGAAGTCCCTGCCAGACGAAAAATCCACCTCCCACGAGAAGCAGGATGAGTGAAATGGTGACCAGGGCGGTCCTGTTCTTCTTCTTGTCGAGCCGGATCACGACAATGGAGGCCCTGTCCAGTTCCTCCTTCAACTCGCTCGCCCTTTGGTACCGTTTGTCCGGATCCTTGGCAAGCGCCTTGTTGACGATTTCATCCAGGCGGCTGTTGCCGCGTCCTTTTTTCGAAGGGGGTTCGAAGGTGCCAATGGGAAGTTCCCCGGTGAGCATTTCATAGAGAAGAACGCCGGTGGAGAAGAGGTCGGCGCGGGAATCCACCTCCGAGGAGTTTTCCATCTGTTCCGGCGCCATGTAGTTCATCGTGCCCATCATGACACCCGACATGGTCAGCGTTTTGTCCCGGACCTCCGAAGATTGCCCCAGCTTGGCGAGGCCGAAATCGGCAATCTTGGCCTGTCCTTCCCTGTCGATCAAAATGTTGTCCGGCTTGATGTCGCGGTGGATGATCCCGCGCTGGTGGGCGTATTCCAGCGCTTCGCACAATTGCCCCAGGATGTTGAAGATATCTTCCGAGGAGAGCTTGTTTACCTGGAGAAGTTCCCGAAGGCTCAATCCTTCGACGTATTCCATCACGAGATAGAAATTCTCACCCCTTTTCCCGAAATCGTGGATGCCGACGATGTTCGGATGGGAGAGTGCGGCGAGGGCCTTGGCCTCGCGTTCGAAGCGTTTCTGGAACGTGGGATTTTCCGCCTTGCCGGGGGACAGGATCTTGATGGCCACAAGGCGATCCAGGTTTTTCTGGCGTGCCTTGTAGACGACACCCATCCCTCCCCGGCCTCGTTCTTCCAGGAGGAGGAAATCCCCGAAATCTTCCAGCGGTCCCGGGGGAGAGTCGGAGGAGGGGGAGTCATGATCGGAGATCACCGTTTTGATATCGAAGGCGGGTTTCCGGTTTTCCTGCAGGATGGTATCCACCTGATCCTGTTTCAGCAGTTTCATTTTCTGCAGGACATCCCCCAGCCTTGTGCCGGGAGCATGGTCCTGCTGGCGCAGAGCCTCCTCAAGATCCTCCTTTTTCAGGAGACCCCGATCGATGGCTTTTCGTCCGAGTTCCAGGTCTTCCGATTCGTTCATGAATCCCGGGTATCCGACCCTAGTTTAGATACTGCAACAGGTAGCGGACTTCCTCCTCGTATTCCTTGGGTGAGGAGGAATAGGATTGCACCTCTTCCAGCAGAAGCTTCTTCAACCTGCCACGTCCCTGGTGGATGTAATTCTTGATGTCCGAGCGGGATCCGTCCAGTTTCTCCGCTATTTCGTCATAGGACATGCCCTTGGAGGAGTAGAGTTCGAGCGCCTCGAAGTAGAGGGTCTTTTTTTTCGCACATTCCTTCTTGAGCCGGACCATTCCCACCTGGACGAGATTCTGCACCCAGAGCGTGTCGAAGGTGGAGTCGTCCTGCTGGTCCGCCAGGAACTCCTCGACGGGCATGACGGCGGAATCGTCGGGAGCCGCGTCCATTCTCAGATGTTTCAGGCCGCCTCCCCGTTTCTGGCGGTTTTCATGTCGAAGTCGGTTTGAAATGGTATGCCGGACCAGCGACAGGATCAGGCTTCGGAACTTGCCCTTTTTCTCGTCCGCCTTGAGGAGCACTTCGTCCCGGACCAGCGTAAGGAACGTTTCCTGCGCGATATCCTCCACGTCCGCATCGTGGAATCCCTTCTGCCGGATGAAGGCGAGCACGGGGGGGCGGTATTTCTGGATGATGGTATTGGCGACCTGGGTCTTCTGATTCCGTGCATCCCGGATCACGGTCCACATGGTGCTCGGCATTCGAACGAACCTGTCCATTCCCCCAAGATTATATCCGGGTAGACTCCTTTTCATGCCAGAATTTTAGATCTCCGGGAAATCGTCCGGACGTTTATGATGGGCGCAATAAAGATGAATCGAATCATTTCCATTCTCGGCCTCTTATTCCTCGCAGGGAATAGGAATTATAGACGCCCTTTTCTTGAGGGGGAGTTTTAGCAAGCGGGCCGGGAAGAGAGGGGGAGGGCGAAAAATGGGGGTTTCAAGGATCCCCGGCAAAATAAGGATCGATATCGGCCCCCGCAGGCGTAAACCATCCCCGTTTCCCCCCCAGACCGCGCTGGCAGCTTGTCCCCGGAGAGTCCCGTGCCGGTCATAAAT